>Ga0172379_10007614_pt1 | contig 13989 bp, 11 predicted proteins | sample GrowelOW334metaG_FD_119756 | JGI IMG/M metagenome (GOLD analysis project Ga0172379, IMG submission 119756) | Groundwater microbial communities from an aquifer near a municipal landfill in Southern Ontario, Canada - Groundwater well OW334 metaG | ecosystem: Environmental > Aquatic > Deep... | reverse complement strand
GGGGGTCATCTGGTTGAAGAAGGAAAAAGTGGCGGTTTGGGATTCCTTCAAAATCAATAGCTTACAAGTGTTTTTTGTATAATTGTCTTTATTAACAATGACTTATGGTAGGCCTCAAAATAGACCTTCGAGCCGTCTTTAGCCGGCCAAATTGCGAAACCGAGCTTGAAAAAGCGGCGGTTTAGAGTTTTCGCACAGCTCGCTTCATGGTGAAACCGGCCCCTCTTGCGTGAATAACTCCGGCTGACTGGGGAGCGCTGGCTTCTGAGCCGCAGCTAAAGTCGATGCCACCTCGGCGTGTTTTCGGGATAGTTCTTCCACCTGCCCTTGAAACGCAGCCGCTCGACCTTCGTGCCTACCCGCCTCGCGGATGGCTTCGTTCCGATCGATAACCGCTTTGTCCAGCTCGCTTCGCAGGCGAAAACCCTCCGCAAGGGCTCTATCCCGTCCTTCCTCGGTGGCTCGCAGATCCCTCACCAGGCTTTCACGGTCTCGGAGTGCAGCAGCCTCAGCTGAAGCCGCTGCTTCCCGCAGCCCAGCCGCCTCTCGTTGGGCTGCGGCGATCTCGGTGCGCAGCGCTGAAAGCTCCTTAGCCGCTTCAAATGCAGCGGATTCAAGCGTTGCGATACGCTTTGCTGACGCGGAAACCTCTCTTTCACGCTCGACTTTTAACCGCTTGAGCTGATCCTGAGCTTCTTCAATTCGCGATAACAGATGGCGTTCATTCCCTGCAGCCTGGTCACGAACATGCTGCAGTTCGGAGATGTAACGCTGCTCCGCGCGCTCACGCTCTTCAGTTGCGGCGGAGGCCCTGGCATCGGCAGCGCTGGCGCGTACCGTCTGATCGGATAGCGCTTCTTCCAGTGTCCGTTGTCTCTCGGCCGCCTGACCGAGTTGCTCCTGGAGGCCCCTCGCTTCTGACATAAGCGACGTAACCTGCGATTTTAATGAGGCTTTTTCCGCTTCGAAGCCCTGTTTGTCGGCCGCAAGCGCCTCCTGCAGCGACACATGCTGACGCTCAAGCTCAGTGCGCGCTTCGTTGACCTCCTCCATCGCGGTCGAACGAACTTTTTCGTATAGCTCGGCGGCAGCCGTAGCGATTGGTGCCGGAAGATTCAGCCGCGCCGGCAGTGCCTGGTAATACTCCTTCAGCAAGGTATTAACGGTGCCGGGCGATCCGGTACCCAGCACCTTGCGGACGCCTTCGACAGTGGGTCTTTCTCCCTCGGCCAGCAGCTGATCGGCAGCGCGCGTGATGTCGATCAAAGTGACGCCCGTTCGCATCCGAATATCCTCTCAGTAGTGCCGTGATTCTAAATTGCCTAGAAATGGCTTATACCTACGTTAAGGGTTCGTTATCGTAGGTACAGATTTATTTCGTAATGTATAATACAGAATACGTTATATGAAATCATCATCCTTAACGGCCGTATCCGATGCTGTTGCCGCGATTGCGCCCGTTCAAACGCCCGTTGATCTCGATGCCGTGCAGCAACAGGTCGAGCAATCGCTGCTCGCAATCCGGCTTGCAGCCACGCCCACTGCAACCTGGTCGGCCTATCAGAAGGCGCTCCGCTACATTGCCGCCTGGATGCAGATGCGGCTGGGCGAGCCGCTTTCCCTTCCTGTCCCGGTATCTCATGTCCAGCTATTCGTGGTGGACCATTTCGGACACCCCGAGCGCGTTGCGACGGGTGATGGCCACTCGAAGCTGGTCCTGCACTTCCGGATGCCGAAGTCGGTCGACGACGCTTTGATCGAGGCGGGTTACAAAAACGAGTCAGGCCGCCACCGCATGACCACCATTGATCAGCGGCTGGCCATCCTGTCGTGGGCACATCAGGAGAAAGACTTCGAAAGCCCATGCCGAGACGCCAGCATTCGCCGCCTGCTCTCCGACTGCCGCAAGCTGGCACGCGAAATTGGTGAGGGGCCGAAGTCGAAAACTGCCGCTACCGTCGAATCGCTTGACCTGATGCTGCAGACCTGTGACGAGTCGCTCGAAGGCCGTCGGGACCGCGCGATCCTGCTCTTCGGGTGGGCCAGCGGTGGCCGCCGTCGATCCGAGATCGCCCGCGCCGAGGTCCGCGATCTTGAATGGATCGGGGTTGATCAAGCCGTTTTCCGGATGCGCACGTCGAAGACCGACGACGCTGGACCCAAGCCAATCAAAGGCGAAACAGCAGCCGCACTTCGTGATTGGCTGAGAGCGGCCGGCATCACCGAGGGACCCTTGTTCCGGCGGCTTTGGGGAAAAACCGTTGGCGCCGCACTCTCACCGCATGCGATCGCAGCGATCGTTCAGCGGCGAGCAAATCAGGCGGGTTTGCCGGGTGATTTTGCAGGACATAGTTTGCGCCGCGGCTTCGTGACCGAAGCGGGGCTGAATGACGTTCCCCTCGCGCAGACGATGGCGATGACCGGTCACCGGCTGACCAAGAGCGTCGTTCGCTATTCGGATGTCGGGGACGTGTTGACCAGTAAAGCGTCGGATCTCGTCGAAGCTGGGCGGAGTCGACGCAAGGCTTGAAACTTTCAGATTGCAGATCCCCCACTTATTGAGCGGCGGGCCGCTACTTCCTACATTTTTTTGCTCGGCGCGGCAATCAGAATCCGTGAAAGTGCCAGCCCCAGATCTTAATGACTTCATTCGATGTGGCTATGCGCGGATAAATTGTTCCAGAGACCAGAGAAGCGCACTAAAAATATCTCTTAAAAATCATAATCTTGAACTTTTCTTGACTGCCAAGTTAAGGGTTTGGAACATGTTGTCTAAATCATCAGATCGGTTGTGTTCCACGATAGACAAACAGCCTTCGAGGATCGCGACGCGGTGGAACAGAACTTCGGACTCAGCCACAGCATCGACTCTGCTGCTGAATCGGAGGGCACTTCACCGAGCCGAAGGAGCAGAACACACAGCAATCACCGGGGTTCGGCCGGAAGAGCGTCTTGCAGTCGCTGCACTCGTAAAAGAACTGGCAGGCATCCGCCGGCATGGTCTCGGATTTCGAGACCCCGCATCGCGGGCAGGTAATCACCGATTCAAACACGACGGTATTCACGGTCTGCGTCACTTCTGCACGGTCGACGGATATCCGGCGTTCGTGGTCGCGGCCGTAAGGTCGTCAGACTTCGCCTTGTCCGCGTCGTAGGTGACGCGCGCCGTCTTCTTCGCGAAGTCGACGCTCACCTCGCTCACGCCCGAGACGCTTTGAAGCGACTTCTTGACGGTGATCGGGCACACCGCGCAAGTCATGTTCTGAACATCGAGCGTGACCGTCTGAGGGGCCATCGCGAAGGCGGCGAGCGACATCGTCGTGAGGGCCAGCAGTGTCCAGAAGGGGTTGCGCATGGGAAATCTCCGTTTCAGTAGAACAGCGGGGCCAGCAGGGGCGCGGCGAGCAAGCCGAGCAACAGAGTGCCCACGATCCAGAAGATCAGGCGCTGGCGCTTCATGGTGATCGGATCGGCGCATGGCGTTCCCGGCGCGCACACTTGTGGCACGAGGTAGAGCTGACGGAATGCGAGGCCGAGAAACAACAGCGTCAGGCCGATGAAGATAGGCCGGTACGGCTCCATCGCCGTCAGATTGCTGATCCACGATCCGCCGATGCCGAGGGCCAGCAGTACCAGCGGTCCCACACAGCACGCCGACGCGCCGATCGCGGCAGCGACACCGGCGAGCAGCGAGGTTTTCCCAGTGAGTTGCATCCGTCGCATCCTTGATCCGCTTATCTGGGTGTTACTCTAAACCCCGTACCAAGGTACGGAGTCAAGGATCGGGCGATGGCGACAGGACTGACGATTGGCAAGCTCGCCGAAGCGGCTGGCGTGAACATCGAGACGGTGCGGTATTACCAGCGGTTGGGCCTACTCGACGAGCCGGCGAAGCCGTCTGACGGTTATCGACGATATACCCATCAGCAAGCCCAGCGGCTTCGCTTCATCAAGCGGGCACAGGGGCTTGGTTTCACACTCTCCGAGATCGGCAGCCTGCTCGAACTGGAAACCGCCTGCCTGTGCGCGGACACGCGGGAACTGGCTGTGCGGAAGCAGGCACTCATCGAACAGCGCATGGCCAATTTGGCGGCAATGCACGAAGCGCTGACTGGCCTGATTCGGCAGTGCGATGCTGGTGATGGCGGAGATGCCTGCCCGATCTTCGAAGTGCTCGTGGCGGCTTGAAGCGGAGCTGTCGCCCTACAAGTTTCTCGACCTCGATGGCCGAGACCCTTTTAGCCCTCGCATGTGCACCCAGCCAATCGCCGAAGGCGGCGGCGGCGCTTCTCCGAGTGCTGGCCACCGAGGTCGAAAAGTTGGCGGAATAGCCAGTTCAGCGGAATGACGAGACCACGAGGATTCCGCATCCGAGGGCGATGGTGCTCACCCCCGCCCAGTCAAGCGCGCTCGGCGTCACCCGATCCACCAGCCACAACCACGCGAGCGCCGTGCAGGTGTAGACCCCGCCATACGCTGCGTATACCCGACCTGATTCTGCGGGATGCCTCGTCAGCAACCAGGCGAACAGCATCAGACTGCACACCGATCCGGCCAAGGCCAGCAGAGGCCCGTCCCGCTTGACCCAGATCAGCACGAGATAGCAGCCGACAATCTCTGCCAGCGCGGTCACGACGAACAGGCCCAGGGTAGCAATCCAAGTCAATTCCCCATCACTCCTGTGCACGTCGCCCGTGCCCCCCCGCTCGACTGGCGCCGCCGTCTTGTGCTGTCGGAAACGATGCCAGCCCTTGCAGGATGCCGCAGTCCTTCGAGGTGCTCGGGGACTCGCAGCGTGCACGCAGATCCTTGAGTTGCAACTGAAGGTCATTCAGCAGCCGGATGCGCTCGGCAACATGGCCGATATGCGCATCGAGTACCGCATTGACCTCGGCGCAGCCTTGTCCCGGTGCATCCCGCAACCGCAGCAGATGGCGGATTTCGTCCAGCGTCATGTCGAGCGCCCGGCAGTGCAGGATGAACGTCAGGCGCTCACGTTCGGCAATGCCGTAAACCCGGTAATTACCTTCGGTGCGCGCTGGTTTGGGTAGCAAGCCCTCGTGCTCGTAGTAGCGGATTGTCTGGGTCGGCACCGCGAGCCGGGTCGCCAGATCGCCGATTCGATAGCGGTTGGTCATACGTTGCTCCGAAAGGGCTTGACCTTGAAGCTACTATAAAGTCTCTAATAGCCGTCATCGAGTTTTCGCGTGATACCCTGATCAAGTGAGATCTGTTCTCAAAAACTGGAAAGTCTTGTTGCTGGCGATGCTGATCGCCTGGAGCGGGATTTCGTATGCGTATCACGTCGAGCGGTCGCCACCGGATCATGACAGCGCGTACCAGTTGGCGAAGGAAATCGCCGATCAGTCTGGCCAACTCGAAAAGCAATGTGACCACTGCTGTCACGGCGGCTCGCATTCTCAGGCCCTCTGCAGCGAGCAATTCGTGATCTGTGCGCACGAGAACGAGCGTTTCGACCTCGAAGTTGTCGCACTGCCGCATACGCGTGCCACGCCGCCGCTGACGCCGCCACCACAAGCCTGACCTCCCGCTGACGCTTTTTCCTGCGGTCGCTTGCGCGTCCGCTGCGTTCATCTGTGGAGATCACCCATGCTTTTGTTACTCAAGCGCCTCGGCCGTCTTGCGGCTGGCGCGCTGCTGATGGCTGCCTTGCCAGGTTTTGGCGGGGAAGCTGTCTCGACCGACCTTCGGTCATACCTTGCGGACGTGTTGCAGGCCCATCCCGACCTGAAGGCCGCCGATGCCCGCGTCGCGGCCGCCGAAGCACAAGCCGACAATCTGTCGCGGTCGGTGTACAACCCCGAACTCGGGATCGGCAGCGAGCACGGCCAGAGCCAGTCACTCGAAGCCAGCCTCAGTCAGACCTTCGATCTGTCCGGCAAGCGCGAAGCGCGTCGAGCCAGCGGGCAGGCAGAGCTGGCCATTGCAGTCGCCGAGCGCACCGAGCAACGGCAGCGTATTGCGACCGATGTGCTGAAGGCCCTTGCCGACCTTTACGGCCAGATCGCGGCTTCATCGCTGGCTGAGCAGCGGCTGGAATTGCTGGAGCGATTTGCCGAAGTCGCGGATCGCCAGTACCAGGCTGGCGATATCGGCGTGCTGGATCGCGATCTCGCCGCCCTGGCGCGAGCGGAAGCGATTGCGGTGACCGGCCGCGTCGAACTGAATCTGCTGAAAGCCCAACAAGCGCTGGACGCTGCGACCCGCCATCCCGGCTACCCGCCGCCGCCGCTGCCGGATCAGTTGCCAGAGTCCGGGCTTCTGAATGCGGATTACAACGCCCTGGCCGCCGCGCTTCCCGGCGTTCGCGCAGCTCTCGCAAAGACAGAAGCCGCACGCGCCGAAATTGCCATCGCGCGCAGCGAAACCCGGAGCGATCCCACGGTGGGTGTTCGTGGCGGCTTTCAGGAAAACCGGGGCGGTGGCGCTGGGGGCTCGCTGGTCGGCCTGGAGCTGACGATTCCGTTGTTTCTTCGGAACAACTTCAAGGCGCAGGTCGCCGCCGCTGACGCTCGTGCGTCGGCGGCTGGCATCGAATCCGATGCCCGCTATCGGCTTGCCGTCGCCCGCATGAAGGCCGCAGCGACTCAATACGGCCGCACTCACACGGCTTGGATGCGCTGGAACGGACTGTCGTCGGCGCGCATCGACGCCAGTGTCGAGCTGCTCGACAAGGTCTGGCGCGTGCGCGAAATCAGCACTGCCGAATACCTCGTGCAGTTCCGGCAACTGCTGGATGGCCGCGCCGCTGGTGCCGAACTGCGCGCACAAACCTGGGTGTCGTGGGCCGAATGGCTCGACGCCTCTGGACGCTGGCAGGCCTGGCTTGACGCCGCCGCCACGTCCGACTCTCTCAATCCCACCGCGTCGTCGGGGAAATGAACATGCGTTTCAACCAGAAGCTGATCCTGCTGTCTTTCGTTGTCATCACCGCGCAAGCCGTCACCGCCTGTGGCGCCAAGACGCCGCCACCCGCAGAAGCCCCAGCGACACCTGCCGAAGCGCCGGAAAGCGAGATCGTCACCCTCAAGCCGGAAGGCGCTGCCCTTGGCGGCATCAAGGTCGAAGCGCTGGTCGCCAAGACGATTCCGCGTCTGCTGCAGGCGCCCGGCGAAGTGAAGGCCAATGACTATCTCTCTGCCCAAGTGACGACGAGGGTGCCCGCGCAGGTCGTGCGTCGTCTGGCCAAGCTCGGCGATCTGGTCAAGGCGGGTCAGCCGCTGGTGACCCTGACCAGTGTCGAAGTCGCCGAAGCGCAGGGCGAAGCCCAGCTCAAGGCTCGCGACTGGGCGCGCGTGCAGGAACTCGGCGAGGAAGTGTCGGGGGGACGGCGCTACAGCGAGGCCCGCGTCGCCGCTGAACAGGCCCGCGCGAAGCTCATTGCCTACGGCCTCAGTGCCGCCGATGCCGCCGGGAAGGCTGGATCGCCACTGGGCCAATTCACGCTGACCGCGCCGCGTGCCGGCACCGTGCTGAACGACGCCTTCGTCGAAGGCGAGCGCATCGAACCGGGGCGCGCGTTATTCATCATTGCCGATGAGTCGGCGACCTGGGTCGAAGCCAATCTGTCGCCGTCCAATGCCAACAAGGTCGTCGAAGGCGGGCTGGCGCGGGTGCAGGTCGATGGCCAATGGCTGGATGGCCGCGTGGTCCAGAAGCATCACCTGATCGACGAGAGCACCCGGACGATTCCGGTACGCATCGAAGTGAAGGCCCCGGGGGATCACCTGCATACCGGCGAGTTCGTCGATTGCCGTATCGAAATCGGCAAGATCGAGAATGCGATTTCGGTACCGAACGACGCCTTGTACCAAGGCACCGACGGTGACTGGGCCGTGTTCGTGCAGGAAAGTGCTACGCAGTTCAGACGGGTCAAGGTCACGATCGTCGAGGATCTCGGCGAGAGCAAGCAGATCGACGGCGTTGCGTCCGGCGCGATGGTCGCCGTGCAAGGTGCGTTCTTCCTCAATTCCGAACTGTCGAAAGGCAGCCTCGGCGACGCCGATTGAGGCGCACGCCATGATCAATGCCATCGTCAATGCGGCCGTGCGCGGCCGCCTCTTCATCCTGCTGGCACTGGCCGGCGTGCTGTTCGCCTGCGCCCTGCTGATCCCCAAACTCAATCTCGATGCGTTTCCGGACGTGACCAACGTCCAGGTTGTCGTCAACACCCAGGCCCCGGGTCTGGCTGCCGAAGAAGTCGAACAGCTGATTACCTATCCGGTGGAGTCGGTGATGTACGCCTTGCCGGACATCGCCGAAGTACGCTCGGTGTCGAAGGTCGGCCTGTCGGTGGTCACCGTCGTGTTCAAGGAAGGGACCGATCTGTACTTCGCCCGCCAGCTGGTTTTTGAGCGTCTGCAGGCGGCGCGCGAGCAAATTCCTGATGGCGTTGGCGTCCCTGAAATGGGTCCGAATACGTCAGGCCTCGGTCAGGTATTCCAGTACGCGCTGAGGGCCGATGATCCGAAGCAGTACGACATCATGGCGCTGCGCAGCCTCAACGACTGGGTGGTGAAGCTGCTGCTGGCCCCGACGCCGGGCGTGACCCAGATCCTGTCGTTCGGTGGCGATGTCCGGCAGTACCAAGTGCAGGTCGATGCCGCGCGCCTGCTGGCGCAGAAGCTGTCGGTTGAGGAAGTGGCGAAATCGATCGAGGACAACAATCGCAATGCCGGCGGATGGTATGTCGATCGAGGCGCCGAGCAACTGGTCCTGCGGGGTGTCGGCTGGGTCCGCAGCGGCGCGGAAGGCCTGCGCGATATCGCGAACATCCCGATCAAGAACGCCGATGGCGTGGCCGTGAAGGTCAGCGATGTGGCGCGCGTCGAATACGGCCCCGAAGTTCGTCAGGGTGCGGTGTCGATGTCGGTGCGCAATGCCGATGGCACCCCGAGAGCGTTGGGCGAAGTCGTCACTGGCATCGTGCTGAAACGGCTCGGCGCCAACACCAAGGCGACCATCGACGGCGTCAAGGCGCGACTGCCGATCATCCAGAAGGCGCTGCCGAAGGGCGTGGAGCTGGTGCCGTATTACGACCAGGCCGATCTGGTCAACAAGGCGGTCAGTACCGTGACGAAAGCGTTGCTAGAAGCCTTCGTGCTGATCGTCATCGTGCTGCTGCTGTTCCTGATGAACATCCGCGCAACACTCCTGGTGCTGCTGTCGATTCCGTTGTCACTGGGCTTGGCGCTGGCGGCGATGTCGTACTGGGGCGTGTCGGCCAACCTGATGTCGCTGGGTGGGCTTGCGATCGCCATCGGCATGATGGTCGATGGGTCGGTGGTGATGATGGAAAACATCTTCAAGCATCTGTCCGAGCCGGACGCCGAGCATGCAGCCCACACCAAGGCCGTGAATCCCGGCGACCCCGATCCCTACGACTCCGCCCACGATCGCCACGGCATGGCCGTGCGCATCATGTTCGCGGCGCGCGAAGTCGGCCGGCCGGTGTTCTTCGCGGTGCTGATCATCATCGTCGTGTTCACCCCGCTGTTCTCGCTGGAAGGCGTGGAAGGCAAGCTGTTCCAGCCGATGGCGATCTCGATCGTGCTGGCCATGCTCGCCTCGCTGGCGGTGGCGCTATTCGTGATCCCGGCCTTGTCGAGCTACTTCTTCCGAGGGGCGGTCCATCACCGCGACAACTTCGTGCTGCGGTTCCTGGAGCGGACTTATCGCAGCGTGCTCGGCTGGGCGCTGGGTCATCGCAAGACCATCGTCGGCTCGGCAGCCGCGTTGTTCGTCGGCGCACTGGCCCTGGTGCCGTTGCTCGGCACCGAGTTCGTGCCGATTCTCGAAGAGGGCACGCTGGGCATGCGCATCACGCTGGCACCGTCGGTGAACATGCCGACCTCGGTGGCGCTGTCGCAGAAGATCGAAGCGAAGCTGATGGAGATTCCCGAGATCACCTACGTGCTGAACCGTATCGGCCGGCCGGAACTCGGCGGCGACCCGGAAGATGTCAACAACCTGGAGTGGTTTATCGGCGTGAAGCCCGCCGACGAGTGGCAGTCGGCGAAGAATCGGCCCGAGATGGAAGCTCTGATTGGCGAAAAGCTCGAAGCCTTCCCGGGCCTGCTGGTGGCATTCGGACAGCCAATCGCCACCCGCGTCGACGAATTGCTGTCCGGCGTTCGTGCCCAGTTGGCGATCAAGCTGTTTGGGCCAGATCTCGCTGTACTGGCGGAGAAAGGGGCGGCCATCGAAGCGCTGACCCGCAACGTCCGCGGCACCAAGGATGTCGCGATCGAGCAGATTGAGGGGCAGGCGCAACTGGTGGTCCGACCCGATCGCGATCGTCTCGCGCGCTATGGCATCCCGGTCGCCCAGGTCATGAACCTAGTATCCGACGCCATCGGCGGCAAGACCGCCGGCCAGGTCATCAAGGGCAACGAGCGCTATGACATCTACGTTCGTCTGGCGGAGACCAACCGTGCGAACACGGAAGCGATCAAGGCGCTGGTGCTGCAAGGGGCCAACGGCAGCCAGGTCCGGTTGGGCGATGTTGCCGATCTCGAAATCGAAGCTGGTCCGCCACAGATCCGCCGCGATGACGTGCAGCGGCGTGTCGTGATTCAGGCCAACGTCGAAGGCCGGGACATGGGCGGCGTGGTGAAGGAACTCGACGAGCGTATCGCCCGCGAAGTGAAGTTGCCGCCGGGCTACTCGGTGGTGTTCGGCGGCCAATTCGAGAATCAGAAGCGTGCTCAGGCGAAGCTGGCGATCGTCGTGCCGCTGGCGCTGGGCCTGATCTTTCTGCTGCTGTTCTTCGCCTTCAGCTCGCTGGGTCAGGCGACCTTGATCATGGTCAACGTGCCGCTGAGCCTGATCGGCGGCATCGTCGCCCTGTTCCTGTCCGGTCAATACCTGTCGGTCCCGGGCTCGATCGGCTTCATCGCGCTGTTTGGGGTGGCGGTGCTGAATGGCGTGGTGATGGTCACTGCCATCAATCAGCGGCTGCTCGACTCTGGTGATTTCTCGCTGGCGGTATTCGAGGGCGCGTTCTCACGCCTGCGGCCGGTGCTGATGACCGCCTTCATTGCGGCACTGGGTTTGATCCCGATGCTGCTGGCCCAGGGCATTGGCTCGGAAATCCAGCGGCCGCTGGCCACCGTCGTGGTCGGCGGACTGTTCTCGTCGACTTTATTGACCCTCGTCGTGCTGCCGGCCTTGTATCCAGTGTTCTCGAAGAAGTTGATCGAGCGAGATCAGAGCTGATGTCCTGCCGATTGAATACGGAGTGCTCAAGATGACCAATCCCAATGCAAGTGACCCTTGCGGCAGCTGTAACGCTCCCATATCCAATCCCGGGCTTGAGCCGACGCCAGTGGTTGCCGGTAGGAGCCGGCAGCAGTTCCGGATTTCGACGATGGATTGCGCCAGCGAGGAGTCGGAGATTCGCCATGCCGTCGATGGCATCGCCGGCATCGCCGCGATGAGCTTCCAGCTTGGTGCACGGACAATGGCCATCGAGGCGCCACCTGCTGTTGTCGAGCAGGCGCTGGCCGCCATTCGCAAGGCGGGCTTCGATCCTCAGCCACTTCCGGTTGCCGAGTCGGGGGTGGCAGGGGCGACTCCCAGCACCTCGGAGCCTCCTGCCATGTTCACCAGCCTTCACCGGATGGTGTTGGCACTGGTGCTGGCGGTCGTGGCAGAAGCCATCGCGTACTTTCTATCTGATGGCACGGCGACCACCGTCGCCGAGATGGTCCTCGCCCTCGCAGCAATCTGGCTGGCCGGCTTCGACACCTACAAAAAGGGGCTTGCGTCGCTGCGTCGAGGTCGCTTCAACATCACGGCGCTGATGACCGTCGCCGTCACCGGTGCCTTCCTGATCGGGCAATGGCCGGAAGCGGCGATGGTGATGGCGCTGTACTCGATTGCCGAACTGATCGAGGCTCGCTCGCTGGATCGCGCGCGCAACGCGATCCAGAGCCTGATGGCACTGACGCCCGAAAAGGCCGATGTGCGTCAACCTGACGGCAGTTGGGTATCGCTGCCGGCGACGGAGATTCCGCTCGAAGCCGTCGTGCGTATCCGTCCCGGAGCCCGCTTGCCCCTGGACGGCTTGGTGACGGCCGGAAACAGCGCCATCGACCAGTCGCCGGTGACTGGGGAAAGCATCCCGGTCGACAAGACCATCGGCGATCCCGTGTTCGCCGGCACCATCAACCAGTCGGCCGAGCTTGAGTTTCGGGTCACTGCGGCAGCCAGCAACACCACGCTGGCGCGAATCATTCATGCGGTTGAAGCGGCACAGGGCTCGCGAGCACCAACCCAGCGTTTCGTCGATCGTTTCGCCGCGATCTACACGCCTGGCGTCTTCGTGCTGGCGCTCGCCGTGGCGCTGCTATCGCCGTGGCTGGCCGGATGGACCTGGATGGCGTCCATCTACAAGGCGCTGGTGCTGCTGGTGATCGCCTGTCCCTGCGCGCTGGTGATCTCGACCCCGGTGACAGTGGTCAGCGCGCTGGCGGCGGCGGCAAGGCGCGGCATCTTGATCAAGGGTGGTACTTATATCGAGGAAGCTCGGAAGATCCGCGCCATTGCGCTCGACAAGACCGGCACGATCACCGAAGGCAAGCCCAAGCTGGTCGAGACCTCGGTCCTCGATAGCTCCGACGGCGAAGCGTGGCTATCCGTTGCTTGCAGCATGTCGTCGCGATCCGACCATCCGGTATCCAAAGCGATTGCCGCCGGCCTGAACCGTGCTGTAACGGAAGTAACGGGCTTCACGGCGATTGCCGGGCGCGGCGTTTCGGGTCAGGTGAACGGCAGTGCCTACATGATGGGCAATCACCGTCTGATAGAGGAACTCGGGCTGTGCAGTCCGGCTCTTGAGGCCAAGCTCAAGGTCCAGGAAGAGGCCGGACGCACGGTGACATTGCTGGCGTCGAGCAGCGCTGTGCTGATGCTGTTCGCTGTCGCCGATACCATCAAGGAATCCTCGCGTGCCGCGATTGCCGACCTGAAATCGCTCGGCGTCACGCCGGTGATGCTGACCGGTGACAACCCGGCCACCGCACGCACCGTCGCCGAGCAGGCCGGCATAGCCGATGCACGCGGCAATCTGCTGCCAGAGGACAAGCTGCAAGCCATTGTCGAAATGCGTGGCCAATACGGCCCGACGGCGATGACGGGCGACGGCATCAACGATGCTCCGGCGCTGGCCAAGGCCGATATCGGCATCGCGATGGGCGGCATGGGCACCGATACGGCGATGGAAGCCGCCGACATCGTCATCATGAACGACGATCTTCGCAGCATTCCCGCCGCCATCCGGCTATCGCGAAAGACCCATGCCGTGCTCTGGCAGAACATCTCGCTCGCGCTTGGCATCAAGGCGGTGTTCCTCGTGCTGGCGGTGTTCGGAAACGCTTCCATGTGGATGGCGGTGTTTGCCGATATGGGTGCCAGCCTTCTGGTGGTCGGTAACGGCTTGCGCCTGCTCCGATCCTCCGAGCCGGCCAAGCCATAAGGGGCCGAAGAGAGTCGAAGTGGTCGAAAAGCCCCTAGCCACCGTGCATCTCCCTTGCTGGCGCTCACCGTGAAGAAGCCTCGGGATACTCGGCCTGATTCCCAGCGCAAAGCGCTGCGCGCCGAAATATCTGGCACGGTTGAGGACAGGCTCTCCAGTCGCCAGATCAAGCTGATCGCCTCGATATAGGCGTCATTCGGCTTGCTGGCGGCGGTCGTGGTCAATTGGGATCAGCTTTTCCCGACTCCTCCCGAAAACCGGGTCGAGATGGCCTGGACCCATCGTTGTAACTGCGTGAAGGGCTGGTTGAAATCGCTGCGCAGCGACGGCTTCGTGGTCCAGCATTTCGAGTTGAAGGATTTGGACGGCACTCGGCGACGCTGGAACCTGCCGGCCGACTTTCGTGGTTGTCATCCGGCAAAGTACCTTGGCTACGCCATCGATGGCCATGTCTCCCCAGAGCTACTGCGTCGACTCGCGGCTGAACGGCC
>Ga0172379_10007613_pt1 | contig 13989 bp, 3 predicted proteins | sample GrowelOW334metaG_FD_119756 | JGI IMG/M metagenome (GOLD analysis project Ga0172379, IMG submission 119756) | Groundwater microbial communities from an aquifer near a municipal landfill in Southern Ontario, Canada - Groundwater well OW334 metaG | ecosystem: Environmental > Aquatic > Deep... | reverse complement strand
TACGATTGCTCTCATATAACTCCAAAATACGTTCACAACGCTGAAGCAGGATTTCCCCGACGCGACCGAACGCTATCCCGTTCCGGTCATGCAGTACAGCGATATCCCGAGCGAGGGTGTTGGCAAACATGATGTAACTCGTTTCGAGCTCATCACTCCAGATACCATGGAAATGGCCAAATCTGGCGTAACTTTCCGGATCACGACCATTCGCTTCGTTGCTGCCCATTGATGCAAAGGTCTCCCGCCGACGTTCTCCGCCGACGTTCCACCACCCGTGTGCCAGGAAATCATGGAGCTCGGGGAGATCGGTACGGATATTCGTGCCGAGTGTCGTTCGCAGTGTTTCCTCTCGTTCCGCCTGATCGTGAGCGCGTTGCTGTTGAAGAGCTTTCAGCCGTTCTCGTTGTCCGATGTGTCCGAGTATCTCCTGTAACGTCATGGTCTTACTGCCAATGCCGCTGACTGCATTGCGAATGCGATCCACCAAACCATGGACCACCCGTATGGAACCTGCATTTTCAAAGGTCTCGCACATCCATTTGCGGCAATCCTCGGTTCTGCGGATGATTCCTCTCCGGACTTTTTCGGCAAGCTCTTCCAGGAGCGCGCGGCTCAGACTGGTTGGCTCATCGAGGACTCCGTTGTTATTTGCGGCGAGGTCGAGTGTGCGCTTTGGTTCCATGAGGACAAATTAGACGAGAATGAGATTCTGTCAATTACTCCGATGGTGTTTTGATAGAGCGAAAATCGCGCATGAAGAATCTTCAAAGAAATGACGTTTTGTGCTATAATGTACAGATTTATGCCTGCAGAAATCCCCGATCGACTTCCGAAGGAAATGCCGTCGGCTGAGAAGGTGAAGGAGCCCTCTCCCAAGCCCTCTGAGGGCGCCGATAACGAGCGTAAGCAGGCGGAGGAGAAGCTGGCCGCTGCGCGCGACACGTATGTGAACAGTCCTGCGAATGTAGGCAAGGTCATCGCGAATCTGGAAAAAATGAAGGCGGGGAGCGGCTGGATCTGGGACAGTGCGGAAGCCGAGGAAGCCAGGACCGCACTTCCCGTTCTTGTCCGGCAGGCGAAAGGGAATCTGGAGGAATTGAAAAACGCTCTGGACGCGGCATCCGATAAGGGGACGGCGGGGTATCGGCAACTGCGGGCGAAGTATGTGGAAGACAGCGCACGCCTTACCGAGCTGCTCGCCAATGCCGATGCATACGAGAATGCGGATGTACGCGATGCCGATGCGGCTGCAAAGCAGGCGCAGGAGACCATACAACACATGTCCACGGATGAGGCGATCGACTGGGTGCAGCGGACCCTGTCCGCCATCGACGGCAACAACTGGCAGAGCAGCGGGCTCAAGGAGTGCTACGGCAAGATGACGATTGCATTCAAGCAGTCGCTCCAGAAGAAACTGGCGGAAGAAAAAACGGCGCTCCTCACCGATCCGTCGAAAGCTTCCGCGTACGCGGAACACTGCATGATGCTTGCGAAGCTCTTCACCGATCGCGGCACGCCCATTGATGCTGATCTCACGGATATCGACTTTGCCGTTTCCATGGCAAAAGATGCGCTGGGATTTGATGAACTTGCGTTGCGGTATGTGGAGAACAGTCTCCAGGAGAAAAATCCTTTGCGGGAAGCTATCGCGGCCAGAAAGACCGGAGTGCTTCAATCCCTACGTACAAAAGTGTCGCCCGAAACATTGAAGTCGCCGCAAGTGCAGTCAATGATGCGCACGATTGAAGGGAGTCCTCTCTCCATTCAGGGGCTCGCGGATCAGTACCGTGTTCTCCGTCAGGTCGAAGCACAATTGAACGGCCAACCGGAACCCAATTATCAGGAGGAGCTCAATGAAAAACTGGCGCGACCGTTGGAGGCCTCTCTGGAAAAATTCGACACGTTTCTCGACGGAACATGGAGAGGGGCGGTCTCTCTTGAAAATATCAATGCTTCCATCGGTCACCCTCCGCTCACGTCACATCAGATGGAGGCATGGAAGCTCCTCTCGGATATTCGGGGGTATGGATGGGATATCGGGGATAAGGCGTGGAGCAACATTGCGGCCGGAGCGAAGATCGGCGCGATGATCGTTGCAGGCGTCGCCATCGGTGCCGTGACGGCCGGCGCGGGATTGGGCGTTATCAGTGCCGCCCTGGCGGGCGGCGCGGCCATGACCGCTACGAACGCCGCCATAAACCAAGAGGGATTCGACGGACTCTCAGATGCTGCAAATGTGTATGGAAAAGACTTCGCCGTAAATGCAGCAACCATGGGTGCCGCACGCTATCTTTCCGCCGGACGTGCCGCATATCAGCTGAGTCGTGCAGGACTGCTGAAAGAAGCTGGTGGAGTGAAGGAGCTCTTCAAGATCGCAGGACAGAAAGGAGGAATGAAGCTCATCAACTCGTTCGACGACGGATTGAATATTGGAACTCGACTCACCGGTGCAACACTGGAAGGAACCGCGGATACTCTCATTGGTACGACACTCGATACCGCGGTGCAGGTCGGTTCCGCGGAGAAGTTTGACGCCACGGTGGTGGGCGGCATGTTCCTGGATAATCTCAAGAGCAACGCGATCTTCATGGGACTGGGATACTCCGAATTCGGAGGAGGCGCAGCCAAGGGCATCTGGGGAAAGCTCCGCCATCTTCCCGCGGAGGAACTCCACGGGATCCATCAGACCGTGAACAGGGCAAATCTCTTGAAGACGGAACTGGAGGGTCTGTGCCATGGAACGGGGATCGATCCCAAGGTGGCGGTGGGGGGAGTGAACATTGATGAACAACTGAAAAAATTGCCTCCGGAGCAGGCGACAAAAATCAGGAGTGCCGGCGAGAGCCTGCGAAAGGAAAAATCGCAGTTCGCCTACACGTTTGATGTGCTCACCGGGAAAGATGAATGGACTCCGGGTCGCGTGGTGCAGGTGGAACGCCTGGGTGGGTCGAAAGAGGAAGGATGGTCGGTGATCCGACGCGAGCCCGATGGGCGGTATCTCGTCAGCAGGGGGGAGAAGGGGAAGGTGGAGACGAAATTCGTGACCGGGGAGATGCTCAAGGAGTGGAATCCGGAGGGGGCGAAAACGCCAGCTGCTGCCCCGCAAACGACTTCGGAGGAGGAACAGAACAAGGAGAAGAAGACGGAAGCGAAATCATCCCTAGAAACACCTCACGCCGTTGCCGTTGAATATGCCAAAGCAAAAGACATCACGAAGCTCAAAAACTACCTTAAGACGCATGATATGGATGACGCCACTCGTGTCTCCCTTGCGGAGAACCTCCTCGGACACCCCCTTTCAGGGCCGCAAAAAACTGCGGTGTCCAAAGCACATGGAATTGATGGCGAGATCGATAACCTTACACCGGAACAAAAAACGGCGAAGGGTCTGGCACTCATGCGCAAAGACGTCTTCACGCGCGATGAAGCGCAGGCTCTTCTGGATGCGGGGATCTGCGGTGCTCCGCCTCCGCCACCCCCTCCTTCGCGCAAGTTGAGGCAATTAGAGGCAGCTCCCGCTGCACGACCGAAATTCGGATGGAAATCCGGAGACACCGTTGTCATTGATCGCGCCTTCACTTCATCGGTGAACGGCAGGCCTGTCGCACAGGGAACGTACAGGCTCGAGTTTGATTCGGCCACCGGCTGGAACCTTGTCGAATCCTCTGCCGGAGGTCTCCGTTATCACCGCATTCAGGCGCAGGACATTCCCCCAAAGCCTCCGGCCGCCCCGCCGCCGCCGTTACGTGGATTGTCACCGAAATCCGGGCAATCTCCATCACCGCAGGCATCGGCACCGTCCAGAGCTCCTGCACATCATCCCGGTCGCACGAAGCCCTTCTCAGAAGGAGAGACGGTCTCAGTCAACACCATGCCGGGAGTTCAAGGCGGTCTGTACGACATTGTGAAAGTGGAGGGAAATGCCCTCATCCTTCGCCTGCAGGGAACACGACAGGAAATTCGGGGAACGGCGGAGAACCTCCGGGGTCTTCTCGATTCCGGAAACGCAAGGAGAGTGACACAGCAATCGTCCGCACCTTCCTCCGGGAAGACGACCGCACTACCGCCAGAACACACCTCTGCGACTCCCCAATCTTCTTCCGGACCGGAACGAAGAAGTGCTCCGGATCAAAAACAAACCCCAAAACCGGCCGAATCTGCAGGGATCACACCTGCGCTTCATGATCGCGTGCGGCAGGCCTGCGCGATTGCCAATGACTCCACTTCTTCCATGGCTCCCACCCTGCAGAATATGCTCCTGAGTGCCATTCCGGATGCAGATGTCCGGATTCATACGAACGTCATGAAGGATGACGTTCCGGCAGGATTCAAAGCGGGGAGAGGGGCCGACTACTATGGATTCACAACTTTCGGGAACGCGAAGGCAGGGAAGGTATTCTCTCCTCCGAAGGAAGCCGCCATGTTCCAGGCAACGAAATTCGCGCATGATTTGCCGTCGTCGGGCAAAGTTCCCTTTGAATCCGTGGTCCTCGGCGATATCCAGCCGGATGGGTCCCGGAGTATCCGCTACACGTTCGCAGGGGGCAGTGGAGAGGTTTCACCTGTGCACGGTCGCCAATACGGTCCCTTCCACGTGATGGTATCCCTCGATGCGCCACGCGCGCAGCAGCTCTTCGGCGAACTTGAGAAGCATCCTGAAAATGCACGGGCGTTCTTCGCCGCGGCAAGTCAGGATGTGGAGAATGCGGGAAAACTGTGGGGAAAGTACCGTCCTCCCTACGAGCGAGTTGATGCGACTCGCCGGCTCCTCTTCGCGGAAACACACACGACGTCGTCCGATACGTCCGGACCGGCCTTCCGCTGGGGGCTCTACTCTTCCCAGGGGGGAGAGTGGCGCCCGTGCCAAAATGTGCAGGAGTGGATCCCCGATGCAGGGCAAACCCGGCGGACCAGCACCTTTGCGCAGGACCTCCAAACGAAATTGCAGGAAATGGAAAGTAACGCTGCGCGCAGCCGTCAAAGACAACGGGAACACGGCAAGATAGCAGGCGATGCTTCTCCACCCGCAACTGCCCCGGTGGCTCCATCCAAACAGAATGCGCCTGGTGCTCAACCTAGCGCTCTCCCCAAGTCGCCGACTACGCCCGAGAGTCCTCTCTCATTCTCCACGGGGCAAACGGTCTCGCTCGGGACGGGGCCCGGGGTGCAAGGAGGGCGGTACGACATAGTGGGGATAGAGGGAAATACGCTCCTTCTTCGTTTGCAGGATGGCACTGGCCAGCAGCGAATTCCTATTGAGCGTTTTCGTCGCCTCCTGGAGGCGGGACGTGCAAAACTCGGAGGAGATCCTCTTGCGCCACCGGCTGCGTCTGTCATTCCCGCATCCACACCATCGTCAGCTCCCGCGAGCGTCCCCGTTGCTCCGCTCCCAACAGATCCCGGCAAGTTGACGAGACTTCCCAAGGAACCTCCGCCTCCGCCGTCTTCGCGAAAGAATGCCCGTTCTCCCGAGTCACAGACCCAACCGAGTTCAACGACGACAACTTCCCGACAAAACGCATCCCAGGAACGACAGAGACCTCCAACATATTCTCCTTCAGAATACCCTCATATTACCCCGAAAACGCTTCAGCAGATGCAACGTGCAGCGGAAATCGCCGCAACTCCACGCGCCAGACTTACTCCCGCACTCGCGTCAGAGCTTGACCGCATTGTGCAGCATGAGAATGTGTATATGAACAAAGCTGTCGACAAGGAGGACGGCAGCATGTACCAAGGCTTCGAAGTATTTGGGAACGAGAATGCGCAAAAGATGCATGGTCGTACACTCGCACAAACAAAAGATTGGGCAGCGGGATCCACGAGCAGAGAAATCCACACCCTCTTAAAAGATGCCACAAGCGGCTTCGAAAACTGTCCCCTCGAATCGATAACTCTGTCCGACAACCCTACGAGAGGAAAATATGTTGTGGAATATGCCTATGTAGCTCCGTCTCGGGTCTGGTCAAAGGTACTAGACGGGAGACCGGAAGGTACTACCACCATAGGAATCTTGCTGGAAGCAAAGGATGCTGAACGGTTGTATGAGACTCTCCGCCACAATCCCGAGCTTGCCAGAACATTCTTCGTCGCAGCGGCACAGGATGTGAATAGAGGGCAGTATATCTGGGGGAAAATCCGTCCCTCGTACGATGTTGCCCAAGATAAACTGAAACTTGTCTTCGCGAGAGAACAGTTAAAATCTGGGGCAACAGGACCCGCTCTTGAAGTTACCATGCTCAAGCAAACTGATCATGGCCTGGAGATCTGTCCAACAGTGAAAGATCTCGTCTCCGAGGCAGAAGAAAATAAATCAATAATCGACTCTTCGGAGAAACGACTTGAAACAGCGAGAAACGCAGCAAATATCAGACAACGGATGAATAATCGAAGAAAGAAGTAAATGCATCAATAACGTCTCAAGCAGCTGCCCCTTCCTTTTGTCAGCTGTGAAGCTCCACGATGCGCTTGGCGAGCGCGAAGCCGAGGCCGAATCCTTCCTTGGAACGCTCCGTCAACTCTCCCCCGCATCGCGAGGAGCATTATCCAAATAAGAAAACCTCGCCGCAGCGTGCATGAGAATATCGAAATATCAGGACGACGCCTGATATTCCGATACTTCGATACTCCGATTCCTATTCTTTGACTGTCATCAGTTTCCCCGCCGTCTGCCCGAACACCTCCGGGAAGTACATCTGCCAGACGCGGGCGGGCCGCTCGTGGAAGGTGCCCGGCGTGGTGGCGCGGACGAGGTAGGTGTACTGGTAGACGCCTGCGGGCAATTCTTCGGCGAAGAGGAACACGGAATCATCGCGATATTCATGGTGTGAGAATCTCCAGAGACCGTTCCGCCAGAAGTCCTCGCTCCAGAAGGTCTGCGACGTCGTGGAATCGGAGAGGAGTGATTGCTGGGCGGTCGCGAGCGACAAGTCAATCGCCTCCAGTCCCGCGGGCAGCGGACTCTCCACCGCGACGAAGTGCCGATCCTCGGGCACGGTGATCGTGAGCGTCACGCGGTACGTGTTGCCGACGGTCATCTCCTTCTGCTGTCCCGGGAGCGGCTCGAGGGAGCGTGCAATGCTCAGTCCCTCCTCGGCGGGCGGGAGATCATCTGCGGTGTAGAAGTACGAGAGGACGAGGTCGTAGTAGAGCTTGCCCGTCCCGTTCTTCGCGATCTTCACCTCGTTCTCCTTTCCGCGCTGGAGATCCGCAAGTGCGAGCAGCACCTCTTTGCGGGAGAGAATGTTCTTCTTGCTCACCTGCCAGTCGAGCTTCTTCGTCCCGTTGATTTCCACTCCCGCGGTGTAGGCGGCGTTCATTTCGCCCGTTGACTTCAGATAATCGACGAAGGAGAGGAGGGTGTAGACCGTGGATTGGGTGGTGTCCCAGTGGCCGTCCGTGCGGACCGAGAGCATGTAGCGCACGATGTTCGGGATGAGGGCGTTCCCGGGCTCCACGCGGAGGAGCATCTGCAGCACGAGGGCGGTCGTCCGCTGGTTCGTGTGCATGAGGGAATCGTAGATGCCGTTCTCCTGCTCCTCGAAGTGTGTTCCGCGGCCGTCCACGAGCGCGGTGTTCAGAATATCGGCAAGGATGTCTTTGGCCTTCGCCGTCTGACCCTCTTTCTGGAATGCCATCGCCAGTTGCGCCTTGGCGAAGACGGGGAGCTTCCCGCGGCTCTGGTCGAGGTTCTTGAGGAGACTCACATCCACTTTCCCGCTCTCGGAGAGGGCGGAGAGGATGGCCGCACGGGTGGCGAGGGTGAGCGGTTCCTTCGTATCTTCGGAGCGGAGCCGTTCATCCAGGAATGCGCGGACGCGGTCGATGGCACTCTGGTCCACGCCGTACCCCGCATCGCGAATGAGCGTCAGAGCTTGCAGGGCGTAGGCGCTCAGCGCCGTGGAACTCCGGGAACTCTCCTGCCAGTAGCCGAATCCGCCGTCGCCGCGCTGGAAGGTGTAGAGGCGTTCGAGCCCCTTGGTGACCACGCTCCGGAGCGTCTTGTCGTCCACTTCCTTGAAGGCGTCGAAGCCCTGCAGACGGGTGAGGGCGACGCTCGGCAGAATGCTGGAGATCGTCTGTTCCGCACAGCCGTAGGGGAACTTGATGAGATATCCGAGCCCCTTGGTGAGGTAGGTCGCAAGCGTGGGGGAAACGGTGACCGCAAGCGAGCCGTCTTTGGCATCCTCCTCGGAGGGCACCAGGACTTTCTCCAGGGAAATTGTGTCCGTGATGCCGGTGGTTGCGGCGGATTGCGGCGTGCCGTACGTGAGGACGGGGATGCTCTCTTCGATCTCATCGCGCGCGGCACCACTCTCCGCTGTGAAGTCGAAGGTCGCTGTGTCGACCGATCGGATCACCACGGGGAAAGTGAGCTTCTGCATCGCCCCGCTCTTGATGGTCACGGTCTGCGTGGTTTTTGCTGCGGAGGTGAAGCCGCTCCCGGTGAGCGTCACGGTGAAGGTCTGATCCTCCGGGAAGAAGTTGTGGACGATGGCGCCGAGAGCAATGCGATCGCCCTGGACCGCGAAGCGCGGACGCACGGGACGCACAATCACCCGCTTCGTCTCCACGACGGTCTTCTCCGCGGCGCCGAAGGTCGCATCCTTGGTCTGCCCGATCGCGAGCAGGTGCCACGTCGTAAGGTTGTCGGGCAGCTTGAAGGTGACGGTCGCTTCGCCGTTGTCATTCGTGACGATCGTCGGATTCCAGTAGGCCGTGTCCTTGAAGTCGCCGCGCTTCTTGGCTTCCAGAGCGGATCCGCCGCCTCCCTTGGAGCCCGGCTTGTAGCGGTCGATCAGAAACTTCAGCATCTCGGACGTGTACACGCCGAGACCGCGTTCGCTGTAGAACAGCGCCACCGGATCGGGGAGCGAGAAGCCGGTGAGCGCGAGCAGGCTCATGTCGACGACGCCCAGCGACACTTCCGCCGGGACGGGCTTGCCCTGCCAGTCGAGCGTCTTCAGGGTCACCTTCACCTTCTCGCCCGGCAGGTACTGCTCCTTGTCCGGCGTGACGGTGATCGCGAGGCGCTTCTTCTTCGTTTCCACGTTGAGCTTCGCGTATCCGATCTTGAAGGCGGGCGCGCCCGTATCGAGTCCGTTCTCGTCGAAGGTCTCGCCCATGCGGGGCTTGATCACCACGACGGAGACGTACGCGTTCGGGATGAGATCCTCGGTGATGGGAATGCGGATCGCCTGCGCGGAACTGGTGATATCAATGATGCTCTTCTGCATCACCTGTTCGCGCTCCACCGTGACGAGGGTCTTCACGCCTTTGCCCTGGTAGGGCGATTTGAGGAGGAGAACGGCGGTGTCGCCCACGGCGTACTCGGGTTTATCCGCGAGGAGATCCACGCGATCGTTATTCGAGTGCGGCCAGTTCACGTACGAGCTCGACCAGGCGTAGACGCTCGTGCTCGCCTTGGACTCGCGTCCCTCCTCATCCTTCACCGTTGCGACCACGACGAACTGTCCGCCCTTATCGATGGGGATCGAGGCCGTCGCCTTGCCCTGCTCGTCCGTCGTCGCCTTGAAGGACTTGATGAAGGTGTCCTCCGGCGTGTTGTCGTAGTAGTACTCGCCGTCCACGCCCTTCTTCTTCACCGTGTTCCACGTGCGGGCATAGAGCGAGAGACTGACATCCGTCTTCGGGAGCGTCTTTCCCGCGGGGGTCACCGTCACGACGCCGATCTTGGTACTCTGCCCCGGCGTCACGACGTAGTCCTCGGTGCGGACGCCCACGTAGACGTTCGCCTTGTGGATCGCCACGGAGCCGCGGTTGCTCACCACCTGATTGTTGGGATCGGTGACGTCCGCCTCGATGGTGTAGATCTGGCTCACGGCCTTGTCATCGATCTTCGCCGGAACGGAGACGGTCAGGTGACCGGCGGCATCCAGCGTTCCTTCGCCCTGCGCGACGACGTCCGTCGTGCGTTCGCAGTTCCACCAGCACCACGCGTCCTCCAGCGCGAAGGAGTACCAGCCGTCCGTGAAGCGGTTGAAGAAGAAATCGGTACTCTGCACCCGCCACGTGACCGTGGCGTTGCTCATCGGCGCTCCGAAGTAGTACGCGCCCTCGATGGTGGCCTTGATCGTGTCGCCGTTGAAGGCGTCCTCCGCTTCCGGCGTGACGTCCACGCGGTACTCGGGTTTGCGGTAGGCGAGGACCTGGAAGGAGGAGTACATCTCCGGGTAGGGGCTGTCCGGGAGGCCCGCATTGATGGAGTAGTAGCCGAGCGACGCCTTGGGATCGAGGGGGAAGGAATCCGTGAAGCTCCCGAACTCGTTGAAGGGGAGCGACTTCTTCAGCACTTCATTGCCGTTCGCATCCGTGATGACGACGTTCACCGTGCGGCTGCCGCCGGGGAGGGAGAATCGTCCCGCACGGTCGCGCATACGCACCAGTCCCTTGTAGAAGACGGTGTCGCCCGCGCGGTAGAGGGGGCGCTCGGTGTAGACGTAGGATGAGGGGCGTTCGTTCCGCTGTTCGCTCCAGAAATCCGTCATGAAACTGAAGGAATCGGGGCGGATGCCGTCGCTCCAGCGGCTGCTCACGAACGCGAAGTCGCCGCTCTTCTCGGCCGTCACCCAGAATTCCGGTTCCCACTCGTTTCTCGGAGTGGAAAATTTCTTCAGGTCGATCTGCGTCCCGAGGAAGCCGTCCTTGTCCGTGGATCCGCCGGACGTGGTTTCGCCGCTCAGAGAGTGGAAGGCGACGGAGGCCCCTTTGATGGGCTCTCCCGTCTGCATATCGACGGCCCACACGAGAGCGCGGTCACCGGAGTACTTGAGCGTGAGGGCGATGTTCGTCAGCGCGAAGAACTGTGTGGTGCTGAGTTCGTGGCCGGAGTAGTCCACAATTTTCGGGGCACGCATGGTGAGTTCGTAGATGCCGGATCCGAGCGACTGGCCGGAGATTTTCTCGAGGTCGAGCGGTGACGTGTTCCACACGTCCTGCCCGCCCTTGGTCTCCACTGTCCAGGTTTTGAGGATCGTGTGCTTGGAGGCAGCGGGGCCGCGGTTGTAACCCTCGTTCCTGTACGCCAGGAAATCGGGGAGTTCCACTTTGGCGATCTCCGCTTCCAGGGGAGCCGCATTGACGCTCCTGAGGTTGTAGACGGGGGGCTTTCCGCGCTCGAAGATGCCGAACTCGCCTTTGGAATCCAGAAAGATCTGCGGGTGGAGAGGATCGGTCTGGAAGGAGAAGGTGAACGGCTCGCTCAGACGTTGCCCGAAGCTGTCTGCGATCTTCGTCCCGAGCGTCAGCTTGTACGTCGTGCTGGGTTTGAGGGCGGGATAGGCGGAAATTTCCTTGTTATCGTTCCACGATGCCACGTTCCACTCGACGTCCTTCCAGTTCTCCACCGCGGGGGAAATCGAGATCTGATCCTTGAGCGATTCCTCACTCAGGGGATTGTTGAAGGAAATCCTGATGCTGCCGTACTCGTTCACCGCCTTCATCACCTGCAACGGTCCGACGGTGGAGAAGCGGAGCGTGAAGCCCGTCTCATTCCCCAGATCGCCCTGCGCCCCTTTGAAGCCTGTTGCGATGGAGAGCGAGTAGTGGGAACTGAACTCAAAGGGGGTCACGGGTGTCACCACGAGCGTGTTCCGATCCGTGACTTTCTTCTTGCCCTCCTCCTTCGTCCCGAACTCCGCGGCACGAACGGTCAGAGGTGCTGATTTCTGCCCGTCGACAGTCTTCACGAGTGAGAGTGACGTGGCGAGCGAAGCGGGATCCATCTCCTGATTGAAGGTGAGGGCGACGTGCGTCGTGGGGCCGGCGGAGGCATACCCCTCGATCGGATCGGTGGAGAGAACCTGCGGACGCACGGTTTCGAAACTCCACGTGAAATCGGACTCCGTCGCATCACCCGCAACCGTCGGAATCCCCTTGGGGACGGTGATGGTGTAGAGGGTGCTCGGGAGAAGGGGCTTCTCCGGCACGTAGACGACGGCAACCGTGCTGAGCCAGCGCCAGCGCCCCTTGGTCTCCGGCGTGATCGTCACCGGCCAATCCTTGATACGCGCGTTCGCCGCATCGCCCTGCACCTGCGTGAGCGGGATCATCGGTCGGTCGAAGACGAGTGTGATGGTGGAGGACGGAGGCACGTTCCGCGCGTTCTCAACCGGAATGCGCGCGGCGAGCTTCACGGGCCCCGCGACCGAGAAGGTGAAGTCCAGATCCCGTCCGAGGACGCGCCCATCGGACTTGAGCGCGCGGCCGTTCAGGCGGAACACATAGTCCTTTCCGGCCTTCAGCTTGTCCGCAGGCTTGAACGAGAGCGTTTCGTCCTGCCAGTTCCAGGTTCCCTTAAGCCCCTCGGGCGGCGTCAGATTCTCCTGCGCACTCGCATGATCCATGAGGGACGGAAAACTGAAGTGGAGGTCCGATGTGGCGGAGATCTTCTGCCGGAGCGAGAAATCCATCGCCGGAGACCACCGCGGAAAGCGGAGCATGCCGGTGAAGACGAGCCCGAGGACCGTGATCGTGATCACGATTGCGACCGCAGTCGCGAGGGAACTCCGGAAGAGGGCGGAGATGCGCTGGGAGGTGGACATGGGAGTGCGGGGAAACAGGAGAGGAGTGTAGCGTTTTTGATTGTGCGTCCTCAACGAAGCTCACGATTCGTTCGGGGGTTTACATTGACTTTCTCAAGAATTTGATTACAATAGAGAAACTCAGAGGGGGCGATCGTTTCTTCTGGGTGTTTGTTCTTTGGATGCAAGGAATATTCTGCGAGGGCGGCGTTCAGGGCTTTCCTGAGCCTTGATTGCTGCCCTTTCATTTGGATGATTGCGACGCTCGGAGCGCCGCGACGGAAAATGAGGCAGGTCACTTATGGAGGTTGTATGTTCGAAGTACAGTTTGCGAATGGAGCGACGGGTCCACTGAATTTTCCCCTCATTGGAGTCGCGAGGGAGGCAGAAGCCCGTGTCGCTTTGCTGCGTGACTGGAATCGGTACTCGTTGCCCGGAGAAGAGAGGACCTTTGTGAAGGTCTTCGATACCTCGGGTGACAAATCACTCTTCTTTATCACGTTGCAACAGTGGGAGACATTCACGCCTGAGCAGGCGTGGAAGATCGTCGCGCGTTGGCTCAATGCGGATATGATCTTTCACCCGCATGGGCACAGCCGCCTTTATGTCCCCATGCTCAACGAGAAGCTCTTCACGATGAGTGTCGAGGCTCCGGACCAGCGGCACCTTTCACTGCTTCAGCAGGAGCCCGCACTCTCGCCCGAAGAAGCGAACGAAGTGGAGATTCACTTCTCCGTCCCGCTCATGTATTGGCTGTTAGATATGAAGTCTGAAGGCGATCAGCTTCAGATGGTCGGCATCTCGCGCTGACCATCCAATCATCCTCAATCCTAGCATCCTTTTCCCCCTGGTCCGCACGTGCGCGACTGGGGGTTTTTTACTGTCCGCGTATCTGCCGCAGCGCCGCAGTGGCCTGACGATTCCCCGGATCCTGCCGCAGGACTGCTTCGAACTGCTGCACGGCTTCATTCACTTTGCGCGCATTGTAGAGGAGGATGCCCAGATTGATCCGTGCGGCGACGTACTGCGGCTGCAGACGGATCGCTTCTTCGTAGGAAGCGACGGCCTCACGGGATTTTCCGAGTTTCTGCAGTGCGACGCCCAGATTGAAGTGCGCCTGCGGGTAGAAGGGGTTCGCGGCGATGGCCAGACGCTCCTGTGCAATACCCTCCTCCAAAAGATTTTGTCCCACGAGAAGAGAGCCGAGGTTCATGAAGGCGGTCGCGAAATCGGGTCGAAGGGCGATGGCTGTGCGGTAGGAAGCCTCCGCGCCGGCAAGATTTCCCTGCTGGAACTGGATCACACCCCATGCGACGTGCGCGTGGTAGTTCTGCGGATCGAGGGCGATGGCTTCCCGCACCGAGCGTTCGGCGGCTGCAAGGTTCCCCTGCTCGCGATATTCGGATGCGAGGTTTGTGAGAATTTTCGAATCACCCGAACGATT
>Ga0172379_10007612_pt1 | contig 13992 bp, 16 predicted proteins | sample GrowelOW334metaG_FD_119756 | JGI IMG/M metagenome (GOLD analysis project Ga0172379, IMG submission 119756) | Groundwater microbial communities from an aquifer near a municipal landfill in Southern Ontario, Canada - Groundwater well OW334 metaG | ecosystem: Environmental > Aquatic > Deep... | reverse complement strand
TATTTTCTCCAAAATGTATATTTAATCTTTGAAGCAATAAAACAACAAAGGGACCCAAGAACTAGACCAAGAAAAAATTGATTAAATGCTAGTGATAAAAAGGACGAAGAACTACGGGCAAGCATCCCATATGAACCAGAAATAAACACGGAAAAACCCAGAACAACAAGGACAATAACTATAACCAAAAATGTCGTATCTACTTTTTGCTGAGCCATATTTGTGAAAATAATTAGTTTTAGGAAGAATTTACCCCATAGTATAACACATGATTGTATAACTTTTCCCAATTACTTGCACAAACGTCTAATATATGATATGATTCAACTCAGAAACAACAATGTTGATTGCCCTATAAGGCAAAGGAGAAAGTAAATGATTAAACTTGTAAGTTATGTGGCTGGATGTCCTGTTTACAGCACTGGTGATGAAGCAGGCGGTCGTCGTTGTATGACTGACATGCATGAAGATGGAGGTGATTGCTTGCGTTCTGCTTGTCTACCTCTGAATGCACGACTTGCACATGTATCAACCGATATTGAAATGCAAGGTCTCTGCAATGATGTTTCAGAAGCAATCGGAGAAGATCCTGATTTCCTTTCTGAATCTCACAGCAAGCAAGTCCTTTCCGTCATGGATCTTCTTGCAAGGTCCGGCAAATCGGTCACCAGCGACAAAGTTGAGCAAATTCTTTCAGCTGTGATTCTTCGGCACCAGCAGAGAACCCGAAGTCAAAACTAGACCAAACACAAGTTGGACACAAAAGCGCTCCCCGGATTTCCGGAGAAGGAGCGCTTTTATATTTCAAGAAAACAAAAGAGTTCTTGTCTTAAGAATCGATTAAATTGCTTTGGATACGAGGCGCAAATTTTATTTATGAGTAAACTGTACTGATGTACTGTGCAGGAATAAATATAATTTGCAACAAAGTAGACGAAGTAATTTCATCGATTCTACCTAATTAGAGCAAGAATAACTCCAAACACTGCGCTTACTACTCCAACTATCCAATACCTCATAGTAACCTTATAAGCCGGCCAGCCAAGCGCTTCAAAATGATGATGAAGTGGTGCTACCAAAAAAACTTTTTTACCCCTAAACTTCTTTGACAAAATCTGAATGATAACTGATGCGGTTGTAATAACTAATGGTAAAGCAATTACAGGTAGGACAATTATTCCATGACCTTCACCAAGTGAATCTGTCATAAACGCCACCACCGCCAGAGTAATCGTCAGAGCCATACTCCCCGTCTCTGACATATAAAAACGTGCTGGTGGAATATTGAACCACAAAAATGCGAGTGTTGCTCCGACGATTGTCGCACAAAAAGCAGCAAGATTGAACTGACTTTGATAAAAAGCTATAGCTGCATAAGCAGTAAACATTGTTGCAAATATTCCTCCAGCAAGGCCATCCAATCCATCAATAACCCCTCCAGAATATAATGCCATCGTAACCAGCACAAAAAATGGAACAAAAAGCCAGCCGAGATATATAATACTTCCTCCGAAAAATCCGATACCGACTACATCAAGTTTTATATAGAACCAGAGTGCACAGAGTAGACTTATAAAGCCGATAATTGTAAGGCGTTTTCTTAACGACATTCCACCCGCAGTGTGTCCTCCATTTCCACGAATCTCCATAACATCATCAAATAATCCAACAATCGCTCCAAGAATGAGTGTTAATAGTGGAATCCATGTCTGATCACGACTCAAAAAGTCTAGCTTATCAAAAAAAATAAATGGGGTTGCTCGCGCAAATAAATAGATAAATATAATTGTAATTGCACTTGCACACCAAATAATTACACCCCCAAGTCTTGGGGTTCCAACTTCTTTTTCTTTATGTAATGAATTAAAAATTGGCGTTCCTCCTCCATCCACCGCCACTGTTTTTGCCTTTTTCTTCCACAATTCATGACGATATAGAAAACCAGTCCAAAAGGGCGTCATAACAACCCCAATGACAAAAGCAATGATTGCAGGTAACAGCACTTTAGTTATATCTACGAGCATATTACTACTACTATATCTCGTAAAAGCATATTTTCAAAGGGGAGAAACCATTAACAACCTAGCTTGCATTATCTATATTTAGATAGTAATCTCAAAGGCGAAAGTGTGTTTTTTGTTAAAAGAAAGGAACTTGGCAATGTATGGTTATTCTGAAATAGTAAATGGACCGAAGGCTTCATACTGGGGTGATATATTCATGCAGTTATGTGCCATCTTTGCAGTTAGACCTGACAAACTGCCAATAATTGAGATTGGTATTAAACTTGAGAAAATAAGGATTCTAGACAGACATCTTGCAATACTACTCATTGAAGGTGAAATCTCTAGTGCCCCAATGACCGGCTCGCCATTTCTTGAGGGTGATAAAGTGTATCTAACATACAACATCCAAAGAATGACAGGCGAAATAAGAATGCGCGAACTTCTGGATGAAAAGACAACGGAAGAAATCGTGAGCGCAATTATCGCTATTAGTGACAGAGAATGTGCGTCATCAGAAAAAGACGCAAACTACAAATCTGACTTCAGTGATTGGCCTGAAGGTTTGATTGATTACACTCGAAGTCTTCTTGGCAACGTTCGTGAAATGTACAAGAAATGGATTGCTGATAACCCTGGATATGCGCTCGCATGGTTCGGTATCAATCGGCACCGACCGCCAGCTACAGCGACAGAATAAACTCGGATAACTCCCGCGCCTATGCGGGAGTTTTTTAATTAATTAAAAAATCAAAATAACTAGTCAATAAATACTGTCTTTTCTATAAAAGCAGGGATTATCTTCTTGTGTCCAATAAATATAGGTTCAGGCAAGTCATCTAAAGAGAAATATTTCCATTCATAACATTTATTCGGTTCCATAAGTTTCGGTTCACCAATAATATTGTTTGCTAGAAAATTAATATGCAAGAAATGGGTACTGTCTACATCACAAGGATCGTTAACTATATTTTCAAAAGCTAAATCCGCAATCAAGCTAGTCTCCTCCTCAAGTTCCCTTTTCGCACCTGCAATGAGATGTTCCATGAATTCTAGTTTACCTCCAGGTAATCCCCAAGATCCATCACCTGCAGTGCTTCTTCTTTTACCCAAGAGAAGCTTATTATCTTTAATAACAAAAATATTTACTGCCACTTTCGGTTTTTGTTTATCCATAACAAAAGCATAACAAATTCACACTATTAAATCTATTTTTGTCATTGCGAGCGAAGCGTGACAATCTATAGTCAAATTATAAGCGCAAAACTGGACTGCCCGCCCGGATGAATCCGTTCGGACGGGCTTCGCAAAGTTCGCAAAGACGCAAAAAATATCCCTATGGTGCAACCCCAATTCCAGGCCGCTTGATTCTGTAATAATTATCCATCAAAGTTTTCATTGCAGTAAAACGATCTTCGCTTCCAAGGACAATAAAAACTACCGGCTTTCCTTTTCCATCTCTATTTGTTGCAAGTATCACCAGAGTTTGCCTTGCCTCACCAGTAGAACCTGTCTTACTTCCAATAATTTTCGGACCCAAATAAACGTCTTGAAGTAAAATATCCGTATTATAAATTGTTTGTATTTGCTTATATTGAACATCCGCAAGTACATACTCTAAAGTTCTAGTAAACGATAGTATCTCCGGATATTGTTCGTAAATATAATCAACAAGCATTGCGAGGTCATGTGGTGTAGAAGAATTCGGGCGAACATTGTCCAGTCCAGTCGGATTTGAGAAGAAACTATCTTTCATCCCTATCGTATGAGCAACAAGATTCATATCTGAGACAAAATTTACATATCCAAAATGACTTGCTACAGCATAAGCAGCATCATTACTAGAACCAATAAGCATTGCTTTAATAATATCCTTCATCTTATAAGTGTCGCCTGTATGAAGTTGTATTATGTCACCAGGTTGAGCCTCAGAAGTATAATCTATTGTAACTGTTTCACTAGCTAAACTTGTCTGATGTTTTTCATACACCACAAGAGCGGTAAGAAGTTTGGTAACGCTCGCCACAGGCCGTTGTTCGTTTGCTCCAACATTAGATACAAAATACCTTTCAGGAATATTTAGGAAAGATCCTTCTACTGATGCTAAAGAATATAAATCCTTGTTTTCAGTTTTATCAGAATATTTAATAATTAAAAATAAAATTCCAAGCAAAATAACACACACACCGACAATCAAAGTCACCGAAAGTTTATGAGAAATATGTGTTTGCATAATTTATTTTCTGTTGCAATAGATATATTTACTGACAGTTTAACATAAAATATTGATTCAATAATATATCAACATAACAATAATTTACACCTGACATTTTACCTATATATTGAGCCGTGAATTAGGAGACTATCTTGCAAAATCAAAAATTGCTTGACAATTCTAATGAATCTGCTATACTAGTACCAGATAAGGGTTTCAAGGTTTGAATATTACGGCTATGGAGAGCAAGCTACTAAGCCGTTGGTGCGTTGGGAAATGGCATTATTTCCTAACAATGCAGAGACCTGAAATCCTGCTATCTTGCTGGGGCGCGTACGAAATACGCGCCCTTTTTCTTTTGTTATATATTCTTCGTCTTATTCCTCTTGATGTTCAATCTTGATCGTTTTTTCCAAATCTTTATCGATCCGTTGGTTTTCTACAACAGGCTTCGCTGCCACAAAACTTGTTAATTCTTTCTGAACTTCCACATATTCCGGTAAATCCTCAATTTTCGCTACACCAAGATGCGCTAACAAATCAAACGATGGTCGGTAAAGGAAACTACGCTGGTCTTTCGGATTATCAATTCTTTCTATCAATCCACGGACCAAAAGTTGACGAAGCATAAAAGCTGATTGTACTCCACGAATATAATCTATTTCTGCGCGAGATACTGGGCCTTTATATAGAATAATTGAAAGAGTTTCTAATGTAGCCTTTGAAAGTTCATGTGAGAGTTCTTCCTTAGCAAGTCTCTCCATCAAATCTGAAAGTTCTGGCGCTGTCCCAAGAGCGATCTCATCGTCTTTTCGCATAAGTACAATTCCCTGCCCCAATAGTGCGGTTTCAAGTTCACCGAGTGCTATCAAAACTCCGTCTTTGTCAGCCCCTGTAGCCTTGGCAAGTTCCGCCACAGTCATAGGCTCCGCTTTCCAAAATAATATCGCTTCAAGTTGTTGATTGAGGTTCATGTATATGAGTATAGCAGAAAAAAGTACATGTATTAAGTGACAGAAAATACAGTTTGTCTTACAAACCATATTTTCTGTCATCCCCGTGAAAACGGGGATCCAGGATTTTTAAAAAGATGGATCCCCGCCTGCGCAGGGATGACGGAAAATATGATTTGCAAAGCAAAAAGATGGATCCCCATTTTCATGGGGATGATCCCGCTCTGCGGGATCAATTATAATTCGGCACACCGACCGCCCTAGTCTCCATATGGATATCGTCAAACTGCCTGTCTTGACTGACGTGAACCACCCCTTCTTTTACCAATTCAAGCATAGCGAGAAAACTCACAATAACGTGCACTTTTTCTTGCTTGCCCATGCCTGAAAAATCTTTAAAACTCATTTTCAAACTTGTCTGAATACGCTTAGTCAAATTTGTAATCATCTCCTCCAGACTTATGACCTTCTTTACTACTGCTTGAGGAAGTTTCTCTGCCAGCTTTGGTAAAGCATGTATCAATCCCCTAACCATAGTATGTAATTGTGTAATGTTAGTTTTTACACTTGGTGCAAAGACCGCCATAACTGGCTGAGGGTTTGGAAAATATATTGGCTTCTCGGCATAGCGAGTCTTTACGTGTAAAGAAAGTTCCTTCATTCGTTGATATATTTTAAGTCGAAGCTCCAAATCATGAACATCAGATTTTTCCTCATCAGTCAGTTCAAGAGTTGGTAAAAGTGATTTTGACTTTATCAAAAGTAAAGTAGAAGCAATAAGAATGAAATCTACTGTATCGGCAACTGGAAATGATTGCATATTCTGCGTATAGCCGACAAAATCATCTGCAACTCTCGCTAGTGAAATATCATTTATTAAAAGTTTGCGCTTTTCAATCAGCGACAAGAGTAAATCAAGTGGCCCCTCAAATACTTCAGTTTTAATACTAAAAGCCATAGATTAAAGTATATAGCATAAAGTATTAAGTATCAAAAAATATTTTAGACTCTCAAATTTCTTAATGTTGCTATTGTGTCGCGGTCGCGACACAATAGCAACATTTAAAAGTCAAAATAATATTAAAATATTATCTATTTCTAATATCTTGACTTGTGCACATAAATATGATATCATTGTAATGTAGAGGCTGGTATAACACCGCTTCAGAAAAGTTCTCTCAAAATACGGAGGTTTTAATGAAATTTATGAGTGAAATAGGAGGAATTATTTCCTTCTGTGTACTCTTTTGGTTTTCGATTCAAATCTGGATGACGAAAAATGGGAATGATAAAAAATCCACCCTTCCAAGTCCAGCAAGTTGGCTGATGTGGATGGTTCTTGATTCATTCATGCTCGTCACTACCATTATTGCCGGCAAACCAATGTGGCTTCCGTTAAGCTACACCGCTGGTGCCACATTCGTCACAATTGCACTCTTAGTGCGAAGTACATGGGTATGGTCATACAAAGAAACCATCTGCGCCATTGGTGCGGGGGTATCAATGTATGTTTGGCAAAAATGGGGTGCCGGAATGGGAATATTAGCAGGTTGTGCCTCAATGACAATTGCTGGAATTCCTCTCATTCTGGACATGATTCGAGATCCCATTCGAAAGACCTTCTATGTCTATGCACTGGTTGTCCTCGCCTGTACTTGTACACTGCTTGGGTCCGATTGGACCCTGTCAGGAACAGCACTTGCTTGGGGTGGAATTGCATTCAATGGAACACTGGCTCTTGTTGTCCTTCGGGGCAAGTAATTGCCAAATGTTTCGAAAGCGCCCCGCTTCACGGGGCGCTTTTTCTATACTTGACTTTTATATTTTAATATGCTAGTATTATACAAGATGTTCCATACACATCAACCTTATGCAACAGGTAAAGTTGCATCACAAACAGAGGAAAGTAGAGAATGAATAAGTTAGGAAAATTGGCGGACCGGTCATATTTTGACCAAGTCATTCACGCGATGAGAATGCGTGGATTCGTTGAGTTCGCAGAAGTGACGACAACCGCGAAAGATGCCAAGTACCATGTACCGGCGACTGAATGTCGCAATACAGCGATGTTCTTTCACCTTCCGCAGCGGACGTTGATCATCCAACTCGATTATAATGAGTCTGATTCCTATGATCAGTATGACTTTATAAAGGAAGAAGAGAAAATAGGGGTCACAGGATGCTGGTCAATTGAATTCCATATGGAGTTTCTTCCATTCAAAATGATCTCGCAACGGATAGTCAAAGCAAACATTCCATCAGAAGAATGGGATTCTGAAATAAATAAGATCCCCTTCTTCCATCGTAGTCCAGAATCGATTGCTGGATTTCCACATTCAAGTGGAAAAATCTGTTATTCACAGCGGAACTCTACTTGCGATAAGGTTGACCCAGAAGCCATCGCTGACGGTATCGGAGATGTTATCGACCAAATCGCTGACATCCTCGAGGGTGGGCAATTTTCCGAACTGCAAGTGACCGGCTTCCCTCCCTATTACACGTTCCCGGGATGTGAAGTTGGGTTCTGGAATAAATTCAATCGAAGTGAACTCCGTCGCTTAGTCCGTCGTGCGTGGGGTTCAGATGGTTTGAAACGTTGATGGACACGAGGGCTGGCGCTAGGAAAGCGCCAGCCCTCATTTTTTAATATTTAATTATAAATATAACACTTGACTTTATACATCAAATCTGCTAATATATAAGGTGAGATAGTTCGGGTGGATCATAATGGTCTTCCCTTTCATAAAGGATTAAAGATGAAAGTTGTTGCAACCATTTCATGGCAGCTGATTGGAGGTCTCGTACACGATGGTATCTCCGGCATGATGGAATTCGAGGACTGGGCACGGAAACATATAGCCGAGACAGTCATGCTTCCTGAACCAAGGAACGCTCGGCAGGCATACTGGCTGGAAGAAGCAAAAGACAAATTACAGCATGTGGCAGATGAATTCTACCTCATTCTGACGACCAAAGAAGAATTGGCAGAGACACATCCAATACTTGCCGCACACAACGGCTATGCGTTCGATGGATTTCATCCATTCGCCCGTCTTCTTAAAGGCTTACAGCTTTGCCAACTTTCGGCTCGCTGGTAACTTCTGACGGAAGTGACACACCCCACCTACGGGGTGTGTTTTTTATATTTATGGATGTTGCAATTGTCGCGACCACGACACAATAGCAACATTTAATATTCACCAATCCTATTACTATTTTAGACCCTTACAATTCGCTACTGGTGTATACCCTGCAATTTTTGCTTGTTCAATACTTTGAAAAATGATTCTGTTTGATTCTGCTGGAAGTGGATTGCACCACGGATAGCGATATTTCTTTGAACTTTTTGTACCAATGATAATCCCTCCTTGAGCAAGAGTTATATCTTCCCCTTTTATACTTTGACTTGCTACTACAGAAGCTGTAAGTCCTATTTGTTGTTCTATCTTTATCGGTTCAGTATTTATTTTTAGAATAGAGAGCCTTCCTAGGCCAAAAGACGCTATTCCAACCAAAATAATGACCAAAAGTATGAAAATATCCCTTGAAAGAAGGTGTTCCACAAGGCTGTCTTTGAATAGCTTGATTTTCAGACGAACTTCAGGTATACTCTCCATTCAAGTTATTATATCACCTAACCACCATGGCACATAAAAAAGCAGCTGGAGTTTCAAAAAACGGTAGAGATTCGGGACCACGATACCTCGGTATCAAGGTTGCTGATGGATCCGATGCAAAAATCGGCTCTATTATTGTACGTCAAGCAGGACGCAACGTCGTCGCTGGCAAGAATATTGGTGTTGGAAAAGATCATACTCTCTTTGCACTTAAAGATGGTAAAGTAAAATTTACTTCAAAGAGAAAACAGAATTTTGATTCCACGATGTCAAGAGTTCGAGTCGCTAATATTGTGTAAACAAAAGAAAAGCCCGTTCCGCAAAGCGGAACGGGCTTTTCTTTTGTTTACATTCCTATAATCCTTTCACAACTAATTTAAAACTCCCCGTCTTATCCCCCACTTTAACTGCAATATTATGTTCACCGATTTCCTTGACTGGTTTATCTAAAACTAGAAATGATGGTGTTACATCAATATGCGCCTGCTTCTTCAATTCATCAACAATTTGGTCTGCGTGAATTGCTGCAAAAAGATGACCCTTTTCATTTGTCTTTCCTGAAATAGTGACAGATGCTTCCTTCAAAGCAGAAAGATTTTTGAAAAGTAATTCCTCTTGAACCTTTATTTCCATATCGGCATTTTTTCTCTTTGCTTCATATACTTTAATATTTGCAGGTGTTGCTGTTACTGCTTCACCAGCTGGAATTAATTTATTTAAAGCAAATCCATCCGCAACATCTTTTACATCATACTTTTTACCTATCTTTCTAACATCTTTGAGTAATATTATTTTCATATAAGTTATTTTATAATTATAAGACTTTCTTTCTTTGATTTGTCATTCCTGTGAAGACAGGAATCCATCTTTAAGATACTGGATCCCCGTCTTCACGGGGATGACAAGACAAAGAGAATTCTTTCTTATTAATTAATTTTTGTTAATATCGATATTGCCTTGTCTAATTGGGGATCTCGCTTCTTTGCAAGATCTTCACCTGTTATTTTTACCTCAAAATCAGGTGTAAGTCCACCTTCTGATATAGATACTCCTTTTGGAGTTAGCCATCGGGCTATAGTAACCTTTAACGCTGTTTCCGAAGTAATCGGTATTAATTCTTGCACTGAACCCTTGCCATAAGACTTTGTACCGACTAGAATCGCCTTATTATAGTCATGAAGTGCACCGGCTAATATCTCTGAGGCCGAAGCAGAACCACTATCAATAAGTATGGCTAATTTAAGATTATCATTAAAAATATTATATCCCTTGCTTCTATAATAATCTGGCGCTTTATCATTGCCATACGATTCACTTACTACCACTTTTCCTAAAGGCAAGAACCAGCTTGCAATATCTACAGCTGCATCCAAATAACCCCCAGGGTTACCACGTAAATCAATAATCAACTTGTCAGTATTAACATCAATAAATTTTCTTAATGCGCCACGAAATTCATTTGGTGACGGTTCATAAAAATCATAAAGATGAATAATAAATACATCATTCTTGATTTCTGTATCAATCGTAGGGATATTTATTACTTCCCTTGTAACTGAAATTGCCAAATCATCTTTTTCTCCTTCACGAAAAACTTTGAAATCAACTTTTGTACCTTTTTCCCCACGAATTAATGAAACCGCTCTCTCTATCGGCATATCAACTGTCGATGTTCCATTAATTGTCAAAATATAATCTCCTGCACGCAAACCAGCTTTTTCAGCTGGTGAACTCTTGAGTGGTGCGATAATTACAACTACACCATTCTTTGAGGCAACCTCCGCTCCAATTCCGACAAAATTTCCGCTAATATCTGCAGAAAACATTTTATGTTCTTCTGGGGGCATAAATACTGTATACGGATCCCCAACTGCATTTACCATGCCCTGTATCGCTCCCCAGACCAGAGTTTGATCATCTGGCCTAGCTTTCTTTGTAGCAACATACTTTTCATTTAGCGTATTCCAAGTCTGCCAAAACGGCTCAAAATCAATAGTAGAAGTCCCTGAAATTGAGAGCTCTTTATTTCTTAAATTATTTGTGTAATCTCGTCCATTACCAAAATATGAACTAGCCGACCAGCCAAGGATAAATATTACAATAATAGAAATAATACCTATAGCAAAGCGATCCTTACGAGAAAAATTTTCATTCATAGTCAAGTAATGATAACGTGAAAATATAAACAAAGCAAAACGACTTAGAGGGGTACCAACCCCTCTAAGTCGTCCCCGCGCACGCGGGGATCCATCCCCTCCGTCTTTGCGAGCAAAGCCCATCTACAGGTGTCACCCTGAGCCCAAGCGACGGACAATCCAAAATTATTACACGATAACAAGAAATGAATTGCCTCGCTTCGCTCGCAAAGACGGACCGCGAACAAAAATAGAGTTGTACAATTAATATTATGCTATAATATTCTGTACTATGATGAAGCGCTACATCCACAAAGGACTAGTCTGGATTGATCTCGAAAGTCCGACTACCACGGAAGTTCAAGGACTAATGAAGGAATTTGAAATATACCCTCACGTTGCCCAAGAATTACTACTTCCTACTTTTAAACCAAAAGTTGATTTATATAAAAATTTCATTTATTTAATTCTTCATTTTCCTGTTTTCAAACATAGCCATAATCAAGGCACTAGTCAGGAAATAGACTTTATTATAGGCAAGAATTTTGTTATCACGACAAGATATGACACTGTAGACTCAGTACATCGTTTTTCAAAGTCTTTTGAAGTAAATTCAATTCTCGATAAAGATATTGTCGGTGATCATGCTGGTTATATTTTCTATGGGATGATAAGTGAACTCTATAAATCACTACTAGATGAACTGGATTTTATTAAAGACTCCCTCTCAGATATAGAAGAGAAAATATTTACGGGCAAAGAGAGAGAGATGGTAATGGATCTTTCCAAAGTCAGCAGAACTCTTTTAACTTTCCACCACACAACTGGAGCACACAAGAACGTTCTATTGTCTCTACAATCTGCAGGGAAGAAATTTTTTGGTGAAGAATTCACATACCCACTTCAAGAAATAATGAATGAATACGGAAAGATAGAACACGCAATAAGTGTACAGATGGAATCATTACGAGAAATGCGTGAGACTAATAACTCCCTCCTAGAGACCAAGCAAAACGAGGTTATGAAAGTTTTGACATTAATGAGCTTTATCTCAATGCCTTTTGCTATTATTGCTGGCTTTTATAGTATGGATCTAAATAATACCCCTTTTGTTAGCAACCCAAACAGCTTCTGGTTGGTAATTGGAATAATGTGTCTATTCTCTATAGTTATTATCGTTATGTTCAAGAAAAGAAAGTGGTTCTAATGATTCCTGAATAATTCTAGTTATGTTTTCCTTCCTATTTCATAAAAAACAAATTACGCCCCTTTTTCTCTACAATACTCTAACTCGTGAAAAAGAAATATTTAAACCTATCAAAAGGGGTCGTGTTGGTGTATATACTTGCGGTCCAACTGTTTATGGTTTTCCCCACCTAGGTAATATGCGCACCTATATCTTTGAAGATATTTTAAAACGCGTATTGTTTTTCAATGACTATAAAGTAAAGCACGTAATGAATATTACGGATGTGGGTCATCTGACAGGAGACCGTGATATGGGTGATGATAAGATTGAAAAAGAATCAAAGAAAGAAGGAAAAACTGCTTGGGAAATTGCAGATTTTTATACAAAAGCATTCAAAGAAGACCTGGAGCAATTGAATATCGTTTTTCCAAATATATTCTGTAAAGCAACAGATAATATCAAAGAACAGATTGGGATGATAAAGACTCTAGAGAAAAAAGGTTTCACTTATATTACTAAAGATGGTATTTATTTTGATACTTCAAAGGTTGCAGACTATACAAAACTTTCTCATCAAAAACTTGAGGATTTGAAAGAAGGAGCACGAGTTGAAGTAAACCCAGAAAAAAGAAATCCGACCGATTTTGCATTGTGGAAGTTTAGTCCAAAAGATGGAGTGACGGATTCGACTGGCTCACCGCAAGCAAAGCGTCAAATGGAATGGCCAAGTCCTTGGGGTATCGGTTTTCCGGGTTGGCATATAGAATGTTCTGCAATGTCAGTAAAATATCTCGGAGAGCACTTTGATATTCATTGTGGAGGAGTAGATTTTGTTAACCTTCATCACACCAATGAACTAGCTCAAACTGAAGCTGCAACTGGTAAGGTTCCTTGGGTAAACATTTGGATGCACGGAGCATTTCTAAATATGGTTGGAGGTAGGAAAATGGCAAAAAGTGCTGGTGATCTTGTAACCCTAAAGACGGAGTTTGTGGATAAAAATATTAATCCTCTCGCCTATCGTTTTGCAACACTCAATGTTCACTACAGAAAACCGATGGAGTGGAGTGATTCCATCATTGAATCTGCAAAGAATGGGCTGCAAAACTTATATTCTAAATTTATATCACTTGGCGATAAAAATGGAACTGTAAATAAAGAATGGTCTAATAGATTTGCCCAGGTTATAAATGATGATCTAAATATGCCACAGGCACTTGCCGTCTTGCATGAAATGTTAAAATCTAGCATTCCATCAAAAGATAAAAGAGCTACAGCACTCTATTTTGATAAAGTTCTTGGATTAGATTTTATTAATGTAAAGAAGGTTGAATCTGTAAATATAACTTTAGATGAAAAGACTAAGTCTCTAGTGGAAAAAAGAGATCTTGCACGTCAGAACAAAGACTGGGCAACTAGCGATGTATTAAGAGTAGAGCTTGAATCAATGGGTTATATAGTTAAAGATACTCCTGACGGAACAAAAATTGAGCAGAAATAAACCTAATCTGAGCCACTTTACACGACTTGACTTTATCAACGAGTCATGATATCATTGTATATGGAAGGGTTGGTTGTTTAACAGTTACTCTGTAACTGCGACCGACGTTCTTTCAAAACTAACGACTGTCGTAATAAACGATGGCGTATAGGAGATAGAGAAATGAGCATTAGTCTGAGACTGTATATAAAAACCGGGCAACATATCACCAAAAACCCAGGACTGGGGTACTCACTCCACAAACTTGGTGGATTACACATCAGTGACGCAGAATCGAGTGAGCCCTACATCGACTATTCAGCAGCAGAACCTCCTCTCGCGGACAAGCTTCCGGCAGACCTAAAAGACTTAACTGTCCGCATCAGCCTCATCGAAAAGT
>Ga0172379_10007611_pt1 | contig 13993 bp, 9 predicted proteins | sample GrowelOW334metaG_FD_119756 | JGI IMG/M metagenome (GOLD analysis project Ga0172379, IMG submission 119756) | Groundwater microbial communities from an aquifer near a municipal landfill in Southern Ontario, Canada - Groundwater well OW334 metaG | ecosystem: Environmental > Aquatic > Deep... | reverse complement strand
TCTTGGGACAGTCCACAGGATTTCTATTGCGGTCGCGTATTAACATGAAAAATATCATCCTCTCATTGGCCGTTGTACTGCTGCTCGTTTTGGGCTGCGAAAAAGCGTACGATATCAGTTCGCTTCCGCCGGTGATTGATGTGACGTCCAGCGGCGATACGACGTACATTCAAAAAGGGGAATGGCGCGGGTTTTCAAATCCTCAGGCCATCCTTTACGGAACGGATCAGCTTTTTTACGTTGCCGATACCTATAACGACAGAATCGTTCTTCTTGATCAGGCGGGATCTATTCGGGGAATCTTAAACGGGATACGCCGTCCGCGATGCCTTGCACAGGATAACCGGTTAGATCTGCTGATTGGAGCGGAGCACATCGAACCGAATACGCTCGATACGATTGGCATCGTGTATCGGGTGAAACTAGTGAATGCCCATCACCAGATTGGTTTGGCAAAGATCGATACTGTGTGGAAGGAGCCGGCACGTCCTAAACGGAGATTTGTCGGAATTGCGGTGACGGTGAATGATGAATTTTTGGTTGTCCGTGATGGTCCGGATAATACCAGTCCTGTTGATCCGGACAGTCGCGTACTCCGATTTGGTTATGTAAAGACCGATTCCGTAACCTATAAGGATAAAATGATTACTCCTCTCGGAGATTTTCAGGCAGGTCAGGGTATTGCAATTACTACGCTGAATCACCCGACAGGTATTGCCTCATTCCCCAGCAGCAAGGATTTCGTCCTGGTGCAAAATTCCGACGGTATTCAATATTCTGCAGTATGGATGGCATATACCATTTCATCCGACTTCGAAGGATGGATCGCTAAATATGATCCCGTTCAAGTTACTGGCATCGATTTTATCCGACCGAACCGTTTTAAGGATGCCCGCGCGGTGGCGATCGACCGTGTTCGAAAAGATATCTTCATCGTGGATGCCGAATTGGATAGCGTCGTTAAATTCAACTCCCGCGGGAGATTTAAGTCAGAATCCTTCGGGGCAAAATCGGTCGGCATCTCATTGAATCATCCCTCAGGGATCGCTGTTGCGGAGAACACGCTCTATGTATGCGATTCTGGTAACAACAGGATCGTACTGTATCGCCTGTCTACTGACCGATAATAGGCCGATAGGTAACCCTTTCCCGGATTTCCAGCGCTCTTACCATTAGCCTCTACCACACTGTGAGTACCAAGAGCAAATTGCATATCGTGATTTTTAGCGGCGCAGGCCTTTCGACGGAAAGCGGAATTCCGACCTTCCGCGACAGCGGGGGACTATGGGAACAGCATCGTATTGAGGATGTAGCTTCACCGGAAGGATGGATGAGGAACAAGAAACTCGTCCTGGATTTCTATGCGATGCGTTTTGCGAAACAGGCCGAATGTCTTCCGAATCCTGCGCACCTGGCAATCGCTGAACTCTCAGCCCGGCATGCGGTTGTGAATATTACACAGAATATCGATACGTTACTTGAGCGCGCAGGATGTGAAAATGTCTGGCATCTTCATGGCCGGATCGATATGCAGAAGTGTGAATATCATCACTCACTATCATTTCCATACGACACACAATTCGAATGCGATTACCGATCTTCTATCACGAAGCCGATCCGGCTGGGTGATGAATGCCCGAAATGCGGCGGACAGTTACGACCGGATATTGTCTGGTTCGGTGAACCGGTCGACATGAGGGAAGATCAATTGTCGGAAATTGTCAATACGGCGGATATCTTTATCGGTGTCGGAACGTCGGCACAGGTCTATCCGGCGGCTGGAATGCTGCCATTGTTCCGCAGGACGCAGGAGAAATACTTCATTGATCCGCATCCGAATTATGAAGTACTGGACGGCTATCATGTGCTGAAGGGAAGTGCAAGCGAGCAGCTTCCCGCACTGGTTCGTAGACTCTTAGATTGAAACGATGAACAGCGGAAATCCGTTGTTAACCGGTATTCCGTAATCCGGCGGCAATACCATTGATGCACAGAAACATCACTTCTTCCAGCTCCCTCCGTTTTGCATCCGACAGCTTCCTGTTTCTCATCCGATGCAGCAATTCTACCTGCATCAGGCTCATGGGATCGACATACGGATTCCGTAACGTTATCGACTTTTGAAGAATAGGATTATTGTCAAGGATGTTCTTTTGTCCGGTGATCGCTGTAATGGAATGTTTTGTTTTCTCAAAGCGATCGAGCAGGAGCTGATAGGTTTCGCTACCCAATGACGTCGGTTGGACAAGCCCAGCATATTGCCGTGCAATATCAAAATCTGCATTAGCGATGATCATCTGAATATTATCGACGAGCGAACGGCAAAATTCCCAATGAGTGTACATTGTCCTCAGCGCAGCAGGGGACACCGGCGGAGCAGCAGTCAATCCATCGTCTACGCCGAGCCATCCCGGCAGGTTATGCCGGCTCTGCATCCATGCAAAGACCCATGGAATGGCGCGCAGGTCTTCGATACGTTCGGAGTCCATGCGTTTTGCGGGACGCGAACCGATCTTCATCCGTGTGATCTCTTTGAGCGGCGTCGCCTGAAAATAATATTTTACCAGCCGGGGATCGTTGTACACAATGGAGCGATATTCACTAAAGCTTTTTTCCGCCATCACCGCCATCGTTTCCAGCCATTGCGGGTGATTGGCCACTTTCACTTTATGTAGATTCGTCTTATCAAAAAACTTCAGCAGTATGGCAGAGGTGGTCAATTCCAGCGTACGCTGTGCGATCTCGGTATGGGAATATTTCAGGGAGACCACTTCACCCTGTTCGGTGATCTTCATCTGCCCATTGATTGAAAAACCGTTTAACGCCATAATCGCCTGGAACTCCGGACCGCCGCCGCGTCCCACAGTTCCTCCTCTGCCATGGAAGAACATCCAGTCGATCTTATGATCAGCTGAACATTTCGCCAGCGCCCGCTGCGCTTTATACAATTCCCAGTTGGAGGTGACGATGCCGCCATCTTTGCTGCTGTCGGAATATCCGAGCATGATCTCCTGCCGGTTGTTCCGCAACTCGAGATGTTTTTTATATGCCGGATTGGAATACAACTGCTCCATGATCTGGACAGACGAACGCAAATCGCCGATGGTTTCAAAGAGCGGGACGATATTCAATGTACTTTGCCGTTCCTTAAAAGAGGAGAGGCCGGTCAGTTTCATCAGAAACAGTACTTCAAGAACGTCGGCTGGAGATTCTGTCATGCTGATGATATAGGAACGGATTGCCCGCGGGTCGATTTCGGTCAATGCCTTTTTAATTGTTCTGAATGTTGCCAGCATCTCTTGGGATTGCTGCGAGAGAAGTTCTTCTTTGAATCGGAACGGTGCAGAACTGAGGATCGCTTTTGTCAGCCAATCCGAACGTTCGTCATCGGAGAGAGAAGAATATTTGACATACGATTGCGAATAGATTTCGGATACCGCTGCCGTATGCACTTTTTTATGTTGACGGATATCCAGTGTTGCAAGATGGAATCCGAACGTTTCGACATTTCTGATCAGATTCTTCAGCACTCCACCTGTCAGCACACTCCCTTTGTTCTTCTGCACGCTCGTACGGATCAGCGACAAGTCATGCAGGAACTCTGTGGAAGATGCATAGGTCTTCTCGTCTTTTGGGAGCGTGCCGTCGATCTTCTTTTTATAGCGCAGTAATTTCCGGTATGCCAGTGCGATCGATATGCGATAGATTTCGTTCTTGTTCCGGAGACCAGGCGGGAACATCTCATTCTTTCCGTCGATGTCATCCTGGATGGAGTGCAGCAATTCCTTGTCCGTCGGCACGACCGCCGCAGATTCGCTGCGGACGACATACAACTCGTCCATCATTTTCAGATACATATCGATGATGGTAAACGACTGTTTCTTTAAGGCGGACCAAGTGACGTCGGAGGTCACAAACGGATTTCCATCCCTGTCACCGCCGATCCATGAACCGAATTGGATGAATGACGGGATCTTGTCCACGAGTGTCGGGTACGTATCTTCCAGCGCTCGTTCCAATTCCCTATAGAACGAGGGGATTGTCGAGTGGAGTACCTGAGTAAAATAAAAGAGGCCATTGGTCACTTCATCCAACGGTGTAACATCGTATGATCGTGTCTCTTCCGTCTGCCAAAGACTGGTAACATTGCGTTTCAGGGACTGGGTCAGTTCATCTTTTTCTTCTGCAAGAATATCCGTCCGGTCAAATTTCCCCAGCACGGTCCAGATACGGGAATGCTTCTCCAGCACGGTGCGGCGTAATGCTTCCGTCGGATGTGCGGTGAAGACGGGGGAGATGAAGACCCGTGAAAGGAACTGTGACATTTCTGCAGCAGTCACTTTCTTCTTCTTTGCCAGTTGCAGCGTATGTCGGAGGGATCCCTGCGGATACTGTTTTGTTCCCAGCCGTTTCTGTTCGCGCAACCGCTGGATGCGGTGATGCTGTTCCGCGATATTGACGAGCTGGAAATAGATGGAAAATGCGCGGATTAATTTCCGCATGGATGTCGGATCCAATGATGCGATTGTCTTTGAAAGGGATTGTTGCACATCGCTGCTGTGCGACTTCCGGTATTCCTTGGTCCACAACCGGATTGATTCTTCCAATGCGAAGAACGATTTTCCTTCCTGTTCCTTGATGACATCGCCAAGAACGTTGCCGAGTAGCCGGATATTGGCGCGCAGGAGCATGTCGGATGAGTGTAATGATGCTGAGGTGTTCACAGAACGCTGTTTCTTCCCTTGAATGTTTGCCGTCCAACAGTATCGTTTGAAAGGCATGGATGAACAATTTTGTAATAAATCATGATAATATAGTAAATCATTCTGAAAGTTTTTCCTTAAAACACCGCAAATTTGACGATTTACAATTAATTGTTATATTCTTCGAACGATTATTTACATCTCTAGGGGAGTTATGAAAAAAATCGGCATTCTGTACGGACAAGAAAATACTTTCCCGCCGGCATTCATCGAACATGTCAATTCCGCCAAAGAAATGAATATCATTGCGGAATCAGTAATGATCGACAAAGTGATTCAGGGTGAACCGACGGAATACGCGGTGATCATAGACCGCATCTCTCAGGATATTCCTTTCTACCGTGCGTATTTGAAGAATGCAGCGCTGAACGGGACAGCGGTGATCAATAATCCATTTTGGTGGAGTGCTGATGAGAAATTCTTTAACAACAGCCTTGCCACAAAAATCGGCGTTGCAGTACCGAAAACCGTCATCCTCCCTTCCAATCAGCATCCGGATGATACCACCGAGCGATCAATGCGCAATCTTGCCTATCCATTGAATTGGGATGCGATCTTCAACTATATCGGTTTCCCTGCTTACTTCAAACCGTTCGCCGGCGGGGGATGGAAGAATGTTTATAAAGTGAACACGACGCAAGAATTCTTCAAAGCCTATAATGAAACCGGAAAACTGGTGATGATGCTCCAGGAAGAAATCATCTTTTCGGAATATTTTCGTTGTTACAGCATCGACTGCAGGGATGTCCACATCATGCAGTACGAACCGAGGAATCCTCACCACTTGCGATATGTGAAGAATGGCCCCCCCATTGCTCAGAAGGTGCTGGACAAAGTTACGGAAGGGGTCCTTCGATTGAATGAATACCTTGGATACGATTTCAACACCGTCGAATTTGCGATCCGTAACGGTGTGCCATATGCGATCGACTTCTGCAATCCCGCACCGGATGCAGATATCAATTCTGTCGGCCAGGAAAATTTTGAATGGATTGTTGAAGCGGCTTCTTCCATGGCAATCCGGCGGGCAAAGGCGCATCAGGAAGGGAAGAATAATCTACGCTGGGGAGCATTTATCTCGTCGTTCGTTGCGGGAAAGGGTCTCTGATGGCTGCTAATTTGTTCACGTTGGGGATCGAAGAAGAATTTCAGATTGTTGATCCTGTTACGAGAGATTTGAAATCGCATATCGAAGAAATTCTGGAAGAAGGCAAGTTCGTGCTTCGGGAGAACATCAAACCGGAGATGCACCAATCGGTCGTTGAAGTGGGAACAGAAGTGTGTGCGACAGTTCAGGACGCACGCCGTGAAGTGATCAAACTTCGCAGCACACTGGCGCAGCTTGCCAAAAAAAAGGATCTGTGCATCGCAGCAGCTGGGACACATCCCTTTGCGCGATGGGAAGCGCAAAAGATCACCGATCACGAACGATACCGCGAGATTGTCGAAGATATGCAGCAAGTTGCCCGAGCGAATTTGATTTTTGGACTGCATGTGCACGTGGGCATGCCGGACCGGGAGACGGCCATCCAGGTGATGAACACCGCGCGGTATTTCCTTCCGCACATTTTTGCCCTTTCCACGAACTCCCCGTTTTGGATGGGGAGTAATACGGGATTCAAATCGTACAGGATCAAGATCTTCGAACGCTTTCCCCGCACCGGCATACCGGACAGCTTTGAATCGCTTTCCGATTATGAAGACTATATCAAACTGCTGATGAAGACGCACTGCATTGACAATCCCAAACGGGTTTGGTGGGATATCCGGCTGCATCCGTTCTTCGATACGCTGGAATGGAGGGTCTGCGACATTCCGATGCGAGTGGATGAAACGATTGCGCTCGCGGCACTGATGCAGGCAGTAACAGCAAAACTGTACAAATTGTTTAAGAAGAACCTCGGCTTCCGCAATTATAAGACTCGGCTGCTGAACGAAAACCGGTGGCGTGCAGCACGGTACGGCATACAGGGCAAATTGATCGATTTCGGGAAACAGGAAGAGGTTCCGTTTTCCAGTCTAGTCGATGAACTGTTGGAATTTGTTGACGATGAGATCGATGAACTTGGGAGCCGGAAGGAGGTCGAATATGTTCTGCAGATCCTTCAGGCGGGGACAGGTGCGGACCGGCAATTGGCAGTGTGGAACGAAACGAAAGATCTCAATGCTGTCGTTGATTTGATTATTAAAGAAACTGCCATTGGACTGACATAGTACTACTTGAAGCTATCTCAAAAATGAATTTTATTGTCATTCCGGACGAAGCCCCAAAGGGGCAAGTGAGCCTGCCTGCACCAACGGTGTTCCTTTGGAACCGGCAGGCAGGGAATCTCGTTTTTATTATTGAAGACAAAATCGAGATTTCTCTCCCGCTAAAGCGGGATCGAAATGACAATGATTAGGTATTTTTGAGACCACTTCAAATTAAAACGAAGGATGAATATTTGACTACCGAAATAACTGCTGTTGGATTTGATGCTGTGTTGAGCAATGGAGCGCGCAATGCAGTCCGCGATTGTTTGCGGCTGCAACCTACCGAACGTATCACCATTATTACCGACAGAGACACCGTTGAGATTGCCGCTTCGCTCGTTCATGAGATCGAAAAGATCGGCTCGGACTATTCCGTGTTTGTGATGGAAGATTACGCAGACCGGCCGCTGAAAGAGATGCCGAAACAGATTCTGGATGATCTCGCCCAATCACAGGTGAGCATCTTTGCTGCTATTACGCAGACCGGCGAACTCGGATCGCGGATACAAATGACCAGTGTTGTGAACAAGAACAAAATCCGCCACGGTCACATGGTGAACATCAACAAGCAGATCATGACCGAAGGTATGTGCGCCGATTTTCTGGAGGTGGACAGGATCAGTGAACGTCTTGTAACGAAGGCGAGGCAAACAAAAGTGATCAGGGCAAAAACTTCCGCAGGAACGGATTTCACCGCACAGTTTGCCCCGCACCTGAAGTGGCTGAAGACGAGCGGCATTATTTCTCCTGATAAGTGGGGAAATCTTCCCGGCGGCGAGATTTTTACATCGCCCGACAATACGAACGGACTGTTCGTTGTCGATGGTGTCGTAGGTGATTATCTTTGTCAGAAATGGGGAGATATTCAGCGCCATCCTCTATTTATAGAAGTGGTGAAAAACAGGATACACACTGTTGAATGTTCCAATAAGAAATTGTTAAAAGAGTTTCTTGACTACACGCATACCGACGAAAACAGCGACCGGGTCGGTGAATTTGCCATCGGTACGAATATCGCGTTGAAACGGATTATCGGTCACATTCTGCAGGATGAGAAATTCCCGGGGATCCATATCGCTTTCGGACATCCGTATGCGGATCACACCGGTCAGAATTGGGTTTCGACCACGCACATTGACTGTGTCGGACGGAATTTCGATATCTGGATGGACGAAGTGCAAGTAATGGAAAAAGGGAAGTTCATTTTCGAGAATTTTTAAACCATACAATGATCCCTGAAATCAGGAAACAGATCAACGCTGAATTCACCGACGCAAAGTATGCTGCGTTTGTGAAAGAGCTGAATACGACGTATAAGTATCCTACTGATTTCCGATCTGCGGAAACTCCCATTTTCTTCTCGCGGGATTTGGCAAAACATCTTGTGACAGGGGCGGAGGGAATCGTCGCGCAGCTTCAAACTCCTGAATTTCATCGTCATGCCACCTCATCGATCCCGCAGGGATTATTCGTTCCCCATGAAACACCGCATCCTGTTTTTCTCCAGGTCGATTTCGGGATCACAAAAGGTGATGATGGTACTGTTATTCCCCAACTGATCGAGCTGCAAGGTTTTCCCTCGCTCTATGGATACCAGGCATTCCTGAACGATACAACACGCAAACATTATTCCATTCCGAAAACGTATGCAGCAGCGTTCAATGGTTACGTCAGGGAAACGTATACCGATTTATTGAGGAACGTTATTCTTGGGGATTCAGATCCCGAAAACGTCATATTGATGGAAATCGAGCCGGAGAATCAAAAAACACGAATCGATTTTGCTATTATGGAAGCAATGATCGGTATTCGCACAGTGTGCCTGACGAAGGTGAAAAAGCGGGGACGTCATTTGTTCTATGCACATCATGGGAAGGAGATTCGGATCGAACGGATCTACAATCGGGTAATCTTCGATGAGTTGCTGAGAAAACGGATTCGCGCAGAATTCAATATGACGGAGGATGTGGACGTTCATTGGGTGGGGCACCCGAACTGGTATTTCCGTATCAGTAAACACACACTGCCGTTTTTGCAAGGGATGTATGTGCCAAAGTGTTTTTTCGTCAGCGATCTCATAAATTATCCGGTTGATCTGGAGAACTATGTTTTAAAACCGCTCTACTCCTTTGCCGGCCTCGGCGTTGATATCGATGTGACGAAAGAAAAACTGGATGCACTAAAAGATAAATCGCAATTTTTATTGCAACGGAAAGTGGATTATGCCGATCTTATCGCAACGCCGGAGGGATATGCAAAAGCGGAAGTACGTATGATGTTTATTTGGCCGGAACAGGGTGAACAGAAACCGATCCTTGTCAAGAATCTCATCCGGCTGAGCAAAGGAAGAATGATGGGTGTCGATTTCAATAAAAATAAAACATGGGTGGGATCGTCGATAGCATACCACGAACCGTTATGAGGAGCGCAATGGCGAAAAAGCAATCACGGGAACTCTATATAAAGAACATGGTTTGCGACCGCTGCATCCGGGTCGTTCGGGAAGAGCTGGTGAAACTCGGTCATGACGTGCGTGCAGTCAGTTTAGGCGAAGCGGAGATTGGAGGAACTGTAACCGACGGACAACTGTTGGAGATCAGAAGCATGTTGGTGCAAAACGGTTTTGAACTGATAGAGGATAAAAATGCAAAAATCATTGAAGCAATTAAAACTGCTGTGATACAGCTGGTGCATCATAATCATGACACCCAACCGTTAAAAATCAAATATTCTGAATATATATCCCGTGCAATCGGTAAGGATTATCATGCCTTGAGCGTTCTCTTCTCTTCCGTCGAGAATATTACCATCGAACAGTACATTATCAGACAAAAGATTGAACGGGTGAAGGAATTGATCAAATATGATGAACGATCGTTAAGTGAAATTGCCTATATGATGAAGTACAGCAGTGTGCAGCATCTCTCGAATCAGTTCAAATCAGTAACGGGATTCACACCCAGTCAATTCAAAAAACTCTCTCCCTCGCAACATCATCAGCATCGCAAACCGCTGGATAAGGTACAATAACATGCCATAACAATTCTGCACAATAATTTCCCTAAAATGTAATGTTTTTGGGAAAATCTCCATGTACATTTCTACAGTCACTATAGGAGAATACATGAAAACAAAACAGATGAGCATTTCTGGAATGTCCTGCGGACATTGTGCAATGACTGTCAAAAAAGAGCTCAGCAAGATTGACGGCGTCACGGTGAAAACGGTCGTAATCGGTTCGGCAGAAGTTGACGTGGATGAATTGAAAGTCACCGATCAAAAGCTCCGTCAGGCAGTGGAAGAAGCAGGATATTCAGTTATTTCTATTAATTAAAGTATCTATGTTGTTTGATACCGTGTTATGGTGTCATACAATACACAAAAGCTTCTAGTGTCCTGTACCATAAATACTTTAAATAATTTGGATTAAAAATATTCTGTCATTCACGCATGCTTTTGGCGAGAATCTTAAATTTAGATACCCGACAAAGGCACTCGGGTATGACGAATTAGTTAAGGAACATCTGATACACCACACTAGTAAGATGTAAGATGTAGGACACCTCAAAGGTATCCTACATCTTACCCAAACACTTTTGAAGTACCATACACCATCCAAACTATTATGGAAACAAAAATTCAGACGATCACACTTCCTGTTGAAGGGATGACCTGCGCAAGCTGCGTAGCGCGCGTGGAAAAAGTGCTTTCCAAAGTTGAAGGGGTTGAAAAAGCGACGGTGAACCTCGCTACGGAAAAGGCGACGGTGAAATTCGATCCTGCGGTAGCCTCGACAAGTTTGCTTGCAGCTGCAGTCGAAGAGGCCGGATATAAACTCATCGTGGAAAATGTCAAAGAATCGTCCGAGACATCAGCATCGTCGGATAGTTACATGAAACTTAAAAAAGAATTTATTATCAGTGTTCTGATCGCCCTGCCGGTGATGTTCGTCAGTATGGTCAGCATGACAGATTGGTTTATGGAAATCTCGCCATTGGGGATGGATGAGATCAACAAACTATTATTTCTTGGTACGACAGTGATTATGATCGTTTCAGGAAAACGGTTCTTTTCAGTCGCCTGGAAATTGGCAAAACATGTTGAAGCGGATATGAATACGCTGGTCGCCGTCGGCACCGGTGTTGCCTATCTCTTCAGCTCTCTTGTCGTCCTTTTCCCGGAATGGCTTCCGGAGACTGTAGCTGAATCCGATGTGTATTTTGATACTGCTGCAGCGATCATCACGCTTATTCTGCTCGGTAAAATGCTCGAAGCCCGGGCAAAACTGCGGGCGTCGGATGCGATGCGAAAATTGATGTCGATCCAGCCGAAGACTGCGCACGTGTCTCGAAATAACAGCTATAGGGATATTGCGATATCGGAAGTTGTCGTCGGTGATAGAATACTGGTCCGGCCCGGAGAAAAAATACCGGTTGATGGGAACGTTGAAAAGGGAGAAACTGCCATCGATGAATCGATGATGACGGGAGAAAGCATTCCTGTTTCCAAAAAGAATGGGGATACGGTTATCGGCGGGACACTCAATACCACGGGAAGTATTGAATTCCGCGCAACTGCAGTTGGCAGTGAAACAGTCTTGGCACAAATCGTCCGTCTTGTGGAAGAAGCGCAAGGATCAAAAGCGCCGATTCAATCGCTCGCAGACAAGATTGCCGGCGTGTTTGTTCCAACAGTGATCGGGATTGCGCTTGTCACATTTATTGCAGGAATGATACTGTTCAATCTGCCCTTCACCAGTGCAATGATTCATGCGATTGCTGTACTCATCATTGCTTGTCCGTGTGCGCTCGGTCTTGCAACACCGACTGCAATCATGGTGGGGACAGGTCGAGGAGCGACATTGGGTGTGTTGATCAAAAATGCAGAAAGCCTTGAGAGGGCTGGATCTGTGACGTCAGTAGTGTTTGATAAGACCGGGACGATCACAGAAGGGAAGCCGTCCGTTACGGATGTATCCCTTTTCAATGAGTATTCCAAAGAAGAAGTACTGATGCTTGCCGCCTCCGTCGAATATAAATCTGAACATCCTCTCTCAAAAGCGATTATGCACTATGCACAGATGCATAATATTGCGGCCCAGCCAGTGGAAGGGTTTCTCGCAAATCCCGGTCACGGGATCACTGGTAAGGTTGATGGGAAAAACGTTGTCATCGGGAAAGAAGAGATTATGAGAGAATCGCTGGTGAATATTTCTTCTGCCGGTGAAAGTGTTGCGCGTCTTCAGGAGGAAGGGAAAACCGTTATTTATATCGGAGTTCAGAGAAAACTTGCCGGTATCATTGCTATAGCGGATACACTGCGGGCATCATCACAAGAAGCAGTCCGCAGACTTCAGCAGATGAATATCAGCGTAACGTTGTTGACCGGCGATAATTCGAAAACTGCCGAAGCAATAGCCCGTCAGGTGGGAATCACGACTGTTATCGCAAATGTTTTGCCGAAGGATAAAGCCGAGTATATCAAACAGTTGCAGTCACAACATCAGATTGTGGCGATGGTGGGGGATGGGATCAATGATGCTCCGGCGCTCGCACAAGCTGACGTCAGTCTCGCAATGGCGTCGGGAACCGATGTCGCGTTGGAGACGGCGGATGTTGCATTGATGCGGCACGACATTACGGCGGTTGTTCGTGCGATAACACTTTCCCGGAAAACAATCTCGACAATTAAGCAAAACCTGTTTTGGGCATTTATCTATAATGTTATTGGAATTCCTCTTGCGGCGTTCGGAATGTTGAGTCCCACATTTGCAGCCGGCGCTATGGCGTTAAGTTCAGTGAGTGTTGTTACGAATTCGCTGCGACTACGGAAGACAAAAATCTAAACACGGCACTTCTTTTTTTTCTCTACCCAATTACTTTTTCACGACTAACCTTCCCAAAATACTGCTTGACAAGAAGTATCATTTTTCTTACAATAAGGTATACTTTGAAGATGCAGGTATATTAACTAAGCTTTTTCATTGAAATTAGATGTTTTTTATAAACTTACTGTGATTTTTGTAGAAAAGAATCCTAAAGAGTTTTATATGCCGTTAGATAGGACCAGCAATCGTTCGCTTCATACGCAAATATATGAAAGCATAAAATCGCAGATTGTGAACGGTAAACTGCTGACCGACCAGAAATTACCGACTCAAATAGAACTGGCAGCCCAGTATAACGTCAGCATGATCACGATCAAAAAGGCGTTGAATGATCTGATCCGGAATGGGTATCTGTATTCCATCGTCGGCACCGGAACATTTGTTGCAAAACGCTCGAAGGTGTTGAATTTCAATCAGCAAAAAGCGGTCGGTCTCGTGTTGGTGGATCTTAAAAGTCCGTTCTTTTCCATGATCATGCAAAGTGTGGAGGAACATGTTTCCGAACAAGGATACACGCTTCTGTTGTCAAAGACCGCTGGGAATGTTGACCGCGAAAAAATATTGATCGAAAATCTTATCCGGACAGGTGTGGAAGGGCTGATCATTGCTTCGATGAGTCATAAACATTATTCCACTGGCATACTCAAAAAATTACAGAAAGAAGATTTTCCGTTTGTCATGGTTTCCTATATCGAAGATAAAGATATTTGCTATGTCGGAACGGATAATGAGGCAGGAGGATACATAGCCGCTCAGCACCTTCTTTCGATTGGACGAAAACACATCGGGTACATCAACGGTGAAGAAGGAAACCTGCTTGGCGAACTTCGCAAAAAAGGATTTCTTAAAGCGCTGCATGAACACGGAATACAATTTCGCAATGAATACGAATACCGGCTGCAATTGAAATATGAGTGGAACGATTTTGAATCAGGGTATTTGATCGGTAAATCATTCTTCGCAACAAAAAATAGACCGGATGCGGTGTTCGCGTATAACGATCTCTCCGCACTTGGTTTTATGAAAGGCGTGCAGGAGTCCGGATTGAAAGTCCCGGATGACGTTGCAATTATTGGATTTGATGATATCG
>Ga0172379_10007610_pt1 | contig 13993 bp, 16 predicted proteins | sample GrowelOW334metaG_FD_119756 | JGI IMG/M metagenome (GOLD analysis project Ga0172379, IMG submission 119756) | Groundwater microbial communities from an aquifer near a municipal landfill in Southern Ontario, Canada - Groundwater well OW334 metaG | ecosystem: Environmental > Aquatic > Deep... | reverse complement strand
CGTTAATTTCTCAACGATTCGCACAATAGCCCTAACGCTTCTCAGACGACATGGATTTACTAATATTAAGCAAGCTATTCGACTTATCGCTTTCGACGTTAAGCAGCTTTATAAAATGTTAGCATGAAACAACCGTGGATGGTTTGTGAGGTTTCAATGGTGTTGTAAAAAATAAGGTACATTAAAAAGACATTCTGTATTGAATTGTATTAGAGGTTATATTGGTGGGGCGTCCTCAACTGACAAACCCCTATTTTGTGAGGTTTTATAGGTGTTGTAAAAAATAAACTACATTAAAAACTACATTAGGGAGAAAGTGACTCATTATTTTAAGATGATAGTGAGGGGGTAACTACTCCCCCCTTTTTGATTAATGCAATATTGGAACGAATACCAACACGATTAAAAACACTATCAAAATTGTATATTTCAAAAAGAATAACCTCCTTTCAAAGAATACCCACCCATCCTACCTGCTAAAAATTAGCCAAAAAAAAAGGCGGGGTATCTATACCACCGCCATCTCTTCTATCCGTTAGTTAATCGGAAAGGGTCACTCTTTTGAAATACAATAAAAGTATACCATATTATTTTTGAATTGTATTGCTTTCTTTGGGATGACGTGAGAGGATATAAAGCGTCAAAGGGTGGGAATGTTCGCCCCGTCACCCGTTCGGGCTTTGTATGGGCTGTGAGGGAGGTTATTTTAGCTTTTCTGCTCTTTAATCTTTGTAATGATTGCATCAAACCGATTTTTAAACTTGATCGTGTTCTCTTGGCTCTTTTTGATCGCTTCTGATGGTGTCATTTTGAAACCCCCTTTTCAGCTTCAGTTAATCGCCCCTGTTTATATAGGGTAAGAATAAACCCCTCCATTTCGTCAACTGCATCGCATAAATTCATTGCCATCTCAGTAATCACCATTTCAACACCGCTATTTATATCATCGTCATAACGGTTAATCCGTCGCAAACGCAAATTTTCCCACCCTACAATAAGCTCAAATAGCCCACGCAACTTAATCGCTGTGAATTCGTGATCTATTGGGCTTTTTTCTTCTTTCTTCATTTTGGTTCCTTTTGTTAATATTTGTAATCGTTTGCCGATTTAAATTGCAGAATACTATCATCATTTGATTATTAAAGTCAATACCAAGTTATAATCTTATGATAGTGTTTATGGTATTATTCACCATCATTTGAGTATAAAAAGGAAAAATCAATGGATCGTCAAGAATTTAACGAGGCTTTGAAAAAAGCGAAACTATCAAAAAAAGTTTTCGCTGAATTGGTAGGTGCTGAATATGGCACGGTCAATAATTGGGGAACTGAGGGGCGCGGTGTCCCCTATTGGGTTTCCTCATGGATAGAGAACTATTTGAAGCGTGAAGCCTTTGATACCATCGCCCAACGAGTGGACGAGGTGAGAGGGCTGTGATTAGTTCGGCGCAATTTTGCGCTTACCTAAAACCTCACGGCTGAAAATTCAGACTATCCCGTAAAATTCTCGGACTCTATCGGGGGTCGAAATCCATTTATCTAAAAACTCCACAATTCTTAACTCTGCTTTTGAGCTTCGGAAACTTCCGCCTGACATTTCATCGAGTAGATTAAGGAGCTCACCCGTTAGGTCTCTTATCAATCCATTCTCTCCATTCATCTCTTTTATATCATCATCGAACGTTTCCGCTTCGTTAGGTTCGAGTTTCGAACGGTCGAACATTTCGGGGTGTAGTGATTCAAATTGATAAATCTTTGTCAAAATCTCGGTGATCTGTTGCGGTGTTGTGTCTTCTTTGATCGGTTCGGGTTTACGCTTCCGCTCGTTTGCCTCACGCTGTGGTTCTCGGCTTGGGTCTTCCATATCTTTTAGTGCTTGCTTCGCTTCCTCATACCGATACCATCGTTTTGATGAATTCGGTTTAGGGTGATAAGGGATAAAGCCACCGTTAGCCAGTTGGATGAAGTAGGGGAGCTTCCCTTTGAATATCCCCGCTTGTCTTAGTCGGTTGACACATTCTGTAGCTGTGATAAGTTGCATTTTTAACCTTTGGGTGAAATTTTACTAAACTTTTGAAATACTTTACTTTTCCGTGATTATTTTATATACGTAGTATATAACTTCGAAACTCACTAAAGTTAAGCAAGTTCACGGGGTGAAAATTAGGCGTTTTGCGGGAGTCTTAAGCCCCTTGCTAGGTCAACCCCTTAGGAGTACCTTTTCGTTTTTTGGTGCTTCATTTTGCATACTGTACCCCTACACTGTAACCCGTCCATTTTTCTGAGTGCCTGAAACCCTTAGTACGTGGGGGTTTCAGGCACTTTTCTGTGTATCACTTAGAGCCATACACAATGGTAACCTCTAGGCTATCCCATTATCCCCCCCTCGCTTGGTTTCATCGGTTCCGTATATCACCTCTTTAACTGCTTGCTCTATGAGAGGTTGTACCCGCTCCATTGATAGGTATTGCTGTACCGTTACGGGGTTCGTGTGACCTAACACGCTACTAATGTAACTCGTACTTACTCCGCGACTGTGTAGCATTGACGCTAAAAGGTTACGCATTGCGTGAAAGGTGAAACGCTCCCACCCTGACGCTTTGCGTATTTGCTCAATCTGTGGGTGTATGTTGCTGTACTCTTTCCCTGTGCGGGGATTTTTAAATATCATCCCCCGTCGTTTGCCTCTGATCTTTCGCATCGTGTCGGCGATTTCATCGGGGAGAGCAAACACAAAATCAATTCTCACCTTTGAATGATCGGCGGGGATCATGTATTGCATTGTTTTAAAGTCAATATGTTCCCAACGCATCCGCAACACTTCCGCCTTACGCCGTCCGTATAGCCCAAATAGGAACACACAACACATAGTCGTATCGTGTAGAAACTCCGTGACGATTGCATCATGTACCGCTCTAAATTTCCCTATCGCATCCGTTACAATGGTTTTCTGCTGTGCTGATACCACTTTAATATCGTGCCTCGGTTCTAGTGGTAATGTCTTAATCTTTTTATCTTCGAGAGCATGGCGTAACGTAGCCTTTACAATATCCATAATGCCTTTTATCGTGGCGGGAGCGTTCCTGATTACTGCCACTTTTACTTCGTCAATGTGATGAGGTCGTATATCTTGGAGGTTAACATCTCCTAAATATTTGGCTATGTGATTATTGTATGTTGCTTCTTGCATACTACGCCATCGCTTCGTTATATTTTTAACTGCCATCATTCGGGCGAACATTTCGCCAAACGTCGCTGAATCAATAAAATACCCTGCTTTAATATCTGATCTAAACTCTGCGTATTGGTCTAGTGCCGTGCGGTATCGCTGTGCTCCTTGCTCCTCTATTTCTGTAAACATTCGACGACGTATCTTCTTAATGTTCACCTCAAACATGAACCTCTTTGGATTTTCTTTGTGTTGCTTTATGCCTATGAGGTAGCCGTCACGATACTTTACCCGTTGCCATTGTTTTGAATCAAACGGCATTTCTATCCTTTGCTATCGGATTATTGGGGTAGTATCTAATTTCATCTATCCCCCTTTAACTGTCCGCTCTCTTGTAAATGAAATGCTAAATGTTCCACTAAATCATAAAGGACACTGTAGGCAAGTTCAGGGCGGTATCCTCTCGCCATTACTTCGTTATCAAGCCTCTCAATTAGCTCACACGCTATTTCTGCGCTCAAACACTCTGACCCCTTGATCTCATTGATAATATCGCTTATAGCCTCGTTAGCGGTCGTTTGGTGTGTATACTCTTTCATCCATTGCCTCCATTTTCTAAAAATTCCTCTAAACCAGTAATATTGTGAAACCAATATGATCTAGTTTTGTCCTCGTCTGTGTCTCTGAGCTGTATTGACGGTTTACCGTCTTCGTTAATCTCAACCCTCAAAAGCTCTCCCCTAAAACGCTCATTATTTGATACGGCTTCAAAATAGTTACTGCCGTGTCTCTCTTGGAGTTCTTCGCACTGATACGTTGGTAGCCACGATTCAAATTCAATTCTTGTCGCCTCATCTCCTTTGATGAATTGTTTAATCATCGTTTTACGATATGCCACCTCATTATGAATATTCCCGCTATTGTCTATCACGTTTTGAATGTGTCTATCAATTGCCTTTTTATGCAGTCGATAAAATTCCCCCTTATCTCTCTCTTTTTCTTTCTCTTTTCTTTCTTTTTCTTTCTTTTTCTTTATATATAGAAGAACTGGTGCGGTTTTCGTCACTGGTACTGGTGCGGTTTTCGTCACTGGTACTGGTGCGCTTTCCGTCACTGGTACCAGTGACGTTTTCCGCACTAGTGTTTTCTATGTCACTGGTGCGCTTTTCGTCACTGGTTTCTAAGTTTTGGTTAAGCTGATAACAAAATCCGTAAACGGTCGTTTTTCCTGCGGTCTTGGTCGCTTTGATGATCCCTTTATCTGCCAAAGAGTTAAGCGCATCTAAAACCGTATGCCGTCTAGTAATCCCCGTTATCTTGCTGATTTCATCAACTGACACTGGAGCGGTCTTCTTCCCCCATCCACTCGTCTTTCTAAATATCGCCATACAACACGCCAATTCACTACTTTTTAGCGTTGGCATTACCTCATCCATAAAGCGGTTGTCTATTTTGGTATAAGTCTCACCCATTTTATACTTGACCTCTTTTTACATTTGGGAGTTTTGCCAATTGCATTTGGGAGTTTTGCCAATTGCATTTGGGGATTTACCACCATTGCATTTGGGAAGTTCACCCCAATAGCATCCTTGATTTACAATCCTGATGTTTAAATCGTTGTTGATCGTGAAGCGACAAAAGCGTCTAAATCGGCTTTAGCCCATACGGTGACACGAGGTGAGAGTCTGATAGGGGTAATTTTCCCCTGCTTGCTGTATTGCCAAATTGTTGAAACGGCAACGCACAGGTATTTTGAGGCTTCTTTTTCTCTGAGGTATTGATTTTCCATTTTTAAGTAATCCTATGGATTGAATTACTAAGCACTTAGTTGAATGGTATTGTAGGGGAATAGAGGGTGGTGGTAACACCCTATTTGGAAGTTTCAAAACAGTACGATTTCGATATTTTCAAAATCGCACAAATCATAGAATGATTGTATCCATTACCTCATCGGCTTTTTTGAGATATTTTCTTATTGTGTCGTGAGTTAATGCCGTATTATTATCGTTAATTTTGCTTCTATGGTTAAATGATTCGTTAATGATGTATTGCCGTTTATAGCCAGCATTGGTACAGTCATAAACAAAAAGAAGATCCCCAAATTGTCTTTTAATAGCTTTTGAAAATGTCAAAGGGTTTAACCCCTCTCCTATCCACTCTTTTGATGCTTCTCTAATTCTTGCTTTATCGTTGAAAGCAAAAATCGTCCTTTTATTCTCATCGTGCGCGTCTTTAAGTTCCCCTATTTGCATTAATAGTTCTTCTTTACTGAGGGAAAGATCAAGCTTAAGCCATATTTGTTGATTTGGATCATTATAAAAATCGTAACTGGTAATAAAAATATTTGTTTTTCCGGAAAACTGCTCAAATAATAGCTCTTGGAAATCTTCGTCTTCGTGGAAGTATGCCATTATCGTATATAAATCCATTAGATCGGCGATATCGCTTTTTATGTTTCCTTTGACCGTTTGTACCATTTCTTCATTTTTACAGTGTTCCGCGATAAATTCAATAATAGTTTCTTTTACTCTTTGGCTTATCTTGTACTCAATTTCAAACTCTATTTTATGTTCATCGTCTCCGTATTTCTTCCCAAATACTTGTTCTATTTTCCGAGTGTGTAAATAATTTCGTAATGCGTAATACTGTTTTACTTGGCTTTCCATTACATCAAGTTCAACATAGATTGCATCGCTTCTCTTAATTACTTTTTGCATTGTTTTTCACCCCATCCAAATAATCCGCCCACCATTGCAATAATTCCCTCATTTGTTCGGTGTAATCGGCTTTGTGTGTGTAGGCTCTCACTACTTTATTGCCCTCTTGATGATCGAGTACCGCCTCCATTGTTTCAAAGGTTGCGCTATGCTCTTTGTGGTGAGTGCGTATCAAACTTGCAAAAGTCCCCCTAAAACTATGGAGCGTTTGTTTACGTCCGTTTACCTCATCATTGAAACCCATCCGCCCTAATGCCCTGCTAGCACTTACTTTGTTGACGTGGTTTTTCATATTCCTTGAACCGTGGAATACCCATTGCCCCCATCCTGTAACCTCTTGGATTTCTTTTAGAATTGATACTGCTTGATGAGGAAGAGGGAGGGTGAAATCGGATAGGTTTTTGTTTTTCACTTTCATTTCTGATCGTGGTATCGTGATAATAGCTTTCTCAAAGTCCACACTTTCCCATTTCAATTTACAAAGGTTATCAGCACGTAAAGGTAGCAGTGAAACGAAACGTAAAACATTTTTGACAATTACCCCACCGTCTCCTTTGTACACGTCAATGGCTCTCAAAAGTTCCCCTAATATTTTCTCATCGGTGATTTTTGCATAGTTTGTTTTTTCTCCCTTAGGTATAACGCTCTTATCAATCCGTAACGTGATATTTAGGTCGGTGTATTCGTGGCTCACGGCATACGTCCACAAACGGTTACAATCAACAAAGAGACGGTTCGCGGTTTCAGCAGTGTTCTTTCCCTTTTCGGTGATGATCTTCAATAGTTCGCCGTGTTTGATTTCGCTAAACTGTTTTGATGAGGTGATAATGTGGTTTTCGTCATACGTGCAAAAGTGAGGGAAAATATCACGCTCAAAGGCACGCTTTCTTTTTGTGGCGGTTACTTCGGCACTTTTGAGCGTTGATAACCACTCATAGACAATCTTATGAAACTGCATATTTTCTAACGCTTCGATTTTCTCCTCTTCAAGTTTGATAATTGCCTTGATCTCTTTTTTCTCTTGGATGGGGTCTATACCGTTTAAAACCTTGCTTTTGATTTCGTCACGTTTAGCTCTTGCATCGGCTAAAGATGTACCCACCTGTTTTTCTTTTTTAGTGTCTTGATCTTTTACGATTTTATAAAATCCTGCTGTGGTAGTTTTGGGTTTCCCGTCAATGGTGTAGCGTATCTCCCATATCTTCTTACCGTCGGGTTTAATAAGGAGCTGTAGCCCGTTCCCATCGCTTAAAGTATACTTTTTATCTTTTGGTTGAGCTTTCTTTATTTCAGTATCGGTTAACGGTGAAACTTTCTTATTCGCCATAATGTCCCCTTGGTATTGTAGGTTTTTTTAACTACATTAGAGGGCATTATCTCAAAACTACATAAAAAACTACATTAAGAAAGTGGATTGTATTAAACGGGATTAGACGCTATTAGAGGCTAAATAGTGGTTAAAGTGCCTATTTAAGGGAGTTTTGAGAGGTTATTTAGACGGTATTAAAGGGTACTGTGGTGGAGGCGTCCGGGATTGAACCGGAGTCCTAAACCAAGATTGTAAAGGCGTCTACATGCTTAGTTTCGTTGTTTTTGTTTCGGACACTTTCACACACCGAGCAAAGCTACAGCATCCAATTCTCTAAGTTCATTCCCGTCCGAGACATTCCGAGAGTATAGCTATCACAGGGGTTATACGCCAAGCCCTTCTCGTTATAGCATAAGAAGGTAGCGCAGTCCTAAAGTTTAGTTAAACTTACGCTACAGCGTAAGCAGGACGGTAATTAGTGTTGTTTGCGTTTAAGCAAGTGTGAGCCGTATAACGGAATTGCTCAGTCCGACGATGCAACCTAAACCTTCTTGATCCAGTCGAAGCCATGTCGCCCCCACAAGAAAAGAACGTGATATTATAGCACTATTAATGGTTAATCCGTAAAAATAAAAAATAGATTTTACTTACTCCCATTCCCTTCATCATTCATAAAGACAGAAGGGTCTGCTTTCTCTTCATCTGAAGTATCGCCATTTTCCACGGCAGCATCACTTGTCTGGGCTTCAAATAGATCACTGACACTTTCATTACTCTCCTCTATGTGTGTTCCTTCTTTTTTAGCAGGGGTCATCACCTCTTTGTAAATCGACTGTATTACCCCTCGTCGTTTCATTGTTTTATAGATAATACGGGCGCGGTTGACGACGTATTTTTGTGTTCCGATGGCGTTATATCGGATAGGGTTAGGGAGAACAGCGGCGAGTCGTGAGGCTTCACGTGCTGTCAGATTCTTGGCACTTTTATGGTAATAGTGACGTGATGCCGCTTCGATACCGAAAATTCCATCGCCCCATTCGGCAACGTTGAGATAGATCTCTAAAATTTGACGTTTGGAGAGGGTTCTTTCAATACGCCATGTGAGGATTGCCTCTTTGAGTTTACGTACAGGATTTTTGCTCGGTGAGAGGTAGAGATTTTTGGAGAGCTGTTGACTGATGGTACTTCCCCCTGCTAATGTCCCTTTTTCAATACTTCGTTCGATTGCATTTTCCATCCCCTTAACATCAAACCCATCATGATTCCAAAATCCATCGTCTTCTCCTATGAGAACTGCCTTGATAATGTTGGGAGAGATATTTTTCATCGTGACCCATTTTTGGGTGATTGTCATATCGCGATTCTCCTCTTTCCATTGCTCCTCTTTGTATTGCATAAAAGCAGTGGGGATAGGGTGGATAGTTTGAAGATCGTCAACGTTGGGGTAGAGCAAATAGCGACCGATATCGAGCGTGCCTAGAATGAGGAGAGCGAGGGTGATTTTCCAAAAAAGTTTCATTGATTTTCCATTATGAGTTTAGGTAGGTGCCATTGTTTCGTATAGGCTACAAGGCGCAAAGTGACAGCAAGGGCAGCGATGAGGGTAACGCTTAGTGTATTGAGATCCCAGAGGGTATTTGAGATGATAAGTAGTATAGCAACGATGAGGGCAATGGAGCCGTAAAAATCACTGATAAGGACAGCAGGGACTTGGTTGATCATCGTATCGCGAAGAACTCCACCACCGACTGCCGTAAGGAAGCTAAGGATGATAACACCAAAAAAGTTAAAATCATGTTCAATCGCGAGGAGGGCTCCCGTAATACTAAAGGCAACCAAGCCGATCGTATCGCTGAGGACAAAAAGCCACTTTTGCTCCAGTTCGTGACGTAGATGGCGACGAAACAAAAGGGCGATAAAGATCGTAGCAAAAACGGTAAGAGCGGGATAATATTCATTAAAAGCAAAAGGGGTACGGGTGAGAATAACATCTCGAACGATTCCGCCCCCTAACGCTGTAATAGAAGCAGAGATAAGAATTCCTAGAATATCAAGTTTATGACGGACCCCAATCAAAAATCCACTGAGGGTAAAAGCGATGATACCTAGAATGTCGGCAGCGACGACGATATCAAACATTGGGTGCGCGGTAATTCTCTTTAAAGCTCACATAACGAAGTGCTGAAGCATACAGTTCAGCCACTTCTTCGTCAGTGAGTTGACGTACCACTTTGGCAGGGCTTCCCATAATGAGAGAACGAGGAGGGAAGATTTTATTTTTCGTCACCAACGATCCCGCTCCGACGATGGACTCTTTGCCGATAACTGCACCGTCGAGAATGGTAGCCGACATTCCGATGAGACACGCATCTTCGATAGTACAGCCGTGTAACATAACACGATGCCCTACGGTGACATCATTCCCGATAATAGTGGGGTGACCGTCGCTCATATCGTCACGTTTGTGGTGGGTAACGTGTACCATACTCAAATCTTGAATATTGCTACGATCTCCGATAGAGATAAAATGAACATCGCCACGGACAACGCACCCGAACCAAATACTCACATCCTCCCCCATTGATACCCGTCCGATTACATCGGCAGAGGGGGCAATCCATACTCGTTCATCGAGTGTAGGGGTATAGTTGAGGTAGTTACTAATCATCTCCGTCCTTTAATTAACTCTCTTTAAACAAACGTGATGTGAGTTGCTGCACGTAGTTTGGAGTCTGTTTTTTGGCAGAATTATATACTTTATTAGTGGTGGTTTCAACAATCTTGTGGGAATTAATGATATTCCCTTTCTCAGGCTTCACTTTGAGATAGCTTCCATCGCTTTGAAGTTCATAGGAGAGGTCATTATCAGAAATTTGCAATTGCAAGACTTGGATCAGTTTATTGGAACTCTCTTCCCCTGCGATGGGGGTTAGTAGCTCAATACGACGCAACAAATTACGAGGCATCCAGTCGGCACTGGAGATATACGTTTGAGGCGTTGAGTGTTTAAAATAAAAAATACGGGCATGTTCAAGATATTTACCGATGAGAGAGATGACACGAATATTTTCACTAATCCCCTCAACTCCTGGGCGTAAACAGCATACACCACGAATGATGAGTTGGATTTGTACCCCCGCTTGAGACGCTTTATACAGCGCTCGGATAATATCTTCATCGACGAGAGCATTCATTTTGGCGATAATTACCCCTTCCGTCTTTTTATTCGTTTCGTTGTGGATAAGGGAGAGGATTTTGGGTTTGATCTGCGTTGGAGCCATATAAAGCTCGTTTAGCTTCCCTTTTTTGCTAAAGCCTGTGAGAAAGTGGAAAAAACGGGTCATATCGTAGGTGATCGCATCGTTGGAGGTCATATAGCTAATATCCGTATAAACGGTTGCAGTAGAAGGGTTATAATTTCCCGTCCCAAGATGGGCGTATTGTTTGAGTTTTCCACCCACGCGACGGGTGATAAGAGCGGCTTTAGCGTGAACTTTGAATCCTGCAATACCATAGATGACGTGAGCACCCGCATTTTCTAACGCTTTTGCCCAGATGAGGTTGTTCTCTTCATCAAAACGGGCTTTAAGTTCCACCATAACCGTTACCTGTTTCCCCGATTCTGCCGCAGCAATGAGAGATTGAACAATGACCGATTTGGAACCTGAACGGTAAAGAGTCATTCGAATGGAGACAACATCGGGATCTTTTGCCGCAATTTGGATGAGGCGCACGACAGGTTCAAAACTTTCAAAGGGATGATAAATAACGAGATCTTGTTTATCAAGAATAGCGTACAAATTTTCATCCGAATCCAATGGCGGAAGATTGCGAGGTTTGAAACTTGGACTTGTAAGATGGGCGAAATCTTTGTTCCCGACAACTTGCCACAGTGCTCCGAGGTTGAGATACGTTTGGAAACGGTAAATATCATCTTTGAAAACATTGGCATGACGGTTGAAAAAGTTCAAAAGATCATCATCGGCATGATTACTAAGCTCAAGCCGAACAATCTCCCCTTTTTTACGAAGCTTCAGACCTTCTTCTAAAATCTCCATAAAATCATCGGCTTCTTCCTCTTCGATCGCAATATCAGCATTACGAGTAACACGAAATGCGGAGAATTTGAGCAGTTCATATCCAGGGAATAGATCTTGAATATGCTCGGCAACGATACTTCCGATAGGGATATAAATATGGTTGTCAATATCAACAAATCGGGGAAGTACACGGGGAATACGAATAAGCCCATAACGCTCTACTGATGGATCCTCTTGATCGCGGAGTTTGACAATTTGTCCAAATCCAAGATTATTGAGGTGAGGGAAAGGGTGCGTTGCATCAATCGCAATAGGGACAATAACAGGATAAATATTTTCTTTAAAATATCTGTCAAGAGTGAGACGTTGAGCATCGGTTACTTCATCGTATGATTTAAAAAATATACCTTCCTCCTCAAGTGCCTCCATGATTCCTAGTAAACATCCCTCAACAACTTGCTGCTCTTCGTGCAAATAGCGACGTATCTCACGAAGCTGGTGCAAAGGGGTAAATCGATCTGCTCCCGAAACATTCACACCAGCACTGAAGAGTTTTTTTAACCCTGCAACACGAATCATGTAAAATTCATCGAGATTGGTTCCATAAATAGCAAGAAATTTAAGTCGCTCCAAAAGGGGAAGCGCTTTGTCCTGCGCTTGTGCTAAAACACGGGTATTGAACTGGAGCCATGAGAGCTCACGATTGATATAAAGGGCTGGATCTTTGAGATTAGTTTGCATGTTAAATACCTATTGGTTGTTATGTTAAAGTGATTATATTATACTTTGATTACAAAAAGGAGTACTATGAGTACATTTGCCATTATTATGCTTGCCGCAACGGCATTTTTTGCCTATAAAATTTATGAGCACGTCAATACATTGGAAGATAAGGGGGGGGGCGAGGCTGAGGCTGTTGCTCCTATTGTAGAGGTTAAGTCCTCTATAAATGTTGCTGATTTGATGGAAGAAGCGGATGAAGCTTACGGCGAAGGAGACTTGGAGCGTGCATTGGATAAATTGATGAAAGCTAATATTCTGTTTCCTAATACAGCTGAAATAGTGAATAAGCTTGCCTTTGTCAATGGTAAAGTGGGGAACACTCAAAAAGCCATCGAACTTTATCAACACTCACTTCAATTGGACAGTAACGACGATTTGACTCACAATGCTATTGCTTCAATGTATAAAATTGAAGGGTCACTTCTCCTTGCAAAGGAACATTACGAAAAAGCACTTCAAATTGATGATGGTTATGCGATAACCTATTATAATTATGGAAACTTGTTGGCAGAACTTGGAAAGATTCAAGAGGCTAGAAAGATGTATGAACATGCCCTAGGTTTAGAAGAAGAGTTCCCCGAAGCACTTGAGGCGTTGGAAAATCTAAAGGGTCGTGAATGAATCAAAATCAAGCACGACTTGCGGTACTCATTGATGCGGATAACTCTCAGCCCTCCATTATCGCAGGATTACTCGATGAGATTGCGGGTCATGGAATAGCAAGTGTTAAACGAATTTACGGAGATTGGACCGATACCAAACTCAAAGGGTGGAAAAACGTATTGCTGGAACACGGGCTTCATCCGATGCAGCAGTTTGCCTACACGACAGGTAAAAACGCAACCGACAGTGCCATGATTATTGATGCGATGGATTTGCTCTACACGAAAAATTTTGATGGATTTTGTATCGTCTCCAGTGACAGTGATTTTACCCGTTTAGCCAGTCGCATTCGTGAATCAGGGACGCAAGTATTTGGATTTGGAGAGCAGAAGACACCCAAATCGTTTATTGGGGCGTGTGATAAATTTATCTATACGGAAAATTTACGGCGTACGGCTACCGCTGAAATTGTCACAACCCATAAAATAAAACACGATGAAAAAGCACTGCTAGCACTCGTGCGCAACGCCGTTGAAGATACTACCAACGAAGCAGGGTGGTCCTATATGGGAGCTATTGGTCAAAATTTGATTAACAAATCTCCCGAATTTGACCCCCGCAGTTATGGATATAAAAAATTGGTTGATTTGATTGAAGGGTTAGGGGAATTTGAGTTCAAATATTCCGATCCTCTATCGGGTTCTCAATCCATACATGTTCGCCTTAAACGAAAGAAAAGGAGTTATGAAAAATGACTGTTCATGATATTTACACCTTTTTGGATGAACTTTCCCCTTTTGCACTTCAGGAAAAATGGGATAATTCAGGTCTTCTAGTAGGTGATTTTACTCAAAAAATTTCTACCGTAGTTTTGTCGATAGATGTGGACGAAGCACTGCTTGAATCCATTCCCGATAATGCTTTGCTCATCACTCACCACCCGATTATTTTCGGAGGGTTGAAGCAGTTGCAGTTCAACCAATACCCAGCCAAACTGCTTGCCCTGATGATTCGCAAAAATATTTCCAATATCGCCATGCACACGAATTTTGATCAAACCCATCTAAACGACTATGTTGCCACCAAAATTTTAGGATATGAACTCGTTGCAAAAGAGGGATTTATCGCCTACTTTGGTGTAGATGAATCATTTGACGTTTTTGCGCAAAAAATCAAAAATGCTTTTGGATTGAAACATATTCGAGCAGTACAATCTCATGATCATATTCGCACGTGCGCATTAGTAACAGGCTCAGGTGCATCCCTTATGAAAAATATTGAAGCCGATTGTTTTCTCACCGGAGACATCAAATATCACGATGCAATGGAGGCAAAAGCGATAGGATTATCGATGTTAGACATTGGTCATTATG
>Ga0172379_10007609_pt1 | contig 13994 bp, 14 predicted proteins | sample GrowelOW334metaG_FD_119756 | JGI IMG/M metagenome (GOLD analysis project Ga0172379, IMG submission 119756) | Groundwater microbial communities from an aquifer near a municipal landfill in Southern Ontario, Canada - Groundwater well OW334 metaG | ecosystem: Environmental > Aquatic > Deep... | reverse complement strand
TCTTTTAGTTTTGTCATATCTTTTTGATATTATCCCCTCCACTATATCACAAAAAAACCGCCGTTACAAAAGCGATTTTGTATATATTGCACCATATAATTATCAATTTGTTTGGAAGTTTAACTTCCGATATGTTTTACAGTCTATCGTACTTCGTATGCCTTCCCTTCGCTTTTTCCACCGGGTATTTTTCTTCGTTTTGTTTTATTTTCTTCCTTGACTTTTTTTGCCGGTTTGCTATTATACAAGTACAAATTGCCAATTAGGCACTCCCTCCGAAAGGAGGGTTATTTTTTTGGAAAATTTCCAAAAACTTCCCCTTGACTAACATAAAATCTTTTTGGCTCAATTTTCCTTTTTTATAGTGCAACCGCTTCGCGTCCAACGCTCGCATTTGTGAAATCATCGCTGATTGCTTTTTCTCGTTGAATTCAAACTCCACATAAAATTTATTGTCTTTCAATTTCGTACTCAACGGTAAACCATAAAAAAGATGTTTGTTGAATTTATGCAAAACCAAAACGGGACGATGAAAAAATTCGTTTTTCCCGTTTGATTCCGTTCCGACATTCTCGCCAAAGTAGCACATCCACACGTCTCTCTCATTGAACAAAAGAGGACTTTTCTCGTCTCCGTGGACTCGTTCTTTCAGATGAACCCATTCCAAAAATCTTTTTACTATTTCCATATTTTTCGTGTTGTATTTATATATTTTTATTTTATCAATTCATCAATGGTAATTCCCAAACCTATTGCGATTTTTTCAACGGTTTGAATACTTGGTTTTGTGATAACGTTGGACTCTAATTTTGTCATATCTTTTTGATATTATCCCCTCCACTATATCACAAAAAAACCGCCGTTACAAAAGCGATTTTGTATGCATTTCACCGCATATTTTTCAACCCGTCTTGGAGGTTTCACCTCTGGGGAATTATTAACTGTCGGCAAAAAGTTCTCGCACGTCTTCCCATGTGAGCTTTTTGAACATGTCCCCGCTTTCATCAATCAATGCATCAAACAAGCGTTGCTTTTTCTGTTTCAGGGCTTGAATTTTTTCTTCAATCGTTCCGGAGGTAAGCAAGCGGTACACGTTGACGGTTTTGGTTTGCCCGATGCGATGCGCGCGGTCAATCGCCTGATTTTCAACGCTCGGATTCCACCACGGATCAAAAACGATAACCGTATCCGCAGATGTTAAATTCAGCCCCGTCCCGCCCGCTTTCAAGCTGATGAGAAAAACTGTGATAGACGGATCTTCGTTGAATTTTTTCACCAAACTTTGGCGGTCTTTCGTTTTTCCGGAAAGGTATACGTGCGAAACATTTTTTTCTTTCAATACGGCGGAAACAATATCAAGCATTCCGGTAAACTGGCTGAATATCAAAACCTTGCGTCCTCCCCCCGCAATCTCGTCAACAAGTTCCATGCACATATCAAGCTTCGCCGATTCATACTCATGAAAATTTTTATCTTTCGTCAAAAGTGCCGGATGATTGCATGCCTGCCGAAGTTTTGTCAGCCCAGCCAAAATATGGATCTGCGCATTTTTAAATCCTTTTTCTTTGACGGTTTCAAAAATTTCACCGCGGACTTTGGCGAGTATTTGCTGATAGAGGATATTCTGCGATTCGCTCAAGTGGCATTGGCTCATTTGCTCTATCTTCAGGGGAAGGTCTTTCAGTACTTCGGCTTTCGTTCGTCGCAACATAAAACTTTCCACTTTTCTTCGCAGATGTTCCAAGGCGTTTCGGTCGCCGGCGTCCATAATGGGTTTGTGAAAATGTTTGGAAAAATGTTCGTAATTCCCGAGAAAACCGGGCATAAGAAAATCATAAATGGACCACAATTCGGAAACGCTGTTGTCCATGGGCGTACCGGTAAGAGCCAACCGGTAGTCGGCGTTTATTTTTTTCACGATCTGCGCGTTTTTCGTCGCGTGATTTTTTATGAATTGCGCTTCGTCCAGCACCGCATAATTGAATTTTGTTTGCGCATCCGAAAAATAATTTTCATCGCGCCGTACCGTTCCGTAGCTTGCCACGATAAGATCATACTCACTCGCTTTCTTTTGCATTTCTTCGCGTTCGTTCGGCATGCCGTCGTAGACCGACACTTTCATCTTCGGGAAAAATTTTTCCGCTTCCAGTTTCCAGTTGTATAAAAGCGTTTTCGGACACACAACCAGCGATGGCTTTCCGACGATTTTTTCCTTGTCCAAAACCGCGAGTGCCTGCACGGTTTTTCCGAGCCCCATATCGTCCGCAAGAATTCCGGCAAAACGATACGAACGCAAAAAATACAACCATTCAATCCCGTCTTTTTGGTACGGTCGGAGAATTTTTAAAAGTTTTTCCGGCAAACGCACTTTTTTGACCGGCTTTCCCGTTTGCATTCGGTGCAAAAATTGCTCAAGACCTTTGGCGCGAACGGAATTATAATGTTCTGAACTCGTCATGACATATTCAAGCTCGGCGGCGTGATGCATTCGCCCTTCATATCCTCCTTCTTCGCGTTCGTGAAAACTTTTGAGAAGCCGAATCAAGCGTTCCAATTCTTTCGGATTTGAAATTTGGACGAGTGTGCCGTCGTCCTTTCTCCAAAACGGCTCTCCGCGTTCCATAAAATCAAAAAGTTTTTTGAGAGTAACGCGTTCATCTCCGCAATAACAATTCAAATCAAAATACAGCCAATCATTATCCGCGTCCATATCCGCCGAAAAATCCGCACGGAAATCGGCACTCTCGCGCGCAAATTCATCTTTTGTAAAAATGATCGGGTATCCATGCTTGTCCGCATACGCCGACAGTTTCGGCCAAAATTCGCGCAGATATTCCGCAACCGGATTTGCTTTTTTCTTTGAACATTTCAGCGTTTTGGTAAACCCGAGTTCTTCCGCGCGCGAAACGAGTTCTTGATACCATTCAATTTCTTTTTCTTCATCAACTTTCGCGTGATGTATAATACCATCGTCCACGGTAATAATATGACTTCCCGGATGCTCATACGGCGGTCTTCTTGTCGGCACGTTTCCGCCGACGCGATGACTGATAAAAATATTTTCGGAAACATCGGCTCGGTAAATGCCGTAATCAAAAACCGGAACCACGCGCAAGGTTTGTTTGTCATTATCAAAATCAACCCGTATCGCACGCGTCGGTTCTGCCGTTACCCCTTCCGCCCGCAATAACGGAACGGATGACATTGAAAAAAGTTGCGTTGCATCGCGAGCGAGCCGGTTAAATTCCGCAATTTCCTCTCCTTTCAGTTCCGTCTGATAAAAAGTCTCGTTGCTCGCATAATAATAATGAGGAATTACGCGAGAAACAATCCCGGCAAGCAATGGGGTCAAACGGTAAAATTCAAAAATGTCTTTATTTTCTTTCACTGCGCAATTTCCTTTTACCATAAACGGCTTCTCATGCCACGATTCTTTTCCCTTCCAATACTCTTTAGGCATGCGGAAATAAAAATTGTGTTTGACTTTTTCCTCCTCGCCATGCAATTCTCGAGCTTCATGCACGATTTCGGCTTTCAATTTTTCGGGAGAAAGTTCAATCTTTAAACGTTTTCTATCATACGAATAATTTTTATAAATCGGGAAACCGGACTCGGCGAGCAAGGGAAACATTTTTTCAATATCGGGAGGAGGAGATTGATAGGAATCAAAGTTTTTTCCTTTACTGTACAAAAGCAATTCGCGCTGCGACAAAGTAATATCATCTCTCGCCAATATTTTAGCGATGCTCGCCGATTGATAGGGGTTTGACTTGTTAAAAAAAGTTGGAGCGTAACCGTTGTACGAGTTCAGCTCAATATAATAATCGTTCGGGTCAAAAGCTGTCGGTTTCTTTTCTTTTGGCGGTTTTACCGTATCAGGCACAGTAACAAGAACGCCTTGCAGGGGTTCCTGTTTCTTGTATTCAAGCAGTTTTTCTATAACATCATTCGGCACCGCATCCGCCGAAATTCCCAAATTGCGCAACGCTTCCCGCAAAATCATTTCTTCGTTCTTCGGTGTCGCGATTTTCAGTTCCGCTTCTTTTTTTAACGACTCGGCATACGCGAACGCGAGCGCCACGGCGTGTTTGCAATTGTCATAATACGGGCATGAACACGAAATTTCATCAAACGCTCCGCGCTCAATATTGAATTCCAAAAAAACATCGTACATTTCGCTTCCGCGAATATCACCGGCTATCATCACCGCATCGCCGTCGTCGTTTTTCTCCGCCGACCATTTTTTCACGTAACCATGCCGAAAATACTCGTCTCCGCGAGCATAAATTTTGGATTCAACTTCCCTCCTGATGGCGCGCCGTACGATTTCCGCGGTAAGCATAATCGCCTTTTACGATAGCACTTTTTCACGGTAAAAACAAACGCGCATTTCATCACATTTTCATCCTCGTCACTTCATCAAAAATATCGTTTACCTCGTCGCAATACATGTTATTTTTCGTCAGCAGATATTTTTTTGCTTCCTCAAAAAGGCGCGTTCTTTCCGGCTCTTCCTCTCCGTCCGCCCATTTCAAATATTCTCCGAAATGATTCCCCGCAAGCCCGCAAAAACTGTCCGGACCGCCCCCGAATTCGTTTAAAAATTCAATGAAGCCGCGGTAAGCAAGTTTTTCAAGGTCCATCATCGTTTGCACCGAAACGCGCGATTTTTTTGCTCGCGCAATTATTGACCGCACGGTTCTTCCGCTTGGTATTTTCGGTTCGCCTCGCCGATATATCTTGCCAATCGTTTCCTTTTCCATCTCGCGAAGAAACTTTTCCCCATCTCCTTGACCCAAAAGCGCGCCTTCCAAAAAAAGTTTCGCATCTTTTGAACAGCCGCAAATGTCTTTAAGAAGTTTTTCTTTCCCGGCTTCGGGAAGTTTGCGAAAGGCGTTTTTGATGTCGTTAAATGTCGGCATGTTTTTATTCGTTTGTAATTTTTAAATTCGTTATTTTCTTCCACATCACGTAATGTCTTTTGAGACGATTGACATATTCTTTATTTTGCGCCGTCATCAATTTCCATAACTGTAAAAATTCACCCGCATATTTTGTTTGAACTCCCGCCGCTTCAAAATATGCGCCGGTTATTTCTTTTCCCATTTTCTTATCGCCGATCCATTCAGCATAGAATTTCTCGCTTTCCCAGCCGTAGCCAATCGTCGCCAAAATGGTATCGCTCTTTTTCATATTGATCACATTGATCATAACTTTTCTGCAATCACATTCCGGATCATCGCAATAACTTTCCAAAAATGCATACGATCCTTGCGAGACCGGCGCGCCATTTTTCACCTCAACCATCCCGACTTCCCTCTCGGCGATTTCCGGAAATTTCGTACGAAATGAAAGAAAATACATGGTAATATTTTATAACAAACAGATTTTAAAACATAAAATACGGCAATTCCGCAATTCCTTTCAAACATTTCTCCAGCGTGTTCCCCGACATAAAAGTAATGTCCTGCCATTGCCCGGTATGGCGCATATAATCAAGCGAAAAAATTCCTTTTTCAACCACTCCGATGCGCGCAATTTTTTCCTCAAAATCCTCGGAAATGACCCCGGGACGAAAATCTTTATATTTTCCGATAACCAAAATTTTATTGCCTGCGATCTTGGAGTAAATATCAACCAACCGCATCTCTTTCCTGTTTTTCTTATCAAGCGGTTTGGTATTTTTCGGTTTCAATTTTTCCGCAATAAAAATATCGCACTTCGCTTTTGCTTCCGTTATCGTTTTTGTTGATATGTTCGGCTTTACCGTCGGCGGACTATATACCCAAGTTTTTTTTCGCATGTTGTTTTTTATAGTACGCTTCAAAAAATCGCCGACTGTTCATGGCCCGCAAATTTTTCTACCTCATGTGCACGAGGTTTCCCCGCCTGTAATTCAATTTTTTGCAAATCTTTAATTTTCACCATGTTTGAATTTTATTTCTTCCTTGATGTGACCATTACAGTCTATCATATTTCGTATGTCTTCCCTTCGCTTTTTCCACCGGGTATTTTTTATGTTACGCCGCCCTTTCGTGGTTGGGATGTATATGCGTGCATTTCATTCCGATATAGTTTTCGCGTTCGTTCCAGTGAATGGGGCGGGTATATTCGTCATAAATATTTGATACGGGTCTTCCTTCAATTTTCGGGCTTTTTTCCATATCGCGTTCAAGAGTATTGATTTCCCCACATTCGGGAGCCCTACGATTCCGATTGATAGTGACATAATTTTATTGGTTATTTACGTTTTCACCATAACTGAAAACATCAAAAAAATCCACAAGAAAGCCAAACCTGTTTTAAAAAGATTCATAAAAAATACAATAAAATTTAAAAAAGAACAGTATCTGACACCGCTACCTTTAAAGTTCGGCGATAAGAGTTGAAAGATACGTGCGTTCTTCTCCAAGAGGAATTTTTGGCAAAACAACTTCTTGCACGGCTTTTTTTGCTCGTGTCATTCCGACATTTCGCTCATCATTGGTCGGATCCGAGTAAGGAAGTTCATACGCCGCCTCAACGGACTCACGCAAACTGAAAACAAATTTTATCGGGTCATCCAGTCTTCCTTCGTAATACGCACGATACGCTTCGCGAACTTTATTGGCAATCTCAACAATTTCTTTTATATCCAGAATACGATTGCGCCGATCGACAGTAAGCGCTTCTGCAAGTCTTGTGTCAATAATATTTTTAGAATTCACTATATCATCCCAAAGCGCCTGAAATTCGCGTTCACTCAAATCTTTCAATTCCGGTATATGCTGACGAATGATCATGGCTTCATCCGAACGAAACTGCTGTTTTTCATTGGGAGTTTCTTTTTTCTTTTCAAACGGAGGATACGATACTTCCATGATTCTTGCGCGAGATTTGATTGTTTCCGCGAGCGGTTTTACCCCCATATAATGCTGTGGGTTTTCCAGCCCAACAAGAAGCACTTCTTCGGACGCTTTCACTGATGTTTTATCTTCCCCTAAAAACAAAGCGCGATCATGGTCAAGAAGAGAGTTCAGTATTTTTGCGACTTCCGGTTTTAAGGTGTTTATCTCGTCAAATTCCAAAATTGCTCCCGGTGTTTCAAGAGCTTCTATCACGGTTGATTTGATCCGATACGTTCCTTTCTTTGCGTCGTACTCAAGCAAATATTTCAGGTCCTGTTCGTCTTTTCCGGCCGAACAGGTAAAACGGAAAATCGGACGGTTGGTAAGATATGCAAAATGATCCACTATCTTATTTTTTCCCGTTCCGGCATCTCCTTCCAAAATAACAATGCCTTGCTTTCGTTCGCGTTGTCGATTAAGAAGCCGTGTCATTTTTTCCATTGTTTCAACGACGTAAGGACTTTCCACGAAATACGGATCACATTTGAGAATATCATTTGCTTCACTCACCGCAAGACCGTTCAAGTGCCGAAGAGAACGCAAAACCCACTCGGAGTCCGGAAACTTCTTTTTAAATTCCGCAAGATATTCTTCCGCTTCCTTTTTTTCGTTCTCATCGGAACTGTTCAATTTATCAACCGCTTCCAAATATCGCGCATTTTCTTTTTTAAGGGAAACGTATTTTTCAAGCGAAAGAAAACGATCGTAACCGGAAAGACGATTTTTTCCGTGAGTGGCTCCTCCCGGTTCTATCTCCATGCCGTCACTCCGTTTAAAAGAAATTTCCGCCATTGTCTTACCCTCTTCTCTGAATTGTTTTGCATCAAGATTCCACGAAAGCCGTTCTCCAGCCCCTTCAAAAATAGGCGTGTATTCTTTTCCGATGCGAACCCTTTTTCCTTCCTCGTCAATATCAATCGTTTCATGTTCCCTTCCTTTTTTCTCAAGAAACTCAACTTCTTCTTCACCAAGAACAATCTCAACAATATATTTTCCACTCATTGGATTTTCCGGCTTCGTGTCTTCAATAACTCTCACTTTATACGGTCTGCCGTCTTCCGGCACAAAAGAATCCGGTTTGAGAACCATGATTTTTCTATCGGGAGAACTGCTCTTGTATTCTCCCGGTCTTATCGTTTCGGCAAAAACAACACCTTCAAATGTCTTTTCCAACCCGCCCATATTTTCAGAGCTTGTTTCCGGACCGGTGTTCATGTTTGGGGTCATAAAATTAAAATACTTGACTTCTAATTAATAATGATGTATACTGCTTTTGGAACTCACAAGTTCCATTATGGTAAACGGTAAGATTCAGCAAACCAAAAAGCTAGCCAAAGCGTCAAGGGAACCTGAATCCGATTATGTTCTTGATCCAGCCATGGTCGGGAATAGGGTTTAAGAAATTAAACCTAATGAATTTACCTATTTTAAAATTTTTACTCTTTTATAGTAGCATAAATTCACGCGTATCGTCTAGCCATGACGAAAAGCGGCAAAAAGTTCCGCCATCCGGCGGACATCAAACCCCCACTTGTAGAAAACAAGCGGGGGTTTTTATATTTCCAATAATAATGAAACAAAAATGATTCTTTTTGAAAAAAATTTTAAACGAGCTCAAAAAAATGGCTGAAATGTTGGTGTTTTTGAGTATTGAAAGAGAATGATTGAAAAACGCTTGACATTTACTTTGTGGTGGTGTATAATGGTTCTAGAACTGACATTAATTAGGAGGAGATCTAGGGGTTGAGATTCGGTGGATTTGGACCCGCCATAGTCCGAATGTGAAGCGGAATCAATGCAGTACCCTCACGATCTAAAATGAGTAACACTCTCAACTTAGCCATGGTTGGGAAAAAGATTTAAGTATAATCAATTATATTTAAATCCTAAAACGACCTTGTATCGACGCTAAACTCGATATAATGTCGCGCCGGTAATCTAGCCATGATTGCAGACGATACACGCACAACGCCCCGTTTAAACGGGGCGTTTTTTGTGTCTCTTACTTTCTTTCAAACCGTGAAAGTTGTTTTTCTAAAATACGGAGCAGTTCTCTCGGAAGTTTTGTCACATCAGGAACTGACAATCCGTTTTTGCCGTAGTATCGTGAAATGGTTTCTTCCATGTACGGACCGATACCCACTCCGATAAGCGGTATCTGTTTTGACCACTTATTGACAATGGTATTCAAATTCCATTCAATACCGCTGTACTCAAAGCTCGCCGCCGGTTGCCCGTCGGAAAGCACAATAAGCGCTCCTTGCGCATCATTCATCAATAAGCGCTTTTGCAAGCGCCGAGCGGACGTATCCATCGCATAGCCATCGTTGTTGTAACCGGCATCCATTGTTTTCACTTCTTTCAGAACTTTTAAAATATCAAGTTTCTTTTTGCCGAAGTACGAGTCTTCAAATCCTTTTAATTCTATAATCTTTCGATGAAAAGCAAGGATTTCAAAAGGTATGCCTTTCTTGGAGAAGGCCTCAGCCATGAGTATCGCCGCCTTGACCGCATTTTCAATATTCTCGCCGCACATACTTCCCGAAGCATCAATCAGCAACGTAAAAGCCAATTGTTTGATTTCCGGAACGGTTTTTGTTTCAAACATTTTTCCGTGTCCGGTAGGAATCTCCGACGCGATACGTTTCGCATCAACCCTTTTTCCTCGGATCGCATCGCCTTCCCACTTGGAATCTTCTTCGGCTGGAAAGATGTCATCCAATTTTTCAACAAGGATGTTCACATATTTTTTCACTTCCGAAAAATATTTTTCATATTCGGTTCGTTCTTCTTCAGTAAGACCGCTCGCTCTTTCTTTCAGTTTTTGAATAGATTCCTTGGATTTTTGCATTGCCTCATTTTTCAGTCTGTTGATTTCTTCTTCCATGCGCTCCTTTTCTTTCTTCGTTTCTTCTTCCGCTTTTTCGCCTTTCCAAATATCCTCTCCGGTTACACCCCGTTCATCCATTTCAAATGTTCCATCTTCTTTTTCTTTTATCTGTGCCGATTTCGGCTGTAACATCTTAATAAGTTCTTTTTCCTCTTCTGTGAGTTCTTCCCTCGCTTGGTCTTTGTACGGTTGTTTTTCTTCGGGGGTGAGGTCATCCCATGTGCCGTGTTTTTCCTCCGGGTTTGTTGTATTTTTTTCTTTTTCTTTTTCAAAATTTTCTTTTGCGTCTTTTTCAACTTGTTTATCTATCAATTCCTTAAAAACCGGCCAGCCCTTTTCCCACAGTATTTCGCTAAAGGCCTTGCGGCCAATCCTTTCGTCAAGATAATCGCGCAGTACGCTCTTCGTTTCTTCAAATGCGGCAAGCACCCGCTCATCTTTTATTTTTGAAACAATCTCGTTGAAGTCAAATCCGTCAATAAAAGGTTCCGCACCCATCGCCCAGCATATCGCTCCATACTGAACAGGAAGCGATCTTTTTTCAATATCAAGCAAAAGCGTATCAGAAATGTCTTCTTTTAAATACGCTCCGAGGCGTTGCTTCGCGGTTTTGGACGTTTGTCCCTCCATATTGTTTGAACGGCCATCTTCCCATGCGTCATAGATAAAGAAAAGATCCGAAGGACTGTATCCTTCTTTTTTTGCCCAATCTTGAGATTCAAGAAGAGACTGGTAATCGGAATGTTTTATATGTCCCATCTCGTGCCGAAAAACGCCCCAAATGTAATCCTCATTTTTTTCAAGCAAATCTTTTTCCGGATACATCATTATTTCCGGAATCAATAATTTTTGGTCAAATTCTTCCAAACTTTTTTCGGGATATTTTTGCCGTTCTTTCTGGTATTTTTCCGAAAGTCCCGCCGCCCAGTTATCGCCCGGAATAAGTCTCATGTTGAAATTTCCGGAAAGCGACTTTGCAACAAAATGCAACCGATCTTTAAGTTCCATCGCTTCACGGGGAGACCGCAATTTTTCAGGCGATATTTCTACTGATTGTTTTTCCATATTAAAACTCTAACATTTTTTTATTTTTATTGAAATGCTTATGGCATCGTCGCCACTGACGGTAACGACGATAATTTACGGCTTCTTCCTTATCCTAGTTCCACATAGGGCGGTCCTCTGTAAAACTATAACTTGGTGTATTTCGTGTGCCTTCCCTTTGCTTTTTCCACCGGGTATTTTTCTTCGTTTTGTTTTATTTTCTTTTCGCAGGCGTTCTCTATATCAATGCCGAAATCATGGCACATGAGCAGAACCCAGTTGAAAACGTCCGCCAGCTCTTCGCCGATGTGTTCTTTGTCTGTCCTGATGTATTCCGCAATTTCTTCCGGACTCTTCCATTGGAAGTGTTCCAAAACTTCCGCCGCTTCAAGTGAAAGCGAAATCGCCAAATCTTTCGGATTGTGGAATTGTTTCCAATCCCGCGCATCGCGAAAAGCGACGATATTTCGGGTGAGCGCGCCCAATTGAGTATCTTTTTTCATTACTCTCAATATAGCACCAAAAACAGACGAAAACAAAGTCGTTTTTGTTACTTTTGCGAGGTACGCTCTTGCAATAATTCTTTTGTTCTTTTTTGAACGGCGGCAATCAACTCTTCCAAGGTTTCATATCTTGGAATATTATTGTCGTCGCAAATGATATCCACGTTCCCTTTTCTCCAGAAACCGCGCGGACAGCACACGAAGATTTTATGGCTGTGCGCAAAAAGCCCAAGCTCAAGAAGCGATATCGGCGATTCCGTATGCGGGTCAAAATAGAGCGCGATAATATCCGCCGCCAGAAGTCCGCGCTGTTCCCATTCCACTTGTTTTTTGAATTCCGGATCGTCACTCTCGGACGTTATCCCCTCCCCGAAATGTTCGCGGCGCGGATTCAAGATATCCGCATCGCAATCGGAAAAACTCTTCACAAAGACATCCTGCCACTTTTCCGCCTTCCCCATTTCAATACTGCCGGCAAGAAAAATTCTTATCGGAGTTTTCTCCCCGTTCGGGACATCAAAATTATCGGGCGCGCATATGATATTCATACCATGATTATATCAAGCGATGCCATTTTTTGCACCATAAGCAATTTGGGTTTATGGGGTCATACGCAAAACATGTTTTTAAAAAATCATACGCAAGGCGGTATAAACAAAAAATGATAAAAAATAATTTTCAATTTTCAATTTTACAATTTTCAATCAATTTTTAATGATGGAATTTTCAAACACAAACGAATTCCTTGTTCCTGTGTAAATATACCGGCAGTTTTATCCACAAACACCGCGTAAGACGGTAAAATTGAGGATTTTTACGTTTTTTGAAGAAAACACCTTTGATGATTATCTTTTTCAACATTTGCTCGCTTGTTTGAAAATTTTAATTTGAAAATTGATTGAAAATTAAAAATTGTAAATTGAAAATTTTTTTAAACTTAAGTTTGGTTTCTTATGTTTGCGTGTTCTTGGCGTTAGAACCATATATTGCGTGTGAACCGGTTTATGTATCCCACGCAAACCCGTTCCCGAAATGTCCGTACTGGGCGGTTTTATAAAATTGAGGTTTTCGCAGATCAAGCCGTTCAATAATCGCTTGCGGACGCAGGTTGTATCCTTTTATTTTTTGTTCTTTGCCGTCAACATAAGCAACGGCGGAAATCGGCTCCGGATATCCTATCGCGTAGGCGATAAAAACTTTCGCTTCTTTCGCTCCGCGCTTCACGTAATCCACCGCAATCTTTCTCGCCATGTACGCCGCGCTGCGATCAACTTTCGTCGCATCTTTTCCCGAGAACGCTCCGCCACCGACCTGCACGCGCGGACCATACGCATCAACCACAATCTTGCGGCCGGTCAGTCCCGCATCCGCCGTAAAACCGCCAATCTTCCATTTGCCGTTCGGGTTTCTCATCCAAATTTTTTCTTTCTTTCCGGCGAGCAAAGGCGCGATAACTTCATCAAATGTTTCGTCCAGCGTTACATCGGAAAGATCGCTGCTTTCGCAGAGCGACGTGATGACGTTCACCACCTTTCCGTCTTCAATCGTGACTTGCGATTTTCCGTCATGAAGTCCCATTGAACGTACGAGCTTTCTCGCAAGCGCCATTTCAAGAGGAATCATTTCCGGCGTTTCGCTTGTCGCATAACCGACCATAATTCCTTGATCCCCCGCCCCTTCATTATCAACCCCCTTTCTTATCTCGGGACTTTGCTTTGAAACAAACACTTTCACATTGATTTTGTCGGCATAGCCGTTTTCTTTATACACGCGGCGCGCAATATCCTTGTAATCTTTTTCTGCGATGGGCGTTTTTGCGGTTATTTCACCGGTAAGCACAACGGTGCCGTGTCCTCCCAAAGTCTCAAGCCCGACGCGCGAGTACGGATCGCGCGCGAGGCAAAAATCCAAAATGGAATCTGATATTTGATCGCACACTTTGTCGGGGTGCGCCCGTGTCACTGCTTCTGCGGTGTATTTCATATAATTAACTAATTACTTATAACTGATAACTTATAATGAACGAAGGATAACAAATGCAAACGAAAAAACTTTCCTCGGGCGGGAAAGTGTGATTGATCAAAATAAAATTGATCCGTACATCTTTCCCCAAGAGGGGACGAAAGTAGCACCTTCCAAAATGTATCGCCATTTTGCGGTTGCTGGACGGATCATAAAGTCGTATCTCTCCCCGTCGCTCGTGATATTCGCTCTATTCAATTGTGCTTATATGATACCAAAACGAACGCCGAACGGCAATACTTGCTTGTTTGCTTTGCCCGATGTAAAAGTAAAATCGCCCCTGACAAAAGTCGGGGCGATAACATTGCACTAATAGCCGCCCTCTTTCGGGTACAGCGGATATCCTTTGTCGTCCGTTGCTACGGGTTCTCTTTTTGTTTCGGTATCCGGATGATTTTCTTCCGGCTGTTGCGCGTCGTCAAACGAAGGATTGCAATTCAAAGCGTTGGCTAAACGGCCGAATAGTATGCCGAAAAAATATGGCGGGCGTAAAAATCTCATTTTGCACTTCTCCGATAAAAAGATCTGCGGTCAATCCTCTGACATTAGATATACCAGAAAAAGCCGAAAACTGTCAAGGGGGTGATTTGACACCGTTCTTTTTATTCACTAGTATACAGGCAACAGCGGTTCTTTGAATTTAACAAC
>Ga0172379_10007608_pt1 | contig 13995 bp, 16 predicted proteins | sample GrowelOW334metaG_FD_119756 | JGI IMG/M metagenome (GOLD analysis project Ga0172379, IMG submission 119756) | Groundwater microbial communities from an aquifer near a municipal landfill in Southern Ontario, Canada - Groundwater well OW334 metaG | ecosystem: Environmental > Aquatic > Deep... | reverse complement strand
TTTTTGAGATTTTTGTTGAATTTCTTTGCGGTTACAACCGTGTTGAACACAAAAATCGATGGCAGGAATAACGATCGTATCTCTATATGTTTTTAAATCAACTGACTTGCCGCCAAATGCTTTTAGCACATGATTGTCGGCCTCCATGCAGGCCTGTGTATCTGAGAGCAAGGTGCCATTCCAGTCGAAAACAATGAGTTTCTTCATAAGTTAATCATACTTTTATTTGAGTTTTGGCCAAAATCAATTTCAGTTAACTAGTGTTTATACACCCTACTTCTTCCCCTTCATCTTGCAATTCTCGCAAGGAAAATACTTGCTGATGTAAAAATGTGCGAGTTCTTCGACGAGGGGGAGGCAGGAAGGGTCGCCTTTGCCGGCTTTGGTGCGTTCGACAACTTCTTCGAAGCTTTTTGCGCCGTGGAGGACTGCGTCTTCGATGTCTTTGTCTGTGATTTTGAGGACTTTATCGATCATGCGTGAGCCTTCGGCAACGACGCGTGAGCCTTGCTTTGTGTTTCTGAAATAATCGTTTATTGCGGCTTTTAAAGCTTTATCGCCTAGAACCGAGCAGTGGATTTTGCGTGAAGGAAGACCGCCGAGACGTTTCAAGATATCCATCTGACTTATTTCTAGGGCTTTTTCGACTTTCATGCCGCCTTTTTCAACAAGCATAACTGATAAAACGGATGTTGATGCGATTGCTGATGCGCATCCGAAAGTTTGCCAGCCGCATTTTTTGATACGATCGGTTTTTTGATCGATAAGAAGCCAAATTTTCATCATGTCGCCACATGCCGGACTGCCGACCATGCCGACTCCGTTCCATTTGAAAGTTGGTTTTCCTTTTATTACAAAGTTTTTTGGATTTAAAAAGTGTTCTTTGACGATTCCGGAATAAAGCCACGGTGTGCCTTTAAATGAAATCACGTCGGGCGATTTTGACGCGGATTTTTTAACGGGTTTTTTATTTAATTTTTTCATCGTGTGTATTTTAAGTTGATAGGTGACATTGCGCGGAGATGCGCGACTATTTTTGCTAGAGTTTCGATCGTATATTCGATTTCTTTTTCTGTTGTGTTTTTGCCGAGCGTAAGGCGCAAACTGCCATGAATGATTTCATGCGGGAGGCTTATCGCGCGGAGGACGTGCGACGCTTCGAGCATTTTTGAACTGCAGGCAGAGCCGGTGCCTGCGCAAATGTTCATTTGATCCAGATAAAGAACCAATGCTTCTCCTTCAATGTCGAAAATTGATATATGAATGTTGTTTGGAAGTCTTTGAACAGGGTGGCCGTTTACAATGATTTTTTTGATGCTTTTTTGAATTCCGGAAAGCAGTTTATCGCGAAGTTTTTTTATGCGTGGAACTTCGGTTTTTATTGATTTCTGAGCCAAATCCAGGGCCGTTGCAAATCCGACAATTCCTGCGACATTTTCCGTTCCTGCGCGGATTCCAAATTCTTGGTGGCCGCCATAAATCAATGGTTCGATTTTTGTGTTTTTTCGGAGATAAAGTGCGCCGACTCCTTTCGGTCCATAAATTTTGCTTCCGTTTAAAGTCATCATATCAACGCCAAGTGCGTTTATGTCGAGCGAAAGCGCTCCGGCAGCTTGGCATGCGTCTGTGTGAAAGTAAGGAAGTCCGGTTTCTTTATTGCGTTTTTTTGCGATTATTTTGCCGGCTTCCGCGATTGGTTCGATTGTGCCGATTTCGTTATTTGCATACATAATGCTGATTAAAATCGTTTCTCGAGTTATCGCTTTTTCAAGCTCTTTTAAATCGATTAAACCGTTTTTATCAACATTCAAATATGTGACGCGAAATCCGTTTTTTTCGAGTGTCTGGCATGTTTCCAAGACCGCAGGATGCTCGATTTTTGTTGTTATAATGTGTTTGCCGTGTTTTTGGTTGGCTTTTGCAGTTCCGATGATCGCGAGATTATCTGATTCGGTTCCGCTTCCCGTGAAAATTATTTCGCCTGCGTTGCAGTTTAAATATTTTGCGATGATGGTTCTTGCGTGGTCGATTGCTTCGCGTGCTTCATATCCATACGAATACATTCCGCCCGGATTTCCAAAATCGTTTTTCAAAAATGGTTCCATCTCTTTTAAGACTTTCGGGTCGATCGGCGTTGTTGCCGCATTATCGAGATAGATGCGGGTTTTAAAAGGTTTTATATTTAAATATTCCATAGATTGTTGTTGATAATAATGTTTAACGTAAGGACCGTACTGGCATCCTTTATTTTACCTTGTTTTAGCAATTTAAGCACTTCTTGTTTGCTGAAAAGAAGGGGAGTGATTTGTTCGTTTTCATCAAGATTTTGTTCGTGCGTTTTTATGGCGTTATATCCGATAAAAAGGTGCATTTTATTATTTAAAAGCCCTGATGCCGCGTGAAATTCACCGATTTTTTTGAGAGATTTTATGCTATATCCGGTTTCTTCAAGCAGTTCGCGCTTTGCGCATAATTTTATTGATTCGTTTTTATGCGTGAGTCCGCCGGCGGGTAATTCGATTCCGATTGTTCCAACGGGGTGGCGATATTGCTCCACCATAATAAGGCGATTTTCTTTTGTAAAAGCCGCAATCATGGCATAGTCAAATTTTTCGATTACAAAATAATCTTTTGCGATTTTGCCATTTTCCATTAGGCAATCGTCCTTGCGAATTGCAAGAAATTTATTGCGGAGGATGTATTTTGATTTAATTGTTTTCCAAGGCTTCATAGCTTAATTATCAGGCAATTTTTAGTTTTATACAATGTTATAAATTGTAGTGAAAATAAGCGGAAATATATTAGGCGCTTATGTTAAGATGTGTAAAAAATAGCAACAGAAAGCCAAAAAAGGTGTTTTCAAATTCCGTCCCAGTACGGAAAATGGACATTTTAATATCTTATTATATAATTACTCTCTGTTTATTAAATTAAATTATGAACGAAATTGAACTTTATGAAAGCGTTGAGAAAGGCACGGAGGTTCGTGCTGCGAGAGATTTTGCAGTTGGCGAAGAAGTTTTAACTTTTGAAGGAATTGTGACTGATGAAAGGGGAGTTTATACGCTTCAAATTGGGCTTTTCGAGCATTTGTTGGTTTCCGAGCCGTGGAGATTCGTGAATCATTCTTGTGATCCAAATTGCGGTATAAAAAATAAAACAACGCTTGTTGCGATAAAGCCTATAAAAAAAGGTGATCCGATCACTTTTGATTATGCGATGACTGAACAACGTTTGTTTCATCCGTTTGAATGTTCTTGTGGTTCTGAAAAGTGTCGAGGTATGGTCGGCGGGTTTGATAGTTTGCCGGATGATATAAGGAGAAGATACCACGGATATTTTTCTGATTATTTGACTTAATTCCCAAAATACATATACTAGATTGCGTACTTTTACGTATTCATGGCGCTATCGTCTAGTGGTTAGGACACCAGGTTTTCATCCTGGGAACCGGGGTTCAATTCCCCGTGGCGCTACCACACTATGGATTTTTTTATTTTTCATGGCACGGGCGGTTATCCTGAGGAAAATTTTTTTCCTTGGTTGAAGGTCGAGCTTGAAAAGCTGGGACATAATGTTACCGTTCCTCAGCTTCCGGATGCAGATAAGCCGGATTTTGATAAATGGTTTAATTTCCTTGAAAAATATGAGAAAGATTTTGGGCCGGATATGGTTTTAATTGGCCATAGTTTGGGAGGTGCGGTTCTTCTGCGTGAACTTGAAAAAATTCCAAATAAAGTTAAAGCCACTTTTATTATTGCGGCGCCGATTGGTGTTTCTGTTACCAAATACTATGAGACGGATAAGCCGTTTATTGCGCATCCGTTCGATTGGGCAAAGATAAAAAATAGCGCGGAAAAATTTGTTGTTTTTCATTCAGACAACGATCCTTTTGTGCAATTAATAAACGGGCAAGAGCTTGCGAAAAACCTTGGCATAGATTTAATGTTTGTGCCTAATGCGGGGCATTTTAATACCGCATCCGGATATACGAAGTTTGAATTATTGCTTCAGAAAATAAAAGAAATTATTTAAATAAGGTCCATTAAATCTTCAACCCTGTTTTTTGTTGCTAAGAATGTCGCTATTGCTTTGAATCTGTCGTCGGGATTGAGTGTCCAAAACCAGTATTGTTCTATTTTGAATGGATCAAGTACCGGAGTTTTTTCGTTTGCATTTCTCATTCCTGCGACAACTGCATTTAATGCTGCCATTTGAACGTTTTCGAGTTCATATAGGTTTATTCGTTGTCTTATTGTGTTTCTAATTTCATCTACATCAAAGTTTCGTTTTTCTTTTTCATTAACTTCTTCTTCGAGCATTTTTCTTGCTTTGTCGTATGGATTTTCCGTTTCTTGAATTTTTTCGTCTATTAATCCAATTCTTAATGCTGTATCCGCGTCTATTTTTTCTCCATTTACGATAAGCGGTATTGCTTCAGTTCCTATGATTCTTGGAAGTCTTACGGTTCCGCCCGCTCCTGGAATTAACCCAAAATTTACTTCAGTTTGGCCTATTTTTGCTTTTGGATGTTCAATTCCGATTCTTTTTTTGCAAGCGAGTGCGAGTTCTAGTCCGCCTCCAAAACAACTTCCAAAAACCGCTACAGTTTGGCATTTTAAGGCTTCAATTTTATTAAATGCCAGATTTATTTTTTGAATAAATTCTAAAAATTCTTCTTGAGTTGCACCTGCAAAGAAAAATATGTCTGCGCCATAGTGGTTTCCCATCATGAATATAACACCTTTTTCGGGCGGGTTTTGCTCTAATTGTTCAACTATTTCCAAAAACGCATCTAGCCTTTCCTTTGTCCAAATATTTTCACCTTTGTATTTTGTAAAATCAACAATGGTCACGCCTTGTTCCGGCGTTTCCACTGAAAAATAGCCTTTATTTAAGCCTTTTGATACTGCCTCCATTAATTATAAATTAAGGGAGTTATTTTAACATCTTGTGTGGAGTATGTCAATACTTACTTTGTTTTTTTGCCGTTGTATTTATATAAACCTTATTTTCCGGTTCGATCATTTTTTTTGATTCGGCGGTTTGTTCAACTTTAGGGTAGGAGAGTATTTTTGTAAGTTCGGATTCGAGTTCTTCACCTTCAAGGCGGAGTTGGTTATTTTCGAGTTGGAGCTGTTTTAAAGCATAGCCTTTTTGGGATGTGCTGCCGATTGCGAGAATGAAATATGCGCTTAAACCAATGATTATTGTTGTTAAAGTAATTAGCAAATAAGTGATTGTTTTTTTGATTTCAATCGAAAGGGGTTTGCGAGTTTGGAGGGATTTGTATTTCATATTTTTATTTTTATAGACCGTTCGCTTCGCTTCCGGTCTGTTCCGGTAAAATTTCTATTTGGACAGGTATTATGCCGTTTGATTTTTCTCCTATCATTGTAAACGCGCTTTCGGATAAATCAATTTCGAAATTTTTTGTATATGGTCCGCGATCGTTTACTGTAACTTCCACTGATTTTGAGTTTTTTAGATTTGTGATTTTTAAACGTGTGCCAAATTTGAGAGTTTTGTGTGCGGCTGTGAGGTTTGCATGTGTGAAGATTTCACCTGATGACGTTTTTCGCCCCTCAAACTTTTTGTCATAAAACGAGGCGATTCCAAATGTATATCCTGCGTGATATTTTTTTGCGCGATATAAAATGTCCATTAAATATCCTTTTGAAATTAAATCACTTGGCGACATTTCGTCCGCTTGGCCGAATCTGATTATTCGTCTTTGTTTTGCGATTTTTGCGTAAGAGCTAAACCAAGCATTTTTTGGAACATCTGCGAAAACATCTTCAGTCGGTTGTTCAAAAACCATTGTTCCATCAATTAGCTTATCTGTTTCCAATACGATTTTTATGGCTTCAGCTAGCGATATTTTTTTGTTTGGTTGAAATCTGCGGGCATTATATCCGTTTACGAGTTTTAATTCTTTTGCTTTTTGGACGTACATTGCATTAATGCTTTCCAATGGAACGTCTGAAAATGGTTTTATTGTGGGTTTTTCATCCGGCACATATCCAAGAGTGACGCGCAAAATGTAATTTACGGCTTCAGCGCGGCTTATTTGTGCGTCAGGATTGAAGTTTTCATCTTTATCATCAATTAATTCTTCACTTTTTAAATATTGAATCGCGGTGTAATAAGGATAGCCTTCCTGAACATCTTTAAAATACGGTTCAATCTTAATTTCTTCCGCTTGTGCGTATAAAAACGGCTTTAAAATAAGTGGCGTTAAAACGCACACGATTATAGCCGATATCAGGGCTGCGATTTGAAATTTACGCTGCATCTTTTAGTTTGATTGTGACTTGTCTGGATTCTCCTTCACCGACGCTTTCTGTTGCGATGTCGCTAAATTGTTCTTGTAAGAGGTGTATATGAATCAATCTGCGCATATATGCCGGCATTGGTGGCATAATTTGCGTTTGGTTGTTTTTCCTTGCGAGTGAGACCTTTCTTTCGGCAAGTTGAATCAAGCTGTCTTCGTGAGCTTTTTTGTAATTGTCGATGTCGAGAGTCAGGCTGATTTTTTTGTCAGGAAATTTTCTGAATATGAGCGTTTTATAAATATGTTGGAGAGCTTGCAAAGTTTCTCCGTGATATCCAATCAAAACCGCTGAATCTTCAGGGCTGATTATGTTTACGCGATATGTTTCATTTTCTTCTGTAATTTCTATTTTTCCCGTGAAAGTTTTTAAAGCTTTATTCAGGAGTTCGCGAAGAATATCTTCAAAATCGTTTTTAATATCCATGGTTTTATATTATTTATAGACTACTTTTACTTTTGGCTCGTTGTCGGTTTTTGCCTTATTTATCATTAGTTGCTGGCCAATGCTGAATACAGTTGAAATGCCCCAATATATGCCGACACCGGCAGGCACGGAAGCTGTGAAAATGGCGATCATTACAGGCATAAAATAAAGCATCATTTTGTTTACACTTTGAGTTTCTGATTTTTTCTTTTCTTCTTCTCCCGCTTTAGACGGTTTTTTTGCAAATGACAATTTCATCTGTAGAAATTGGAGTCCGCCAACTATTACGGGGAGTACGTATGCATTTTTTTCAGTTAGATTTAAAATTCCAAGGAACATAACGTTGATATTGTCGAGCGATACAAATCCCTTGAGGAAGTCATAAATCATATATACGTTATCTTCATTTAATCCGTTTTGAATTACATAAAAAACTGCGATTAAAAATGGGAATTGAATTAAAATTGGCAAACATCCACCAAATGGACTTACCTTGTTTTCTTTAAAAATGCGCATTGTCTCTTGTCCGATTCTTTGCTGATCGCCTTTAAATTTTTCTTTTATGCGATCAATCTCCGGTTGGACTTCTTGCATCTTTTTTTGAGATTTCATTGCGTGATGAGATGGGAAGAACAGGATGAATCTGATTATTAATGTTAGAAAGATTATGCCTAAACCAAGATCGCGAAACGGCATTACATTCGTTAAAAATATCAATGCGTTATATATTGGATGATAAAAACCGCTATCCCAGATTATTCTGAAAAATCCTTTTTGAGTTATTTCAAATTCGTTTGATTCAAAGGTTTTCTCGTTGCTGTTTATTGTTGTTATAAGGGAAATTTTATATTTTCCGATTTCTCCAAAAAGAGCGTGGTTCCATTTGTCATACCAAATTTGCTGTTCTTTATCCGGTTGAATAATTAATTCCGGTAATTTTCCGCAGTCTATTTTTGCTTCTGAATTCAATTGTCCCCAAGTTGTGCCATTATATTTATACACATTCAAAGGTTCTTTTGGGCAATCGTTTTTTATTGTTATTGCGGCCTGTGTGTTGTTTTTGATTGTAGCCGTGACGAGCTTTTCTTGGGCAATTTGTGCGTCAACGGTTATGCTGACTTCGCTTTTGTTTGCAGTGTCGCTAGTTGAGGTTTTATTTCCTGTAAAAGCATTGAATATAAGATTTATACCCAAGAATATGACTATAAATATTATTACGTTTTTTAGTATGTTTTTGCCCATTTGTTAAAGTTGGTCAATATATAAATTATTTCTTTTTCGACTTCCGCGGGTGTTTTTTTATTTATCTGTGTATATGGTATAAACGCCGCGTCGATATTTGCATCTGATATGTGATCTAAGTTTTTTCTTATTGCTTCGTAGATTTTTCTGCGAAGAGTTGTTCTTTGAGCCGGTTTTAATTGCAGTTTTTTCCCTACTACAACGCAAAAGCGGCAAGAGCTTTTATTGTTTTTTCTGAAAATTATTGAGAAAAAATTTGATCTTTGTTTAAGTCCTTTATCAAGCAAAAATTCCACTTCAGATTTTTTTAACCTCATGCTTTTTGGAAGCATTTTAAGCCGTTGTTATCCTTTTTCTTCCTTTTGCACGTCTTCTTGCAAGCGTTTTTCTTCCGCCTACGGTCTTCATTTTACCTAAAAATCCGTGTCTCTTTGAACGTTTTCTCTTTTTTGATTTTCCGAGCATATTTTTTAAATTTACAATTTATAAATGTCAATTTACGAGCAATTCGTTTGGTCGACATATAAAAGAGTAGCGGGAAAATGAGCCCATGTCAATTTGCTTTGCAAAGATATAGTATATATTGTATATTAAATAAGAATATTTTTTGATTATTTATGCCAACTCACCTCAATTACGAGTTTTTGTTTATCGGAAGAGACGAAAACAGCTTTTTAGAGAATTATGTCTATGATTCAACTGAAGATTTGGGCGAAAAGGGAGGCAGGCTTTGGGTTACAATAGAAATTCAAAACAACCCCGCGGAAGCCGAAGCAATTGCCGAGGCGGTTTTTGAAAGAATGCGAAAAAGATTTTTTACTGATTTGGAAAAAGAACCTTACGCAAGATTTGAAGCCGGCTTAAAGGATGTTAATAAGACTTTGGAGTCTTTTAAAGAAGAGAAATCGTCTCGTTATATAGGTAATTTGAGTGTTGTAATTGCGGCGAGTGTAAAAAATGAACTTTTGATTTCACAATGTGGAGAAGCTGAGGCTTATTTAATTAGAAAGAGATATGTGAGCGTTTTGACAGAAGGTCTTTCTGAAGATAATTATGAATTTTTCATGAATATTGCGAGCGGGACTCTTGAAATGAACGATTTTGTTGTTTTGTGCTCAAGCAGATTACTTCGTTATATTTCAAAAACTGAATTTTCAAAATCAGTTGTTGCCGGTGATGTTATTAAATCCTTGGAAGAGCTTAAAGAAGCTGTTTCTCCTGAAATTCTTGGAAAAATTGCAATAGCCGGGATTAGCGTATCGGAAAAGCAAATGGAAGAACCGATTTCGAGCGATAGATTAGAGGAGGAAATTGAGGATGGTGCTGTTATTCGTCCTTCATTTTTGGCTAGCAAATTTGGATTTTTGAAAGGTTTGTCTCCTTTTTTAAAGAGTGAGAAATTTCGAAATATGCGCAATTTAAAAGATAAATTGCAGTTTGATAAAATTGATTTTGATAAATTAAAAATTAAAGCCGGTGATGCGTTCAAAAAAGCTATGGAATTGAAAAGTCGTTTTATTAAGCCTGAATCTTATAAAGATAAGGCTCTCGCAATTGCAATTGCAGGTATTGTTTTGCTTGGAGTTGTTATTGGTGTTGTTAAATATAGTCAGGGTAGAAGTGCGGAATTGCTTGTTTTAGATCAAAAGTTAAATGCGGCTCGTGATGAAATCAGTGAAGCCATGACAAAGGGTCAATACGATAAGGTTGAAGCTGCGAGAATTTTGTCACACGCAGAACAATCCGCAAAAGAAGTCTTAAATACAGATATGCGTGCGAAAGCTACTGAAGTTTTAGCCAAAATACAAGATACTCGTGACGTTTTGGATAATGTAAAAAGAAGCACCCCCGATTTATTTATGGATTTAAACAAGGCTAAATCAGGCATAAATGCACTTGGTGTGCTTTTCTTGAAAGATAGAATGTATATTTTTGATGAATCTTCATTGTTTGAAATTTTGCTTGATAAAATTGGTGAACCTATGAAAATTGCTGATGGCGAAACCGTTATTGCCGGAACTGTATTTGGAGAGAGGGCTAGTTTGGTTTTCTTAACAAAATCAGGAAAATTAATTGAATTTAAAGATGGAGTTTTTAAATATTTCTCGACTGCTGATGGTGTTTTCCATAAAGGTGTAGCGATTAAAGCTTGGGGCGATAGAGTCTATATTTTGAGTCCTGAAGAAGATCAGATTTGGAGATATTCTTATTTGAATACAAAGGATGCGTTTGGAAATGCTGAGGCGTATAAAAAAGATGGCGATTTAAAAAATGCAGTTGATCTTGCTCTTGATGGAAATATTTTCGTTGCATTGAACGATGGTCAAATCATTAGATATTATCGTGGGAATGCACAATCTACGCCTATGACAAAAACTCCTTTTAGACCAATGGTTTCCGCTTCAAAAATCTTTACTGATGATGAGATGATGCAGATTTTTGCATTGGATAGCTCTGAAAATAGACTTTATATTTTCCAAAAAGAAAAGAAAGGCGAAGAGCTTAGTTATTCAAAACAGTATCAGTTTGATGGCGTAGGTGAAATCAGATCACTTTATTTTGATAAGACTGCGAATTTAATTTACTTCTTGGATTCGAAGAATATTTATAAGTTGACGCTTTTATAAAAGTTTTTATTTTTTGACGAATTGATTTTGGGTGATATAATATCTCCCTATATTTAACTAAATAACATATGCATAGTCCTGACGATAGTTTGTTTAATAGGATTGAAGGTGCGTTAAAGAGAGACGGAGTGGTCACTTTTAGAACACGTATTTCGAGCCCTGAGGATGATCCGGGGGAGGTTTTAAAGGTTTTTACTGCCGGTTTCCAAGCTCGTGGAATGGATGCTGTGGCAACTTGCCTTGGTGAGCCCATTAAAGAAGGTGAAGTGACTTTTGTGCGATTGCATGTTGAAAGAGTTCAGGAAGTTAAAAAAGTTGACGAAGGCAGAGTGGCTAGTAGAGAAATTTAATTTCTTATTGCTATATTGCGCTTTTATAAAGTTTTTCCAGCGTATTAGTTGTGGTTTTGATGTCGTAGAATTTTGATTTTTCGAGGGCGGCAAGGGAGAATTTTTTGATTAATTCGGGGCTATTTAACAGATGAATGATTTTTCGCGAAATTTCTTCCGGGGTATGTGAGTCGCAAAGAACGCCGTTTCCTTCAACTAATTCCGGCATTCCTTTTGACCTTATGACGATTATTGGCATGCCAAAAGACATGGCTTCAATCACGGCCATTGGTTGATTTTCAGAGGTGCTTGTATTGATGAAAACGGATTGATTTTCAAATATGTCTCCTTTTAGAATTTCCGTGTTTGGAATTGCGCCTGTAAATGTGACGTTTTGGCTTATATTAAGCGATTTTGCTAGCTGTTCGAGTTCGCCTTGGATTGTTCCGCCACCAACGATTTTTAAATGTGCGTTTGGAATTTTTTTAATAACAAGCGCGAAGGATTTGAGCAAAAGATCTACGTTTTTTTCAGGACTTAAGCGGCCTGTATAAATGCAATTATGGTTTGGGGTTTTGGCTATTGAGAGAGGATTTATCGGGATGCCATTATTGATTTGCACAACTTTTGTTTTGATTTTGTGTTCGACGAGTGCATTTTTTGTATATTCGCATGGCGAAATAAGTACATCAGCTTGTTCATGAATAAAATTTGAATATTTCCAAAGAAGCTTTTCGATTGGTTTTATTGCGAATTTTGTGAACTTTACATTACTCAAAAATTCCGGGTCCATAAGGAATGTGTGGAATGTGCCGACAAGCGGAACGTTAAGCCTTTTTGCAGCCATGATTCCTTCGATTCCGATCATGAAAGGCGTGTGAAAATGGATTATATCCGGCTTAAAATTTTTGAGTTCACGAAGAGTTTTTATCGGATGCACCAGGGCAAGCTTTATATCTTGGTGAAAAAATGTGTCTGTTGATGGATAAAAAATTAATTCGATTCCTTCCAGCTCGGGCTTGTTGTTATCGAAGTGTGATTTTTTGATGCGTGGTGCGAAAATTTTCACTTTGTGTCCACGTTTTGCGAGTTCTTTGCTCGAATTTACAATAACACTAACAACGCCATTTGTAAGCGGAAGGAAGACGTCTGTGAATATTGCGATGTTCATATTATGCTTGAAGATGATATACGGCGTGTTTGAAAACCACAAGACTTTTATAGTATTCGGTATTTAATATTTTTAAATCCATTTTTTCAAATATTTTTTTCCACTCATTATCATTTTTATTGTTGTGCGGATGTCCTATGAATTCAAGATTTAGCAGGCTGTCAGCGACATACGTCAGGTATTTATGAGCCTGATTTTCATATATATCTTCGATGATAATTATTCTTTTTGCCGTGCGTTTTGCTTCTTTTAAAATTTGTCCAGGATCTTTTGCGTGATGTAAAACCGTGCAAATCAAAGCTACGTCGAATTTTTTATTCTGGAATGGGACTTTCAAGCCGTTGTATATTATTGGACTTATGCTATGCGCAACGCTTTTATTTGATATGTCGATTGGTGTGACTCTAAATCCTTTTTCTTTTAAATTAAGGCAGATATGACCGCCTCCGGATCCAATGTCTAAAATACTTTCATTTGGCTTTAAATAGGGCAATACGTGATTATCTACGATGTCTTTTGCGCGCCATTTGTCAAAGGCTTCGTTTATTTTTTTAGATGGTCCGAATTTTATTAAAAATTCTGTGAGCATAGTACTATAACAGTATAACTCAAATTTCAAAACCAATTAAATCGTATGCGCGCCGCCAAGCTTTTTAAACTTAGTATTTGGGCCTTGTTCAATTTTTACGTTTGAATCGTGGAGAATATTAAAATGATCCAGAACTTCCGGATAACCTTCTTGATATACAACGCGTTTGATGCCGGATTCTGCAATTAAGCTTGAGCAAATTCGGCAAGGGTGTTTTGTGCAGTAAAGAGTTGCTCCTTTGAGTGAAATGCCTTTTAAAGCGGCTTTTGCGATGATCCATTGTTCTGCGCAAATGCCATAACAAATTTCGCGTCGTTCGCCTGATTTTATATTCATTTTATTGCGAATACAGCCGAGTTCTGTGCATGGATACTGACAATGCCAATCGTTTGTATGCTTGAGCAAGATTTTATTATTTTTAACTACGAGTGCGGCAATGTGTGCTCGCAAACAAAGAGCTTGAGGTTCAAGTTTATCAATTATTTCCAGAAATTTTAGATCTTTTTTTGAAATCATGTGACCATCCAAGGGTAATATTTTTGTACTTCGAGGACGAGCGTTTCCGGCTTAACAATGCCAATTTCTGTGATTACGCCTGTGATAATATCCGGTGCGATAATTTCGAATGCTGGATTGAAAATCGTGACTCCTGCGGGTGGATTTTCCCAGACTTCTTTTGGATCGCGTTCTTCAATTTTTTCTTCAAATCCATATAAAGTTTGTGGATCGAATTTCCATGAGTTTGTGCATGAATAAGCGGGGATTCGGGCTTGATTTGCAAATTCCGCTAAGAATTCCGTACCGATTTTATTAAAGATTTTTCCTTCACTTGTGATTGCGTCGCATCCGAATAAAAATAAATTTGCGTGTTTCATGGCTGTGCGTCCTGCGCTATCTACAAAATGTGTGACTTTTATTCCGGCTTTTGCGAGATTTGTTGCAGTGATTCTTCCTTGAAATCTTGGGCGCGTTTCGGAGTTATAAACTTCGAATTTTTTGCCTTGCTGATGTGCTTTAATTAAGATTGCTTCAACTGTTGAAGAATGGCAATGTGTGTAAATAATCATGCCATCGGAAATTTTATTTGCGCCATATTCAGCAATTAGTTCTTGTGATTTTTTGAAATGATCGTGTGCGATTTGGCACGCGTTTTCAACCTTGTCGAAATTCTCGAAGCAGTATTTTAGTGCGTTTCTTAAAGCCGGTTCTGTTTCACGCAATGAAATGAGCTCATCCATGTATTTTTTGAGCTGTTCGCGATCTTTGGTTTCGGCTATCT
>Ga0172379_10007607_pt1 | contig 13996 bp, 8 predicted proteins | sample GrowelOW334metaG_FD_119756 | JGI IMG/M metagenome (GOLD analysis project Ga0172379, IMG submission 119756) | Groundwater microbial communities from an aquifer near a municipal landfill in Southern Ontario, Canada - Groundwater well OW334 metaG | ecosystem: Environmental > Aquatic > Deep... | reverse complement strand
ATCAGGAAATAACAATTCAAAGGCGCCTCCTTTACGGGAGGCGCCTTTTTCTCTGCAAGTCAATACAACAACCATCCCCTCGAATTCATTGACTTCGGTTTGAAAGGTGAAAAGTCTTGACAGCCTACTTTGTATTTGACATCTCAATGGGTATCCGATATTTATTCAAGATAATGTTATACGTTTCTTAACTAAAAGTGTATCCAGAATAATTGACACAGTCCGTTATTAGACAAAGGTGTGATCATGGACATAGAATGTCCTCAATGCCACATTGAGTTTAACACAGATGATGTTGCTTACACGCTGAGAAATAGACATTTTAAGTGCCCTGTCTGCAATAAACAAATTCCCTCACCCCTGGTTGAATCTCAGGGCAAGAATCGGCATTCCTCCATCGTAAAATATATTTTATCCGTGATCATTTGCGTGATTTTAGCCATATTAGCTGCTTTCTATGTTATCAATAATTACAATGTGAATAATTCACTCCCCATGCAGCCTCCACCCGTGAAAAGCCTTCCGCCGGTGAGCGATATGCCCTCGTATCATCCACCCCCTGCTGCATCTGTTATTAACTCAGCCGCGCCGATCGTCACTCTTATTACACCAGTCCCCAAAAGCTCTTTGCCACCGCAAAACAAGCTGCAACTGGTGGAAAAGATTGCCGCCGATTTTCACAAAACCCATACCTATATGCTGGAAGACCGTTTCGCTTGTCTGGACATGGCTATAAACATCTGGAATCAGTTGATGACAAATGGCATTGAGGCAAAAATAATGGGTGGGACCTTAAAAGAGGACATTATGAATTGGAGTTACAGACTACTTGTGATGAATAGCGATCACGCTTGGGTAGTGGCCAAAATAAGTCCTACCGATAAAGTAGCCATCGAGACGACCTCCGGGATAGTTATCAAGCCTGGAATGAAGAATTCATCCCTCTATTTCAAAGGTATTGAATTCGACAACCCGGCCCAGGTCAAGGAATTCGAGAATCTGCGTACAAGATTGGTGATGTGCAAGGAAGCCCATGAACTGGTCGACGACTGGAATAAAAACATCGCCGGGGAAAAACGGGCAACTGTCGAATTAATTGAAAAAAAATCAAAAACGGAGCAAAGATTACAGGATTGCGCGAACGTGATAAATGCTTTGGATAAATTTAAATCACGGGTGATATATTATTGAAAGCCTAAGGGGGTCAGGTCTTGCAGTGATGTATTATCCTCATATTCCTAACCACCGGTCATGTTTTGACTGACCAAATTTTTATCGTTTTTACAAATACATTAATAATATCTAGATGTTATCTTATCCTGTTTGTTCCGCCCGTGCTTTCAATGCGTGGTTCCTTTCACAAAGCAGCGTCGCGTGTCTGTGTCAAGTCCGCGTGCGAATAAGGGAACAAGCAAACCTGTAAAGACTTCGCTCTGGGTAAAGCGTACGCGATTCGCTCCAAGGGTCTCAATGGTGAAAATGTGCTCACCATCAAAAAGGCCGGGCACGAGCAGATAACCTAGCCAATGTAGCTCTCGATTTGGGTCGGCCTTGAGTACGGTGAGCTTGAACGTCATGCCACTCGTACCCGAAGGCTGGATGTTTAATTCGAGTCGCGCTCCGGCTTTGGCTTCCCTTTTTACCCGACGGACAAAGGGGTTCCACTGGGAAAACTGGCGAAATCCGTGAGTAATTGCCACACCCGCCCATCGGATGTTTTGATTTCGATTTCAGTGCAAAGTTCTTTTATGCTTGTTCTATTTGTAGTTCAGATAACACTCTGTTGTCATATTCACGGGGTTTTGGATTGTGGCAAGCCGAGTCTCACATCAGCGATGACTTTTGGCATGATGTGCGGGCACACACGGTGACATAATCAGCTGCAAGATATCCTATCTATCATATGGATATATTGATCACCTATGCGCTTTGCATACTCAGGAAAATTCTGGGCAATATAATTATTACCGGTATAAATCATCTCCTTGCTAATAATTTGTAGGGTAATAGCACCAAGTCAAACTGTTTTCAAACCTCTTTTAATCTGAATATAAACATCTATTAAATGCGAGCGATCTTTTCCACAACGCGATAATTCTCAGGACTGGAAGAGATACCCCGACACATCCTGTCAGGGCAGCCGTCCTTCCTGCCTGAGTTTCGCTAATACCTGCTGGATGGCGGGCATGGCGGCAAGGGCCGCCTTCTCCCCTTCCATAATGGCCTCATGCCGCCTGGACAAATCAGCCCCACTGATAAACCCAACCTTGGGCCGAATTACAATATCAGCCTTGCTTAAATGACTTGCCGCAATTCGATTATGCATGATGTCAATGGCTTTGAGGATTGTATCGATGGTGCCCTGCGGTGCCGTCGTGCTCATGCCGCCGGAGATATCCACGGCAATGACCACATCCGCTCCAATCCTCTTAGCCGCTTCCACGGCTACGGGAGCCACGACGCCGCCGTCAACATAGACAGCGTTTCCGAACCTGGGCGGTTGAAATACCCCGGGGACGGAACAGCTTGCCCGCACGGCCATCCCGGCGTTACCCTGACCGAAGACCACCTCCTCGCCCGTCTGGATATTCGTCGCCACCGCATGGAAAGGAATCCGGAACTTTTCGATGGGGGCGCTTCGAACCGCTTTGTTGACGTATTGTTGTAGCTTCTCCCCCTTCAGAAATCCATTATCGGGCAGTGCCAGATCGACAATATCATCCTTGTCGAGAGACATAGCGATACCCTGGAGCTGATAGGCAGTGTATCCGTAAGCATAGAGGCTGCCGACAAAGCTCCCGACGCTGGTACCGACAATCATGTGGATGGGAACCTTCTGGGCCTCAAGAATCTTCAGGACGCCGATGTGGGCAAAGCCCTTAGCGGCCCCGGCACCCAGGATAACGGCGATTTTCGCCGGTGGCGCCGGGGGCGGTATGGCCTTCGGCAGGCAGCCGGTAATGGGCATGGTCAAGCAAAGGATGGCTGTCCAGCGAATTATCTGGTCTTGGAGAAGCATTTTTTTTATCAACAAAGCAGTTTTTCGCATATTCTCAATATCCCTTTTCCTTAAAATAATTACCCAGCATGTTGAATAAATCATGTTCAGACTGTAGGCGTTTTCAACTCTTTTCTCTTCGTCAGCCGCGTATTCAAATTGTCTATATAGACATAAAATACCGGCGTAATGTACATGGTCAAAAACTGGGAAAACAAGAGCCCTCCGACTACGGCCACCCCCAGGGGTTGCCGCGACTCGCCGCCGGCGCCGATGCCGAGGGCGATGGGGAGGGTTCCGAAAAGGGCCGCCATCGTTGTCATCATAATGGGTCGGAAACGGACGAGACAGGCATCGAGAATGGCTTCTTCCGCGGGTTTATTTTCATTACGCTTCGCTTCCAGGGCAAAATCGATCATCATGATGCCGTTCTTCTTGACGAGGCCGACCAAGAGGATGATTCCGACAAAGGCGTACAGGTCCAGTTCCATCCTGAAGATCCTCAGCGCCAAGAGGGCGCCGAAACCAGCCAGGGGCAAGGCGGAGAGGATCGTGATTGGATGGAGATAGCTCTCGTAAAGTATCCCCAAGACAATATAGATCACCACGATGGTGACAAAGAGGAGGAACCCCAATTTGGCAAAAGACGTTTCAAAGGCCTGCGCCGCTCCTTCAAAACTGCCGGAGATGCTGGTCGGGAGAACCTTCTCTGCCAATCTTTTGATCTGTTCCGTGGCCGGACCGATCGAATGGCCGGGTAGTAGATTAAATGAAATGGTTGCGGCGGGACGCTGACCCTGGTGGTTTACCGACAGCGGCCCCAGGGTCTTTTTTATCGTGGCCACGGTATTCAGGGGCACAAGTTTCCCCGTGGCGGATTTGATAAAGAGCAGCTCCAAAATATCGGGATAGGCGCTGAAAGATTCATCCAGCTCCAGAACAACGTCATACTGGGTCGTCGCCGCGTAGATCGTGCTCACCTTGCCGCCAGCAAAAGCGTAAGTCAGGGCGTTTTCGATCTGCTGGGCTGTCAGTCCCAACGCGGAGGCCTTGTCCCGGTCAATATTTATCTCCATCTTCAGGCTCCGGAAACTCAGATCGCTGCTCACATCGGTAAGCCCCGGAATAGCCCTTACCCGCTGTTCGAAATCCTTGCCATAAATGTAAAGGTTATTCAGATCCTCACTCTTCAGGGTATAGTTATACATGGCGTTGGTTTCCTTCCCGCCGATCTCAATGGGCGGGGGATTCATGGGAAAGACCATCAGGCCGGGAATGACGTTCACCTTGGGACGAAGTTCGTTTATGATCTGATCTATGGAACGTTTACGTTTCTTACTGTCCACGCAACGGGCGAAAATAAAACCCTTGTTGTTGTTGGGAACCGCCGCCACGGAAATGATGGCGTCCACATCGGGATCGTCGATGACGATTTTGTTGAGGACTTCCTGATGGGCCGCCATATCGGCATAGGAGATGGTATCGGAGGCCATGACGAAACAGATAAAGAAGTTCCGGTCTTCGCTGGGGATGAACCCCCCGGGGGATATTTTATAGACCCATACCGTTCCCGCTATGATGATGAAGGTAAAGATCAGGGCTATCAAACGGTGTTGCAATACCTTGCGGAGGCTCCGTTCATAGGAGGCCAGCATGGCGTTGAAAACCCGTTCGGACAGTTCATACAATCTGCTGTGTTTACCGGCGACGTGATTCTTCAGAAAACGACTGGCCATCATCGGCGTCAGGGTCAGGGAAACAAACCCGGAGATAAGAATGGCCGTGGCAATGCTCACGGAAAACTCCCGCAGAATCCGGCCCACAATACCCCCCATGAAGAGCAGGGGGATAAAGACGACGACGAGGGAAATCGTCATGGATAGAATAGTAAAACCGATTTCCTGCGAGCCCCGCAGCGAGGCCGTCATGGCATCCTCCCCCATCTCCATGCGGCGGATGATGTTTTCCAGCATGACGATGGCGTCGTCCACAACAAAACCGACGGACAGCACGAGGGCCATCAGGGAAAGGTTGTTAAGGCTGTAGCCGCACAGGTACATAACGGCGAAAGTGGCGACCAGGGACAGGGGGACGGCGATACTGGGGATGATCGTGGGCCTGAATGAGCGCAAAAAGAGGAAGATGACGATCACGACCAGGCCGACCGTCAGCAGCAGGGTATACTGGACGTCCTTGATCGAACTTCTGATAAAATCCGTCTGATCAAAAAGGAGACGAACCTCAATGCCCTGGGGAATCTCTCCCTGCAGTTTCGGCATTATTTCCTTAACCTGCCTGGCCACGTCTACAGCATTGGCCCCTGGTTGCTTCCTAATGGCAAAGATAACTGCCTTCTGAGACATATTGTCGTTTACATACCAGACCGTCGCCCGCTTGCTGTCCACACTATCAATACTTTTCCCCAGATCCTGAACGCGGACCGGATAGCCTTTCTGATAAGCGACAATCAACGGGTTATATTCGTCGGCCTTTTTCAGTTGTCCCTGGGGATCGAGGGTGTAGGACTGATAAGGACCGTCTAGGCTGCCGCCGGGGATGTTGACGTTGGCCGCGGAGAGAGCGGAAGCAACTTCATTGATCCCGATCCCCTTGGTAGCAAGGCTATGGGGATTGACCTGGATACGGACGGCATATTTTTTCCCGTATTTTATGACCTCGGAGACGCCCTTGATTGTGGACAGGTTCGGGGCAATGACGGAATCGACGTAGTTATAAGTCGTCGTATCCTTGACCGTCTCACCGATCATGGCGTAGAACATGATCGGCCATTCCGCCGGGTTTACCTTCTGGTAGGTGGGGGGCGCCGGCATCGTCGGCATCACCCCCATGGCCGCCGAGATCATGGAATTCACATCCTGGGCCGCCGCGTCAATATTGCGGTCCAGAGAAAATTGCATGGTAATGGATGTGGAACCCTGGGTGTTCGTGGAGGTCATGGATTCGAGACCCTGGATCGTGGAAAATTTCTTTTCCAGGGGCGTGGCCACAGTAGAGGCCATGATTTCCGGACTGGCCCCGGGCAGGATAGCGGAAACCTGAATCGTTGGATAGTCCATCTGAGGCAGATCGTTAACGGGAAGATTGCGATAGCCGATGATCCCGAAAAACAGGATACTGATCATGACCAGGCTGGTCATGATGGGTCGGCGGATCCAGGGGGCGGAAATGTTCACTTGCCGCTTCCCCCTGTCGCAGGCTTAACGTTGCTGTTTCCCTGTGTGGCCCCGAGGTCCTCCTTGATTTCCACCTTACCCCCTGGCCGCACCTTGAGGTGGCCGTCGGTAATTACGGTTTCCCCGGCAGCCAAGCCCCTGGCAATCACGGCCTCCTCGCCCATGGCGCGATCAACGACGACGGGTCTGATGTCCGCGGTCATATCCGGCTTGACGACAAAAACAAACTGCCCCTTGTCGCCCTGCTGAACGGCGCGAAGGGGCGCTACAACAGCGCCCTGCTGCATCGTCAGGTGCAGGGAAACATTGACGAACTGTCCCGGCCAGAGGGATTTGTCGACATTGGCAAACTCGGCCTTCAACGTGATCATGCCCGTATTGGTATCGATGGCATTGTCGATAAAAACCAGTTTACCGGCAGGAACCTCGCCGGTGAAGTTTTTCGTAGGGCTTACCTTTACCGTAACCGATCCGCTCTTGACGTACTTGTGAATGTCCGCCAGATGCCTTTCGGCCACGGAAAACCGCACATAGACGGGATTGATCTGATTGAGGGTGGTCAGCGAGGTGTCATTGGCCCGGACAATGGTTCCGAGATTGACGCCATAGGCGCTGGTACGGCCATCGAAAGGGGCGGTGATGGAACAATACGCCAGACTTAACCGGGCATCTTCCACTTCTGCCCGATCCGATTTGACGTTGGCGCTGTATAAGGCGGCTTCAGTAAGGTATTTATCCGCCTCCGATTTCGACACCGCCCCTTTTCCGAATAGAAAGGCATAACGTTTCGCCTCCTCATCGTTGAACTTCAATTGAGCGCTATCTTTTGCCAATTTAGCTTCCGTCTGATGGAGCTTCTCCCGGTAGGCTGCGGAATCGATCGTGAAGAGGAGCTGACCCCGGCGGACATCCTGACCCTCACGGAAATGGGTCTGGAGGAGCTGTCCGTTGACACGGGAATATATATTGATCGTCTTGTGGGCCTCCACAGTACCGATGGCCGGAATCGCCAGAGGCATCTCTTTCTGCATCGTCTTGGCGGCAAGGACGGTCGCGGGAGGAAATCCCGGCGGCGGCGCCTCTTTGCCGCATCCGGCAACGCCAATTATCAAAATCGCCAGCATGAGGAGGGACAAAATATTGTGAAAACGCAACAAGCCCGCCGATTTTCCACTCCTTGCCGGGCCAGAATCGGCTATGAGGTTAATATTCAAATATTTCAAGATATTATCTCCACTTATTCTGTTTAACTTATTCTTTAATGAAACCCATCCCCACCCTAACCCTCCCCTTGAAGGGGAGGGAAGCATTTTGCCTGTTCCCGATTGCCTGCTGCCTGCTGCCTGTTGCCTTCTTTCTGTTGCCTATTGCTATTGCCTATTGCCTGAATCTGGCTACCTGGCCCCCATCGATTTTTCGAGGTTCGCTTTTGCGGTTACATAATCGTAGAGGGAAGTAATGTGCGTCTGTTTTGCCTGGCTGTAATTGACGGTGGCAATGGTTACCTCCAGGGTTGTACCCAGACCCATCTGATAACGGAGTTCAGCCAATTCCATATTCTCCGTGGCCTGCCGGACCTGAATCTTGGCGTTGGCGATGGATTCTTCAGCCTTCTTCAGATTAAGGAGGGCCGTCTTGACCTCCTGGGTGATCTGGAGTTTGAGGCTGGCAATTTTGGCTTCCGTAACCCGCATATTTGCCAGTGCTTTCTGCACCGCCTGCTGGGTTGAAAACCCCTGGAAGAGATTCCAGGAAAGACTCACCCCTGCCGTCAATCCCTGGGCCAGCGGCGTTTGGCTGCCCGCAAATTCATAGCCGGCGTTGGCGTCAAGGGAAGGGAAATAGTCCTTTTTTGCCAGGGACACCGACTTTTCCGCCGAGGCCTTCTGGACAAGAAGGGATTGCAGATCCTGACGATTTTTATTTGCCTGTTCGACGGCGTCCTGCTCCGTAATCTTGTAACTTTCAAGAGTCTTGATTTCTTTGACGTTGTAAGACGCAGGACCGTCATAACCCATCGCAGTGTTCAGGGAAACCCGGGCCTTGCTCAATTCGTTTTCGGCCTCGATGAGCTTGAGATCGGCATTGCTGAGATAGACCTCGACGTTGGTCACATCGTATTTCGGCTTTTTTCCCGCTTCAAAGAACAGTTTGGCCTGCTCCAGCTGTTTGCGGTACTGATCCCTGACGTCAACATATACATCCCGTGAATATTTTGACTTGAGGACGAGATAATAGGCGTTCTTGACATTATTCACCACCGTAGTTATCTGATTTTCCACATCTTTCCGTGATGAATCGAGGTTGAGACTGGCCACATCGACCCCGTCTTCCCGTTTCCCGAAATCATAGATCTTCTGGGTAAGGGTAAGGGTATTATCGCCGTACTTGTATCCATAAAGGTTGTTGATGGGAGGGATGGGGTCACCGGTCTGCTTGACGGCGTTGTAGCTGGTAAAAGATGAAAAGGCATCTAATTTGGGGTAATATCCCGATTTTGCCTGCCCCAGTTGGGCTTCGTTGGCCTGGGTGGTGTAGAGATACTGCATTATTACCGGCTGATTCTTGACGGCGATTTCCAGACATCGTTCCAGCGTAAGTTCCTCCCCTTCCCGAATCAGGGGCTCCGCCGCCGGCGCCTCGCCAAAGGAACTGAGCAAGGTTACGCAGAGAATCAACACCGACAAGTATCTGTTCATCCGAAAAATCGACTTCATGCTTTTGAATCCATAGAGTATTGTCACTACCCCTTAAAAAAGTGGTTAACTATCATATCGGCCATCCCTTTGTCAAAAAAAGTATCCCTTGTTATTGTTCATGATTCCCGGCTTTCGCCGCGACGACGCCATGATTACGATTTGCTCCGTGCTGAAATATTCGGTAGAAATTCAAGGCTCTCATTCCATGGTTCGACTCCAGACTTCACCACCGCTGAGACCGGCGCATGGCATTATTCCGGGTTTTCGCTCCCGGTACTGCTGATCGGCAGATAGAACTATCCTGTCGTTCAATTCCGGCGCGACGGCCTTGAAACCGAGATTACCCTCAATAATCCGCGCCAGATCAAGCGTGTTTTCCTGATCTCCATGAACGACAAAAACCTGTTTTGTCTTCCTGAAACCGGCCAGCCAAGTCAACAGTTGGCAAGCGTCGGCATGGTTGGAGAAGAAATCGAACATTTTTATGCTCATTTTTACATCCTTTGCAACTCTGCCGGCGCCTGCACCGCCCTCCCCTTCCCTACGGACAGGAATTATGACCCGCTGCTCCCCGGCGAGAAGCCTTGAACCCAGAGAACCCGGGGCCTGCCAGCCGACGATAGCAAGGAGATTATGGGGGTCCTCGATCATTTTTCCAAGATGTTGCGGGGCATTGCCATGTTCCAGCATGCCGCTGGAAGTTACATAAATCGCCGGCTTTCCCAAGTCGTGCGCCCGGAGTGATACAGCCCCGGAAACATCATGAAAACCTGGAAAACGAAAAAGATCATGTCCCTCATCCGTAAGCTTGCGTGCCTCCGGATGGAAATGTCCACCGTATCGCCCGTAAATCCGAGTTATTTTCCTTGCCATACCGCTGTCGGCGTAAACGAGCGTCTGCTCAGGGATTATGCCTTCCCGCTTCAATCTGCCCAGTATGAACAGGACCTTCTGGGTACGATCAAGGGTAAAGGCCGGGATCAAAACGCTTCCTCCGGCTTCCAGGGTCTTGCGTATCTCCGTTCCAAATTTGGTCATTTTGCTATCTAAGGAATTGCTATCATGCTTGGGTTTGGGAAAAATCACTGGTATTGTTTTGCTCCCGGTTCTCGGTGTCGTTCCGTAAGTCGCCTCAACAATGACAAAATCGCCTTCCCGGACGTCAAAGGGCGCCTTGAGCAGGGGGATGGATGCATTACCCATATCGCCGGTAAACACAATTTTTATGTTTTTTTCGCCGTCCTTGCACCAGATCTCAATTATGGCCGAACCAAGGATATGACCGGCATTCCGAAAGCGGACAGCGATCTCCGGCGATAGATCAAGCTTGCGATCATAAGGAATGGACATGAAGTTCCTCATCATCGCCGCAATATCCTGAGAACCGGACAGAGCGACCGTTTCCCGGTCCGTATGATCAAGACTGGCACCTATAATCAAGCGGGTGAGGACTTTTGTAGCCCCAATACCGACTACCTTGCCTCGAAAACCCTTTTTATATAATAGAGGGATTCTGCCCGCATGATCGCTATGGGCATGGGTCAGTAGCACATAATCTATAGTTGACGGATCGAAGGGCAAAAGATCATTGCGGAAACGATCCTCAGGGCTCATAAATAAACCGAAATCAATGAGGATCCTTAATTTTCCCGTCTCCAGGAGACAGGCGCTGCCGCTAACGGTCCGGGCGGCGCCGAGGAATTGGAGGTAAATCGTCGCCTGCGCCTGGGAAGGCAAGGCCAAAAACAAAAAGATAAGAATTGTCGACAACACCCGCCGCCATTGTATCTCCGCAGGTTCTCCCGTTTGGAACCGCTCATGCATTTTATGTCGAGGCATGGAATTATTAAATCACAGCCCGGGAAACAATGCAACCGCCTGTTGTTTGCCCTTCGATGTTAATTGAATCATTTCCTTGACACGTCAGGGCCCTGCGCCTTATAGATATGCATCATGGACATCTCATTGAAAAATATGGAAAAGAAAGGCCACCGGCAGCAAAACAAAAAATCCCCGGGCGAAACGGCAGATCTATTTCAAACGCTGACGGAAAAATCCGTGGCCGGCATCTATGTGGTTCAGGAAGGCAAGTTCGTTTTTGTCAACGCGAATGCCGCCCACTACGCCGGTTATACAAAGGATGAACTCATCGGGAAAAAATCGGATACTCTCGTGCGTCCCGAGGATCGGGAAACGGTCAAAAAAAATGCCCGCATGATGCTCCAGGGCGAACGGATCTCCCCCCATGAATTTCAGATCATCGCCAAAGACGGCCAGAGGCGCTGGATCATGGAGACGGTAGCGTCAATCTCTTACCAAGGCAAACCTGCCATTCTGGGCAATTCCATGGATATCTCCGACCGCAAGCAGGCGGAAGAAAGAATCCGTGAATCTGAAAACTGGTATCGGACGGTCTTCGAAACTACGGGGGCGGCAACGATGGTCCTTGAGAACGACACCACCATCTCCTTTGTAAACAGTGAATTTGTCAAACAATTCGGCTATACCAAGGAAGAAATCGAAAACCGGAAGAGTTGGACGGAGTTTACCTATCCCGACGATGTGGAGGCCATGAAGACCTATCACTACCTTAGGCGCGTTGATCCACAGATTCCCCCAAAGAATTACGAATTCCGCTGGTACAATAAAAAAGGCGATCTGCGTAATATTTATCTGTCCGTGGATCTGATTCCGGGTACCACGAAGAGCATTGCCTCGTTTCTCGACATCACCGACTACAAGGAAGCCGAGGCGGCCCTCAAAAAACGGAGTGAAGAACTGGAAGCAAAAACCCACGAGTTAGAGGAATTGAACGCCGCCCTGAGGGTCCTGCTGAAAAAGCGGGAAGAGGATAAAAAAGAATTAGCCGCGGATGTTCTGTCCAATGTGAAGAAACTCGTCATCCCTTACGTGGATAAGCTTAAAAATCAAATTACCGATCCTCATTTGCGGGCGGACTTAAAGGTTCTCGAATCGAACCTGAGAGACATTGTGTCGCCCTTCTCCCATACCCTTTCTTCCCAGCACATGAATCTTACGGCCCGGGAAATCCAGGTGGCCAATCTCATCAAGGAAGGAAAATCAAGCAAGGAGATCGCCGACTTTTTTAGTATCTCCTCAAGCGCTGTCAATATCTGCCGCCATCGAATCCGTCATAAACTTGGCCTGAATAAACAGAAAACAAACCTCCAGTCCTATCTCTCGTCATTTTCCTAAATTACATTTATTGTAATATTCCTGTTAATATCTTTTGATATTGATTTTTTTGTTCTTTCAAAATAATCAATCACCATATTTTATAATTTTTTACCCGTGGTCTTTATGCTTGGTAATTGTTTATTTAAAAGACCGTCATATTTTTTCGCCTCTACCTACCAAAGGGGCCGGGGAACGCCAACCCGGTCCCGCCTTCTCCCCGAAGGAGACTGAGCAGCCGGCAGATAACACTTAACAGAAAGGCGTTGAGTAGTGACGGAATCGGTTAATAATTGGCGAGCGAAGCGCAACAAAGCATGTGGGCTTTTTGCGTAGTCATAAATGGAATCATACACAAAATTTAACAGGGAGGGAATTTCATGAGTTTTAAGGAAGAGTATAAGAAGAAACTGGTTACTGCCGAGGAGGCCGTAGGTGCTGTTAAATCGGGCGACTGGGTCGATTACGGTAATTTTACTATGGCGCCTACATATCTTGATCCGTTCCTGGCCAAGCGCGCCGACGAGTTGACGGACGTCAAGGTGCGCGCCGTCGTTTATCCCGGACTGGCCGCCGTGGCCCAGGCAGATCCCAGCCGGGAGAAGTTCTGCTTTAACAACTGGCACTTCAGCGGCGGCGACCGGATCCTCCACGACAAAGGCCTTTGTAATTATGTCCCCCTGCTCTACCATGAGGGCCCTGGATACTACAGCAATAATCTCGTCGACTCCGACGTGTTCATCGTTAAAGTGGCCCCCATGAACCGGAGCGGCTACTTCAATTTCGGGCCTTCCTGTTCCATCTCCAAGGCCGTCGCCAACCGTGCCAAGAAGGTCGTCGTCGAGGTCAACAGCAGCGTTCCCTATTGCTACGGCGGCTTCAACGAGTCCATTCACGTCTCCGAAGTGGATTATATTGTCGAGTCGGACAACAAGCCCCTCTTCAGCCTGCCGGCGCCTGCGATCAGTGAAGAGGACAACCAGATCGCCAAGCTGATCATGAACGAAATCCATGACGGTTCGGTCATTCAGCTCGGCATCGGCGGCATGCCAAGCGCCGTCGGAATGATGATCGCCCAGTCCGGCCTGAAAGACCTGGGCGTCCACACGGAGATGCTCGTCGATGCCTTTGTCGATATGTATCAGGCCGGCGTTGTTACTAACAAGAAGAAGCAGCTCAATCCCGGCAAGATGGTTTACACCTTCGCCCTGGGGACCCAGAAACTCTATGATTTTCTCGATCACAATCCTTGCTGCGCCACCTATTCCGTAGATTATACAAACAATCCCTCCCGGATCGCCCAGAACGACAACATGGTGGCGATCAACAACTCCGTGGAAATCGACCTTTACGGTCAGGTCAACTCCGAGTCGTCGGGGACCCGACAGATAACCGGTACGGGCGGTCAGTTCGACTACATTTTCGGCGCCTATCATTCCAAGGGAGGCAAGGCCTTTATCTGCATGACGGCGTCGCAGAAGAACAAGAAAACCGGTGAGATCAAATCGCGGATCGTGCCGACCCTGGAGCCCGGCGGCATCGTGACGATCCCCCGGACGGTCGTAAGCTATGTCGTGACGGAATACGGTATTGTCAATCTGAAGGGCAAAACCACCTGGGAACGGGCGGAAATGCTCATCGGCATCGCCCATCCCGAAACCAGGGAAGGGCTCATTAAAGCCGCCGAGGCGCAGAACATCTGGAGAAAAAGCAACAAACGGGGATAAAAACCGGCATTGTCAGGTTAGGAGGGAGCTGGGAGGGCGGGCGACCCAACTTTCCCCTCCCCCAACCGCTCGTATTGACGAACCCTTCCGGTAATAACCGTTTAATCATCATGCCCGTAGCGGGCACAACGAAACATGCAAATCCCCCCTTACTCCCCTTTGTAAAGGGGGATGGGGGGATTT
>Ga0172379_10007606_pt1 | contig 13996 bp, 14 predicted proteins | sample GrowelOW334metaG_FD_119756 | JGI IMG/M metagenome (GOLD analysis project Ga0172379, IMG submission 119756) | Groundwater microbial communities from an aquifer near a municipal landfill in Southern Ontario, Canada - Groundwater well OW334 metaG | ecosystem: Environmental > Aquatic > Deep... | reverse complement strand
TTCTTTTCCCTTGGTTTCTTTTATGAATTTCAAAATAAAGAAAACTCCAATTATGCTGAAAAAGGTAAACACCAGAAATGTATTTGCAATACCAACATTATCTATTAGCAAAGGGAAAAGTAATGCAACAAAGAAACATGCGATCCAAAGAAAAACAATGGATATCGACATTGCTTTTCCACGAATAGAATTAGGAAACAATTCTGAAATAACCACCCATGTTAAAGGTCCCATAGAACAAGCAAAGGCAGCAATAAACATCAGTATTGCCAATAAGGTAACAATGCTTGGCAAGGTGAAAATGAACGATGCATACACCGTTGCTAAAGATAATGCCATTATGGTTGAACCTCCAATTAACAAAGGTCTGCGTCCCAATTTATCGACATAAAACAAAGCTACAATTGTGAAAGTGAGATTAATTACCCCTACCATTATTGTTTGTTGAATAGCCGAATCGATACTTAGTCCCGATTTTTCAAAAATAATAGGAGCGTAATACATAATGGCATTGATACCTGTGACTTGCTGCAAAACAGCCATGCTAATTCCTATAAATAATGGAAGTCGGTATTTTTTCTCAAACACAGTTTTAAAGTTTGTTTCGGTTTTATTTCCCAATGACCTTTGGATTGATTGAATTTCCAAAGCTGCTTCTTCAGGACTATTCAACTTTTCGAGAAAAAATTTAGCTTTTCCCAACTGGTTGTTTTGAATCAACCAACGTGGGCTTTCAGGGACGAAAAAGAGTCCAATCATAAAAATCAAAGTTGGAATAAGCATTACACTCATCATGATTCTCCAACTGACATCACCGATACTAACCAACCAATAGTTGGATAAATATCCCATTAAAGAACCTAAAACTATGGTAAACTGAAAGAGTGAAACCAATTGTCCCCGGCGCTTTGCAGGTGAAACTTCTGCTATATACATGGGTGAAACCATCGAAGAAATACCAACAGAAAAACCGGCGATCATACGAAACACAATAAATAGTGTTTCTGAGTTTGACCAAGCTGAACCCATTGCGCCAATTCCAAACAGCAAAGCCGATAGCTTCAATGTATTTACCCGTCCGAATTTATCGGCTGGCGTTCCAGAGTAAACAACACCCACAATACAACCTAATACAAGACTACTTACTAACATTCCTATTTGTGAACCCGACATTTCAAACTCAATCTTCAGAAAAGGAACAACCCCTGATATTATAGCCGCATCAATGGCAAAGAGTAAACCACCCAACGCTGCAATCACGGAGATAAAAACCGGGTAAAAACTATTTTTTTGTGTTTTCATTTGTATTGTTTTTTAAGCATTTTTTCGAACGAAAGCCAACATGGTACCGCATTTTTGCCCGATACTTTTGCCCGAGGGTTTCATAGTATAGGCACCTAAGGCAGCTGGTACAATGAATGTTTCGGCATAATGGACTTCAAAGGGTTCGAAGGCATTTGTAGGACTTTCAATTAAAATTTCATCACCTTCCACCAGACAAATTACGTGTACATTGTCTTGCGTATTCAAGCTTACTTCCTTTGTAAACCAATGGCGGCGGGTTTCAATAAATTCGCGTTCGTGAAGTCCGGTGCGTTCTTCCACCCAACCATCGCCTTCGGCAACTTGCTCAACGGCATTTACCAGATTTTTACGTGTCCATTCTGTGGTTCTGTCCCATTGAATCACGTTTTTGGCATGTTCGATATTTATAGCTCGTGGACGACCATCGATTCCCAAACGTTCCCAATCCCACATTTTGAAGGTGAAAATATAAGGTGTTGCACTGATTTCTAGAACCATACTGCCAGCACCGGAGCAATGCACCGTTCCGGCAGGAATAAGGAAATGATCGTGCGTTTCAACCGGCCATATACCAACGTGCTTCTCCGCGTCGAAAGGTGCACCGCCTGCCTGAGCAACTTCAAGGTCGCGTATCATTTCGTCGGGATTTACACCTTCTTTCAGACCAAGATACACTTTTGCACCCGGCACAGCCTTCAACATATAATAGCTTTCGTCCTGCGTGTAATGCATTCCGAATTTTTCCTGAATATATTCTGTCAACGGATGAACCTGCAAACTCAGATTTCCGCCTTCGATAGTGTCCAGAAAGTCGAATCGAATCGGAAATTCATCACCAAAGCGTCCGTGTGTAGCCTGTCCCATCAACTCTTTTGGTTTGTAGAACACAAGGTTGATAGACGGTATTTCAATAACATCTTCACCAAACTTAAGCAACAAGCTATTCTCCTCGGGCACACAATTAAAACACCACGCATAGTTTTGTTTCGAAGGGTCAAGGTTGCAGTATTTTTTCATCCACTGTCCACCCCAGGGTCCCGGATCGAAAAAAGGAACCACACTAAACGGACGGTTTACCGCCTGATTCATTCCTTCGATAATCCCTTTTGCGACAACCATTTTGGGTTCGTTACGTGCATTGGTATCAAGTAGATAATCCCAACTGAGCATCGTTTTTTTCTTCCAACGGTCGAGCACACGCCAATCCACAAAAAAGCCTTGTTTGTAAAGTAACATCCAATCAGTGTTCTCACGGTTTTTCACGCCCAAATTATCCACTTCGTGTGTACGCATACGCAATTGCGCTTCCCAACGAGCCATATCTGCGTAAACGAACACATCTGAATCCGGACAAACGTAAGCCGCTCCCGAACCAACAACCAATACTATTCCTTCTGAAAAATCAGCAATTTCTTTGCGCACTTTCTCCACTTTTTCAGGGTCGAAAAATGCATCGATAGTCAGGCGAGTCATGTAGCCAAAAATGCGGTCATCCGTAACATCGGGATAAACCATGGCTTTGATTTTCTCTTCGTCCCACATTAAATCAACTGCATTTACAACCAATGTTGGATTCAGATTTTGCACAAACTCCTGAGTAGTTTCTTCCACCAAAACGCCTTGATAATAATCAACTACAACAACACACTTTTTTTTACCTGATTTAGAAATATCGGCAAGAATTTGTTGACCAATGGCCGACCAACCCTTTGCAACCTGAAAATTTCCTATTACTTCTACGCTTGGTAGATTATTGAATTTAATTTCGTTCATCTAATACTTTGTCTATTGTAAAAGATCAAAAGTCATAGGTTTTGAAACCTAATCATTTGTCTTTACTCATTGTTCTTTACTCTATTTTTATTTAAAAGATAGGCTATTCCTAACATACCTGCCTGATCGGTAAAATGGGCACTTTCAATTTGCACTGTTCCCCAAGGAGTCCATGCGTGCTGTGCCACTTTTTCGCGAATATACGGCAATATGATTTTCTCACTTTTCATTACGCCGCCACCGATTATCACCTTTTCGGGATCGTAAGCATGAACCATGGTTACAATGCCGGCACTCCATGCATCGAGACAATGATGCATCACATCAATCGACGTTTCATCACCTTCTTCGGCCAAAGTGAAAAGGGTTTCAAAATCTAACAATTCAGCTTTGCTTGCTTTGCTATTTGCAAAATTGGGATGAGATTTGAATAATTCGGGCAATTTCCAAGTTGAAGCTTCCGACTCCACACATCCCACATTGCCGCAAGTACATTTACTGCCGTGCATATTGATGGTAAAATGACCACCCAGGCATCCAGCCTGAAAATGTTTGCCATGAAGCAATTTGCCTTCAATCATTGCTGCTCCACCAATGCCGGTTCCTAAGGTTACTAAAACCAGATTGTCGCAATGTTTGCCTGCTCCGTATTGCCATTCGCCAATGAGTGCGGCACGTGCATCGTTTTCGATATAAGCAGGAATTCCCCACACACGTTGCGACCATGCATTGAAATCAAAATCGGGAACATCATCGAATTTTTTATTGATAGAAAGTACACGCATGCGCTTGGTATCCACAATCCCCGGTATGGAAACTCCAACTCCGTTCAATTCGGTCACCGAAGTTTTGGTATTCTCGAGCATTATTGCCACAGCATTTTCAATGGATTTCAAGCGAAGCAGAAGTCCGTTGTCGGAATAAGCAGGAAGAATGGTTTCGGCAATGACTTTTTCATCGGCCACCAAACTCAATTTCAGGCGTGTCCCGCCAAGATCTAAGGCTATTGTTTTCATACAGTTACAAGATGTTAGTTACAAAGTTACAAGAAAAGAAATTCTCGTTGTAAATTATGAATTTTAAACTCTTAAGTAACAAGACGGCCCCTATCCCCTAAAGGGGAACTAGATTACTATCGTCTCGTTGTTATATTTGATTTTTAGATTTGTATTTCCAATCTGTAATGCTATAAACTATCAACTAACGTTGGCTTTCCATCTATTTCCACTAATCTTGCAGCAAAACCATTATCAGCAATTTCCTGATAATCATGTCCTGCATCCGATGGCCAACAAGCACCCACAATTAAGTTTTCGTCACCTGTATTTGCCAAGCGGTGAGCAATTTCGCCGCCAATATAGTGTAGACTTCCGGGATAAACCTCTTCTGCCCAGACTTTCCGGTCTCTGCCCATCAAAATCAACATGCCTTTGCCTTGCACGCCCCAGTAGAATTCAGCCCTATCGCCCAACGAATGAAAATGGCCTTTAGTCATGAAGTATTCATTTCCTACTTTACCCGGCATGATGGTAGATGCGCCAAAAAACAAACCTCCCGGAGTTCCATCGGCAACGGGCAACCATGATTGTACGGTATAAACCATTGTATTTTCAGAAAACCCTTTGGCAGCTTCCTGGTCGTGAAAAATTGAAGCTACTTCTTTCAACGTTCGTTGTTGGTTAATAATTGGTTCGCCGGTAAGGCTGTAATTGCCCAAACCTAATGTTACAGGTGATTTTGTAATTTTCAAATGGTTCATTTTTTATTTACTTTTGATAGATTTAATTTAACGATTAAAGGAGTGAGTTTTATTTTTCTCGATTAATTTATTTATAAATTTAACATCTAATTTATTCAAATCAAAGAAGTAATGCGAATTAAGGGTAGAACCCAATTAAAAAATATGCTGATTATCAGCAAAATAACACTTAAAATGTTTTTATATATCATTAGAAATTAGTAACTTAGAAGAAAATTTACCACAATTTATTCTACGTTATGACCTCTACTGATAAGAAATTCAAACTTGTTAAAATATATTTTTATGTATGCCATCGTTTCGATATTGAGTTAAAATACCTCTGCGAACGATTTAACAACAATAAGCAACCTGAGTTTACATATCAGGAAGCAATTACAATTTATTTGTACGCTATGCGATTAGAAAATCGCTTTCATGTAAAAGACATACACGAATTTGCTAGCGAGTATCTTCGTGATTGGTTTCCAAAACTTCCTTCATATGAGGCTTTTAATGTCCGAATCAATCGGTTAAGCGAAGTATTCAGAGTTTTATCGGAAACGGTTTTAAATGATTTTATTCCAGAAAGTTGTTCTAAAAAATCAAATTGATTGATTCTATGCCTGTTATTATTTGTTCTGGCAAAAGAACTCCCAGAGTTGCCAAAGAAATTACATACAGAGGTTATTGTTCAACCAAAGGCATGTACTACTATGGCTTAAAATTACACGCATTAGGGTACTACCACAAAGGTTCTTTGCCTCATCCAGAACAACTGCTTTTTACAAAAGCATCCGAAAATGACCTGACACATATTAAAGGTATAGCTCCATATTTGGAAAACAATGCCTATTTTGGTGACAAAATCTATGGGAATGTTGAATTCTGGCTAGACATACAACGTTTGAACAATTCCATTATGTTGACACCAATTAAAGATATTAAAGGTCAATCAAAACTGGAAAAACAGAGAAATAAGGCATATAATGATTTGTTCTCAAAAGCCGTATCATCTGTCAGACAACCAATTGAATCGCTATTCAATTGGCTTATTGAAAAAACTAATATTAAGAAAGCTTCTAAAGTTCGTTCTACAAATGGTTTATTAACCTTTGTGTGTGGAAGAATTGCAGCAGCTTTCATTCATTTGATTTTTTAATTCAACTCTTAATTCGCATAAGTAATTGATAATAGACTTTATTTCGATTAATATTATATGGCACTGTAATTCAGTGTGATTCTCAAATTATGGAGTCCACAAGCAAGTTACATGACTAAATCGTCAAAACTAAACTTGTGACATCTAAAACGATCTTTGACAATACGACATCTTTTAGCTCCACCAATTGCATGTTCAACCGGTACTCTAAATGAGTATATGGATCGATTTAAATCCTTTTATTCTTGAGTAAGTTCTCTACCTTCTGGCTTTTTCAACGGCATCTTTCACATATTCAGGATTATGACCATGAAAACCTGTATATTGCCATAGATTAACACCCGGAGTCAAGTGTAATGGTTGAAAATCACATATCTTTTTATCGTGAACACTGCTACTGTAGGTTTGCTAAGCCATATTATTCGTCGATTCGGTAAGCTCAATATGTTATTCTTTATATTATGAGTTTTTTTACCGCTATAACTGGTTTTCTGAAGATCACTAGCTTATGGTCGTTGAATTGGATGTTCAACCCCATCCAGAAGTACATTTTCACATGACTCAATTACGTGTTTTATGCGATATTCATTTCGCTCTGGCAATTCGTCTAATTGCTTGAGTGTTTTTCGTAAAATGTCTGATAGTAGGTGAATCAAAACATTAGCTTGTGGCTGTGTCATTTGAAGACTTGCAGCATATTGTTCCTATAAAGGATTTGTTTTTAGTTATATCAACAGAAAAAATAATTTATCACTTACTTTAGACAGTATAGAATCTGTTCTTGAATATGACTTTCGATGTCAAGGCTTACCTTTTAGAGTAAAAAAGTCATTATAATTATCCCATTCAATTTTAAAATCAGGTAATAAAAAATCAAAATCATCAACTTCTAAGTCCGTTATTCCTAAAAACTGAACTGGTCGTTTCTTTATTTTGTCGTATTGCATAAAATCATATGGTTAAATATATGATTATTCAACGATCAAATATTATAAATATTGTTGAATACTAATTTTAAGTACCACACGCTAATTAGTTTATATTATTATTTCACAATTACTCTCTGAAATTCAATAACTTAATCAACTATTAAAGTATAAACTAATTTCGAGCATGTACTTATAACAAATTAATATATATAAACTCTAATGAAATTTTTCATAAAATAATGGTGTAAAATTACCAATTAAAATACGCTATTTTAATTGGTAAAATATAATATTTTATTGCAAAGTTGGAGTTTTTTTCTCGTCTAAATGTATAACTTTGTTGCGAATTGGTGGTATTATCTTACGATTTTAATATTTTTAATAATTATGATTAAACAAAAACAAGGATTTAAAGGTCAAAGACTTATTCCAATTAGTGCTGAAGTTATACAAAATAGCCAGTATAATCCATTGTGCAAAACTCTATATATAACCAAAATTGGATTTTTCCCTGTCGTAAAGTATCATTATATCAATAAAGAGAGTGGCGTCGACTACTTTATGTTACTATACTGCACCTCAGGTGAGGGTTGGTGTATAATTAACGGTAGATTATTTACAATTAAAAAAAATCATTTTTTAATTCTACCACCTAATATACCATACAGTTTTGGAGCTGATGAGAAAAATCCATGGACAATTTATTGGATTCATTTTAAAGGAACATTGGCAATAACATTTTCACATAATCCCATATTCCCGATCGAGATTTTTCTCGAATCTAATTCGCGGTTACAAGACAGAATTCAGTTGTTCGAAGAAATTTATGCTAATTTAGAGTTAAGTTTTCATAGCGATCATTATATTTATGCAACAATATGTTTGTATCACTTGCTTGGCTCATTTAAATATATAAATCAATTTCGAAGGGTTGGGAATAGCGATGTTAATGAGAAGAGTTTTAGCGAGAGGGTAATCCATTTTATGCGTGAGAATGTAGAAAACAATATAACATTAGATCAGGTCGCAAAACACTTTGGATTTTCATCATCGCATATTTCTGCTCGTTTTCAGAAGGAGACGAAACAATCACCAATAAAATATTTTATTGCCCTAAAAATTGAAAAAGCATGTCAATATTTAGAATTATCAGGCTTAAAAATTAGTGATATCTATCCAAAACTTGGATTTCAAGATGCATCATATTTTAGTAGAATGTTTACTAAGATAATGGGAGTTTCGCCTACCAAATTCAGAGAAAAAAGAAAATTTAGATAAAATACAATTAAAGTTTTATTCCCATGTGCTTGCGGACAGTTTAAATGTTATTTCTGTGCGCTTCGAAACGAAGTTTTTTGAACAATTGCCCTGTTGTGATTTAAACCCACCTCAGCACCGCACGACATAAGAAGCGCCCTCATTTCGCTCCCTTGGTTCCGCTTATTTCGGTCACTTCCTATGCCAAAAATCAACGCATGTCCAATGGATCGTTTTTATTATCTTCGACGGATTTATGACATGATTTTTCAATAAAGTAAAATTATTTACATAAAGGCAAGTTTCCAACCGTTCCAGCAACCCGAGAGTAATGCCCCGAAAACCCCTTATAACTTTTATGCGTGTCTGTTTTGTAGTTGCAAAAAAGTTATAAACGGTTTACAAAATGGGACAACGGACACAACCCATTTTTTCTTCGCCTGACACTTCGATCCCCGGTATCCGCTCAAAAAAATGCTTTGTGATAGAGTTTGATAATGTTGAAAAGTAAGAATAAGTTTTCAGAGATGATAATCCTTACTTCCTTTAAATACCGAAATTAGAAAACTTATTTCCTGCTTTCCAACAATTAAAAACAGTCGCAATTTATGTTTTATGAACCCGAAATAAATGCCCCAAAACAATATGCCTGTTTTTAGAGACCTTGTATCTTGAAACAAAAAAAGGCATACCATTTTTGAATAGGGACGAAGGATAAACCACATTCAGCGTTTAAATTATTTGCTACCGCTCGGAATAAAATAATTTATCCGCTAAATAAAGTTTTGAATGTTTCAGCACTTCGTGCAATATATGTTTACACTTCGTGTTCTGGAATGGAAGTGTTTACAATTGTGTCTAAAATAGATAAAAACGAGAACAACCCTCTCGGGCTGGAATCGCCCACCTGGAATTGTTTCTCGTTTTTAGACAGTTGAGCTTAACCATAAAATAACGTCAAATCAACTTTTGTACTTAAAATGGGAATTACAAATACTATCTATCCTATTTAAATCGCTTGCTGGTTTTGATTAAAAAGGGAACGATCTCCCACTGTCATTGGCAAAATGGTTATGTAAAGCTTTACATAATCCTTTTTATGCAGAGTAGATTGATATGTAAAGTCACGCTAACGGCATCTTTCTAAATTCCTAATTTTCACAGTGGTTATCTGTTTACTTTCCATAATCTCTTTCCATAAGTATCTTTGTATTGCATGGTAATTCAGCCAGCATTAAAATATTTACTTATGGAAAGAGAGATAACCCAACTCATTGAAAATTGCGTACAGTTCTTTATTGAGAATCATTACGTTAAGAACCGAATTGACATTTACATATCGTTATGGAGACGCGGTATCCTTCTATATATGAAGAAAAAAGAAAAGAATTTGTACACACCAGAAATCGGACAAGACTTTATCCGGGATTGTTTTCCTGAAAACGATCTTCGTCCCACAGCAAAAGAAATGGTTAGAAGTATCCGGGTATTGGATGATTATCTTAAGTTCGGATATATAAGACCAAAAGCGGTCGTTCCGGTAAAGCATACTCTCTATGGAGAAATAGGGAAACAGATGCAAAAAATTGTAAATCATTTACAGTCGGAACGCAGAAGTACTAAAACGATAAAGAAGTATGAACTTTATCTGCATCGTTTTCTTGTTTATCTCAATAATGAAGGTGTTGCTTCAATAAATGAAATCAGTGAACGTCATGCCTTAAAATTTGTTTCAACTGAACTGAACAACAAACAATATCTTGTTGGTTATCTACGAGTTCTTTTTCGTTACTGGTATGAGAATAACATATCTGATGAAAACTACGAGAACTACTTGACCAACTATAAATGGACTCAAAAAGAAAAGATACCTTCATACTATGATGCAAATGAAGTACAATTAATAGAATCTTCAGTCGACCAAAGCAGCAGAACAGGCAAGCGTAATTGTGCTATATTATTGTTGGCAAGCCGATTGGGACTCCGTGCTGCCGATATTGCGAATCTACAATTCTCAAACATAGATTGGGGTAAAAATGAAATATCACTCACACAGTTTAAGACAGGCAGTCCTATTAAACTGCCTTTATTAAGTGATGTTGGCCATGCAATTATCGATTATCTCAAATATGGTCGTTTTAAGTCCGATTCCCAACAAGTGTTTCTTTCTTGCCGACCTCCGTATGTTCCTGCAACACCTGGTATGGTATGTGGAGTGATCAGGGGACTAATTGAGAACTCCGGGGTTTCAATCCAAGGGAGACGACATGGGCCCCACACTTTGCGACACAGTTTGGCCAGCAGTTTATTAGAAAATGGGACACCTATGCCTGTTATCTCTGGTGTCTTAGGGCATGAGCATACCGACACCACGATGATTTATCTACGTATAGATCTGACATCATTATTGAAATGTGCACTTCCGGTTCCTTTGGTGAGTGATGATTTCTACACACAGAAAGGAGGAACGTTTTATGAGTAGGAATATTGAATATAAAAGCGTCTTAGCTCCATTTATTAAGGAGTTTATCGAATTGAAAGAAGCAGCAGGCATAAATACCCGTGTTAATAAAAATACTCTGCTTGAGTTTGATATATTTTTTCTTGCAAACAATATAGAGGAACCCAGAATAACACGGGAACTTATAGAGCAATGGAGAAAGACCAGAATAAACGATGGTGAGGGTACCCTTCATAACAAATACTCCGTATGGGCTCAGTTGACTCGCTTTATGATCCGACATGGTTATGAATGTTATGTACCACAATTACCTCGTTATACACAAAGTATCAGTCAGGGGTATGCGCCTTATATATTTACTCATGAGCAAATCGAAACAATACTAAATGAGAGCGCGAAATTAATAACCGGTAAGTGTAATATGTCCTTTGCCGTATTTTGTGTTCCTGTTGTAATCCGTCTTCTCTACAGCATCGGACTTCGTATATCGGAAGCATTATTAATCAGGAACTCGGATGTAAAAATGGACAAGGGATATATCCATATCCGTAAAACAAAAAACGGATGCGAACGCATTGTTCCTATAAATGAAGAATTAAAAGCTGTACTACAACAATATCTTTCCTATCGTGATAAGATAATGATAAGGAAAGTCTCCGAGCCAAATAGTTTTTTCTTCATAAAACCTGATGGTTCTCCTTGTATGTACCAGTCGATATATAAATGGTTCCGTAAACTTCTACAAAAATGTGATATACCTTTCTCTGGTAACTGTCAGGGACCGCGTGTCCACGATCTCCGCCATACTATGGCCGTTCACTCTTTAGAACAGATGGTTCGCAGTGGAATGGACTTGTATACAGCTATGCCGATAATATCCACATGCTTGGGGCATAAGTCTCTTTCCGCTACTGAGCAATATGTCAGGCTGACATCCGAGATGTATCCTGACTTAGTCGAGCAATGTTCAGCAGTTGCTTCTTTTGTGTATCCCAGAATCTAAAAAACGGAACGATTATGAATACCAACACTGATTTTGCAAAATTGCTAAGTAAGTTTTTATCCGGATATCTACCTCATGAAAGGAATATGAGTCCGAATACGATACTTTCTTATAGGGACACTTTTGTTCAGTTTATAAGCTATATGAGGGATGATCAGAATATCCGGATAGAAAAGCTCACTTTGGATAAAATTACAAAAGAGGCTATACTCGGCTTCCTTGCATGGGTACAGGATGAACGTAATTGCGGCGTTGCTACCCGCAACTACCGTCTAGCTGCAATACATTCATTTATTTTATATCTACAATACGAAGACAGCATGCGTCTTGATGAGTGGCAGAAAATCCTGTCCATTAAAGCCCTGAAAGCTGAAAGGAAAAGCATCAACTATCTCAGCTTAGATGCCATGAAGTTGTTATTGGAACAGCCAGATACCACTACGTCAAAAGGGCGGAGGAACCTGGCGATGCTGGCTCTTATGTATGACACAGGAGCCCGAGTGCAGGAAATGATAGACTTGACTCCCCAGTCAATCAATATTGCAAATGCACCATACACGATCCGACTCTTCGGCAAAGGACGGAAGTTCAGAGTTGTGCCACTGATGGAAGAACAGGTAACACTTCTCAAGCGGTATATGGGAGAAAATAACCTCATGGAAGATCGTCGGTTAAAACACCCTCTGTTCTTTAATAATCATGATGAAAAGCTCACAAGAGCCGGTGTCACATATATACTCAAAACATACATCGAAATGTCAAGAGTGGTCAACCCCGGCCTGATTCCTGAGTCGGTAAGTTGCCACTCTTTGCGACACTCGAAAGCCATGCACTTGCTCCAAGCCGGTGTAAATTTGGTATACATCCGTGATATCCTGGGACATTGTTCTATCCAAACGACTGATGTATACGCAAGAGCTGACTCCAAACAAAAGAGGGAAGCCCTTGAAAAAAGTTATGTCAATCTGATTCCTGAATCTGATAAAATCCGACAGTGGGAAAAGAATCAGAATCTACTGGAATGGTTGAAGGGCTTCAAAAAGTGATAATTTTATGTAAAGTCGCAGTGTAAAGTAATCATATAATGAACTGTTTTACAGCATATACTTTACGGCGACTTTACATATCAATCTACTCTGCATAAAAGTTAAAACTAAACTTGTGTACTTGATTGAAATTGTCATGTACCGAAATGTCAATCACTTGTTGGTCGAGGCACATCGAAGAGTAATACAAGCGGAATGTGTCACTTTCCAATGCATAGGATTCATTGGGAATCATCATGACCCCTTTTGCGTTTTGCAGGATGCCTTTGCCTTCCGGTTGAAAATAATCAAAGCGATACTTGGCATCCTTACTCATGTCGGTTCGATTTAGTTGGAACCGGATTTCTACGGTTTCATGCACCCTGATCATCTTTGGTACCGGCATGGCACTGATTGAGAAATCCGAAACTTCTTGTATGTCCAGTTTCTGGTCACATCCCACGAATAGTAACAGCATTGCGGTTACCAGACTCATACTAATTTTCTTTTTCATAATTTTCTTTTTTTTATTTGTAATTGTTTAAACTATTAATTGATAATGATTTTGATTCCTGCGCCCAACTGAGTTGAGAAATTACCGGTCGATGAACCACGCAGCATCCGTTCCCTGGCTTTGAGTAAAAGTACAATACGGTTGGTGATGTAAGTTTCGAGTTCCAATGTCAATGCGCCTCCGTACAGAAAAGCATCTTGGTTCACTAGCGAGGCACCATCATAAAGCATTTTATTACCCCAATTTATGGTTTCATATCCCGCCAGACCCGAAATGCCAATAGACAAAAGCAAATTTTTTCTTGGATCGGAAAGGAAACCGTAATAATAACCACCTTCGGCAGTAAATTGAGATACAGGGATGTGGATCAGCCTGTAATTCATTTGATCCTGTAGGTATTCTCCTCCGAAAACCCAATGGCTGCCTTTTTTTGTGTAGGTGGCAATAGCCGCACCGAAATAAAAGGTTTGTTCGGGATTTATCCCGTTCACAGCGCCAAATGAAACCTGAATACCTTGTTGGCCTGTTAAATAACGCTGTGCGTTTGCTTGCCCCGAAAAAGCGGCAACAATGATTATGATTAAAAATATTCTTTTCATTTTACTTGGTTTTTAGATTATTTACCAGTTTGGCTCTTACTATCTCAACGTTACCAACGACAAAGCGCTGGTGTCTACCTCCTTTCTTTTCGTTTAACTGAACGATCAATTGCTTATCATCCGGAATAGTGAACTTCTCCATAGTGAAAACAGTGCGTTCACTGCTTTTTCCGTCCACACGGGTGACATAGTTGAACGCCCTGATCGGGAAAATAACCGTTTCTTGAATG
>Ga0172379_10007605_pt1 | contig 13998 bp, 4 predicted proteins | sample GrowelOW334metaG_FD_119756 | JGI IMG/M metagenome (GOLD analysis project Ga0172379, IMG submission 119756) | Groundwater microbial communities from an aquifer near a municipal landfill in Southern Ontario, Canada - Groundwater well OW334 metaG | ecosystem: Environmental > Aquatic > Deep... | reverse complement strand
TATAACCAGCTCAGATCTTGCGAAAAACCAAGTGCAAACTCAGCCACCTTTTTTACTTGGGAAGGTTCGGATGTGACAGGGTATCAACTGAAGACTTGGTCTTTGATCAAATCTGATAAAGACAATTCGCCTAAGATTTTACTTAAAGGCGCGGCTCTTGGGTCAATCAAAGATCCTGGCACTTGCAATGAAATAACTTGGAAAAAGGGGACTGATCCTGATTGCCGCCAGTTTTATGACAAAGACGGCGCAGTCTATTACAACTATTATTCGCAGACCATTTCGTCAGATTTGGCTTGTACGCTGATGCGCAAAAGTAATTCGTCTGATGTGGATTGCAACAAGACAGGTGGGCAATTCGTAGCTGAGACCAAGGATTGCATGTATTTGGCTTTGCCTGCTGAGAGCAATACTTGTTCAGCTCAAGCCGGTGGTTGCCGCGCATACATGGGTCCGACAGGCAGGAACGCGGTCGCCGTGTTGTTTGAGCAATTTAATGATCCGAACAGTTTGGCGAAATTCGCGTTTGATAAGCCGGTCAAGGTCCAATTGTCAAAAGAAAGCGTGTTAGTCGGCGACCAATCCATCAAAGTCGAGGCTGGTGGAGTAACAGACATGGATTTGAAAATGGTTGTACCGATTAGTACGACGAGTACTTTGTATCGCATTTCATTCTGGGTTAAGACAGATAATATCGTCGCCGAAAACGCCAACGTCAGCATTGACGGCCAAATCGCTGGTTCTTTTGTGCCTGACGTCAAATGGAAACGGTTTGAATTCGGTCCGTTCGCCATTAAGGGCACAGCCCAAGGTGCGACCACGACGGCACAAATCGCCTGGCATTTCCCGGCAGGGTTCAAGGCTGCGTATTTGGACACGATCAGGCTGGATCAATTGAATGACACGCAGTTCGTAATCAAAGACAAATGGTCAATTCCCGCTGCTTGTGATGCGACTTACCCAGAAAATATCCCTGAGCCGCATGCCATGGCCGGTTGCCGTGCGTACACTGACCGCGACGGAAACACGGCTTTTGTCCGCAAATTCAGCTCTTTGTGCCGCGAGCAGGCCATTGGCTGCAAGTCTTTTATTGATACGCGCGGCAATGCTGACCCGTATCCTAAGACTGCCAGCATTGCAGGAACTGCCGGGCCTTCTAAAAAAGGCAATGACAAATCAAATAATCCGGCTGACCTAAAAGCCAAAGCATATGACGAGCAATTCTTGGGCGATTGGTCTGAAACCACTGATCCATTCAGATATTATTACGCCATAGATGATGAGCGCGCCCAATGCGACAGCGCAGAGAACATGTGCCGCGCTTTTGGCAAGCCAGTCTTCATGCAAACCGGGCTCAGCTTAGCCACAACGACTTATGCCGTGAGACCTCAGGATGCAGACATCTACAATAATCAGAAGCAGGTGCAAGGCTTCCAGACAGTACTGTTGAAACACGATTTTGATTCTTATGCGGATGACAGCGGGAACTTGAAGCTCGCTTGCCGCAAAGATGAGCTTTTCTGCAACAGATTCCAAAGCGGCAATGTAACTGAGTATTTCAGGGATCCTGGCCAGCATGCTTGCGTGTGGCAGAAGGCTGTCCAATTACAAAAAAACGAAGCCTACAACATAATGCAGGATGGCGTTTATTCAGGCTGGTTCAGGAAGGGGACAAGCATTCCATGTTACCCGGAGTATCTTGGTTCGGGCGAGAGCTTCATGCTCCAATTCACTGGCGAGCTCAGGTATGCAGGCTGGGGCGCTGAATGCCCGCAAGACCAAAGTGAGTGCGCTGAGTTCGTGGATCCAAACGATTCATCTGATCCATCCAAGCCGGACGGGAAGTCGTATTTCATGATTAACAGCAACCGGCTGGATACAAGCTCCTGCGGCGGAGTGGCTGACCCTCTTTCGGGTTGCGTGCTGTTCAATAATAAAAATATTTCGGAAACGCAGGCCAGCAGCAAAGCCACATATGCCAAAATAGAGGCAGAACATGGCGCGGCGCAAAGCCCGGTGGATTGCGATAAGGACAAAGAAAACCCTTATTGCACGGGAAATGGGAGATGTAGAGATTTTGTGAAAAAATATAGGCCGCAGCAATCCGGTGAAAGCGATGCTTTATATAAGATTTTGGTTGTCGAAAGGTTTGAGAAGCTGTGGTCCGACCAGTTTGCTGCGTCCAGCGCCGAGAATCGGCCGTGCCAGGCCTCATCGCAATGCTCGGTAACCATCATGGATGGCCAGGTCTCTACCGTCGGAACCGTAGAGGGTACGTGCAAAATAGAGAAATTCTCCAATGACTCCAATTTGGTGTTAAAAGTAAAAATGGAACGAGAATGTGCGCGTTGGATGGGCTGCCGCACAGGGGAGACTGTTTATGATCCGTCTGCGCAGAAATTCGTCAATCAATGTTCGCAACTTGAGTTGTGCGAGAAGAATGGTTCGCGCAACGAAGATATTTTTTGCGCCAAATTCACGGATCGGTCAAAAGAGGATTTGCTTAAAGCCGGCCAATTCTTGACCCCTGAACTTTACAGCGGCAGGCCGGTCGGCTATGGCACGCTGGACTATTCCGGTTATACCACACCTAACCAATATCTATTGCCGGACATCTATCCTAAGCCAGTCGGCTATCAGATTTTGACAGGCAGCGTTAAAAACAACTATCGCTACGATAACCGCCTGACGGCTGATTTGCCGATCAACAGCAGTATTATATTGGAGGACGATCCTAATTTTAAGTCCCTGCCTTCCGGCGTCAAGCTCTGTAAAGATTTGCGTACTGGGCAGACTGGCTATAGCATGGCGCCTTATAGCATCTGTACATTAGCTATCAGTGGAAATGAATCTTTAACTTTGGTGAGCGGAGGCAAAGGGTCCGAAAACATTTCCAAGAACATACAGCAGATTTATAAGGAGTTTACCGGAGGCGATACAGGCAGGGGCAATGCATTGCTCCAGACGTCCATGCCCAGCCCGGAGTGCCAGCTTTACCCTGAGGTTAGTTCGCCTTTGACCAATGAATACGTAGAAAAGTGGAATGAAAATAGCGTGCCGCCATCGCCTAAAACAATGATGCCTGGTTATGAGGGCGCAAAAGCCTGCATTTTTGGCGAAGACTGTTCGTGCTCGTATAGGAAGGTGCGGTATGAGCAAAACATAGAGCGCTATTATGAGCTGTCAGGCATGGCGCCGTCTGTTGGCGTGTGTATTGGCGGCAAAAATGACGGAAGCTCGTGCGTGCCAGGCGGTTACATCCCGGTTGATGGGCAGAACCGTATGCTGATTTCAATGAAAGCCGGTTCAGCCAAGGATAGTTGCGACAATGGTACATGCGCATCAATTCAGGACGTAGTCGTACAAAACGGCCGGTATGCATATTGTTTGGAAAGGGATAAAACACGGACCAGCGACGTGGCCAAGAGTTTGGCGCCATGCTTGACTTGGAGCCCGTCCGGCGTTTTAGGCGGCAAATTTGATTTGACCCATTATTCACCGACGGCCGGATACCTCCCGCCGCAGGGTGCGGGCGAATATTTCTGCATTAGCGGAGCCAATCAACAGAAGATCGAGACGCCTTCGACGGTCACTTATGCTCTGGACAAAGATCCTAATTTAGCAAGTCTGAATTTCAAGAACCCCGGCCAACTTCTGCACTTTGAGTTCTCAAGGCCGAATGTATGGTGGAATGTTGCGGATAAGAATAAATACAGCAATAAATCGATTGAGGGCGTTTCCAACGTCCATCCCACCCCAGAAGGCCTCACCGGGGGCAACATGCAGAATTTGATGTCAGCTTGCCGCCGCACCTCCTTGTGCGAAGGTTATCCAATTAATGAAAATGTGGCTGACAATCTACAGAGTGCGCCCGACTGGCTCGATTTCAATGAAAAAGAAGGACGCTGGATAATGACCGGAAGCGCTTTTAACCAATCTTATATGGAATATTTTATTCCATATAGAAGCAGTCCGGACAAGGGTTTCTTTACACCAGATGCTGATGCTTTGGATTTCAAATTCGGACTTTTCCGTTTCAGGATTAATCCGTATGCTGCCGGCGTTGCTTGCAAGTGGAATCCAGGCTGGTTAGGCATGGCATATCCCACTGCTTCAGAACCAAAAACCTTGTTGGATGGGCTGGGCAAACCCATTTTGGACAGCCAACAAAAAGAAGAAAAAGATTTTTCGTGCGAAGGATATTTAAGCCAAGTCAGCGCCAACTCAAACAGTTTTTCATCGCAATTCAGCCAGAGTTTCCCGGGCGTGCTCGACCGCACCAGCGAACGCGTGTATGCGAACGAGCAAGGAACGCCGATACAGCTGGGATGCATGCAGGACCCGGAAAATAAGAAGCCGTGTTACTACAAATATTGGGAAACCGGTTATCGCTATGACAATTCTCAGACTGCTTTTCAATGGAGAGACAAAACCATTAATCAGTTCATGCCCCAGGAACAGACTTTATTTAATCTTAGGCAGAAGTCGGGCCAGGGCGTGTTCTATGCGACTGAGTGTTCTGCTTCCAATCCGTATTTTGCCATAAGGGCCATGTTCCAAAACATGAATGATACGGAAAACTCCATGTCGCCTGATCAGGCAGGAAATATTAAGCTGTCCGGTCCTTGGCAGTTTGCCGGTTTTTGGATAACCACCTGTTTGCCGCAAAAGAAATCAGGCGATCCAGGTTGGCTGTACTTGCAGCTGGACGTGGTCAAGACGGATGTTTGCCGGGAAGTCGGGCAGGTCGTCTCGCCAAATACCCGTGAAAGCGCTGCTTTTGCGGACAGGGTCTGGTACAGCGGGAAGTTCCTGGTGCCTATCTTAGGACTGACTTATGACAGCCGCAATTCACCATTCGGCTCAGCTTTGGCTACCGGTTTAATCGGGCATGACCCGATGATTATGGGCGCATCAATTCCGCTTTCGGGCAGAACGGGCAGCTCGCCTTCATTTGTTGATTCGGGTGTCGGCCTGCAAACAGTGCTCATGGACCAGCAAAGCGCTTGGGCGCCGCTGACCAACTTGTTCGCCAAGGTCTATAAAATTTACCGCTGGGAGACTGACATGGTGGGCAAGGATGACTGGGTCTGCGTGACAGGCGTCAATCAAGGCAAGAAATGCGCGCCAAACTCAAACCACGCCGCTGGCTTAACCACCTGTTCGGGGTATGCGACATGCGACCCGAAAGTTGATTCGGAAGTAAAAAATCAGAATTGGCGGTGCAATACACTTTCAGGAGTAAATAGGGGTATGCATTGCGGCGACGAGTCCCCAAGAAACACTGATGCGAATTGCCATAACGCGCCAATGATTTATTATGAGAAGAACGATGACACTGGCGAGACAGTCGAGACCAGGGCGCCCATGTACACTACTTGCGGGCCAAAAACCGGGCCTTGGAATACGGCCTTTACCTTGAAAGCGAGCCAACTTTCTGATCTTGGATTGTGCAAAGTTCAAAGTTGCAGTTCATATGGTGCATCAACTTGGCCCAATCCACATATAGACACTTTTCCGGGTGTTTGCCCGGGCGGAGAATATGACAGGATGCGGGAAGATGCGGGCAAGATAGCAGGAAACACGCCTGGGTCCAATCAGATGTATTCCTCCTCATGCCTTTATAAAGAGGCTGATGATGAAAATGGCCCGCAAATAAAGTTCAAGGTAGATCGCTGTCCGAATAATCCATCCATGTATTATGCGTACCCGGATAAGGCAAGCCTTTCTTCTGTGAATGACATTGATTCTGTTTTGCCGGTAATTTTTGCCTTGGCTCAAAAAGCGTCGGTTAACGCTAAAGCTAATTGCGGTGTGGATATAAAAGGCTCGACCGAGACCAATTTGTTGGATTTAATGAGCGGAGAAACCTCGGTTTCGATAGCAAGTTATATTCGCAAAATTTTCCCAGGGAAGTTTCCAGACTCCCAGTTCATACAACCAGCATTAATTGACGGTTTGAGATATTATTGGAGTACGAAAGGTTTGGACGACACGCTATATTCGCATGCGGCTGATTTGACTGTTAATTTAGGCCCATACAACCAGAACAATATCGAAAATATTGCCATTTTTCAGTGCACGCCCAGCGCAGCCAATCCCGGAGCCAGGTGCGCTCTGCCTAGCGATAAATCCATGGATTGCCCGTTGAGCGTTATCCCGTGCCCGGGCGTTTCCTCGCCAACAAATTTCTTTGATTTGGCAGGTCAGACCACTCCTAACCAAGTGCCGACTTGCGGCTATTGCACGGTTAATGCCACACCAGCAGTGCAGGAGACTTTGGATCCATATGTAAAAATGCCGCAATTCAAAGGTACGGGTTATTGCCAGGGCTATAACAAGCTTTCCAGGTGCAAAACCAATAACGATTGCAGGTTCAGCGCTTTTGAGTTTTGGGGAGCGCACGACGATGGGAGTGCGACTGGGAAGATTTATGGCGCCGGGGAATTGAGGCTCATGTATTCGCAAGACGACAAAGCTGACGGCAAAGATTTTACAGCCTCTGTCACGACTAAAAACCGTAAATTGCCTACGCCCTTGTTTGACAGCGGGGTAATGACAGAAGTAGATGACAAATATTCGGAGCCGGCAGTTTTGACCAGCTATGGCGAAACCCCACCCATTATTCGATCTGCGGTCAACAGCACTGGATATGGGGCAAAGATCAGTGAGGATTTAATAACAAATAATTTGTTAGTCCCGGAGGCGAAGGGCATGGATGCGCTCTGCCCAATCAAACCTTGGTTAGACCTTTGCGTGGATTTGCTGCAAAATAAAAATTTAATCAACATTTTCTTTAATGGGCTTGCAGAAAAGAAAGATATTTTGTCCACATGTTTGGAAACATGCAACCAGACTGCCTTGGCTTTCCCCAGTTCATACGCCCAATATCTGGACAAAATTGCTGGCGCTAATCGGGCGGCTGCTGAAAAGCCGGAAAAGTGGAATTATAGAATGGCGGCCGTAGCTCCGTTTGCGGTCAATCCTTTGGCTAGAGAGCTCCAATCCATAGGCATATATTTGTTTACCAGCCAATACAACTCAAGTTTACCCGTATATGGCGCCTGGATTCAGGGGCTATGGTATACGGTTGCAGACACAACTCTACCCGCTTGGTTGCCTGCAGATATAACCAAGATAAAACCGTTCACCGTTTTACAATCATGGGGGCTAAGTCAATGGTTCAATAAGCTATTCTTGGACACCCGTATTTATAAAGAGATAATTCCTAATTTTGATTTGGCTAAACCGGGTGGCAATTCTGTTTTTCCATGGGGTGCAAGTCATTTATTTTTCACAACGATTTTTCCATTGGCCGTCAAGACTGACTATGAAGTACTTTCTCCAAAAACAAGGGACTATACTCAAGGCTCTGGATTTGGTGGCTTTAAATTCAAATTGTGGGAGTCTTTTATCGGCATGTGGTCTGGATATGGTTATTCGTCGGAATTAAATGCTAAGTTTGAAACGGTATTGGACACCTATCTTTCTTGGTATGCATATTATGAAGATGATATTTTTAGAAATATTGCAGATGATGATCATAAATTGCAGAATTGCGGAGGCGTTCCTGAATTTTCCTGTCCACGCAGACCAGAGTTTGATCAAGCTGCGGTTAAACTCGACAAAGCCATATCTGAATACAAGAAGCAATATAAGGTTGACATGAAAGATAATTATTTTGACTGGACAGGGTGGGGTATATTCATGAATCGCAATAATCCTCAGCTCCAGCTTTATCCAGGAGCCTCGTTGGCCGCTTCAAATAACACGAATTTATTATATGACGTTTTTGTGCCGGGCCACTGCGAACCACCAGCGGGCGGGACTGATTCGGATAGTGTAAAAGGCAAATATGGTCAGGTTAGATTAGTCTCAGCCAACGTTCCAGACAGTATGAGCGGTTTGGGGGTGAAGCGTGAAACGCCTTCAGAAGTCCTGATGCCTTGGATAAGCGGGAAAACCTATCTGGACAATGTCGGTAATATGGTTGATCAATTTGATACTAAGGATGGTTTGGCTAAACCTGACAGCTGGGATTGGATTCCTTCTTATGTAATTGGGGGAGGTGATTCTCAGGTATTGATGCCAGGTCCGGTCGGGGATATGAACAAAACATTCCAGACTTGCCGCTGTATCGGCGGCCAGTTGGACGGGCAGGTTGTAGAAACCGAATCGCAATGCAACCCGCAGATAAAGGCAGACCCAGGCATGGACCCAGCGAAATATGCTAAAGATGATTTGACTCCAGATTGGCAATTCTGTAAACCCGCAACAGCTTATGGAGCTGGCGATAATTACCTATCATACGCCGATGTCATTAAACAGGCTTATTCTGGCAAGACGGACACGGTGACGAACAAGCCATATAGTATTGAGGGTTACTCGAGCATAGGCGAGTATACCAGCAAGATTAAGGCAGGAGAGCCAATTCCAGAGTGCGTTTTGAATTCAGGCAATCCAGACTCTTTAGATCCGGATTTGGATAACAATAGTTGTACGCATCGTCCAGGCTACTTGCCCAGGGGAGATGTCTGTAAAGATGGCCGGGATGCGTGTTTGTTTACGTATGACCTCACCAACAAATATTCGGTTAATAACAAATCAGTAAAAGGCGAGTTCATCCTTTCGGCCACGGATGTGACTAATGGTTTGGATACGTTCAAATATATTTCAGGCGGCAACCGCAATATGAGCGGTCAAGAGTACATGAGCTGGTACAGGCCCCTGCCACCAAGAGTAGCTGCTCCCAATGCCAATCGGGCTGCCCAGTCAGCCAATGCACAATCAGTCGGCGCTTTGGACACGTTCAGCTTGGACAATAAAGTCGAGGGTTTGGTTTATTACGGCGGCGGCCAAGGCCTGGCAACGATGAGGTTTTTTGCCTGGGCCGCTCATGAACAAAGCCCGATTAAGAATATTGTCATTGATTGGGGGGACGGTTCGGTGCAGGAAATCTCAAACGGACAAATGAAGAATCAAAAACCCGTATGCAACACGGATCGTGAATGTGAGTTCGTGCCAGGTTTGGCTTGCAACAGCAACGCAGATTGTCCTCCTGGAACAGGCGCATGCCTGCAAATGGGCAATTGTTCCAAACAGGCTTATAAAGTTTGCCATAAAGACCAAGATTGCGGGGCTTCTGACACCTGTTCTCCGCGCATATTTTTCGGCAATAGCAATGATGCCTGCAGACAAGGATTCTTTGAATTCGTCCACGTCTACAAATGCGACACGAACCAGTTGCTTTCGGCTGTTTGCGATGAACAAAGGCGTTGCGAGCATAATCCCGATGTCGTTTGTTCAGTTAATGCGGATTGCAGGCCGAATGAGAAATGCGTCATGGGTTTGTCTCCGATGGGTGGATGTTTGAACTCAGTGCTCAACCGCTGCAGGTACACGCCACGCGTCATGGTCATGGATAATTGGGGCTGGTGCACGGGCGATTGCACACAAAAGGGAGAGGAACAGCCCGGAGGGGCAGCTGTCAGCCGCGAGAAGCTGATCAGGCATCCGAATGGCGGTTGTTGGGACGGCTCGCAGACCAAGATCAATTACGAAGAAGTGAAACAAACTAATTCGGCCACGTTAAGCAATGAGTGCTCTTCGATCGGTCTGGCGGATAAAGACCTTACTTTGTGGCAAAAGTTATACAGGCCATGGGCCATGTTCAATGGATCGGTTGAGGTCGGATATTCGGAAACCGGACCATTGCCAATTGAACATGTGTACCCGAATTGGTATGCTAATACACCAAAACCACAGATTAACTTGAATATTCAATAAAGTCATGGGAAAGAAATCAAGATATTGACAAACATTCTTAAATAAGATAACATTATGCACATTGACTCGTTCTGGATGAACGGGTCTCTTTAATAAATAAAGCAAAGAGCAAAATGCAAATTTCAAAATGCATGTGGCCTATCGGCGTTCGTCATAAGATAATTCCCGAAGGGACACGGACACTTTGAATTTTGCTCTTTGAATTTTGAATTAATATATTGTTATGGCAAGTCAGATTTCACAGGCGATCAAAGCGATCTGCGACGAGAAGCTTCTGACCGAAGAAGCTGTTTTAGAGACGGTTGAAGCGGCTTTGGCCGCGGCCTATAGGAAGGATTTCGGCAACAAGAACCAGAACATCAAGTGCATGTTTGATCCTGAACAGTATGACGGTGCAACAGCCGGCATCAGGATTTTTGATGTCAAAGAAGTCGTGGCAGACATGGAATTGCCCGATGATTATTTTGAGAAATTCGAAGCAGCGCATGCCGGCAAAAAAGAAAGGGATGCCAAAGGCATGACGCTACGCCCGGCTCCAGTACAGCAAACAGAGGCAATAGAGGGCGAAGAAGATGAATTTGTGTTCAATCCCAAGACCATGATCATGCTTTCGGATGCAAAAGACCTGAAGCCTGACGCCAAGGTAGGGGATGAGATCAGGGTTGAGCTGAATATCCCGGCTGCTTTCGGACGCATGGCTGCCCAGACTGCCAAACAGGTGATCATGCAAAAATTGCGCGAAGCAGAACGCAATGTCATTTTCCATGATTTCAAGGAGCGCGAAGGCGAGCTGATGAACGTCACTGTCCAGCGCCGCGAGGGCAAACTGGTCTTGATTGATTTGGGCCGCGCCAACGGCATACTTCTGCCTGAGGATCAGATAGAAAGCGAACGGTATTTCCCGGGCACGCGCATCAAAGCGATTTTGCGCGAAGTCAGTATGAGCAACAAGGGCCCGGAAATCAGGCTCTCGCGTTCAAGCCCGGGCTTGGTGGCTTCTTTGTTTGCCCAGGAAATTCCGGAAATCGCCAGCGGCGTTGTAGAAATCAAAGACATTGCGCGCGAAGCCGGAGCCAGGACTAAAGTCGCGGTCTCAACCAACGATGAAATGATCGATCCTATCGGGTCTTGTATTGGTCAGCGCGGCACACGCATCCAAACTATCATCCGCGAACTTGGCGGCGAAAAAGTGGATGTTGTCTTGTGGAGCCCGGATGAAAGCGATTACATTGCCAATTCTTTGAGCCCGGCCAAGGTGCTGAGCGTTGATCTCAGGCGCGAGGAGCATTTGGCCATGGTTCATGTCGCCCCGGATCAGTTGTCTCTGGCCATTGGCAAGGGCGGACAAAATGTGCGCTTGGCCGCCAAGCTCACCAGCTGGAAGATTACGGTGGTCAATCAGGAAATCGGCGAAGTAGTTGCTGATTCAGATATTGGTGAAATTGTGAGTTCATTGAAGGACGAAGCCGCAGCCGAACAACCAGAATCGCCGGAACCAGAGTCTAAGCCCGAAGAGTCCTAAATCTTATGTCATCCCGAGCGAAGTCCGACGAAGCCGAGGGATCTGGCTCGTTCAGATCAAACCAGATCTTTCGACTTCGTTCATCGAACTCACTTCGCTCAAGATGACAAAATAAGCAATTAAAATATGATGTGGCTTTATAATGAAATACTTTTCCGTCCAATCTTGAATTTGATGATTTGGCTGTACGGGATGCTTCCGGGCAATGATTTAGGCTTGGCTATTATCGTGCTGACAATAATTATAAAATTGATTCTGTATCCCTTTACGGCTTCTCAGATCAAACAGCAAAGAGCCATGCAGTCTTTGCAACCCAAGATTGCTGAAATCCGCAAGAGGCTCAAGGATGACAAGGAAGCTCAAGCTAAAGAACTGATGGATCTGTACAAGAAAGAAAAAATCAATCCAGCATCTTCCTGTTTGCCGCTGATTATCCAATTGCCCGTGTTCATTGCCTTGTATCAGGCATTGTCCCAAGGACTACAGTCCAAATCACTGTCCATGCTATATGCGTTCGTGCCCAACCCAGGAACCATCCACACGATGTTTTTGGGTTTCATTAATTTGAGCACGCCAAATTATATTTTGGCAGTCCTGGCCGCAGCAGCGCAGTTCCTACAGTCTTGGATGATGATGCGCAATCAGCCAGGTGCGATCGCTTCCTTGCCGCCTGAGGTAAAGGGTCAGCCCGGCGCCAAAGACGAGGATATGTCGGCCATGGTCAACAAGCAGATGATGTATCTCATGCCAATCATGACTTTGATCATCGGCATCAAGCTTCCTGGCGGCCTTGCGTTGTATTGGTTGGTCATGAGCTTGCTTACCGTCCTCCAACAATATCTATTGATGCGCAAACCTTTGCCTCCCGTCTCAGCCTCTGGCACAGACCCGCAATTAAGCTAAAAATTAAGCCCCCCTTTACGGGGGGTTTAAAACAGGCAAAAATATCTATATGTTTAACTTTACCCCCAAATCCCGTTTAATAGCCCGGATTAAATCAGGCCAGGTTTTGGGCCGTGTAATAGGCATAGAAGTTGACCCGGCCACGGGCAGGATCGAGCATTTTGTGGTCGCCAGCCAATATGTTCTGCCGCGCTTGTTGGATAAGACCTTGATTGTCGCTTGGAGCCAAGTCATTGAATGGAAAGAGGATGAAATCATCGTAGCAGATACGGTTCTGCCGGTCGGAGCTTCAGTTATTGCTTTTGCCTCGCCCCAAGTCCCGAATGCGAACATGAAAGAGCAGGCTTGATTATGACATCTGAGGAGGAAACGATAATACGGACTCTAGCCTTTCATGCGGCTTGGGGTTATGCGCCGACGCGTATTCAGCTTTTGAATGCGCTTGACCAAGGCGAGTCTGATCAGATTTTGGAAAAAGCAGAGATCTCAGAAGCCTTATCAAGCCTATTGTCCAACAAGATAATCAGCGAAGAGACGGGGCGCCTCTCGCTTTTAAAATTCGCAGACCAAATCCAATCAGGCAGGGAAAAAGAAATTTCTTTTCCACGCAAACTCAAGAAGGCGCGCAAGGTCGCGAGATTCCTTGGCATGCTGCCATGGGTGCGGGCGATTTTCTTGTGCAATACTGCGGCTTTAGGCCAAACAGCAGACAAAGGCGACTTGGATTTTTTTATCATCGCACGCCAGGGTGCCATCTGGAGAACACGCTTGGCCTCAGTCCTGCCTTTTATGCTCATGGGCGATAGGCCGGGCGCAAAAAATGTTGTTGATCCGGTGTGCTTGTCGTTTTTTGTTTCTGATAGCGATTTGGACCTCTCTTCGCGCATGCTCGAGCAGGATGACCCGTATTTCAGGTTTTGGTTTTTATATCTCTTGCCGCTCAAGGAGGATGGAGCTTTGCAAGAACTTTGGAACGCAAATTCTTCAATCCTGCGCAGACATCCTTTTGCCAAGCAATGGCTAGCGCTTGATACGGATTATCCATCGCAACTCGCCATTCGCCATTCGCCATTCGCAAAATCAACCAGCGAAAAGCGAAAAGCGAAAAGCTGTGTAGCGGATAGCTGGTCAGAGTCTTTTGCGCGCAAAGTCCAGGAAAAAATGTTCCCTGAGCAGATAAAATCGCGCGCAAATTTAGATACAAGCGTCATGGTCGATGGTTACACGCTTAAATTCCATGTAAAAGACAATCGACGAATGTTTAAAAATAAATATTACGAAATATGCAAAGAATACGAGGTAAAACCTTAAATTCAGGTTTTGAGATCTTGTGGCGTTTAGCCATCTTGGCTCTGCCTTGGCAGACGCGCTGGTTTGCGGATGCGCAATTAGCAGGCTGGCCATGGGAGCAAGGGAGGCTGTCTTTTTATGGCTCGTGGGTATTGCTCATCGCAGTAATCGCTCTCGGATCCATGTACGCCAAACGCCAGATTTCCAAGCAGGCGTCCATCGCATCTCTGATGCTGCTGGCTGTTTTCGGCATGCTTACGGTTTTGAGCGCGTGGGGGAGTGTGCGGCCGGCTGCACAATGGTGGACGCAGGTGCTGATTCTTGCCGCATTCTTCGTGACCTTGTGGCGCGCAGATATTTCTTTACGAAAAATTATTTTTTGGTTCGTTGTCTCATTGATTCCAGCAGCTTTGATCGGCATTATCCAATTTTTCATGCAATCAGTCTGGGCTTTTAGCTGGCTTGGTATGTCTGCACAAAATCCAGTAGACCTTGGC
>Ga0172379_10007604_pt1 | contig 14001 bp, 17 predicted proteins | sample GrowelOW334metaG_FD_119756 | JGI IMG/M metagenome (GOLD analysis project Ga0172379, IMG submission 119756) | Groundwater microbial communities from an aquifer near a municipal landfill in Southern Ontario, Canada - Groundwater well OW334 metaG | ecosystem: Environmental > Aquatic > Deep... | reverse complement strand
GAAAAGGTGGGCGAGGCCAAGAAATTAATCGGCGCCGGCATTATCGGCCTGATCATTATCGTCTGCGCTTACGCCATCGCCGCGTTTGTCATCAACAGCTTGGTGTCGGCGACCACCACGATCTAAGACAGAATCTAGGTATTTTAGCTTAAACAACGAGGCCTTGTTTCGCCAAATGGGGTGGACCGCGCTCGCGGCCCAAGGCTCTAGGAAACAAGGCCTCGTTTGTCTGAATAGCGATGCGAATACTACTAATTACATTCGAATCTACGAATGATGCGAATAAGTAATCAGCGCGATTGGCAAATTAGATAAAAGAGTTGGTTAACCCATTTTATAGACCGTTTTATGGCTCAATCCAAGAAAATAATCCTTTCGTTGATATTAGTCGGGCTTTTGATTGTCCCGATTTTTTGTTTGGCCGCGAATGATAAAAACGATTTTGGTTTAAACGCCACGGCAACCGCCACTTATGGCACTCAGCCGAATAAGGATGTCACTCTGCCTAGCTTAGCGGGCCAGATTGTCGGCGTGATTTTGTCGGTCCTTGGCGTGATTTTCCTTGTCGAAGTTATTGTCGCCGGCATTGCTTGGCTGACCGCCGGCGGGGAGGAAGAAAAAATTACCAAAGCCAAACAAAACCTTCTTCAATCCACTATCGGCCTGGTGATCGTGGTCGGGGCTTTTGTGATTGTTAACTTTGTTCTCACAAATCTGATGGCGATTGTTATTAACAAAGCTGCTTAGCAGGTGTTTAAGCGGAGATTATTTATGAAAATTTTTTATAATTACCAAAAATGGTTTTTGAGCCTAGCGGTCGCGGTTAGTAGTTTGGCGTTTATGACTCTGGCCGTGGCTCCGTCGCCAGTAGTGGCAACAGATACGCTGAAGAACTTCAACGATGCCGTCACTCTCACCAATGATTTTTCCACTAAAGCCGGCTACACTACTGCCACTGTGCCAGCGCCGGAAACCGTGATTGGCAAGATTATCGGCTACACCTTGTCCTTTCTGGGCGTGGTGTTTTTTGTGCTCATCGTCTACGCCGGTTGGCAGTGGCTGACCGCGGCGGGCGAGGAAGAAAAAATCACCAAAGCCAAAAGCCTGATTATCAACTCGGTTATCGGGCTGATTATTGTCTTCTCGGCTTATCTCATCTCGGCGTTTGTGGTTGGTAAGGTGGCAGAATCAATCGTTTAGCCACTTCATGCCTATATAGTAGTCAATTATTAGGTCAAAGATAAAGTAGTTATGAAAAAAATAAAAAATCTTATTTTTATTAATGGAATAGTTTTAATGTCACTTTTGGCAATTTTATTTTTTTCTACTAGTCAATGTTTGGCGGTTGATAAACCTTCAAATTTGTCTAATATAAAAACAAAAATAGTTGATACATGGAAAGGGGCTGGCTATACCGTACCAATTTCTACCACCGATTATTATGAGTATTGGATTCATACCAAAATCGGTCAATTTATCGGAATAACAGTTGGTTTTGTCGGGATTGTCCTAACGATTTTTATTATCTACGCCGGGTGGCTGTGGCTCTCGGCTGGCGGCAACGAGGAACAGGTAACTAAAGCCAAGGGGATTCTTTTGAACTCGCTGATCGCTTTGGCGGTTATTCTAGGCGCGTGGGTAATCACGGCGTTGGTGATTAATCTAACCAGCGGCGCGTCTTTCTTTTAAATTTTTATGAAAATTAAAGTGATTTTTGTTTTTTTACTTGTGGCTATTTTAGTCCTTCCTTTTTTAGCTCAGGCCACTAACACCGCTAACCCCGGTTTATTAAAAGATGAGAATAAAATTATTAATTCTGCTAAAATAGTGACTAAAGGGGCTGGTTATTCTAATGAATTTGAATTTAGCCCCAGCCAAATAGCAATTAAAATTATTCAGTATCTCTTGTCTTTTCTGGGTGTAGCTTTTTTCTTAATCATTCTTTACGCCGGGTGGCAATGGTTGACGGCTGGCGGCAACGAAGAGCAAGTGACGGAGGCTAAAAATTGGCTTCGCAACGGCGTGATCGGCTTGGTGATAATCTTTGGGGCTTATCTAATCACTTCGTTTGTGATTTCACAGGTGGGCGGAGCGACCGGCTATCAGGTTAACCCGCCAGCCGCAACTGTTCCTCCCCCTACCTCTTAGTTTTAATATTTTATGAAACAGCAAAATAAATTTAGAAAAATATTTCTAGGAGGATTAATTTTTTTAATTAGTTTTTCATTAGTTGGTACGGTTTTAGCTGTTACTGACACACCGATTAACTCTTTAAATAAAGCGGCTGGGGAGGGTTATATAGTTGATCTTTCTCCTGTTTCGTCCGGTGGAGCAGAAAATAATGGAGTAATAATATATTATATTGGAGAAATCATTGGTTATTTGTTGTCTTTTTTGGGGATAATTTTTTTGTTGGTTATAATTTTCGCTGGTTTTCGCTGGATGACCGCCGGCGGCAATGAAGAGCAGGTGACCGAGGCCAAGAGTTTATTAAAAAATGGAATTATCGGTATGGCGATTATTTTGGCGGCCGGGGTGATTTCTCTGGCGGCGTTTAATATCCTGACCATAGCTATTTCTCAGCCTATTTAATTTATGTTGTTAAATATAAATAAAAAGTTTTTAGTAGTTATAATTTTAGTGGCGTTTTTTTTACCGTTGATTAGCCAAGCGGCGGCTTTTGAAGGAGCAAAAGATAGTCTGACCAATTTTCTTAATATTAGCGGTTATTCTATGGAAGCCAGCGACCCTTTAACTATAATCTCTACCGTGGTTTTGGCGCTACTCAGCCTGGTCGGGGTGGCATTTTTATTGCTGACCGTTTACGCCGGCATCCGCTGGATGACCGCCGGGGGCAATGAGGAGCAGGTGACCGAGGCGAAAGCCTGGATCAAGAACGCGGTAATTGGTCTCGCGATTATCTTTGGCGCGTATATTATCACTTTCACAATTATCAAAGGCTTGGGCGCCGCCAGCCAGTTCAGATCAGGCTATGACACGCAAGTGCCCGGCGCCACGGTTTCTGAATTTTAATTTTAAAACTAATAAATTTATGAAGAAACTAAATTTTTTAACCGTTAGTTTGTTGATGGTTAGTTTAATGTTAACTGCTTTGCCGGTTTTGGCAGAAGGTCAAAATTTTTTCGGCGGTGAAAGTAACACCGCGGCTGGAACTTTGGGCGGCAATCTGGATGATGTCGCGGGCAAGATCGGCTTCCAGACCGGTCAAGATACTACCACCGGCAATCCGCTCGCTTACGCGGTAGCGCGGGGATTGATGGTATTTTTTAGCGTAATTGGGATTATTTTTCTGATCTTAACCGTTTATGCCGGTTTCCGCTGGATGACCGCCGGGGGCAATGAGGAGCAGGTGACAGAAGCGAAAGACCTGATCCGCAACGCGGTGATCGGCCTCGGGATTATTGTTTTTAGCTTTGCCATCACTTACTTTGTCGGGCGATCGCTGGCGATGGCGGGAACGGCGGGGTACCCGTTTTAAACAGCTGATAGGTTGATAGGTCGTTAGGTCGTTATGATCCGGCATCACAACATCCCAGCATCCGGCATACGCCGGACAAGTTACGCGGGACAAACCTAACAACTTAACAACCTATCAACCTAACCACTAATATATGAAAAAAACCTTTATCTTATTAAGCCTCTTGGCCTTATTCCTGCCTTTACTCTCCGCCGCGCCGGCGCTGGCCATAAACGACGATAATTCCGAGTTTATCGGCTCCAAAATTTGGGGGGCGATGAAAGTTGGCGGTCTGACCGAGATTGGCGACAAAGCTTATGGCGCGGAAAATAAAGAACAGCGAGATTTGCCTTTTATTATCACTTCGCTTATTCGGACTTTCCTGACTTTACTGGGCACAATTTTCTTAGTGTTGGTGATTTACGCCGGTTTTCGCTGGATGACGGCCGCGGGCAATGAGGAACAGGTGACAGAAGCGAAAGACCTGATGCGCAACGCGGTGATTGGTCTCGGGATTATTCTCCTCGCTTACGCTATTACCACTTTTGTTTTTATGGCAATCTCCGGCGCCAGTTTGCCGTCGTCGGAAGTCGCGGGCTGAGTTAGTTCATTAGTTCATTAGTTTGTTAGTTTATTGGTTGGTTAAATTAAAAAAGCACGGTGAGGAGCCGTGTTTTTTGGTAGTAGAAGGAGAATCAAGAATTAAGAATCATGAATCAAGATCCGCCAGCTGGCGGACTTAATTCTTTATTCCCATTTTAACTTCTAATCACCTTAGGTTGGTATATGGTATGCCGTATATGGTATGTGGCTGCTAAGTTTACTTGGTTCTTTAGAGATTAACCTGGCGTTAGGCCCTCTTGATTCATGATTCTAGCTTCTTGATTCTCTTTACTTCTCTTCCCGTTCCATCCTAATCGCCGCGAACGGGCAATTCTTGGCGCAGAGGCCGCAGCCTTTGCAGTAGTCGAGATCGCAATCACGGTAGTTTTTGCCGGCGGCATTAGTTTTGCCGGTAGCGTAAATAATGCCCTCGGGGCAGACATTATCGCAGATGCCGCAGGCGGTGCATTTGTCATGCAGAAATATGGGCCGGAAAGTTCGCCAATTGCCGGTTTTATTCTTTAAACTTTCACCGGGTTTGGTTGAGGGTGGGTATTTCATAAGTTGAAGGTGTTAGTAGGTAATTGTTATTTGATATTTGGTATTTGGGGGAGGAAAGGCTGTAATCAGCGGACGGTGATAAATCAGTCAGTTCTGGTTAAATAGAGGTTTTATCTTGAAGATATAAATTTCATCTAACATCTTCTACTCCACCAAAGCATCTAAACCTAGCCAAATAACAAATAACAAATAACTAGCATTTAGACTATTTCATAAGCCTTCTGCGCCGCTTGAAGATTTTTCGTCACCACAGCCTCGCCTTTGTCGGCGAATTTTTCTTTGATGGCCAGGTTTAAGGATTCCAATTTGAATAGTTTGCTAGTCTGACATAAAGCGCCGAGAATGGCGGTGTTGATCAGCGGTTGGCCAAGAAACTCCAGAGCAACGCTGGTTGCCGCTACGGTTTTAACTTTTAACTTCGGCGGCAGTTGCAGTTCAGTTGGCGATTTAATTGAGTTGATAATCGCGATCGTGGTTGGCTTAATTCCTTGAAAAGTTTTGGGGTCGGCGAGCAGGCTGGCGTCTTGAATCACTAGAAAATCCGGCTCAGTTACTTGGCTACGGAGGGTGATTGGTTTAGTGGAAATGCGGCAATAGGCTTCTAGCGGCGCGCCTTGTCGTTCCACGCCAAAAGAAGGAAAAGCCTGAGCAAACTGGCCTTCATGAAAAGCGGCAAGGGCTAAAAGCTCGGCGGCAGTGACGGCGCCTTGGCCGCCGCGGCCGTGAAAACGGATCGAGATCATATAGAGAATAGTCGTGTTAGTTCTTGTTCCCTACGAATAACGAATTAGCGCGAATGTACGAATTACGAATGACACCTTAACTGTAGGAAGCCATTCGTACATTCGCGCTAATTCGTTATTCGTAGGAGAACGAAGTAATTTGTTATTTGTAGGGATTTTTAAGGATTGTTTTGCAAATAGTAATCAATTGCCTTTTGCCAGTTAGCGAGCGCCTGAAAGCCGGTGACCATTTGGCCGTTAACAAAGAAAGTCGGCGTGCTGACGGCGCCGGCGCCTTGGCCAACCGCCAAGTCGTCTTTAATTTCATCGTAGTATTTGTTGCTATTAAAACAACTGCTAAACTGGTCCATTTTTAACCCCGTCGCTTTAGCTAGATTGGCGTATGACTCGGCGGTCAGGCTTTCTTGGCCGGCAAAGAGGCGGTCGGCCATGGCCCAGAAAAAGACATTGCCTTGCTCTTTGGCGCAGGCGGCAGCTGAAGCGGCGGGCAGGCTTTGTTCGCTGATAATTGGCAAGTCGCGGAAAATTAGCTTAATTTTTTGGGGATAAAGCTGGATTAGTTGTTTTAATACGGAAGACGATTCGCGGGAAAAGGGGCAGGTGAAGTCGCCAAACTCGACAATGGTGATTGGCGCGTTCGGGTCGCCGAGCCAAGGATCGTCCGTGGTTGCCAGATTAACCGTGTTTTTGGTTGCCACTGGCTGATTGGTTAGCGACTCCAGAGAAATTTCACCGCGTTTGACCTGCAAAACCAAATCAACGGTTTGGAAAACCACCGCGAAGGCAAAAGCGAGAAAAATCGCCAAGATAGTTAAGAGCAGCCATTTTTTCCAATGGCGCGGGCGGCTAGGCAGAGTCAGTTTTTTAATCGGCGGGTAAGTGTTCATGGAGGTATTATAACAATTTGGTGGGTTAAGCGCCAGAATTTGGCGTAGGGGCGGACCCATGTGTCCGCCCTAATCAAAAGGTTTTATATTTTAATTCATTTTTGCCCCTGCGGGGCAGGTTTGCTACTTTCTGTGACCAGAAAGTAGCGCAAAGAGTCCCGGGGTGGCAAAAAGCCCGATCTTCGTGGCGTGTTCCTACTTCTCGCCCCGCCTCACCTCGCAGTTGCTACCTTTGGTTCTATTACCCTATATATCGCTTTGCGGCAACATATATTTACTAGTTACTCGAAAGGGTCGGTTCGTCTCGGGGCTTTGCCACCCCGGACCCCGTTGCTATTCCTTTTTGTACTTTTGAATAAAATAAAAGACACTGTAGAAAAATTCTGTGCTGCGCATTGACATAAAACCCTAGTTGTAGTAGACTATTGGTAGCCTTTTATTTTATATGTCTATTCAAAATATCATCTCTATTGCTCAAGTCGTGGTGTCGGTTCTCTTGGTGGCGGGCGTGATGGTCCAAAACCGCGGTACCGGCATGGGCGCGGTTTTTGGCGGGGAAGGCAATGTCTACCGCACCAAACGCGGAGCAGAAAAATTTATCTTTTGGGCGACAGTAGTCCTCGCCTTTTTATTTTTGGCACTCGCCCTCACTCGCTTCGTCATCTAAATGAGGTGGTGGTAAAAAACAGTTTTACGACAATCTCAAATTCTCTTTGTGACTGAAGAAAAAAAGACCGAAGAAGCCGCGGTGGTTTCCCCGGTTAAGCAAAAAATTAAAGACTTTTTTTTGCGTTTTAAGCCGGTTGGCAAAAACGCCGGTTTAGCGCGGGCCGAAGAACAAACCAACCTTGATTATCAGTTGGTGCAGGCGGTGAACCAGACAGGCGGCAAGCGGTTGCCCGATTGGCGGCAGTTACAGCGGTTGGGAAATTTTTTGTCAAAACGGGAAAAGTTGATTTTGAAAATTGCCGGCGGAATTTTGGGCTTGGCGGTAGTCACGCTGATTTTAAATTTTTGGTTTTTTATCCTGAAATCCGGTCCGGCTTACGGCGGCGAGTATTCCGAAGGCTTAGTCGGCGCGCCCAAGTACCTTAATCCGGTGCTCGCTCCGGCTAACGATGTTGATCTGGATATTTCTTCATTGATTTTTTCCGGCTTAATGAAACGCGGGCCGGACGGGCTAACGACTGACTTGGCCGAGAGTTATGAGATTTCTGCCGACCAAAAAGAATACTCGTTTACTCTCCGGCCGGAAGTTAAGTGGCAAGATGGCGCCGACCGCGAGGTGACGGTTGATGATGTGCTTTTAACTTTTGACTTGATCAAAGATCCGAGTGTCGGCTCGCCCTTATATCTGACTTTTAAAGGCGTTAACGCCGAAAGGTTAGATGACCGCCGTTTGAAGTTTATTCTGAAAGAGCCATTCGCGCCTTTTCTCAGCACGCTGACCTTTGGCGTTTTGCCCGAGCATTTGTGGGGCAGTATTGATCCAGCCAATATCAAACTGGCCGGCAGCAATTTGAAGCCAGTCGGCACCGGTCCTTTCCAGTTTGAATCACTGACTAAAGATAGCCAAGGCAATATCAAGTCGCTGACACTGGCGGCGAATAAAGATTATTATGCCGGCCGGCCGTATTTGGCTAAAGCGGTTTTCAAATTTTATCCCGATTTTGTCAGTTTAAATGACGCGCTACTCAATAAAAATGTCTTGGCGGCGAGCTACTTGCCGAGCGTTGATTGGCAAAAGATTTTTGGCGCGGCGACCGCGGCCAAGGGCCTGACTTTGCACGCCTTGGATTTGCCTCAGTATTCGGCTGTCTTTTTCAACCAAAGCAATAACGAAGCGCTGAAAGACCGCCAAGTGCGGCAGGCGCTTTATCAGGCGCTAGACCGCCAATCAATAGTGGCGCAAGTTTTGGCCGGTCAGGGTAAGGTGGTTAATAGTCCGATTTTAGACGGCGTCGTGGGTTATCAGCCTGATTTAACCGCTTATGACTACGCCCCAACCGCCGCGACAGCGCTTCTGGACAAAGCCAAGTGGCAGGCGATAACGCCGAATGAATATATTGAAGCCCAGCGCGCGGCCGAAAAGAAAAATTTGCCTGAAGGTGAGGAGCTGGTTGACCGGTCGGATGCTGACCGGTTGGCCGAGATTACCGGCCAAGAGTATTTTCGGCAAAAGAGCGGCCAGATTTTGGCAGTGGCGCTCACAGTCGTTGATCAGCCCGAGAGTTTGGCAGTCGGTGAAATTATCAAGGCTAACTGGCAGGCGATCGGCGTTAAGGTTGATTTAAATATTATCTCGCCGGACGCGGTGCGCCGCGAGGCGATCAAGCCGCGTAATTTTCAAGCCTTGCTTTACAGCGAAATTGTCGGCGGCGACCCGGATCCGTATCCTTTTTGGCATTCTTCCCAAAGCACCGAGGCGGGGCTGAATCTGGCGTCATTCAAAGACAGCCGGGTGGACCGTTGGCTGGAAGTGGCGCGGCAGAATTCCGACCCGGAGACGCGGGCGGCCAATTACAAAAAATTTCAAGAGATTTTAGTCCAGGAAATACCGGCCATCTTCTTGTACCAACCAAAATATCCTTACGCCGTGTCCAGTTCGGTTCAAGGGATGACGATGACCAAGATTTTTTTGCCGGCGGATCGGCTGAGCGATCTCGGGGGGCGGTATTTGAAAACGAGTAAGAGTTGGTAAGACAAGTCGATAGGTTGTTAGGTAGTTAAGTCGTTAGGGGAAGAAGTTATAAAGTTGGTGGACAAGGGTTAAAAGGTTAAGGGGTTAGATAGCGGAGCGACACAGCCTCTGGCTGTGTTATCAGCGATTAAGAATAACACGCCCAGAGGGCGTGTCGCTCCGCTCTACTAAAATCCATCTCAAAAATAGTTTTAAGGCGATTTAGCGGATATTTTGAGCGAAAACTTTCAAAATTTATGGACAAAAGTAATTTAACACTTAAAAACAATCCAACCCTCCATGATTTTCAAGAATATGTGGCGGAGTTGGTGAAAGAACGAGGTTTTGATAAAGAGAGTATTTCCGAAATTTTTATGTTGTTTCTTGAAGAATGTGGCGAGTTGGCAAAAGCCGCACGCAAAACTCAGAATATCAAATCCGATAAAAACTCTGAGCAATTTCACATTGACCATGAAGCCGCCGATGTGTTTATTTATCTTTTAGATATTTGTAATTATTTTGGTGTTGATTTAGAGAAAGCGTTCCGCGATAAAGAAGAGATTAACAAAAAAAGACTTTGGGAATAGTTTTTAAGCTAAATTTTTGAGAATTAGGAAGTAGTAATTAAGCCGGGATGGTGGAATTGGTAGACACGCACGGTTCAGAGCCGTGTGGGGGCAACCCCGTGGAGGTTCGAGTCCTCTTTCCGGCACCACAAACAAGTTAAAAGTTATAAAGTTTGTAAAGTTGAAAGTTGGATTGAGTAGTTGGTTTAGAGCTAAAAATATGAAGTTAACTATTTTGGGTTCGGGGACTTGAGTTCCTTCTATTAAACGCGCTTCGCCAGCCAATTTTTTGAAAATTAGTGATAAAAATATTTTAGTTGACTGTGGATCTGGAACTTTGCGGCAACTAGAGAAAGTTGGATTGAGTTATAAAGATATTGATGTTGTTTTTTTTACTCACTTTGACGCTGACCATATTAATGATTTAAAGCCCTTAATTCAGGCTTTAGACTGGACGCCGGACTTTGTTCGGAGAAAGGAGTTAGTTTTAGTTGGGCCAGTTGGTTTTAAGAAGTTTTGCCAAAGGCTTTTTAGTTTAACTTCCGGAAAATTAAATTTAGATCATGTCTATCCCTTAAGGATCAAAGAGATAAAAAATAATTTAAAGTTTAAGAGTTTTACCGTAACGGCTACCAAAACAATTCATTCTGAAAATAGTGTCGCTTATAAATTTCAGAGTCAAGGTAAATCATTAGTTATTTCCGGCGATTGTGATTTTGATGAAGGTATAATTAGGCTGTCTAGGAATGTTAATTGTTTATTATTAGAATGTTCTTTCCCTAATAGCAGAAAAACGGCAGGTCATTTAATTGCTAAGGAATGTGGCTTGATCGCTCAAAAAGCTCAAGTGAAAAAGTTGATTCTGACCCATTTGTATCCGGTTTTGCCAGAAATTATTAGACTAAAACAAGTCAAGGTGATTTTCAAAAAAACTATTTTAGCGCGGGATTTAATGAAAATTGAGATTTAATTTAGTAGTGAGAATTGGTAATCATCCGAAAATTATAAAGCGGAATTAAATAGTCAGTTTAGAACTAAAACTATGAAAACAATTTTAGTTGATGCGGTAGACGCTCTAGTAATAGAACAAGAAGGCGCCTTCAAAATCTTTAAAGAAATGCACGATTTACTTGAAACCTTTGCCAATCCTAAAATCATTTTGACCGGGGCCAACGAGGAGCAGTCTAAAGAGTTCGGCTTGGATAATATGCCTTATGAGGTTTTCACATTGAAGCATAATCCCGAGAAAACCGACCCTAAATACTACGAAATAATGCTAAAACATTTTGATTTAGATAAAAATGATGTTATCTATTTTGAACATAATGAAGATGCTGTGAAAAGCGCCGAGTCAGTCGGTATAAAAACTTATTACTACGATAATGACAAAAAGGATTTAGCGGCGTTGGAAAGTTTCTTAAAAATGAATCTTTAGCGGCGAGAACCATAAAAGAGCCAGTAAACGCGCTTCTGTTGGCTGTTTCATGCTTCTCTCTTAATTAACTTGTCTGGGGCTATGCCCCGGCAAAATCTTAATTCAAAACCTCTTTAATTATTTAAGTTAAACTCAGGTTTTAAAGCGTTTTATTTATGACAGAAAAACAACAGTCAGCGGTTAAAAAGCCCGAACAGCGGCGGAGCGGCGGAGCGGACAAAAAACATCATTGGCACGGCGGCCACAACTCCGGCCGGCGGTTTAACGCGCCCAAGAGCCAACATCAACCGACTGGCGCGCCCAAAGCGCCCGGCAGAGAATCGAAATTTAACCTGCCTCAGCGGGCCATGGTTGGCGCCCATCAGTCGGCGGTTAATAAATTGCGGATTATTCCTCTTGGCGGGATGGAAGAAGTCGGCCGCAACATGACAATTTTTGAGTATGGCGACGACATCTTAATTCTAGACATGGGCATCCAATTCCCGGAAGACGACACCCCGGGCGTGGATTATATTATCCCGAACATTGATTATCTTAAAGGCAAAGAAAACAAGATTCGGGCGGTGGTTTTTTCTCACGGCCACCTGGATCACATTGGCGCGGCGCCGATTCTCCTGGAACGGCTGGGTTATCCGACGATTGTTGCCCGGCCGTTGACGATTGCCATGATCAAGCACCGCCAGGACGACTACAAACCACAGGGTTTGAAAAGCCTGAAAATTGCGGAGATTAAAACCCTTCAAGATACCTTTAAATTTGGGGTTTTTAAAATTAAATTCTTCCAGATTGAGCACTCGATCATGGACGCTGTCGGCTTGGTGATTGAAACGCCGGTTATTTCCGTGGTTCATCTAGGCGACTGGACGCTGGAGAAAGATGATAACGGCAAAGCCACAATTGACTATAGTTTTTTGTCGCGTTTGCCGCGGCCCATCGTCTTGATGAGTGAAAGCCTGGGCGTGATTGATGTCCGCACCGCCACCACCACGCCGACCATGCAGCGGAACATGATTAAGATTTTGACCGAAGCCAAGGGGCGGGTGATTATTGGCACTTTTTCTTCGCAAATCGAGCGGATTGAGTGGATCATTTCCACCGCCGAGCGGCTGGGCAAAAAAGTGGCGATCGACGGCTACAGCATGAAGCTGAATGTGGAGATCGCCAAAGAGCTCGGCTATATTAAACTGCGGAAAGGCACGCTGATCAAGGTTGACGAAGTCAGCCGTTATCCGGACGATAAACTGGTGGTGATTGTCACCGGCGCGCAAGGTGAAAGTAACGCGGTTTTTTCGCGGATTATCACCGGCTCGCACCGCAACCTGAAGATTAAAAAGAGCGACACCGTACTTTTCTCTTCTTCGATTATTCCGGGTAATGAGCGGAATATCCAGAAGCTGAAAGACAATATCTACCGGCAGTCGGATCATGTGATTCACGGCGAAATTATGGATATTCATGTTTCCGGCCACGCTAACCGCGAGGATAATGTTCAGGTTCTCCGCCAGATTCGGCCGGACTATTATATCCCGGTCTACGCTTATCACTATATGCTGGTGGAGGCGGCTAAACTCGCTAAAAGCATTGGCTTTCCGGAGAAAAATATTTTCGTACTGGATAACGGCCAAGTGGCGGAGTTTGACACTAAAGGCGGCCGGGCGACCACTGAACGGGCGTTGACTGATTATGTTTTTGTTGATGGCCTGGGTGTTGGCGATGTTTCGCATGTGGTCCTTCGTGACCGGCAACTGATGGCGGCGGACGGCATGCTGGTAGTGATTATCACCCTCCGCAAAAAAACCGGCGAACTAGTCCAGAACCCGGACCTGATCTCCCGCGGTTTCATCCATATGAAAGAAAACAAGAAATTGGTGGAGGAGACCCGCAAGTTCGTCCGCGCCTTGATGAAAGAAGGCGACCATAACTCGGAAGCTTTTGAGAACTACATCAAAAATAAAGTCCGCAATGATGTCGGCGAGTTTTTGTGGAAGAAGACAGAGAGACGGCCGATGATTTTGCCCGTTTTAATTGAGGTGTAGGGCATTAAAACACAAGAACATTAAAACATTAAAACAAGCCGAAAGTTAAAGTTTGTACAAAAAGGTTGCGTGGGTTCTGTAGGGGCGGACCCGCGTGTCCGCCCACAAAGTGTTCAATTGTTTCATAGTTATTAAGAAAACCCCGTTCGCAGATGGCGAACGGGGTTTTGAGTTGTGACGAATGTTATACTGTTTTGACGGCCTTGGCGTTATATTGTGCCAATGCTTCCAGAATACTGGGTTGACCTTTCTGCGGCGGTTTGATCACGGTGGTGATATTGTAACCGCTCAGAACTAAGAACTTAATTTTAACTGATACTTCAGCCTGTTCTGGATCAGCGTCGAGCCGAGCCCCTATTTGTTTAATTAGTCGGTTGAGGAAGTCGGCCAGCCACTCATCGGATTTGTTGCTGGATCTTATGGTTTCATTGATGCGTCTGGTAGTTTCAAATTCCAGCCGATGAAGCTTTATTTCCAACAGAGCGAACACCCCGCTATCCAAACTTCTAAACTGTTTGACTTTCTTTCGTAAGTCATTTGGTTCAAACCGGCGAACCTCCACTGAGTGGCGCCAATATTGCCAGACCGATCGAGTAGGCCAGAGCCAGGGAAATTCCCTCAACATTTTGCGCAGTTTTCGTTCATTGAGATCTTCTTTCTGGGCCATGAGAGTAACCTCCATTTTGAAGCCCATCACGGGCCGGATGGTTGTGGTCCGCCGGATTGGCGGATGAAGGCAACTTAGCATAATTAGTTGGGGCGGTCAAGGATAAGAGAAGCAGTTGAAAGTTGAATAAAAGGGCTGAAAGGTTAAAAGGTTAAAGGGTTAAAAAAACAAAATCCGCCGGAAAGCGGATTTTGTTGAGTCATTAATAACTAGGACGAGAGCGGGTATTCCCACCCTGTTGGAACAAGATTAGAATAGAAAGATAATTAATAACCCTTGTTCTATGATTGCTTTTTTAAACCAGATCCCCTCGGAAGCCAAGATTAAAAAACAGTTAAGAAAGAT
>Ga0172379_10007603_pt1 | contig 14003 bp, 9 predicted proteins | sample GrowelOW334metaG_FD_119756 | JGI IMG/M metagenome (GOLD analysis project Ga0172379, IMG submission 119756) | Groundwater microbial communities from an aquifer near a municipal landfill in Southern Ontario, Canada - Groundwater well OW334 metaG | ecosystem: Environmental > Aquatic > Deep... | reverse complement strand
TCTTTAATTTTTATTGATTCTTTATTTTTATTATTTTCAATTAAAATTGTTATCCCGATCACTAAAAATAAAATAATTAAAATTAAAAAAAAGATGGATCTTCTAGTTATTTTTTTCATTTTTTTTAGTGATATTATTAATTAATAATATCATTTAGATGAGATTAATTTTGTTTGATTAAAAATGTTTAAGAAGGGTATTTTTTTTAGCTTTTTATTTTTAAGTTTTCTTTTGTTTAACTCGACTGTTGTGGCATCTGCAGAAATTAATCGGCCTAAATATTCGCCAGATGAAGTATTAGTTAAATTCAAAAAAGGACAAGTTAATTTGGCTAACCCTGGGTTAATGTCCCTTTTTAGAGAATATACTACTCGAACAAATAATGATTTAGAAAAGGATGCAGTATTAGAATCTGGAAATGTAGTTGTTTATAAAATTAAAAGTGGTCGGTCGGTAGAAGAAGTTGTTAATGAAGTTAGAACTGATTCTAATGTTGAAACAGTTGAACCAAATTATTATTCATATATTTCTGATCTAGGAACTAGTGATGTTGATAAAAATAATTTGTGGGGTTTGGATAATTTTGGCCAAACTATTACTTTTGATAATGGGACAACTAGTATTGGCACGAGTGGGGCTGATATTGATTTAGCCCGAGCTTGGAATGTTTCTGTGGGTACCAGTGATGTTATTGTTGCTGTGATTGATACTGGTGTTGCTTGGAATCATCCTGATTTGATTAATAATATGTGGAATGGTAGTAATTGTTTGGATCAAAATGGCGATACAATTGTCGGTGGTTGTCTTCATGGTTATAATTTTATAACTGGTTCTACTAATCCGGCTCCGGTTCTAACAAATGTAGAAAGCTCTTATCATGGGACTCATATTGCTGGGACTATTAGTGGAGTGATTAATAATGGCCTGGGAATTGTTGGTATTGGTCAGAAAATAAAAATAATGGCTCTTAATTGTCAAGTGGAAAATGGGTCTTTTAGTAGCAGTTGTCTGATTGAATCCATTGATTTTGTAATTAAAAATGGAGTAAAAGTTATTAATGCAAGTTATGGTGGGCCATCTTATTCGTCTTTAGAATATGATGCCATTAACCGCTTTAAGGCAGTTGGTGGTGTTTTTATTACTAGTGCTGGAAATGATGGAGCTAATAATGAAATAACCCCTAACTATCCTAGTGATTATGATTTGGATAATATTATTTCAGTGGCGGCTACTGATAATAATGATCAATTGGCTAGTTTCTCTAATTACGGCACTACATCGGTTGATGTTGGAGCTCCTGGTGTGGATATTTATAGTACTGTTAGTTATAGAAAAGATTATATTGAAGATTATTTAGATTATATAAACGGTATTGGTTCTTATTGGCAAGTTGCAAATACTTCAAATGTTGGGGAAATTTTTAATACTGATAGTCGTACCACTTATTCAAATAATTCTGATTATATTATTACTTCAAAAAATATCGACATTTCGAACACAATTAACAACCCGACTAAATTTAGTTTCAAAGCACAGTGTTATGATGTTGGGACAACTGATAGTGGTGGTGGAGCTACCTCAGATTATGTAGCTTTGGAATTTAATGGTGATGGAGGAGATACTTTTACTGAAGTTTCTAGATTTAATAAATCTTCGATATCTGGTATGTCAACTGGTTCTTGTGGTAGTTCTTATTGCTCTAATACTTTTAATATTGGTATAGGTAGCTCTTATTTAACTAATAATTTTAAATATCGATTACATTGGAAAACTGACTCTAGTTTGAATGCTAATATTGGTTGCTATGTGTACAATATTAAAATAATTGATTATCCTGAAAATGGCACAGATGCTGGTTATGATTTTAAAGATGGAACTTCAATGGCTACTCCTCATGTGACTGGATTAGCTGGATATTTATTAAGCATTAACCCTTCAGTAACTTATTCCCAATTGAGAAATATTATTTTAAATAATGGTGATTCTATTGATGCTTTATCTGGAAAAACTACTACAGGGAAAAGAATTAATGCTTATAATTCAGTCTTAGTAATGGAAGCTCTCATGACTCCTGTTTCTGTTCCCTCTGCACCTAATAATTTAACCACTGTTCCAGGTAATACCCAAGTTTTATTATCTTGGACTGGGCCGGCAAATGTAGGTTCGACTATTGTTCAGTATCAGATTGGATATAAGGAGAGTGTAATTGGCGATACTGAAATTAATTGGACTACTCAGGTAGTTGCTACATCAGAAATTAATATTTCTAATATACCGGTGACTGGTTTAACTAATGGGGTTAGTTATGATTTTAGAGTGGCAGCGGTTAATCAAACTGGATTAGGTGCATATGTTTATAGTTATGGAATAGTACCTGTAGCTCCGGTTCCTGTCCCCTCTGCACCTGGTAATCTAACAGGTGTTTCTAATAGTAATCAAGTTACTTTAAACTGGAATGCTCCAGTCGATGTAGGCTCAACTATTCTAGATTATCAAATAGAATATGGTATAGGAGATAGTTGGATTACTTTTACTCACGAAGTTTCAATTACAGGAACATCCACCACTGTAACTGGTTTAACTAATGGAGTTAGTTATGATTTTAGAGTTAGTGCTATTAATCAAACAGGAGTTGGCTCAACTTCTTCACCTATTACTATTACAATAGGTTCCATTAATAAAACAATAACAGGATTTAGTTTTAATGGGATAGGAGTATCAGGAATAATTAACGGAACTGATATAGGTGTTACTGTTCCGTATGGCACTGATGTGACAAATTTGACTCCAATTATTACTGTTGATGCTGGGGCATCTATTTCTCCACTTTCTGGTACGGCTCGGGATTTTACCAATCCAGTTTCTTACACTGTCACAGCTGAAAATACTTCAACTCAAAATTATAATATAACAGTTACTATCGCTCCTGTTTCTGTCCCCTCTGCACCTGGTAATTTAACAGGTGTTCCAGGTAATACTCAAGTTTTATTATCTTGGACTGGGCCGACAAATGTAGGTTCGACTATTGTCGATTATCAAATTGATTATGGAATAGGTGATAGTTGGACTACTGTGGGTCATGGAAGTTTAATTATTGGAACATCTACTACTGTAACTGGTTTAACTAATGGGACTAGTTATAATTTTAGAGTGGCAGCAGTTAACCAGACTGGATTGGGAGCATATGCTTCTATTAGTGGAGTGACACCAGTGGCAGATTTTACTAATTTAAATATTGCGATTACTTTGGCTCAATCACAGTATGATTCGGCAGTGGCTGGAACTGGTTATGGTCAATATCCAACTAATGCTATCACTGATCTTCAGACAGCTATTACTACAGCTACTGGAATTAAAAATAATTTAACATCAAATCAAGATCAAATAGATCTGGCAGTAAATGCTTTAAATAATGCTGTTTCTGTTTTTAGAGCAACAAAAATAGTGCCATCAAATATTGGAGCAACTAATCTCTCGGATTTAATAACTTATGGTACTTTTACAACCACTCCAAATAATGATAATCCTGATGAAACATCAAAAGTATCAGTGGCTAATAATATAACTATAAATATTGGTACTAGTGGTACTTTAAGTACTGTATATTTATTACAAGGTACAGATATTACTGAACATGATAATCAGCTTTTTAATACTAATGAATTAAGTGCAATTGTAGTCGACAAAAATACTGTATCAGATCTTGGTTCGGGTTTTACTAAAGAAGCAGTAATTCAATGGGGAATTCCAAACAAAACATTAACCTTTAGTAACCCTGTTACTATTAATATTTATGTGGGAACAGACTTGAACGGAAGAACTTTAAATGTTTTGCGTTCTCCAACTGGATCTTCTGGGTGGACAAGTGATGGTATTGTGACACCTGCCACTTGTGTGGTAAGTAGTGGTTATTGTCAATTTTGGGCCACTCAAGCTTCTTATTTTACAGCTGCTTCTTATGAAACTGCGACTCAGCAAAGTTCTGATAATAATAGTAATAATTATGGACCAAGAGTTTGTACTGATAGTCCTCCAATCGATAACCCTGACCTTTTTGAAATTAAAACTATTAAAGGCAGTGTTAAACTTTTTTACTCCCCAACTTCACAAGCAACGTCTTATGCTGTTTTATATGGTTTGAAAAAGGGAGACGAACGATTTGGAACATTTATTAACACTATTAATGAAAACAAAGGAGTACAAAATGCTGATATTAATATGCTTAATCCAAAAATAACTTATTATTTTAAAGTGGCGGCGGTTAATGGCTGTACTATGGGCCCATGGTCAGAATGGGTGCCAGCTAAGGCAAATAAAAAGGGAACAATTTATAAATATAAAACTATTATTAAAAATAAGTTGAAAACATTGGTAAATATTTTTAAATAATTCTATAAATTTGTTAGAATATTTTATGGTGAAATTTTTAATGGGATTTGTTTATGCATTTAGAGGAATAGTTGGAGGTTTTGAAGGACGGAATATGAAGTTTCACGGAGTGATGACTTTAATATTATTGACAGCGAGTTTATATTATAAATTGTCAATAAATGAATGGATAATAATTTTGGTTTTGGTTTCATTGGTTTGGTCAGCTGAGTTAGTTAATTCTAGTGTTGAAGAATTAAGTAATACAGTTAGAGATGTTAATAAATTAAGCTATGAAGCGACGACTAAGGTGAGAGATATGGCGGCAGGATCGGTATTGGTAACTGCAATGGTGGCGGCAATAATTGGTTTGATAATTTTTATTCCTAAGATTTTTTAATTAATTTTTAATTTTAATTGTTTTTAATTGAATTGATTTAGTTATTTAATGTGGAAGGAAAAAATATGAATATGTTAGTACCTAAAAAATTATTAATGGCGCCATGGTTTCCGTCTGATTTGGATTCATGGTGGAATAATGATTTAATAACATCGAATAATGATAGCGGTCTGTCAATTTCTGAGGACGATAAAAATGTTTATGTGAAAGCGGCAGTGCCTGGAATTGATGCTAAAGATATAGAAATCACCTTCAATAAGGGACTTTTGTCAATAAGGGCGGAATCAACTGAAAAAGAGGAAAAGAAAAAGGTGATTAGGCAATCAAGACAATCTTTTGTTTATCAATTGACGGTGCCGGGTGATATTGATAATAATACTGAACCAGAAGCAAAATGTAAAAATGGAATGATGACAGTCATATTTGCTAAGTCACCAAAAGTACAACCTAAAAAAATTGCCATTAAGGCGGAATAAAAAAAACGATCTTTAGGTGTGATAATCTTAATTCATGTACACAATTACTTTTGGTGGTTGGTATCAAAGAACAACTTTACATCTAACTGAGATATTTAATTTTTTAGCATTAGGTGAAACGAATTTGGGCTTGGATAAAAATAAAATATTAAAATTACGAGAAGGTTTAGAAATTATTAGTGTTTCGAGAGAAATTGATTATTTGGAATATGTTAAAGCTAACACAAAAAATGGAATAGAAATTCGCTACTATGAAGATGGTCTGTATATTTTAGAAATTAATTCAAAAGATGCAGTTGAAGCAAAGACATTGTTGGAAGAATATTTTGAAGAAAAATTAAACCCGGCAATTGCTTACATTTTTTCGTTAGGAGCGCCAACACCAAAAATTTTGGCGAACATTAAATTGGATCACCCGGTGGTTATTTCGACTAAATCAAAAAAAATAGAAGTGGATGAAAATGTTTTTGGAAAAATTTACAGCAAAATTGAGGCTGATGATATGTCGGTGTATAAAACTCCAAAATATATTTTTATTAGAGGAATTGATGAAAAACATGTTCGAGCTTTGATGGAAATGCAAATTTTTTTTAGAGAATTTAAGGATCAATTAGAAAGATATTTGAATATTCATAGAGAGTTGTGGGAGGAAATATCTGAGTATAAAGAAAAGAGAGTTTTGTTGGGTAAAAATATTGAGAAAGTGAGAATGAAATTAGATGGATATCAAAAAACGATTAATTTAATTGGTAGCCGAATTAATCAAATGAATGTTTATGTAAACACGAGATCATCAATTGCTAAAAAAATGAGTTTAGAAGAAAAATTGTCAAATATTTTTCAATATAAATTTGAAACATTGATTGATACACATGCTTATATAAAAGAAGTCTGGAATATGACAAAAGATTACCTTAATACAGCGATACAAGTGGTTTTAGAAGTTAAAAGCCAAGCAAATGCAAATACTATTCAATCTTTAACTTTAATTACAACTATTGGAGTGGTGTCGGGAATAATTGGTTATTTGTCTAAAGATCAATTTCCTAAAATTACACTTATTGGGATGTGTTATTACTTGATTTTAATTGGTTTAACTTGGTTGATAAATAGAATAGTTTTTACGGTGGCAAACAATAAAAAATATAAATTAGAATTCAGCTCGATTAAGACTTAATGAAAAGTAAATTTATAAGGGCGGTACTGCTACAATTTTCGGGAATAATGGGAGCAGGAATATTTGCTCTCCCCTACTTTTTATATAATTCTAACTTTTTTTGGGCAATAATTGGAATGTTTTTAATTGCTTTGGTAACAGCAGTGGTTAATATTTTTTATGTACAAATTATTAGCAACACACCGGGCGACCACCAATTATCAGGTTATGCTAAAAAATATTTGGGTGAAAAATTTAAATATTTAGCGGCAACGAGTTTGATTGTTTCTGGATTGGGAGCAGTGTTGGCATATATTAAATTAGGGTCAGGATTTATCCAAATTTTATGGCCAATAAATAGTTTTTTATCAGTAATGTTTTTTTTATTATTGATAATATTGGGGTATTTATTAAAAATAAAAAAAATTAAAATTATTTTGGATTTTTTACCTTTCGTGGCTATATTTATTGTTTTTTTATTATTACAAATTGTTTTGATTAATCCGTTTCCAAAAATTGAATTACAAAATTTTAATTTCACTTTTTTTGGGGTGGTAGTGTTTGCATTATCAGGTTTTACAGTGATACCAGAGATGAAAGATCTATTGGATGGTGGAGAAAAAGTAAAAACAAAGTTGGCGTGGGCTTCAATTATGGGATTGTTGTTGGCTTTTATAGTTTATGTAATTTTTAGTTATTCAATAATAAAATTAGTTGGGGATAATTTAACTGAAGATAGTGTGACAGGACTGGCTAAAACTTCTTATTTAATAGCAGGGATAATAGCTGTTTTTGGAATATTGACCACTTTTAAGGGGTCTATAAATTTTATGAATGTTTTTCATGAAATTTTTTATCGTGATTTTAAAGTGACAGAAAAAATATCTAGTTTACTAGCAGTAGTTTTACCAATAACAACATTATTACTTTTTAATTTATCTTTTGGGACAATTTTGGGAGTAATTGGAGCTGGAAGTATTTTTGTCTCAACAATAATAATTTGTCTGATAATGTTTAAACTTAAAAATAATTATTTTATTTTTAGTTTAATTATTTTGATTTTGATAGTTTTTGTGATTGGATTCGTGTCTACATTTTAAATTCGAATAAAATATATTTAAATTTAATTTACTTAGTTTTTCTTAGATTTTTTTAATCTTTCTGTTGTTTAATTAATTGCAAATTAAGTTATTATTAAGTAACTTTTGATTAAATATGAAAATTTTGTTAATTGAGGATGAAAGACAAACGGCAAGTTCGATTAAGGAAATGTTAAAAGTTTATTATGCAATCGATATAGCCTATACTGGGCAAAAAGGAGAGGATTTGGTGTTTGATAATGATTATGATGCAATAGTACTGGATGTGGTTTTGCCTGATATTGATGGATTTCAAGTTTGCCGAAATATTAGAGAAGGTGAAATTAAAACACCGATTATAATGCTAACAGGAAAATCAGAAACGAGGGATAAAATTAATGCTCTTAATTTAGGGGCGGATGATTATTTAACTAAGCCATTTAGTTTTGAAGAACTTCATGCCAGGCTACAAGCTTTAATAAGACGGGCTCCAAATGGTTTTTCATCTGATAAATTATCAGTTAATGGTTTAATTTTAGATACTGTTTCTAATACAGCTGAATATAAAGGGGATAGAATTGAACTTAGATTGAAGGAATTTAGATTATTAGAATATTTAATGCGTAATGCTGGTAAAGTATTGACGAGAAGTATGATTTTGGAGCATGTATGGGAAAGTGATACAAATCAGTTGACTAATACTGTTGATGTTCATATTAATTATTTAAGAAATAAAATTGATCGACAGTTTGGAGTTAAGATGATTAAATCGGTGCATAGCTTGGGATATAAAATTGCTACTTGAATTAACTTTTGGTTATAATTATTATTAATTAATTATTAATTTAGGAGATAAAAAAATGAAAGAATTAATGAAAAAAGTTTTGACTGATAAAAAAGCAAGAAATGTAGTTGCTGTGGCAGCGTTTGTAATGTCGATTGTGGTAGCAGAGCCATGGGAACAAATAATTTAAAGATTTAAAAGTTGTTAAGAGAAGAAAAAGAGCGAAAATTGTTGTTGTTGGTAGTTATTTTGCGTGGGATTATTTTTCTTTCTTTAATTGCAGTTTTGGTGAATGTAGTAATAAATGGTGTGCAATATGATTTTTTGTTTGAGTTTGTTCCTGGTTTATTTTTGGGTCTTTTTTTGTTTTTATTGGGATTAGTAAAGAAAGGATATTTGTTTGTACCGTCGTTTATTTTGATTTTAATATTATCTTTAATAGCTTATTATCTAGGAATATGTTTTGGTGTGGTGATATCTTATTTTTGGATTTTATTGATATTAGTAATAGTGTTAACAGGGGTACTTTTTACGATTAGATTTACTTTATTTCTGATTGGAATTCACGTGTTGTTAATATCTCTTTTAACTTTTTTACAAATTAATAATCGAATTGGATATGTCTCGTGGACAATAGAACCAACATGGGGTTCAACTTTGGTGAAAAGTGTAATTTTATGTGTTATTTGCCTTGTTTCTTGGTTGTCGAACAGAGAAATCGAAAAGGCCTTAAGACTGGCTAAAAATTCTGAAGTTGCATTAAAAAAAGAACGGGATAATTTGGAAATTGAAGTTGAGAAAAGAACGAAAGAGTTAAAAACAGTTCAATTGGAAAGAATGGTAAATTTATATAAATTTGCTGATTTTGGACGATTAACAGCAGGAATGTTTCATGATATTGCTAACCCGTTAACACAAGTATCTTTAAGTTTAAGTAATATAAAGTTGCAAACAAAAAATAAAATATCACATGAATTAAACAAAATTGAACCCACTATTAGGAGAGCGATTAAAGGAACTAAACAAATGGAAAAATTGGTTGTGTCAGTAAGAAAACAAATCCAACAGCAAGAGACAAAAAGTAATTTTAGGCCATGGATAGAAATAGTGTCGGTAATGGAAAGTTTTGAATATAGAGCTAAAGAAATGAAAATTCAACTTAGTATTATTGGTAAAAAAGAAATCAGTACGTTTGGTAACCCGGTTAGATTTTATCAATTGGTTAGTAATTTGATTTCTAACGCATTAGATTCGTATTGTGAAGTAGAAAGAGATAAAAATAGAAAAATTATTGTTGAATTGAAGATTGATAGAGACGAAATAATATTAAAGGTGGAAGATTTTGGTTGCGGTATTGGTGAAGAAATTAAACAAAAAATTTTTGATCCGTTGTTTACTACTAAAGATTCTGAAAAGGGTACAGGGATTGGGCTTTATATAAGTAAAACTATTGTAGAAAAAGAATTTGGGGGAAAGGTTGAAGTGAAAAGTAAATTAAACGAAGGAACTTTGTTTACTATTAGATTCCCTGTTAGAAAAAAAACCGATGAAAAAAAATATTGATCGAGCAATTAGTTTTATTAAAGGTCAACAACAAAATGATGGTGGTTTTTTGAGTTGGTCGAGTCCAAATAAAAATAATTTTAATAAGACTAAAAAATATAATTCTATTTTTCCATCAGCATTAATTTTATCTTGTTTAGATTCGGTAGAAAAATCGGAGGAAATCAAAAAGAGATTAGTGAATTTTCTTTTGTCTCAAAAAAGTGAACACTGGTCGTTTAATTATTGGAAACGCGACGCAGAAGAAAACAAAAGAATGCCCTACCCTGACGATCTTGATGATACTTTTTGTGCTTTGAGTGGAATCTATAAATATAATTCAAAATTAATTGACGGAGCAGTAGTAGTTAAAATTGTGACTTTGTTGACGGCGATGGAAAAAAAAGAAGGCGGACCATATAAAACTTGGCTGGTTTCGAAAAATGTTGATAAAGTTTGGAAAGATGTTGATTTGGCAGTTAATAGTAATATTGGTTATTTTTTGTCATTGCAAGAAATTGAATTAGAAAATATTAATAAGCTAATTAAATTAGCGATCGAAAAAGAAAATTTGACATCGCCTTACTACCCTTCCATTTATCCAATTGTTTATTTTATCTCTAGATTTTTTAAATCGGAAAAATTAATAAAAATAATTTTATCGAAAAAAAATGGTGATAATTGGGGAAACCCATTAAATACAGCCTTGGCGGTTAATTCGCTTTTAAATTTAAAAATTGATTTAAAAATTTTATGGCCAAGTATTAATTACTTAATTAAAAATCAAAAAAACGATGGTTCTTGGAAAGCAAGTGCTTTTTGTATTGATCCGGCGATAAATAGAGAAACTTATTATGCTGGCTCCCCGTCTTTAACGACAGCTTTTTGTGTGGAAGCGTTAAATAAATATTTTTTAATGACGATTAAAAAACCTGATCAAAAAAAGGATAAAATGGCTGGTGAAATTCACCAGGAAATACTACGAATAGCCCAAAAAAGAGTAAATTTTTTATCCCAAATACCTGAAGAAAATTGTAAAAAAAGTATTACTCTTTTACCGTATATTTTTTATAAATCTTTGGGAAAAAATGGAAAAAGGGTGTCAAAGAAATTAATTATTAAATGTGGATTGGCTAATCTTTATGGATGGATTGCCTATACAATTTATGATGATTTTTTGGATGGTGATGGAGATAAAAAAACTTTGTCGATGGCGAACGTGTGTTTAAGAGAATTGGCACTTATATATAATGGTATTTTGCCAAAAACTGATTTTGCTGATTTTTTTAATAACACGATGGATGAAATTGATGCGGCTAATTATTGGGAAGTTATTAATTGTTATAACGAAAAACAAATACCTAATTATGGTGATTATTTACAATTGGCTAAAAAATCTTTGGGGCATGCATTGGGACCAATTGCGATTTTGTATTCATTGGGATTTGATAAAAATTCACTAGAGGTAAAAAATATTTGGATTTTTTTTAAGCATTACTTGATTGCTAGACAATTAAATGATGATGCGCATGATTGGGAAGACGATTTAAAAAAAGGATTTATTAATCCGGTGGCAGTGGAAATTTTTAAGAAAGCAACCAGTAAAAATGATTTTAAGGAAATATTTTGGAAAGAAGTTTTAATTGAAATTTCGAATACTATTTTAAAAAATATAAGTAAGTCGAGGAAAAAAATAAGTGAAATTAAATTGATTGAAAAACCAGAATTAATTTTGTCAGTATTAGAAAATCCGGAACAATCAGCTAAAAAAGCAATCGAGGAACAGACAGAAACAATGAAATTTATAGGTGGATATTAAGATTTGATTAATTGCTAGGATTTTTAAGATTTTGTTAACTTTTTAACATTTTTTAACTTATATTTGGTTTTATTTATTTGTGAACAGAAAATGTTTTGGCTTATTTTTGATTGGGTGTCTGATTGGAATAAATTTGTTGAGGTTTGGTTTATTAATAAAACCTAAACAAGTAATGGCAACTGATTATTATGTTGACCCGAGTGGAACTAATGATGGGTCTCATGGAACAGCAAGCGGAGCAAACGCTTTTCAAACTATTCAATATGCCATAGGTGATACTAGAGTTGTTGATGGTGATACTCTTAATATTGCGACTGGTGAATATGTAGAACAGGTTAATATTACTAAAGCGATAGTATTAAATGGAACTGGAGGAACTACAGTTATTAAACCAAATTCGTTGGATGTATATGTAACAACACCATCCGGGATGACAACGGGGATAATTGTGGTTAATGATATAGGAAGTACGGTTACAGTAGAGAATTTAACAGTAGATGCATCTTCGTTATCAACTGACAGAGTAGATTGGTTCGGTTCAACAATACCCGATATGCGTTTTGGGGGAGTCTTTTTTTATAACACTAGCGGGGTAATTGAGAATGTTAGTAGTATACATAATGATCATGTAGTAATACCGATTGGGTCTGAATCGTGGAAAAGTGGAATACATGCTTTTTGGGCGGATGCTGATACTACTTCGGCAAAGGCAGTTGAAATTAGTGGTTGTACGGCCTCTAATTTTTTAAGTAGCGGGATTCAAATTGGAGAAACAACCACAAATATAACGGTAAATATTCATAATAATGTAATTAATGGGGGTGGAATTTTAACTACGCGACGACAAGGTGGAATTAAAGTTTATGATGGGGCAACAGTTACAGCAATTTCGGGAAATGTTGTTAGTGATCTACACTATAATACTGCTGATTGGGATACGGCAATAGAGGTAATAAATATTCAAGATGGAGCGGTGATTGAAAACAACACGATTATTAATTGTGATTTTGGAATTACTGATAGATATAGTTCAGAAGTGAATATTCAAAATAATGACATTTCTGGTTCGGGACATACTTATGGAACAGGAATTTATTTAGATAATGAACAGGCAAATATTAATAATTCAACACTATATTTAAATACAATTGGGAGTGGTTTTCCTCGTGGTGGTATTAGTTTGGAGGGATTTACTCCAAATAGCCATACTGTTGGAGTGAGTGTTTTGGAAAATACTTTAACTGGTGATGGGACTAGTAATTCATCCGCTATTTTTGATCTGGGTGATGGGGCGGTGACAACATCGATAACAGGAAATAATATTTCCGGATGGGATAAAGGAATTTTTTTGGATGTGGGAACTTCAATTGGTGGATACGAAATAACTGAAAATTTGATATTTAGTAATACTAGTTATAATTTACGAAATAATACTGCGGATACAGTAAGTGCTATAAATAATTGGTGGGGAAGTAAAAATTATCAGGTTACAAAATCATTAATTTATGGAAATGCAACTTTTATTCCATATTACATTGAAAATTCAAGAAATTATTTAGTGGTTAATCAAGTGGGTGGTACAGCCACAATCAGCAGTAATAATCAATATTTAGCCGTAATTACAAATTCAACTACACCGGCTAATATTACAATAAATAGTGGAATAACCAGTCCAACAATTGATTTTAGTGGGTTTATTTCTAGTGGATCAGGAACATTACCAGAGGTAAATATTTTGGCAAATAATGTTAATGGTGTGGGAATATCTATTCAGGCTTCAACTTCAATATCAAGTACAGATATTGGTTGGGATGGAATGATGTTGGCTCCAACAGCAATATCGACGACGATACCTGAGGTTTCGGGTGAAACGAGGACTGTGGAAACGGCAATTGATGTTGGAGTGACTGATGTTAAATTATCTTTTGATAAAGCAGTAAGGATATTGTTTCCAGATCAAGCGGGAAATAGAGTGGGGTATCTCAGAAGTGCTATACCATTCACTGAAATTACAACGACCTGTGGGAGTGATTCTGGTGCGACATTGGGGGTGGATGAAGATTGTAAAATTGATGTTGGTAATGATTTAGTGGTATGGACGAGACATTTTACTAAATTTATTGTTTTCAGTTCTGTTTCAACAATAACACCAACTCCAACACCCACCCCTACCCCAACCTCCTCACCTTCTACTTCAACTTCCACCTCTTCAATTAGTAGTACTGGTTGGGCAGCACCAGCATGTAGTGCAACTAAACCAGGAGGGACACCAATTATTACTAATACAATTAATGGAGATAATAGTGTGACTTTAACTTGGTCAAAAGCAAGTAATCCAGTAACTAAATATTTAATAGCTTATGGAACTTCTTCTGGATC
>Ga0172379_10007602_pt1 | contig 14003 bp, 11 predicted proteins | sample GrowelOW334metaG_FD_119756 | JGI IMG/M metagenome (GOLD analysis project Ga0172379, IMG submission 119756) | Groundwater microbial communities from an aquifer near a municipal landfill in Southern Ontario, Canada - Groundwater well OW334 metaG | ecosystem: Environmental > Aquatic > Deep... | reverse complement strand
TACCATTGTATACTCCATCGGCAGCGGTCTGGCGATGGCAACTACCGCGCTGGTAGCCCGCCGAACGGGGGAAAAGCGGCCCGAAGAGGCTTCAAAAGTGGCTTTTCAGGCGATTATGACAGGGATTCTGGTCTCTTTCCTGATTTCGATTCCGGGGTTTTTATGGAGCTCCGACCTGCTCCGGCTGATGGGCGGTTCCGTACATATGCAGAATGACCTGTCGGCTTATACACGGATCAGCCTGGGTTTTAACGGTGTTATCATCATTCTTTTCATTATCAATGCCGTGCTCCGGAGTTCGGGCGATGCGGCGATGTCGCTCCGCGTGCTGGTGATATCAAACGCGATTAATATTGTGCTCGATCCTTTGCTGATTTTCGGCATAGGCCCGTTCCCTGAACTGGGGATCAAAGGAGCGGCAATCGCCACGTTGACCGGCCGGGGCATCGGGGTCCTTTTCCAGTTGTTCCTGTTGTTCAGGGGAAAAAGGAGGATTCGGTTGACCTTACATGATATCCGATTTGAGCCGAAGACCATGATTCAGATCATCCGGTTATCGCTCGGCGGTATTGGCCAGTCGCTGATAGCCACTACCAGTTGGGTGGGAATGGTGAGGATCATTGCCACGTTCGGAAGCAATGTAGTGGCAGGCTACACAATTGCGATCCGGATTGTAGTGTTCGGGCTGCTGCCTTCGTGGGGGATCAGCAACGCAGCATCCACGCTCGTGGGTCAGAATCTCGGGGCCAACCAACCGGAACGGGCCGAAAAATCGGTTTGGATCACGGCGCGTCTGAATATGATCATTCTCTCTGTTTTCGGGTTCATCCTGGTCGTCTTTCCTGAAACTTTTATCCGCCTGTTCATTCAAGATCCGGCAGTGGTTTCCTCAGGTGTGGAAGCCCTGCGTATCATCAGCCTCGGATTCCTTTTCTATGGACTGGGAATGGTAATGATCCAGTCGTTCAACGGCGCCGGTGATACGGTAACCCCCACCAAAGTCTATTTCATCTGTTTCTGGCTGATTGAAATTCCGATGGCCTGGCTACTCTCCCACCCCCTTGGCTTGCAACAGATTGGCGTTTTTATTGCCATTGTGGTAGCCGAAACCTTTATGACGTTAATCTCTTTATATCTTTTCCGAAAGGGGAAATGGAAGTTGAATAAAGTCTGATGGATAAGGGCCGACTACCTGAATGCTGTCAGGACCATCACGAGACCGGTTTCAGCATTTTGGATGCGGGCCGTGAAGGCTATTTCCACGCTACTATCCTCATAAAGGAATGCACCGTCGTAAGTTGACTGATCGACATTCCAATAGGGATAGCCGGCGATAAGCACCTTGGTTGGACCGATGTAGGCTTCCTGATCGGGGATATCAAAGACGATGGCATTTCCGGCATCTTTTACATCCGTCCCATGGAACATCAGCACATTGCCATCATAGAAATCAAGCACATCGAGGCTCCCAGTATTCTTGGTCACGCGCATGGTGCCCTTGATATCATAGTTATCACCCTGGTCGCCGATATAGACCAGATCGTTTCCGACTTGCTGATTTATCTCCACAGTATAAGAGTATTGGCCGATAATTTCATCGCGCAGGTCAGGCACGTCCTCAGTACAGGAAGTGACCAGTAAAGGAAGAAATGCCAACAGGAATAGGAATCCTGGTAAAAGTTTGGTTTTGAGCGTTTTCATGACTGTTTTGTTTGTTGGGTTTTTATTTATTTCAGGCTCTTTCATGCCCCCAGCTTTCTCAATTCAGATTGATGAAGTTCGATGGTCTGACGGAGTCCACTTCTCTCTTTCAAAACCTGTGCCAATTCCCATCCTTTCCGTATGGCATCTTTGTCGAAGCTCTCTAAAACGATGTATTGAAAGACTTTACCTGTAAGTCGGGCCTTAACGGATTTCATATAGTTGTCGGCAATGAATGCAATGGCCCCTGCATCCGACCCCTCCCTGAATTCGATGGTTTCCCACCGGTCGCCCAGATCCTCCACCTTTCGGTTCCATTCATGTCCAAGCGGGATGGTATCGGTCAGGATATAATTAGCCTGATCATACACCCGGAGACTGGTTTGATCGATCCATGATTTACCGTAGTAATGGGAAATCAGCCATATGTCTCCGTTTTCATTCAGCCCTATTTTAAGGAAAGTACGGTTCCACGACGACTCAGCTGTTTGGCGCCGGTGCTCATAGGTGCCCGGAAAACCTGCCTCACCTGGGGTGAACAGAAAATCCCCGGTCAGTTCAGGCAGCCGCGACTCAAGTCCCTTGAGCAAAGCCTCCGATGAGTCGATGACCTGTTTATGGTAATCGACCGCAATCTTATTCTTCCGCTTGAGCGCCTCCCCGACGATCCCGAAATCCTCCTTATTCCACACCATCATCGAATCCAGGATCTTCATGGCGGTGGTATAATCATGACCGGCCACCAGGGCATCCGTACGCTGGAAATCAGCCTGTGCCTTCTTTGCCGCACTGGAGGTACAGGAGACCGATAAGCTGATAATCATTGCGCTACCAATGAAATAAGATAAGATTCTCATATTTTATATTTTCATCATTTGACCACCATGCACTTGCTGATCTTCACATCCGTGAGCATACCGTCGCACCGTCCTTTCACAGTAACCGGCATTCCCTCGCTCAGGGCATCTATGTCCGCTTTCTGTTTAACAGCCTGGAGGCTGTCGATCGTGCAGGTTACACCCATCATCGGATCCACCAGGGTAAGGGTAACATTCCCGTTTTCATCCTTCTCCTTGGATACCAGGGTTGATTTGATGAGAACTGTTTTTCCTCCGAATTTTTCAGTGGCCAAATTTTCGTTGGCATTAAAAACCGAGAAAAGTGAATCGGCAGAAATCTCAAAGTCGGGTTTCATTTTTTCGATAGGTTTTTCCTTTCGTAAAAAACCGTACCAATAAGCAAATCCCCCGGCCACTACTCCCACCAGAACAATGAAACCGGCCAGGAGCCACAATTTCTTTTTCATGATGGTTTATTTTTTTGGCGTAAAAACCACATAATTCATCTGAACAGAAATTTTCACCGTTTCAGCGATATTCTGCCTTACCACACTGGGGATTTTAATCCCATAATCCTCAGGTATGACAGAAAAAACCGACTCCCCAAGAATTTTATCCTTCCCGACGGTAAGGTCACCCGGAGCCTCGATTTCTTTTGTAATCCCATGTAAGGTTAGTTTTCCGGCAACTTTAACCCGATATTTTCCGGGTTTTGTAAAATCGATCGACTTCAATTCGGCAATCTTCCCTTCGAAAGATGATTTAGGAAATTTTTCGGATTCAATGTAATTTTCATTGAAATGCTCCTGCATCAGAGGTTTGGCAAACTGAAACGACCGGTTAAGGACGGAAAAAATAATATCACCTGTTGATACATCCAGGAAACTCGTCACCTGGTCATTCACTGCCTTGATATCCTCAACCGACGTATGGGAAAAAAAATCGATGTGACCGGTTTTGGTAAAGTACCTGTTTTGGGCTGATACCGACATCGAAACCATGAGGCCAACAACCAACCAGACAACCTTTTTGTTCATCACTTCTTTTTTGAGTCTAACATAAAAATCCTTGAAATGTTGAATCCGAGATGAATATCCCCCTTCAGCCAGGATCCGGTGGTTTTACCAAGGAAACCGCCTTCGCGCATTCCCTGAGCATTGGTGAGGACAATTTGGAACACATGACCGCCGGTTTCAATATCGAATCCAAAAGAGAGTGGATTATAATATTTGGTGGTGGTACGCTGGGGTATCGGTCGCAAGACGTAATAATATTCACAATTGACTGCCAATCGGTTAGCCACTTTATAACGTCCGGCCACCCCCATGGCGAACAGATCATTCTGGTCCATGACTGTTTCCACCAGATTCCGGTGAACAAGCGTCGGCATCAGTTGAAGGGTGACTTTCGAAAATTTCCGTGCAATCAGCAGCTGCTGGATAAAGCTTAACCTGGAGCTGAAATAATTTGTCCGGCTTGGGTCACTCCATTTCAGCCCGATGGTTTCAATGCTCGACAGGTAGCTTATTGTTAACGGAAAGGCTCCCTTACCGGTCTGTTGATTGGCAATATTATAACGGGCAAATGCATCAATCGTTTTTTCGAATGTTCCTCGACCGACTCCAACCATCAGGCGGTTAAAGAGACCGTATTCCAAACTTAAATGAATGTTTGACTGATCGAGTCCGAAGAACTCGTACGCCCCTGAATTCACACGTCCAAAGCGGTGGGAAATCCTGAAGTCCAACTCACCCTTTCTAAGTTGTTTGACTGAATGGCCGTCCGCTACGCGGGTAGCCTTAAACAGGGCCTCCACCGGTACCCGACCCTCGGTAGATGATTCGGCCAGAAGGTCGTTGAGGTTTTGGGATTTGAGGGTGGCTCCTGTGGTGAGGAAGAGGAGGAGGAGTATGTAGGTTGTTGGTTTCATGAAGAGGTTAGAGGTTAGAGGTGAAACTTTGTTCAAAGCGAAGTGTTCCCGCATTCGCGGGAATGACAGAAAAGGAAGTTATGGGGAGGAAGGTCATAAGGGGGTTAGTTGTTGGGGGCGCCTTTGTCGATCCAGATCTTGATTTTAGTGATGGAGCAGGTGTCAAGTTTGGCACCATCCTTAGGCATCCAAGCATGTTGAGGATCATGAATGATTGAAAGATAGAACAGTCCTTCAACAACTGCCTGTTTCAAGGAGGTAAAATCCTCGAGGTTCATATTTCCGCCCAATGCAGCATTGTCCTTAACGCTGTGGCAGCCATAGCAGTTGGTTTGCAGGATCGGTTGAACGGATGTTGAAAAGGTGATCCCGGTGGTATCACAGCCCTTTTCAATTTTAGGATAGAGTTCCTCTTCATTGTCGTAATAACAACCGGCGACGAAACCGGTGATGAGGGCACATAACAGGACTTTTTTCATTTCACGCCTCCTTCGTTGGTCAGGTTGAGGTTGGGTTCACTCAGGCATTTGATATCCTTGGCCCCCTGCTCAATCCAGATCCGTATCAGAATCCGGTCGGACTCGGCAAGGGCGTGAGTTGGTGGCATCGGCTCCATCATACTGGAAGTAATCGCCTGATAAATTCTGCTTTGCGCCGGTGAACCGGCGGTAATTCCTCTTTTTATACCCTCATAATTGGTAAGGTCCATCTCTTCACCTTGTCCGGAATGACAGTTCTTAGTGGTGCAGGCGTTGGTAAAAATATGCTGGATGTCCCGTTCAAAGCAGAGTGTGTCAAACCGGGCCAGGTTCAGGGTTTCGTGGGTGCACGACGGGATAATTCCAGTCATTGTTACAGCCAGTATAACAATGAAAAGCCCGCCAATGATGGCTCTCTTCATATTTTTGTAAATTTGGCTTAAATTTAAAAACTTAAACTGATATCTAACAATTCATGACCCGTTAAACACCCTTGCAAACCATGAAAACCCACCTTAAAAATTTTCATTATTTCTTTTTTTGCTCTCTCCTGCTTTTACCTTTTACACAATGTAAAAATCCTGATCATGAGGGGTGGAAACCGCAGTCCGGACCGCTGAAAACCCAATGGTCGGCCGATGTGGCACCCGGAAAAACCTGGACCGGATACCCACGTCCGCAAATGCAGCGAAAGAACTGGGAGAATCTTAACGGATTGTGGGATTATGCCATCACCGACAGTGCCGCCGGGATTCCGGTGAGCTGGGATGGAAAGATCCTGGTACCGTATCCGGTCGAATCAGCTCTATCGGGAGTCATGAAACGGGTTTCCGCACAGGACAAGATTTGGTATCAGCGGACACTCGATGTCCCGGCTCATCTTAGGAGCAAAAGAATACTGCTGAATTTTGAAGCCATCGATTGGGAGGCGCGCATTTTCATCGATGGAGAAGAAGTAGGCATGCACCGGGGCGGTTATGACCCGTTCACGGTTGATATCACGTCGCATGTGAAACCCGGCATCAAGCATAAACTGACTATTTCCGCCTGGGATCCCACTACCGAAGGGTGTCAGCCGGTAGGCAAGCAGTTCACCAAACAGGGTGGCATCTGGTATACCCCCTCTTCGGGTATCTGGCAAACGGTTTGGCTTGAAAAAGTACCGGAAACATACATCACTGATTATCAAATCACTCCGGATATTGATAAGCAACAAATACAAATAAAGGTTACCGGCGAGGAGTTTTTTGGAAATGACCGTATTGAGGTAAAAATATTTGACAAGCAAAAACAGGTCGGGATCGACGATGGGGACCCGGATGAACTTATCACGGTAAAATTGGACGGGATGCATCTCTGGACCCCGGAAGACCCTTATCTGTATGATTTGCAAATCCGGATCGTCAGGAAATCTTCGACTGTGGATATGGTCAAGGGTTATTTTGGTATGCGAAAGATTTCCATTGGGAAAGATGAGAAAGGGATTACGCGGATATTGCTGAACAATAAGTTTGTTTTTCAGAATGGCCCGCTTGACCAGGGTTTCTGGCCCGACGGTTTGTATACAGCCCCCACCGAGGAAGCCATGAAGGCTGATCTGGATTCCCTCAAAGTCATGGGTTTCAACATGCTGCGAAAGCATGTCAAAGTCGAACCCAGGAGGTTCTACTACTATACCGACCATATGGGCTTCCTGGTTTGGCAGGATATGCCCAGTATGTATTATGAAATTCCGGTAACCACCGACTCTCTTGCCATTGCCAAGAAAGCCCAGGCAAATTTTGAAATGGAGCTGACCGAGCTGATCAAGGATCATTTCAATCCACCGTCGATCGTCATGTGGGTACCTTTCAATGAAGGCTGGGGGCAATATCATACCGAGAAAATCACGGACCTGGTGCGGTCGCTCGACGGTTCAAGATTGGTCAACAATCCCAGCGGCTGGACTGATAAAGGCGTTGGCGACGTGAATGATATCCATAATTATCCTGATCCCAAAGCGCCTCCGGTGGAAGCGAATAGGGCCATCGTGCTGGGTGAGTTCGGAGGATTGGGATTATATGTTGAGGGGCATGTTTGGCAGAAAGAAAACTGGGGATATGAGAAAATGCAGAACACCGATGCCCTGTTGCAGAAATATGAAAATTTTTATCAGGAACTGGCCAGGCTCAGGGATATTGAGGGATTGAGTGCTTGCGTTTATACACAGACTACCGACGTTGAAACTGAGACCAACGGGCTGATGACTTATGACCGTTACAGGGTAAAAATGGGAATCACCAACGTGGCCAAAGCACATGCCGGCAAATTACCTCCCCGTTTGAAATCCGGAATTCTTGAGTTTACCGATTCGTTTAAGGCTGAGCTGTTCAGCACAGCACCAGGAACTGAAATCCATTATACTACGGATGGATCGGCTCCGTCGAAAGATTCCCCCATTTTCACTACGCCACTGAACATCACGACAAATACTGTCCTGCGCGCCAAATCCTTCTGGCCAGACGGGGACACCAGCAGGACTGCCGGTTTTAACATCAAAAAGGTAATCGCGGCTCCCGCTGAGGCAGTGACCGGAGGCAAACCCGGGATTAAGGTTGCTTTTTACAGCGGCAACTGGGATAAACTGCCCGATTTTGATAAGCTGACTCCGGATAGAAAAGGCATGGTTCCAAAGATGGACCTGGGCTTTGCCAACACCGGCAAGCTTTTCGGTCTCGTATTCGACGGATATCTGGATGTTCCGGAAACGGGAGTCTATCAAATCTATTTATCATCAGATGACGGAGCCCGTATCTATCTGGATAACAAGACACTGATCGACTACGACGGAATCCATGGCGGTGGAGAAATGCAGGCATCGGCCGCCCTTGCGAAAGGGCTGCATCCGATCCGCCTGATCTATTTTCAACGTCAGGGCGGATTGGGACTAAAAGTAAGCTGGGAAGGCATGGGGATGGTGAAGAGGGAGATAACAGCGTACAGAGTTAGGTAAGAAGTCCTAAAGATGCTACCGTCACTTCTCATTGGTCAAATAAACTGCTTCACTTCGGATTGGGCTTCTGAGAATTGCGAGATTAGCAGTAGGAAAGAGTTCATTAAGGACCCATATTAAGAGTATTTGTAAAAGAATTGACAAAAAAATTTGTTAAACAAGTTTATAATTGCTCGGGCTGACTACTTTTGATTTCAGGAATTATGCGGTTTTTAAAATATATGGTCATCTGGCTACTGATGCTCTTTACGTGTCAGTCATTCATTTATGGACAGAACCGTATTGACAGCCTGAGGTTTGTCCTCGCAACAAAAACAATACCGGACAGTGTTTATGTCAGGGTCAGCATCGAACTCTGCAAAACCGTTGTAAACACTGATAATGAATACCTTCTCCCTGAATTTGCCAGGAAAGGGCTGGAAGCCGATACCTTGAACCGGGACATTCAGTCAAAGTCCATCTTGCATGAATATCTGGGAAACTATTACTGGCAGGTTGGCAAACTCAGCGAAGCCGCCGATCAATTCAACCGCATGCGTTTGATCGGTGAATTAAGTGCCGATGCTCATATTGCAGCCACCAGCTATAATGGGCTCGGAACTGTTTACTATTTGATGGACGAAAACGATCGGGCCTTGCAATATTACCGGGAAGGACTAAAGCTATCAGGAACTGACTCCTTGCTCAAGGCCAGAATATACAATAATATCGCGAACACCTTTGCTGAAAAGAATGAATTGGATTCAGTGCTTTCCTATTATAATCAATCAATCGCATATCATATTGCACACCAGAACTACCGGTTTCTGGCCACCACCTATGGCAATATCGCCTTAGCTTATGACAAGATGATTAACAGCCTGGAAGTCAGGAAGAACATGGACCTCGCTCTGGAGGCTGCAATAAAATCCAAAGATCCTTACCAGATCATTTCGGTTTACCAGGTCATGGGAGATTTAGCTTACGGGAGACATCCTGATCTCGCAATTAAGTGCTATAATGAAGCTCTTGACCTGGCCAGGAAATCTAAAAGTTATGATCAGATCAGAAGAAGTCTTGATGGCCTGTCAACGCTGATTGAAAACACCGGAAACTATAAGGCAGCAGTTACTTACCTGAAGGAAATCAAAAGCCTGGGTGACTCCCTGGACCTTGAGCACAGGAAGTTACTGATGCGCCAAATAGAGTCGGATCATAAAAGTGCCCTGATTGTAGAAGCAAAACTTAAACAGGAAAGGCAGGATGAATTAAATGCTGTCAAAGCGGAAAGTCGGCAAGAAATCCTGATCATTGTGTTATGCGGTGGTTTCGTTGTCGCTTTATTTCTCCTTCTTTGGCGCATGCAGGCATACCGGTTGAGAATGAAAGTCGCCAGGACCAAAGAAAAATTCTTTTCCATGATCGCCCATGATATCCGGAATCCATTCAGCGGCATCCTTGGATTATCCGCTGTGTTAGCGGAAAAGGCCGAAAAAAGTGAAGACCTGGTGCAGAAAAAACAAATCCGCGCACTCGACCAGTCGTTGAACCAGGTATATGATTTACTGGAAAACCTTCTTCAATGGTCACAATCGGAAAGCGGGAAGATTGCTTTCAACCCCCAGTACCAGCTTCTCTCCCCGTTTGTTACCGAGGTAATCTGTTTGCTTGCAACCACGGCCAAACAAAAAGGCATCACCATTGAGAATCATATTCAAAGTGCTGTACCCGCGAGGTTCGACAGTAATATGCTGAAAACAGTACTCCGAAACCTGTTATCCAATGCAATGAAATTTTCCAAGGATAATTCTTCCATTTTTATTTCGGCCGAAATCAGGGGAAAAGAGGTGGTTGTTAAAGTCAGGGATGAAGGGATCGGGATGGACCGGGATCAGATGCAGCGGGTCTTCGATTCCAATGAAGGTTTTTCAACCACCGGAACGCGGAACGAGGCCGGAACCGGGATTGGATTAAGTTTATGCAAAGACTTTATTACCAGGCACAAAGGAAAAATCTGGGCAGAAAGTACGCTGGGTAAAGGAACAACCGTCTGTTTCACCCTGCCAGATTAATATAGCCGGTTCAATATACCTTGTGGCTCCAAACCATAACACCTCCTGCCTTCATCTCGTTTTCGATCACTTTGCCGGGATTTTCCGGATCACCCAAACGGCAGGTTCCATCTTTTTCGGCATGCACCTCTATTTTTGAAACCACTCCCCCGGTCATGGTAGCGGATACAAGAAAAGCCCCCTCGGTACGCAGGTTTTTGAAAGATACCTTTTTCCATGAAGCCGGAATTGCAGGGAATACACGGATGATGCCGGTGTGTGACTGGATCAGCATTTCCTGAAGGCCGGATGCGAAAGCGAAATTTCCTTCGAGCGTGAAAGGGCGGTAAATGAACTTCGACTTCCCGCTTTTTGTCTGGTCACCGTTGACATGAAAACTATTAGGCAACGTGAAACAGGCAGCAAAATCCTTGAGGGCTCCGGCGGCTCTTTCCCCATCAAATGCCCTTGCATAAAGGTTTCCGGCCCAGCTGTATGAGTAACCGCACCACCAGTCGGGGCCGTATTTCTCGAGCGTTCTCAGGGTATTTGAAATGACCAGCTGCTGAGCCTTACCATCCGACCAATCAATGACCCCCAGCGGATGCCAGCCAACGAGGTGTGAAAAATGGCGGTGACTTTCCCTGTAAGGCTCACCGGGAGCGAAATTCAGCCCGGTCGAATCAGAAGCCAGTCCCGGCCATTCGTTCAATATCCGGGTCCATTTTGCAGCATCCTCCTGCTGGTTCAGTTCCAAAGCCAACTCCGCCGCCTTGCTGAACACAAAACGGATCATACCGATATCAAAATTGGTGGTCTGACTGAACCAGGCTTCCGGCGAATTATCATGAATCTCAGGGGACGAGCTGAGCGGCAGTTTACGCTGTCCGCCTGAGTCCCTTACGGAAAATCCGTCAAGAAACCGGGCGACTGAAGTCAAATATGGATAAGCCCTGTCCTCCAGAAACTTGCGATCCTGACTATACCGCCAGTGCAGGTAGAAATGCTGCGATAGCCAGGCTGAAACCGTTGGTCCGAACGAATACTGGATCCATCCTCCCATCGGCTCCCCCTGAAGGGTAGCCACGCCGGGCACATTGAGCCCTTCGACACAGAAATATGCCCTGGTATACTTTTCGGCAACAGGCTTGATTTCCCACAGCCAGTTCAGATATCCTTCTTCGAGATCCAGATGATTTGAGCTATAAGCCGGCCAGTAAGAAAGTTGGGTGTTAAGGTCGTTGTGAAAATCCCCTTTCCATGGGGGAAGTTTTCCATTGTCGGCGGTCCAGACCGCCTGGAGGGAAATCGGCGGGGCATCGGCCCGGGCAGCTGATCCGAATTTATACTGCTCCATATACCATTGTTTTTGCAATAGAGTATCAGGAACCGAGAGGTCCGACTTTGCCCAGAAGTCCCTCCACCACTTTTTGTGCCCGATCAAAGCTTTGGAATACCCGGGAGCGGATGCTGTCAAGGCTGAAGCATCCGGTTGCCCTTTCTGGTCGGACAATGACGAGGTCACCGACCAGGTGCCGGTAAGATTAGTCCCCATCTTTTTCCACTCAACCGAAACGACATAATAGAATCCGAGCGATCCTTCCTGCCGGTACACTAGTTTACCCGGCATTTCCGTCACCTTTCCCTGAACATAGCCCAGTCTTCTTAAATCCTGGCCACCAACAACATCGATATTACCAGCCGATTTTTCATCCTGATATACCGGAGGCACCAGTTTCAATGCAAACTCTTCCGGAATGCCGGTAAAATGGAAATAGCCTACCGGTTTAGTTGCGTGTACGAAAACCTGAAGTTTCACCCCATCGGGCCAATCGACATTTCCGGTGGCATCGGCCAGGTTAAGTTCCGTGTTGGCCTTACCGCCTGAACCGTTCCATGAAAATTCAAGGGCCGCACCGGGTATTTTTGTAGGGGTAACCGCGTTGTCGTAAGCACGATAATCAAATAATTCCTGCACCTTTCCATAATCCTTTTCGAGCCATTTCTGCATGACCCACTTGAAATTCCACTCCGGCAGACTGAGTTCAGGTACCGGCCGCAGATCCCATAGATCTGCACGGTCAAGGGAGAACCGGACCCGGTCACCCTTTTGCCATACCAGTGCCCCGAGCCAGCCATTGCCCAGCGGAAGTCCTTCATCCCAGGATTTGGCCAATTCGTGAAACTTCAGATTATTCACCCCGGCAGGCCCTGATGGAAAGGAGCAAGAGGAGGCGAAGAGAAGAGAGAGGGTGAGAAGGTTAAGAAACAGGCGTTTCATGGGTGGATGCTTTTTCAGATTATAATGCCATTTTTGTAAAGATATTGAAAAAACCATGCTGAGATGAAATCCCGAAAATTCTCGATTGCGGCGCGTTTGAAGAGCTTTAAACATGCCTCTCGCGGACTGGCGTTCCTATTCCGTGAGGAACATAATTCATGGATACATCTGGCCATTGCCGTGATATTGATTCCTGTTTGTATTCTCCTGCATTTGTCGCTCCAGGAATGGTGTTTGATTGTTTTATGTATCGGTATTGTATTCGCTTTGGAATTGATCAATTCGGCGATCGAAAGACTTGCAGATCAGGTATCACCAGGACATGATAAGAATATCGGAATCATAAAGGATATGGCGGCCGGTGCGGTTCTCATCGGTTCCATAGCAGCTGCCGCTACCGGACTGATAATCCTGTTGCCAAAATTCTTCCTGTTGATCCATCCGTAGAGACAGATAATAATCTGTCTCTACATGACGTTCAATGAAATTTCGTCACAAAACATCCAGCAGGGACTTCCTGCCCCGCCATGACCCGGCGGGCAGGTTTTTGGGCTGATCGCCTTGACCCGTAAATATCTGGCCTTAAAGGATTTTGACACTCCAAATACTTTCCGGACATCCGTGAATTTATCCCAGGCCTTGTCATTGACTATACGCCCCGCCGGTTCGAAAATCCTTCCGTTCACAGAGTATTCAAAGGTTACTTCGGTTGGCAGGAAAATCCAGCTTCCGGTGGAATTAAGGAAATCAGCCGAAATTCCCTGAAAATCCTTCACCTGTCCGAGATCAACATCGGCAATCATATCTTTCCCTTCCCAGCCCAGCCATTCACCGTTGGCAAAATCCGGCTCACCAGTGCGTCCATCCAGAAGAATGATCTGGTTTTTTGGTTCATATTTCGGACTCGGAGGGTTCTCGAAACGGATATTAAAATTGGCCTTGACAAAATTGCCTGTACGGATGAAGCTTTTAACCCCACGGGTATCGATGGCAACCGCTTTGATCAGAGCGGATTGCGTAAGCGAAAGCGGACCTGCATATTTCAGGGAATTTTGATCGGGGATAGTCCCATCGGTGGTATAATAAATCCGGTCGGAATCCGCATCACTGTTCAGGCTGACCCAGATCGAATCAAGGAATGCACCGGATTCAGGCTTGATGGACAATGAGGGCAACCGTTTGTGCAGGGCCACAAAGGACAGGGCCGGTGTGGAACGCGACTGGATGATCCTGATCCGGATTTTTGAAGCGGATACCGGTTCAAACCGGAGGAAACGCGAATAGCCTACCGTGGTAGCGCGGGTAACCTCGCGCCAGTGTTCCCCTTTCCATACTTCCAGCGAGAATTGCTCGATCCTTTGTCCATAACGTATATTTTCCCTGATCTCCAGACAATCAAATGTTTTTTCACCAGTCAGCTCGAATATCAGGCTCGGGGTCGATTGATCATTCTTCGGCATCCAGTAGGTATCCAGTCCACGGCTGAGGACATTCGAAGGTTTTGTTCCTGCCGCTGAAGACGAAGCCTCGACTTTTGCCCCGCCGGCCAGGTTCTCATTAAAGATGATATCCCTTACGGATTTAAACTCTTTCAGGATGGCCCGATCGTTTTCATGGATCAGGCCCCGCTTATCGGGAGGTACATTCAGCAGGAGCAAAGAATTTTGTCCGGCTGATGCGAACCAGATATCCAGAAGTTTTTCCGGGGTTTTCACCCGTTCATCCTCCGGGGAATGATAGAACCAGCCGGG
>Ga0172379_10007601_pt1 | contig 14003 bp, 37 predicted proteins | sample GrowelOW334metaG_FD_119756 | JGI IMG/M metagenome (GOLD analysis project Ga0172379, IMG submission 119756) | Groundwater microbial communities from an aquifer near a municipal landfill in Southern Ontario, Canada - Groundwater well OW334 metaG | ecosystem: Environmental > Aquatic > Deep... | reverse complement strand
GTTTAAAAAAGAGATTTTCAGCTATTTCAATTTTAGAAGATTGTATAGTATTTGAGTTTAAATTTAAAAAGGAATAGTATAATGACTGTCAGTTTAAACAGTGCTGAAAAAGAGTTATTAGAAAAACTTGGTATCAATATAGATACTCTAACTGCTGCGAAACATAAAACTAAACAATCTAAAGATGCTGATAAAAGACCTGTTACAATAGACTTATCAGGTATCAGTGAACAAGTTAATGTTGTGTGTAAGTGTTGCGGAAATAAAAGTACAATGTATTTAGATTACATTAAAAGAGTTGATATGGAAGGTTACACCATTAAAACTGTAGCAAAACCAACTAATGATATTAAGCGTGAAAGAAGCAGTATAGTTAATAAGTGTGAGTATTGCAAAGATGAAATGTTATCAATGCGATGCCAGGAAGCTTTGATTCAAATGATTAAGAATCTAAGGAGGGTATAGAAATGATTGAGATAAGGTTTGGTTGGAAAGAAGATAAAGACAGAGAAATTTTAACTACAAAGTCTTTAAGTTTTGGCTATAAACAGGGAAATACTCATTTTGGTCAATCTTATTTTATAACCTTAATTACAGAAGAAACTAATCTAGAAACAGGTGAAGTATATTGGGCTTATATGAACTGGCACAGTATGATGTGGTTCTATAAATTAAAAGCATTATTTGTTAAAGAGCCAAAGTTGTAAGTGTAAATTAACCAATCAACTATAATAATTAACATTGATTAAAAGGAGGTAGTTATGAAATATAAGAAGGGAGAGAAGTATATTATTAGTGCTGTACACAAAGAAGATGCTTTTCAAGAAGATGGATTAGTTGGTAAAGTAGCAATAGTTATGAAAGATTTAAATATAAGTACAAAAGGAAAGCCTTGGTTATCAGGTATGCTATATGTTAAAGACTTTTCATTAAATCCAGTTACCTACTTTTACGCTATTAAACTTAAGAAAATAAAGGAGGTAAATAATGGCAGCAAATAATTGTTACAGAATCCAATTATGGAGATATCAGTATAGCAGAGGTTGGGAAGAAGAAAGGATTATTACTCATTTCTTTCCAAGTTTAATTAATGGCTTCGCTATTTTAGTAAATAGTATGAGAAGGAGATCAAATGAAAAAGCTAATAAGATGGGTAGTAGAAAAGGTAGAGATATTAGTTAATATCTATTATGATTACCAATCAAACAGAATAGCTATTAAAAGAATAAAGGAGGAATTAAATAATGGCTGATGTTGAGAAAGTAGTAAAAGAAGGGTTGTTTTGTACTGAGTGTCAATTTAAAGATGAATGTAATTTACAGTGTATAAGGATAAAAGATGGGACAGGCAAAGAGGAATAAAGAATCTGGATTACTTAATAGGGTAATAAGAAAGCGTGAGTACTTTATAGCTCTATGTATTGCTTATACAAAGTACAGCTATAAAGAGATATTAAGATTTATGCAAATCAGAATTAAAGAGGGGAGATTGTAAATGGAAAAGCAAGAAATTATCTTTGATGTACCAGAAGGAAAGAAACACAGTGTTTGCTACAAGACTAAGGATAAAGAAGCTGCAATTCAAAGTGTCTATATTATGAGGCACTCCCTAGGAACACCAGTGCCTAAGGTTGTTAAGATTACTATTGAGGAGGTTTAATATGAGAAAGACTGGAAAGATAATCTTAACTATGAATGAAGAGAAACCAAAGCAGTTGTTAAATGAGGAACAAGCAGCAGTTATAATTGATAAAAGATTAGGTAAACTACTAGATGTTGAACAGTATCTCAATAATGCTGTTGCTGCTCAAATCTACACTAAATTTGGAGTGTTAATAAGAGTTCACTTATAAGGAGATAAAATATGAAATACACTTTAAAGATGTTTAAGAGTGGAAATTGGACAGAAGATATGTTTAAAGTTAAATGTGCCAACTGTGGTAAAACCTTTGGAAAGCATTACGGTGTGGACTGCAATAGTAGTAATAGTAAAAGTAAATTTAAACTTATAAAGAAAGAAACAGTAACTAAGAGGTGCAATAAATGACTAGAGCAGAAGCAGAAGAGGTATTCTTAACTGCTGTATTAAGTGGAGATACTTGTGCTGTGGAAATGTCAGCAAAAGAAGTGCAAGTATTTAGAGTGCTGATAGGTAGAGCTATTGGTGAAATGCAAGTTAAGAATCATAAGCTGTGGCTTAAGGCTAAGAACTATGGGATTGAGTACAATGAGCCCTATGCTATTATACGGAAACTCAAAGCTGATAGATTTAAAGTGTTCAAAGTTGAAGCAGATGGTAAACTTTCTGAAATAATAAAGGAGGCTGATGATGAGATTGGTGCGAACAACGCTGAAGAAAACAGGAACCAAAATCCTGAAGGCGATTTGGACAGATGAAGAGTTGGAGCATCATGAGGAGTATAACAGAAAAAGGACTGCACTTGTTCCAAGAGTTTGTACTATGTGCAACTTAAAGTATGGAGAAAATGCTAAAGATACTCCATTACATGAAACTGAAACAGAGAGGACTATTAGAGAAAGGTTGTGGAACAAGATGTTCTCGGAGAGTATGGAAGCATTAGCTAAACAGATTACTTTTGGAGGTGAAGGATGAATATTTACTTATTAACACAAAACACTGTAACAGGATATGATACATACGACAGTTGTGTTGTAGTAGCAGTAAGTGCGGCTAAAGCTAAACTTATACATCCATCTGAGTATCATGGAAATTGGGATGGTAAGCAAGACGGTGTATATGATAGTTGGTGTGACGCAGATAAGGTTACTGCTACACTAATCGGAAAAGCAAGCAGTAATGTAAAAGCTGGTTTAATACTATCTTCATTTAATGCAGGTTAGACTATGAGCAAGAACAGAGTAGTTCTACAAATTGAGTCAGAAAGTAAGGATTGCTTTGGAGTCTATGAACTATGTACTCTAATTGATGGTAGACCTTACATCTATTTCATCAATTCTGAGTATATACTCAGGAAAGTTAAAAGCTTGATTTACAGACATAAATCAGGTAAGGCAATCAATGTGCTTAAACAATGGAATCTTAAGAAGGGAGAGTAAATGAAAAATGATTGGAAACATAAAGATATTAGACATATTCTTGCTTTTGTAGAAATTTGTCTATGGTCTTTATTCTGGATTTTATTTATAATTTGGTGCAAAAGTATTAGTTAGCTCAGTAAAAAAATAGTTGTTGACAGATGTATTTAAATGTGTTATGCTACTGCATACACAATCATGAACTGATGTAATAAACTAAAATGAAAGGAGAGTGATAAACAGATGCCACACGTTCAAGCAAAACTTGACGAACAAACATTCAAGGAAGTTAAGAAAGATGCTATAGATAAGGAAGAAGCTATTGGTGATTATGTTAAAGATGCAGTCGTCAAGAAACTTGAACAAAGTAAACTAACGGAAGCGTCAGAGTGTGAACTTAACAAACAAACAGAAACTAAAGAATAAGGAGACTTTACAATGGCTAAGAAAGCAAAGAAATTGGGAAAATCTATCGAAGGGACAGTTGTTAAAATCAAAGAAGTTGTAACGGGTAAAGATATGGCGTTTGACTTCTTGAAACTTCCGAAAGCTATTCAAGAGAAGCTTGGCCCCTTCGGTCTGAATCACAAATTAGGTGACGCTGCCGCAGGTTGTGCAGGTCAGGAAGCAGTCGATGCGATTGAAAAGGTGTTCGCAGGATTGATGGCAGGTGACTGGTCTGTCAGAGCACCGAGAGGCGAATCCGTATCTGTTACGGCTATCAACTCTGGTATCAGCAAACTTCCTCCGAAGGAAGCGGAAGCTGCTACTGCATTGCTCATCAAATTGGGCATCATCAAAGACCCGAAGTTGGCTCCCCCTGTTGCTCCCGCTAAGTAACATCTAGTTTCATCAATCTGGACTAGCCAGTCGTGTTAAAATTTGACATTGATTGGCTAGTCCACAACTATTTTTAAGGGAGACCAACTATGACAGAAAGAATCAGAGTATCTCACTCTACAATCAAACAACTTATAACTTGCCCAAGAAAAGCACTATTTGAAAAGGAACGTTTGTTCCCAGTCAATGGTGCTATGCCACTTAGATATGGCTCCGCCTATCATAAAGGAATGGAAGCTTATTATAAGAACGGCAAAGATTTGCTGAAAGCTATTGAGGCAGCGGCAACATTCTGGCAAAAGCCAACAGTTCAAATATTTCAAGAAGATTATCGTAATCTTGAATCTTTACTCTCTTCCCTAACACTTTACCACGAGCAGTATGCTAACGACAATGAAACTGTTGCAGGCGTACCTGAGAATAAAATAACTACTATTATATCCTTATCTGATGAGGAGAAAAGTTACTATGGTGACATTGAGGTTCAGTTTGTTATAGTAGTTGACTTAATTCTCAACGTTGATGGAATGAAGTGGGTTGTAGACTTCAAAACAACATCAGTTGATTTACCTTATATGGCTTCGAAGATGCGTAAGATGGCACAATTAATGGGCTACCAATTTGTAGCTCAAAGACATTTTGATGGTATCAATGGCTGTATGGTTTATTATCATCAATTGAAGGCATCTAAGAGTAGAAAGACTGGGGAGTACGGAGATACCAAAACAGATTTTATGAAGTTCCCGATGATATTCTCTAATCATGACTATGAAGATTGGAGAAGGTATGTTATCTGGAATGCTTTCAATCTACATAAGGCTGCAGAGTCTGGCTACCCACCTAATTACAATAGTTGTTATGAATTTAATAGAGCTTGTCCGTACATTCAACTCTGCGATTATCCTAAGTGGAATATGGATAAGTTCAAAGAGATGGATGGGTTTGTGATTGTTCCAGATGATAGAGTTGTGGAGGCAATAGATGAATGACAACTTCATTGAAGATTTGATTACATTTTTTGTAGTTGTTTTATTTATATTGTTTGCTATAAAGTTTATTTATTAAAGGAGACTATAATGCTTAAAATAAAAGAAGAAGATGTTAAAGCAGCACATAATAAAGGCTGTTCTGATGTTAGAAAGACTTTAGAAATTCTCTTTCCAAAAGTATTTAATGAGAAGTTTCCAAGATTAGGTAGAGGAAGCAGTGGAAGCTTATATCTACTATACAATTCAACAAGTGGTATATGTATTAAGGACAGCGGTTCAGGTGGGTATGAGTTTGGCGAGCTAGTAAAAGTGTATGATTCAAGTGAGTTTAAACCTGTTAAAGGTATAGAAGAAACTTATTAAAGGAGAATAAATATGTTAGCTAGTGAATTGATTACAATGTTACAGGAAGCTATCAACAATAATGGTGATTTACAGATCGCAACTTACAGTGACTCTTATGAAGGTCACGATAGTGCAGATGGTATTGAGGTTGTTGAGCATGGAGAAAATGATGGTAAAGATTTAGCAGAAACATTCTTTTGTATTTCGTAAGGAGTAAGCATGAACGCTAAAGATGTAACAGCAAGTACAGAGTATATCAAAGTAATGTCTGTTGGTGAGCCAGGAACTGGAAAGAGTATATTGGCTAGTAGCTTCCCAACACCTGGCTTTGTATTCGACTTTGCTAACTCAATCATCTCGTATAAGGGATTGGACTTTGATTATGAGCAGTACGAGTTAAGTCCGTTAGGATGGACAAAGTTCGAGAAAGATGTAGTAAGAGTTATTAAAGATGTTAAGGAAGGTAAGTATGTATCGGTTATAGTAGATGATTTGTCTGCAATGACAGCAGTATGCATGGAGAGAGCACTCCAATTGGACGCTAAGAGAAGTGCAACTCAAGGCCCAGTTTGGAATGTGCATTACTCCATGGTAAGAAATCTGATGGAAGGCAGGCTAAAGCAAATCATGGCTATGTCTTGTAATATACACTTCATCGCACATCTTCATGTTATTCAAGACCAAGAGACAGGTAATATAATAGGAGTTGAACCGATGTTAACTGGTGCGTTGCCTATTATAATCCCAGGTTATTTTGATGAAGTGTACTATCATACTACTAAAAGAGAAGGAGGTGATACTAAGTGGTTAATCCAGACTGTAGCTATGGGCTACAATAAAGCTAGGTCAAGAATGTCTGGAAAGTTGCGTACCTTACCTGATTTGTTAGCTAATGACTATGCTGAAATCATGGCATACTTAACAGGTAAAAAGAAGAAAGAAGTCAAACAAACTCAAACAACAACTCAAACAAAATAAGGATGACAAAACATGGCTCAGAAAAAAGAAACAGTACAACCGAAAGTAACAGAAGAAGTAGATGATTCAATGGAAGCAAATCCCGAAGGTGGCTTTAAATTCGATACAGATTTTAATATTGAGCAGGAATTTAAGGTCGCTCCTCTTATCCCCACTGGTCAGTACGAAGGTCATATAACAGGTGTCAAGTTTGATGCTGCTGATATGGCACTTGTGTGGGATGTTTCTCTAGTAGCAGACCCAGATGTGTTTATGACTGACAATGAAACTCCTGTTAGCGGTAATGTAATTCAGTATAAGAATTACTTCCCCAAAGCAGGAGATGAGTTGGTTAGAACCAAGAGTGGTAAGCAAACCAAACGCCAAGCCAAGATTAATATGATTGCGGATTTCCAGAAGAAAATGAAAGTGAATATGAATACTGCTAAAGCAATTGAAGACGGCGTACAAAATGCTGAGTGGATTGGCATACAGGTTATTGTATCTATAAACATCAGGGAGTGGGAAGGCAGATTCAGTAATCAGATTGCTGATATTGCTGCTGCTTAATTAAACTTAGGGCAGGTGGAGTTTGTAATTACTTACTATATTGGGGCACAGTATGGTTAGTACCACCTGCTCTTTTAAGGAGAACCAATGGCTATATCAAAGTCACAGTTACTTAAAGCAAAGATAATAACAAAGATGGCTTATCTTGAAGTGCTTAAAGAAGAGATTGAGGAGATGAGAATTAAGCAGGGTAAACTGCTTGATAAAGAACTTGAAAAGAAATACCCTAACATAAAGGAGTTTAAAAATGAAAAGAACAGGAAAGTTAAAGGATGATACTAAGAATCTTATTGAGTCTTTAACTGAGGTTATTGAAGTTAAAGAGAAAGAAGTTGAACAGTTGAAAACTGAGCGAAGGATGCTCGAACGAAAGCTTGAGGAGTAGACTATGAGAGGAACTGTTTGTAAGAGATTAAGAAAGAGAGTATACAGTAGTGGCTCACGAAGGAATACTTTTGAGTATGGCAACAGTGGAAGTACAATATTCTGTGTTGGGCAGCGTGCTACTTATCTCTTTTATAAAAGAAACTACGGAAAGGATTAGCTATGCCAGAATTAAATTTACCGAGAACTGAATTTTTACTACATTACGTTAAGAAAATAGAAGCACAATTAATTGACTGGTGTAAGCGTAAGAAGTATTCGCAAGGAGATTCATATTCTGTTTGGATTACTAAAGAAGGTAAATGGAAAGTATCTTATAGTAATGATTATCCTATGCAGCACGGTTCTGGTAAAGAATATATCCTTACAGAAGAAGAATTTAAAGAAGCTACAAAGGAGAAGAGATGAGGCTAGAACAGATGTTCAAAAATGTTCTTGACTATAGCCTAGAAACTCTTACACTTAAGGTTGAGGAAGATTCTGCTAGAAGGGCAGAAAGAATAATGCAATCAATGTCAAAAATTAATGATGCTCCAAAAGCACGATCTTCTTCAACCAAGTTAAGTGATACAGAGAAAGGCATACTCAAGGCACTTGGGTTAAGTATGAAAGATATTAAAGCACTGAAAGGAGCGATGGATGGATAGTTATAGAGTTGTAGCACCAACAGAAATCATCTTACCTGACGATATGCCGAGGTTTAGAAAGGAGATGGGTAAGATAAAGGACTTGGTTGAATCCTTCAAGAGATTTGGTCAACTACAGCCTTGTGTTGTAACCAGAGATATGAAGTTAGTTGCGGGTGGTCGGCGATTAGCAGCTTGTATTGAAGCAGGTCTTGAAGTTAAGATTGTATTTGTAGATGCAGTAAATCCACTTGAGTTAAGAGAGATGGAACTTGAGGAGAATATACAAAGGAAGGCTTTCACACCCGCAGAAGAAATTATGGCAGTACAAGAATTGCATAGTCTAAAACAGCAGATTCATGGTACGCCAGTACAAGGTAGTGATAAGGGAACTGGTTGGAAGTTAGATGATACAGCTCAGGTGATAGGGAAGACAAGAGCATCAGTTATTGGTGACCTTGCACTAGCACAAGCACTCAAAGACTTTCCTGAACTAGCAGGCTGTAAGACAAAGTCTGATATTAAAAGAGCCGTTAAAGGACTCGAAAGAATATCCACTTCTATTCAAGCACTTGAAACCTACGACCAAGTAATGAAAACTAAAGAAGATAAGTTTGAGATTCACAACGTGGATTGCTTTGAGTTTATGAAAGGTATGGAAGATAAGTGTGTTGATGTTCTCTTTACTGACCCACCTTATGGAATAGACATCCATGATACTACTATTGGATTGGGAGGACATACTGGTAGTGACGTTACAATGTCAGGCTTTAAGTATGAAGATGGCTTCGAGGAATCAATGTCAATTATTAACGATGTTGCGAAGGAGTCAGCTAGAGTAGTTAAGGATACAGGATTTGCTGTTGTGTTTTGTGCTATCAGTAACTTCTTTATTATTAGATCTATGTTTGAGGTAGCAGGTTGGAACTGCTCGCAACGCCCAATCATTTGGATTAAGAATGAAAGTGGACAGAACAATGCTCCATCTAAATGGATGTCGGCAGGGTACGAGAGTATGCTGTTCGCCAGAAAACTTGATGCTAGAATAGTGATTGAGGGTAAGGTTGATTGGGTGCAGTGTCCTAATGTAGCACCTTCTATTCGGATTCATCAAGCAGAGAAACCAGTACCTCTTATCAAAGAACTGTTGAGTAGATTGGCAATGCCAGGTGCTGTTGTGTTAGATCCATTCGCAGGAAGCATGGCTACTATTGAAGCTGCTATTGAGATGAAAATGTATCCGATTGGCTGCGAGAAACTGGTTGAAGCGTTTGCTGTTGGTAGACAAAGAATAACTAATTACTTTAAGATGAAAGGGGAGTAAAGATGAAAATTGTTAAAATAACTGGTAATTTATACAATCAAAACTTACAAGAGTTTAAAAATTGTATTGTACTAGATGATGTTACTGTATATCCAGTTTATATAACAAGCAGTGGAACAACTTGGGGTATGCCTACTGAAGACTTTGAGTCTTTTAAAGAAGCATATACAGAACAAAGTAGGAAACCAGTTACTATCCCGACATCTGCATTGTCAGAATTTGTATTTAATGATTGTAATAATATAACTATTAATAAGGGAGAAACAAAATGAGCGACAATCCAATACAAGCTAACATCAATGTAGATGCTAATAGCTTGAAAACAATTACTTGCACTTGCGGAGCATTCATATTCGAATCAGTTGCTATTTATAAAGCAGTTCCTTCTATTTACTCTCCAACAGGTAAGCCGACAGCAATTGCGATGCCTTGTTTGAGATGCATTAAATGTGGAGAGGTTCATTCTATGGAGAATGTTATGAAGTCTATTAAAGACGACAGTCCAATTATAGGATTGGGAAAGGGGAATTGAAGTGGCTACTGAAAAACAAAAGAGACAGCAAAAGTTATTTCAGTTAAAGGGTAGTTTAAGTATGGCTGCCTCTATTATTACTAATGCTTTAAACAATAAAGAATTATCTGGTACTTCACAACTAGATCTTTCAATGGCATCTCATGCATTAAGAGTAGTAATAAGAAGGTTCAATAAAGATGTTGGTTGGAAAGATAATTATACACCTATTACACCTTGCCATTCACAAGTACAAGCAATGATGGAGAAAGAAAATGAACTGGAATAATTTATGCCTACCAGAACAAGTTGCTATTATATTTGGAGTATTTGTTATTGTTGCTTTTATATTAGCAATGCTTATAGATGTAATTAAGGGAGGGGATTAGATGAAACTTAGAAAAGAATTAGAGTGGTTTGTAAAAAAGATGGAGAAAACTTTAAGTCTTAATGACCATAAATCATCTTATACTTTAGAAGATAATGAATATCTTAAAAGTAAATTAGTAGAAGAAGTAGGTGAATTATTACAAGCAATTAATAAAGACTGGAGTAAGGCTATAATACGAGAAGCAGTTGATGTTGCTAACGTTGCAATGATGATAGCTGCTAATGAAAGTGGAAAGGAGTTTTAAGTATGATAGTAAAAACAACTGGCCCTCCAGACAGTAAGATTTTCTTTCTCGGAGAAGCTCCAGGTGAAATAGAAGAGCAAACAGGCTTACCATTTCAGAATATGCACGGAGCAGGTAAGACATTCAATCTTATCCTATCACAGAACGGTATCAACAGAAGAGATGTAAGAATACGAAATGTTGCTATGCGTAGACCAACTGCAAACAACATGAGTCACTTCTTTTATGACTCCAAATGTACTGTACCTAAACCAGAACTAGTAATGTGGATTGAACAGTTAAGAATGGAGTTAGAAGAATCTCGTCCGAACGTAGTGGTTGCTATGGGAGCTTATGCACTATGGGCTCTTACTGGAATGAAGAAGATTTCAGAAGCCAGAGGATATGTTGTGGAATCTACCTTAGTCCCAGGACTTAAAGTAATTCCAACTTATCATCCTCAGGCAATTAACTATGAGTGGAAGTTGTTCCCAGTGACCGTGTTCGATGTAAGGAAAGCAGTGTACCACTCCAATAGTCCAGACATTCCCAAAGACAAGACGCAATATGTAGCTCCCGCGGCTTTCGAGATGTTCATGGACTATATGGATAATATACTGAAAGCTAGAAAGCGATTTGCGTTTGACATTGAAGCTCATATTGGTACTGCTTATCCTTATCTACTCGGCATAGCCGACAGTGCCCACTTTGGAATGAGCTTCTATAATATGAAGAACAATTCATCTACTATGAACACAAGACAAGAAGCTCAGTTATGGCAGAAACTTGGAGAGTTGGGCAGGCACTGTGAAGTTATAATGCACAATGCTTCGTATGATAAAGCTGTCATGTGGTATCATCACGGTGTACTCTTTGAGAATGTTTGGATGGATACTCTCATCGCTATGCACGTAATCTTCCCTGAATTTCCTCGTGACTTAGGCTTCGTTGGTAGCATCATGTTAGATGTTCAGCCATGGAAAAACTTATCTAAAGTTGATGCAGCAGTCTACAATGTACTTGACGCTATAAGAACCTTCGCTATTGCAGAGCCCCTTGAGAAGGAACTTATAAAGCAGAAGATGGAAAAGACTTTTAACTTTGAGATGAGTATGCTTGACCCAGCTATAATGATGCAACTTACAGGAGTGAAAGTAGATAATGAAAGGCGATTACAATTACTCGATGAAAATGCTGAACAGACTAGAGCAGTTAAACTGGAACTGGATAGTCAATTTAAAAGGGAAATTAACTTTAACAGTTCAAAGCAAATGCAACAGTTACTGTATTATGAGTTGGGACTCGAACCCCAGTTTAAGAGAAGAAAGTCTGTGGAGCAAACGAGGGTAATGACTACAGATGCAAAGGCTATGAAGAAGTTAGCAAGGAAGTATCCTAACCACCCTTGGCTTACTAAGATATTAGACTATAAGAAGTTATTAAAACTCAACGGTTTCTTAAGTGCTGAACCTTCACCAGAAGGAAGGTATCATACTTCTTATAATATAACTGGTAGTGCCACAGAGAATGAGGGTAGGAAATCCTTTGGTAGATGGTCGTCTTCTGAGTCAATCATTCTAACTTACGGCCCAGGTAATCTACAAAACGTTCCGCCAATAGCCAGAAAGACTTACCGTGCTGATGATGGTAAGATATTTGTACAGGCTGATATGCGTCAGGCAGAAGCAGTTATAGTTGCTCACCTTATTGGAGATACTAGACTACAACACTTCTTTAAGATGGCTTTCACGGCATCTGCTGAGGAGCAAGCAAAGTATGATGTGCATAAGTTAACAGCTTCTCTTATGTTTGAAGTAGATTATGATTTGATTACTCCAGAGATGAGAAGAGTTGGTAAGACATTAAGGCACGCTTGCTCATATTCTGCTGGTCCAGAAGTTGTTGCTAATGCTTTAGGTATTGAGATTAGTGAAGCTAAGATATTACTCAACCTATATCACAAAGCTAATCCTTTACTAAAAGTCTGGTATCAAATCATACAGAATGAGTTAAGGACAACTAGAACTTTGACTACTCCACTAGGAAGGAAGCACAGGTTCCTTGATATTTGGGGAGATAAGTTATTTAGAAGTGCTTATTCATACTTACCTCAATCTACTATTGGAGATTTTCTTAACGAGTCAATGAGGATATTGTACGATAGATTCTGTGAAGCGGGCTTAGAAATAGTAATGCAGTTGCATGATGCTCTATATGTACAGTGTGATAATAATCAAGAAGCTATTAGTGATACAATGACAAAGATGGCTGAGTGTATGGTGCGTCCAATTACTATAGGGTTCGAGGAATTTATAATAGGTGTTGATTTTAAAGTTGGTACGCATTGGGGAGATATGGACGATAAGGATATACTGGAGATAGAGGAGGTAGAGGAATGAAGAAAGTTGAGGAATTGATAGAAAAGTTTGAAGATAATGTCTGTGATGATACCGTAAGAGCCGAACTCCTCTCCCTCTACACCTCATTACAGCAAGCCAACACACAGCTTGAAGAAAAGGTTAAGGTGCTGGCAGAGGAGAATGAGAGGCTTAAAGCACAAGTAGAAAATTTCAAACTCCATGTCGGAGAACTTTTAGAAGTGGCAACGCTACGGGGTGATAATGACTTACCACACCCTTGTAATGACCCAAAGTTATGGACAGCGAGGATGCAAACAGCTTGGGATGAACTTAACGATTTAATGCAACCCGACAAGGAGGAGGAAAGGAATATTTATTTTAATACTCTTTGTAATGTAATGGGTGATGAGGGTTTTCAAAAATGGTTAAAAGAACAAAACAAATAATGGAGGAAATGAACAATGATGAGAGCAAAAATGAAGGTTACAGAAGTTGATAGTTTTGAGAGAGGTAACGAAGAAAAGACATTTGAGAGTTTAAAATTTAGTGCTGTTTCAGCCAACCAATATCCCGTAGATGGTAGTGATGAAAATAACACATTTGCTAAGTGGACACCCTCGGCTGATTTGAAAATGGTAATAACTAATCCGGCATTGTTCGGCAAGTTTCATGTCGGCCAAGAGTTTTATGTTGATTTTACATTACTGCTCTAACTGGCAACCCGACAAGGAGGTGAAGAAATGAACCTTGCAGAGAAATTCGCTAAGCAGAACGGAATTGAGTGGCATGAAGTAAAAGTAAAAGGACAGATGTTATATGGTGGAGTCAAGAGAGAATGGGTATGCTCTTGTGGTGCGATATTCTCTTACGAAGAAACTTTTGAAAGACATTTAAAAGCACGTAACCCCACCTTTTCCCACCCCGAAGAAGTTTTGGCAGTCTGTATGAAGTGGGATGATTATAGACCTTTTATTTTAAGTATAAACGGAAATATACACGACCAAGATGGTTTTAAGATTGATTGGATGATTCCATTATCTTACATCACCACACCCGGCAAGCTGCTCGAAGCAGCGGTGGAGTGGAGGGAAGGGAGGGAGAAATAATGGGACATCTTGATATTAAAACAGGATTACGTTTAATAAGAACTTTAAATACTGAGCAATCAGAAGCTATAGTAGACAACTATACTACTTTAATAGAACACATAGAAAGCAGAAATTTAAAAGCAGTTGATACAATAGATTTAATCAACGAAAGACTAAAACAAAACTTTACTGATGCAGAACTTAGAGTAAGAATAAGAACATTGTTGGAGGCTTACTATGCCGACCAAGAATGAACTTTGTCTTAAGTGTATGAAGTGTTGTAAGATATTATCTTTCACCATTCCATCTACACCAAGTACAATAGAGTTTTATAGTGCT
>Ga0172379_10007600_pt1 | contig 14005 bp, 7 predicted proteins | sample GrowelOW334metaG_FD_119756 | JGI IMG/M metagenome (GOLD analysis project Ga0172379, IMG submission 119756) | Groundwater microbial communities from an aquifer near a municipal landfill in Southern Ontario, Canada - Groundwater well OW334 metaG | ecosystem: Environmental > Aquatic > Deep... | reverse complement strand
TGAACATTTCTTCGTTGCGACCAAATCGTGGTTCGCGCCCCAAATCGAGTACCGGCGATAAAATCTGTTTTACCCCACGGGCCGATGCTTCCAATGCTACTACTGAATAACATTTTTCAAGCAGGGGCGGGTCCCAACTGCAACCTAAAGCAATAGACTGAGGGAAAACAGTTGCCCGCGATGCCATAAAACCGTGGAGCCCTTCACCAATAAACAAGGCAGGTATGGCCACGCGTGTGGTTTGGTTGTATTCGTTAACGGATTGTGCCACTTTCATATAAACCTCAGGATCTAAATTGCCCTCGATGCCTAATCCACCTACGCCGTAGGGGAAATACTTTTTCAGACTATCAGTATTTACCTCGCCGGTTTCGCTCACATAAGGTTTTATAAAAGCAAACGAATAGGTTTTTAGCTGAGCTACTTTTTCCTCCAAGGTCAGTTGTTGAACCAGTTTTTCGGCTTTTTCGGAAAAGATGGCGGTTCCCTCTTTTTGGATGGGCTGGCAACTTACTGCCAACATAAAAAGGAGAAAAATGGAATTCGTCCGTGCAGGTTTCATCGGAATCTTATTTAAAGTATCAGATATTTGGCTAAATGAGTTTTCACCCTTTTGGTTATCGGCATTTTACGCGTACCCCATGTTTACAAATAAAAAACACCGATTTGTTCTTTGGTTTAGATGCAAATCGGCGTTCATTGTTAAATGTTTTATTCTGTGATTCCTTTCCAGTTGTCGGTTCGGAATGGCGAAGCTGGTAATCCTGCTGAATTTGTGAGGTTACATTCCGGGTTGATTGACCAGGCATAACGTACCGCTTTAGGTTCGTTGACTTTTTTGCAGGAAACGGTTACTTTATTATCGACAATTTCCGCTTTTGCCCAATGGAAAACCGAATCGGCTCCGGCAATGGCAAATCCTTTCAATTCTTTACCATTGGCAATGGATAATCCTTCGTACACATAGTCAAACAATAATATCATGGTGGAACCTTTTACTTCGTAACTTTTATACAAAGGGCCCATAAAGGGGACATTCATTTGGTGTGTTTTTGCTAAAGCATTTAATGCCAAACGTTTCCCTACATCTTGCTTGTTTCCGGGGTGAATATCCAGGGCATCGCCAATGTCAATGGTAACTGCCATTCCGGTATTGGGCAATTCCAGGGCCATGGTCTGTGCTTCGCGTAATTCAGCCCACGAGTCTTCCACAGGTTCAGTATTTCGTGGCTGGAAATTGGCCAATTGTACAAAGAGGAACGGAAAATCGCCCTGGTTCCATTGTTCGCGCCAATCGGTAATCATGGTTTTGAACAGTTGACGGTATTGATAAGCTCTTCCAGCGTTGCTTTCGCCCTGATACCATATAGCTCCACTAATTGTGTATGGCAGCAATGGATGAATCATGGCGTTAAATAACACGGTTGACTGGTTCGGATCGGACAATGAAACGGGATGGGTTTTTATGTCTTTAAAATCGAATCCTTTTTTGGCTACCCAACCTTTGGCCAAGGGCATGGTTTTTCCTGTTGCTGAAAGCAGGTAATAGTCTTTAGCTTCGCCCATAAAACCACCGCCTCCCACGTAATCGTATATGCGGATGGCGATCACGTTTTCGCCTTCTTTAACAACTCCTGCCGGAATTTTGTAAGAGCGGTTTTGCCCCCACACTTTGTTTTCGCCTACTTTAACGCCATTAAACCAAGCCTCATCGTAATCGTCAACGGCAGCATAGCAAAGGGTAAGTTCACTGTTGGCCATATCAGCAGGCAGTTTAATGGTTTTACGGAACCAAGCCGAGCCATCGAAATTACCTAATTGAGTTTCTTCCCAAAGCTTTGGAAAGTCAATAGCCATCCAATTTTTATCGTCCACAGCCACGTTATCAAAAATAGTGTCGGTGCCTTGAATACCGGGATCGGCCTGAGCCTGTTCCAGATACATTTGTTTGGTGTCGGCTTCAAACTTCTTTTCTAAACTGTCGCGCGAAGCGGCTAGTTGGCTAATTTGTTGGGCTTGTTCGGCAAAATCATCGAGTTTGAGCAACGAATTTTTGCTGGTCCAGGCTTCGGCCACGGTACCGCCCCATGAGGTATGAATTAGACCAATGGGAACTTTTAATTCCTGATGTAGGTGCCGACCGAAAAAGTAAGCCGTAGCAGAGAAATCTTTTACCGTATTTGTATCGCAAGGAATCCAACCCGTGGTGGCAATGGTATCAATGGGGTTGAAGGCTATATTTTTTTGAACGGTAAACAAACGGATGTTCGGATAGTTGGCCGTTGCGGCTTCTTGCTGGGCATTATTCAATTTAGCCCAGTTGCCCAATACGGGCATCTCCATGTTCGACTGCCCGGAGCAGATCCAAACTTCGCCCAGCAGCACATCGTTAAACGTTTTTACAATTTTTCCTGATGCGATGGTCAATTCATACGGGCCACCGGCCGGAGCCGTGGGTAATTGGGCCAACCATTTTCCATTGGCGTCGGCTTTGCAAACTACCGACGGACCCCACGAACCTTGAATGGTCAGTTCAACATTTGGGTCGCTGGCCCCCCAGATATTAACCGTGTCGTTTTGTTGCAATACCATGTGATCGGTAAAAAGATCGGGCATCTCAACAAAGGTGGTTTGTGTGCAGCTAACCAGGTAAAAAGTTGCTACAAGCATGCCCCATTTAAAAAAAGAAGGAATTGGCATAATTTAATGATTTTTAGTTATGTCAGTAAAATTATCTATTATTTACTATTTTGATTCATTTTATTCAAAAAGTTTAACAATAGTCTTACAATACTACCACCCGAATTGGGTTTTAAAGAAGGTTTCCAATTCATCGGCAACTATTTGGTGTTGTGAGGCATTCGGGTGATAATCGCACCCGCCGGTCAGGTTATGAGTCAAGTACAATTTCCAAACGTTGTTGTCTCCGGCGTTATTCATGTGATTGACAATTCCGGTTAAATAATTTACCTGAGAATTGTATAAATTATTGTCGGCCATGGGGCTGGTTAAACAAACGATATTCGCATCGGGGTATTTTGAACGGATGGTTCCAATAAAGCTGACATAAGCCGAACAAAAAGCCGTTGAGTCTTGAATACCATCGTTTTGGCCCAAACAAACTGTAACAATATCGGCTGGGTATTTGGTAAAATCCCAACTTGTTCCTGTGGTGGTCAAACTTACGGAATGATACACGTCGGGCATTTCGTAGGTAATGTCGCAGCAGCTATGAATCATTCCAATTCCTGAAACAGAGGTGAGCATCCATTGAGAATTTAAACGGCGGGCCACCTCAGGTCCATAAGCCAGATAAGCATTGTGTTGGTCATACCATTCACCTGTACCACAGGCTTTTTGTGAATCGTCGTTCCCATACCCGCAGGTGATGGAATTTCCAATAAACTCTATCCGCCTTTCGGGAAGCGGATCGGGAGCCAGCAGCTCGTCGCAACGGAACCCCAGAAATTCAATGTAACCGATGCCGGCTTCGGTATCTTTAGTAATCTGAAGGGTGTGTTCCCCATCCGACAAGCCACTGACAATATTGATGGTGTTATTCTTGGTGGTTGTTTGGATGCGGGTTGATTGCGTTCCATCTACAATTATTTGCAGGTAGTTGTGGTATGAACCGTATAATTCCTGATCGTTTAAAATTATTTGGCAAAAAGTTCCTTTAAATTTAGTTTTGATGGTGCTGCCCGGAGCATAAAGTTTTGGTTTTTTCGGGTTCGAAAAATCGACCCGTCCGATGTACTGAATGTTGGGATGGTCGGCATCAATTACCTCCTCGGTAACATATACCCGCCACGATTTGCTCGAACCCACTTCGGTGGTAACTTTGTAGTCTATGTACCCAGTTGTTGCAAAATTTACAGCTACTCCCGATTGAGGTTCAATGGTGGTACCTTCGATAATGGTAATGGTCGGAACAACGCTGGTGAGGTCGTATCCTACGGGGACTTCAAGATAAATATAGCTGTTTTCAAAAACGGTTTCACCAATCTGGTTTGGGATGGTAAAAGATAAAATATTGGCTTCGTAAATTTTTTCAGCCGTTACCGTTACCGTCCAGTTTTTAGTATGTCCGTCTTCAGCAGAAACACTGTAAACCACAGGTTCTGCCGAAAAATCCACAGCCTGACCCGATGCGGGTGAGATGGTAGCTTTAGGTGAAATGGTAATTTCGGGAGCCAGCGAGGTTAAATCGGTACCGATTTTCATTTCCAGTGAAATGGTGCTATCGCCAATTAGGGCTTCCGATTTCTGGCGTTTGATGTAAAAGCTCAAAATGTTGGCCTCATTGCTTTTTTCGGTTTCCACGGTAGCTTTCCAAACTTTTGTGCTGTTGTCCTGAGCAGTAATCGTGTAAGCCACCTCTCCCTGGCTGAAATCCATTGCTTGACCCGATGCCGGAGTTATGGTTGCTTTTTCTGAAACGGTAATCACGGGAACAATTTCTGCCAGATTGGTGTTGGTATCTACCCAAACGTGAACGGTTCCGGCATCAGAAAGGATGGTGGCCGGCGATGTTTGCCCTTCAACGGTGAAGGAGACAATTTCTTTTTGGGTACTTTGTTCTTCGGGGTCGTTGCACGAACCATTTAAAACAATCCCCAAAGCAAGGAATAAACTATATTTTTTCATTTTTTTTATTGTAAGGTTAAACGGCTAATTATTTGTCTGCCCGGCTGAATTATTTTTATAAAATAAATGCCTGCATTTTGGGAAAAGTCTTTTAAATTGATGGAAAGGCTACTCCAACCTATATTTTTTGGTAAAGATTTTACCTCTCCGATTTTAGAACCGATTACTGAAAAAATTTGGATGTTCGAAGGTTGATTCAGTTCGGTGTAAAACTCCAAGGTAACAGGCCCCGATGTAGGATTCGGAAAAAGGTAAAGTTGGTTCCGGTTTTTTTCATCAGGTTCCAGAATCCCCGTATAACCCTCTTTAGCAGTTACTTTTATGTAATCTTTTTCACTTACATCAATACTGTCCGAAACGGTTAAGCTAATGACATATTCCCCCTCAATATCGAATTTGCATTGTGGCTTTACATAATCGTCTTTCATAATATACGTGCTGCTGCCTTCGGGAGCCGATTCCAGCACCCATTTATAGGTCAGGGCATCACCGTCGGCATCGGAACTGGCCGAACCATCGAACTTAAAATATTTATTCAGGGCACTCAAAGTATCGTTACCAGCAACTGGCACCGGAATGGCATTGGTGGCCTTTATTGCCAACCGTTTTTTGGCGGGCACACTGGTATTGAACCCCGATGCCACAATCAAATCCACCACATATTCACCGGCAACATCGGGTGTAAAACTGGCGATGGAATTTGTAGCGTTTTGTATGGCTGCGGTGCTGTTTGCCGGACGTGATGAAACAGTCCAGGAATAACCGGAAAGGGTTTCTCCGTCGGGGTCGAAACTTTCTGTGCCATCAAATTCTAAGGCTTTATTAACCACGCCTTTTTGGTAGCTGCTGGTTAAAGCTATGGGAGCTGCCGAGCCGGTATTGCCGGCTACCAACACCCGGGCTATGTGCACGTAATGTCCACTCGTATTGGTTTCTTCAATGGTTTTTATGTGCAGGATGTGTTCTCCATCTTCCAAACCTTCCTGAACCAGGACATAAGAATACTTGGTTCCCCAGTCATCGGTCATGTGGGCATCAATAATGGTTTTGGTTCCTCCGTCAACCCAAACTTCGGCTTTGCCACGAAAGGTATCATCGTTTTGGGTGTAAACCAGTGAAATGGCATTCCCCATCACTTTAAAATCTATTTGGTTGCCGGCAACTTCTGTACTCCAGCCGGTGCTGGCAATTTCCCAGCCCTGGTTGGCGTATGGAATGATGTTATTGTAAAAAAACTGGAAGGTATTTGAATAGGTAGTAGCTATCAGTGGTACAGGTAATTCGGTGTTAACCTCGGGAAGTTCGGCATCGGCTGGCAAGGTGGCGTAAATGCTATCTAAACGTTCTTTTATAAAATCGGCTATGTAGTTCATCCCCACATCGTTCGGATGCAACCCGTCCACAAAAATGCTGCTGAGGGTAATTCCATCCTCGGCAACCTGAGCATCAATCAAATCGGCAAAACTCACCATAGGTACCTGGTAATAGTTGCCAACAGGTTTGTGGCTTGCCTGAGCGGTTGTACCGTTGTCTTGTTTAAGCATCAGTATCATGATTCCCGGCTGACTTTCGGCTAAAATAAGCTGTTGAACCAAGCCTTCCATCATTTTTGTAGCCAGTTCTCCCTCGGAGTCGTTCACCGAAAATTCAATCACTACAAAATCGGGGTTTTGAACCAATAAATCGTCATACGCCCTGTGAACGCCAATATCGGAACCTGTTCCGCCCCATCCGGCATTGATAAGGGTTACCGAACTTTCGGGGAATTTGGTTTCCCACCAGTCGGCCATCAGGTTTGCCCAACGTTTGTTTTCGGTGGAGGCTGCATAACCTGCCGTGATGGAACCGCCAATGACGCCAATTTTCAAATCCTCGCCCCGGCGGCCTTTTGCCATTGCCTGATAAATACGCGAAGGCTCGTAGTTGTAATGGTACTTCCGGAATAAATTCCGGCAATCTTTTCCTGATTGCTTCAAATCAGCTTCGCTCCAATTACCGGTTGAACTGGCCGTGGTATTCAACACCGCGCTCGATTCATCCTTATCGGCAATAGACCAGCAAAACCAACTGATTTGATTTTGTTCCATCCACTGAATAAACGCATTCCATTCGGTATAATTAATGGTGCCATCGCCGCTGGCTTCGGTTCCGGCCGATTCCGATACCATGATTGGGATTCCTTTACCCAGCGCGTAATCGCAGCGGTCGCGCAGCCATTGCCCGTGGGTGCCTGCATAAAAGTGCATGGTGTACATCAGGTTTGAATATCCGGTAATCGGATCATCGGCTACAACGTTCAAATCCTGATCCCAGTTGGGTGAGCCTACTAAAATAATATTGTCAGGGTCGATGGCACGGATGGTTTCAATGATTTCGATGGAATAAGCTTTTACTTCTGCCCACGATTCCTCATCGGGTTCGTTGAATATTTCATAAATAACGTTTGGGGTATGGCCATAAGTTTCGGCCATATATTTAAAAAAAGCTTTGGCTTCGGTTAAATTAATGTTATGGCTGTGCCAATCGATGATGACATAAATTCCTTGTTCGATGGCACCCTCTATCACAGCTTTTATTTTTGTGACCGCCAATACAGAATCGGTTAAATAACCGCCTGTTGGTTCAATGCCCATTGCCGCCCTTACGGCAGTAACTTTCCAGTCATCGGCCAGCCAGGCAACCGCATCGGTATTGTAAAACCGGGGCCACCAGTTGTGCCAACCGAAGCTCATTCCCCGCAAGATGATCGGTTTTCCGGCAGAATCAACCAGTTGGGTTCCCTGAACGTTGAGCCGCCCATGTTGGTAAACAGATTGCGCTGATAGAAGGAAGATTCCTACGTAAAGAAGCGCTATTGAAATCAGTATTTTTTTCATTTTTTTCTTTCTTTTAAGCCAATTGATTCATAAAGGTTAAAATAAATGCAGTTTCCTATTTTGTTAACCGTAGCATAAGGACATCGTGTCCAGCCAGTTTCGCCTTTAAAGGTTTTTGAGTATCCCCAAGGGTTTTATTTTCCCACACATTCCAAAGGTTGAATTTTTCAGCAACAAAGTCGGCCTTCTTCCCTGAAAATTCATCATTTATAGGGTTTTCGGCCCAATTGAAAATCAGATCCACTTCATTGATCCCCCGGTTCAAAAAGCAAACAGCAAATTCCCCATTTTGCAAGGGTTTTACCCAAACATCCAATTGATTTATTTTTCCATGTTTGTAACCCTGAATGCCCAATAAATCCTGGTTTATGGCAATAGCACCCGGGTTTGTTAAAATAGAAACGGTTTCTTTGGCCATGTTCCGCAAATCGTTCCCCGCGATTAATGGGGCAGCCAGCATGCACCACATGCTAAAGTGGGCGCGGTCTTCATTTAAAGTCATGCCATTTCCCACCTCCATCATATCTGGGTCGTTCCAATGCCCGGGGCCGGCATGTTTACGTAATTCTTTATTATCTCTTAAATCGATAATCTGTAACACCCCCCACGAATTCCAGGTACCATGGTCGTAAACGCAGTCAAAGCAATTGTAAATATCGCCGGTGGTGCGCCACAAATGGCCAATAGGTTCGGCCCATTCCCAGGGTTGGTTATCACCCCATTCGCAAATGCTGAAAACTATTGGCCGTCCGGCAGCATAAAGAGCATCGCGCATGGTAAGGTAAGCTCCGTTGGCGTTCAGTTTTTCGGTATTGCACCAGTCGTATTTCAAATAGTCTATTCCCCATCTGGCGTACTGTTGGGCATCCTGAAATTCATATCCCCGGCTTCCGGGACGGCTTCCGCAGGTTTTCCATCCGGCATCGGAATAAATGCCCAATTTTAAACCTTTGCTGTGCACATAATCGGCTAAGGCTTTCATGCCATTGGGAAACCGTTTGGGATCAGGTTGGATAAATCCCAGGCTATCGCGTTCACCATGCCAGCAATCATCAATATTGATGTATTCATAACCGGCATCCATCATCCCTGTGGCTACCATAGCATCGGCCATTTCGCGGATAATGTCCTCATTTATTTCGCAGGCAAAATGGTTCCAACTGTTCCACCCCATGGGTGGTGTTAAGGCAAGATTTTCGTATTTCTGGGCTTGCAAAACTACGATTGAAAGAAGAAAAATACTGGTGACAATCAATTTGAATCTCATATCGTTCAGGATTTAGATTTTATTTATTTTCGTGATATAATCGTTCCATAATCTCAAGGCATGCCCGGCTATTATGATAAGGGCATTTCCAGAAACCTGCTTTTTCGTCATTAAAGTTGGGTATGCCATTTTTATTGACCCTCCAGAACCATTCCCCATGACGGCGATCGATCAGGTGGTTTTTAATAAATTCCCAACTTTTGAAAGTTTGCTTTGAAAAAGAATCATCACCCGAAAGCTGGTAAGCATTGTAATAACCAACCAAAGCCTCTGCTTGTGGCCACCAGTGTTTGTCGGTATCTAATTTCTGGTGCGCGGGTTCCAACTCGTTGAACAGTCCGCCATCGGTATCAATTCCTTCAAATACCGCATTTGCCATTTGAATTGTAACAGGTTTAACTTTTTCAATTAAAGCATTATCCCCTAACACTTCGGCAGCTTCAAAAAGCAGCCAGGAACATTCAATATCATGGCCAAACGAGATGTGGTCGCCTTTCAGGTTCCAGTCATCATCAAAAAACAGATTCAGGTGATAAGAGCTGTTGATGAATTTATCAATAAACAGTTCAATTAGATTTTTGAGGGACTTGTACAATTTTTGGCTTTTGTATATCCGGAATAAGTTGGTGTAAGCCTCCAAGATGTGCAGATGCGTGTTCATGGTTTTGCTTTCGTTGGCATCTTTTTCACTCAGGCGCAAATCGTCGAGTTTTTGCCAACTTTCCGAAAGTGCTTCAATGTAACCGTTCTGTTCTTTATCGAAACTATATTTCTCAATGCTATCGAACAAATCAATGGCCGCCGAAAGTGCTGTTTTATCGTTAGTTATCCGGAAATACTCGGTCAACCCGTAAATCATAAACGAGAGCGCGTAAATTTGTTTACGGGGGTTTAATGGATTGCCTTGAAAATCGAGTTCCCAATAAACCCCACCATAGGTTTTATCCAGAAAATGTTCCATGTTGTAGGCGTAGGAACGATGTGCCATCTCCAGATATTCCGGTTTTTGGGTCAAACGGTAAGCCGCCGAAAAAGTCCATAAAATCCGGGCATTGAGTACCGAACCTTTGGGAGCTTTGGGGTTGGGTTGGTTTTGGGCATCAATGGCTCCTATAAATCCGCCATTTGTTGTGTCCACTGCCTGAAGCATCCAATAGTTGAGGATGTTTTGATGAAGCTCTTGTTCCAGTTCGTTTTTTAATTGTATGAATTCGTTTTGCATGCGTCAAGGTTCTATCCGGTTGAACTGAATATTGTATTTTTTTATGATTCCTATGGTCGAAGTATCGCCAGGGTAAACCGAGTTTAACCCTTGCGGTTCCTGGGGAGGATCACCGGAGTAAGGATCGCCTGATTTCCAGAAGGTTTGCCCACCGATGGGTTTTGTAAAACCCCCAAAGGTCCAAAAGTTGGCGCCTGCCAAATGGTTGCCTTTTGCTACGCTCTGGGCAATCTGGTTAAAGCAATATCCGTAATATTGATCGCGGTATTTCACACTGCTTTCGGTGGAAAGTATTTCGCCATCGCGGCCGATGCCGAACTCTTCCAAAACTATGGGTTTGTTTAATTTACGGGCAACGGCCAAATGATCGTCAAAATATTTTTGAACCTTTTCCATAGCTAAAGGATAGGTAGAATCGGCCTGTTGGACATTGTACCAGCCCCAGTTTTTTATCCAAATATGAATGGTCAAATAGTCGATGCTGTTGAAACTATGAATGGTGTCGAACAAAGCCAGCGATTCGGAACAGCCTTTCTCGCCTTCGTTACCGGCAGTTACCAAGTGGTTGGGGTCGAGTTTTTTAATCAGTTCCGACGTAGATTGTATCCACCGGATAAAAGGTCCGAAGTTGTCTTCGGCCATGGGGCGGGGTTCGTTGGCCAGTTCCCAGGCCATAATGGTTGGGTCGTTGGTATATTTAATGCCGTTTACCGAATTGGTACGGCCAATAATTTCCGTAATGAATTGATTTAGTTGTTCCATACAGGGTTCGCAGCTATAAAATTGTTTTTGGTATTGGTAAAAATCGTTCCAGGTATTTGGCGGAACATTTGGGTTTACAAACTCGCCATAACCGTTCCAATTGAGGTATTGGGCCATACCGCCCGACCATTCCCAGTTGTTGGTTAAATACAATACAGCCACCATATCTCTTTGGTGCATTTCGTTGAGCAGGTAATCGAGCCCTTCGAGCAATTTCGGGCTTAAAACGCCGGGTTTTTTTATCAACGCGGGCGTTACCCGGAAAGGCTGATGGTCGGGACCTTCGGCGCCTACCATAATCCGTAGGTTATCAATCCCGTGGGCTTTTAAAAAATCGAGTTCTTTGGCCAACCGTATCCGGTTGCCGCCAATGGTGTCGGCAGCCAGGCTGGCACCATACCAGTAGTTGGCGCCAATGTAATGATAGGGCTTTCCGTTTTTTAAAAAATGGCCATCTTCTACGGTGATAAAATCTTTTTGAGCAGCTTGTTGGCATCCTGAAAAGAAAATCAGGAAACTGAGGGATAAAAGATATGTGTAAAACTTAAGCATGTGTTAGGAATGAATTAAAAACGGCCTGAAAAAGCCGTTGAAATTTAAAAAGGTGCAGGAAACCTTGTTTGCCCCCTGCACCTTTAAACTAAAACCTACTATTTTTTATTGAATTTGGTGACTGCCACTTTACCGTTGCTGTCGGTAGCTTTTACTACATACACGCCGGTTGTTAAGGTAGAAACATCCACTTTGTTATTTCCAAACAATTGAACGTTAGCTACTTTGGCACCTAGCACATTGTAAATTTGAACGTTTGATACGTTGGCCATTTCAATATTCAATTCGGTAGAAGCCGGGTTTGGATATACTACCAATGAAGGAGCGGCTTTTTTGGTGATGATACCATTAGGCCCGCCTTTCAAGGTAATTTCGCCCCAGAATTCGTTGGTTTCGTATGCTTTATCTTGTCCGGTATTGTTTCCCCAGTTCAGAATAGATTCGCGGGTATCCAAAACTTCAGCATCTAATAATGAAACCTCAAAAGCGATTTTTTTACCGTCAAAAATACCACCATCCAGTAAATCAAGGGCAGTGAGGTTGGTATTGGTGTTGGTACGGAAGAACGTAGCCCAAGGAACAGCTACTTCAATTATATACCCATTACTACCTTTTGCAACAGCAAATGGGATATTAGTGGTATCGTTGATATTGAAGAATCCAGGCATTCCTAAAGCATTGGCACCTGTTTCATCGTTACCATGAGCAGGACCAGTAGTTCCTACATTAAAACGTACTTGATGTTGTTCCCCATCAATACGGCTGGCACCTTCGTAACGACGATCCTGAATATCGAAGAAAATCTCGATCCCATCATTGTTCCAAGGTTGCGTACTTTCTCCTAAATCAACAATAGTATTGTCGGTAGCTTCGAACCAGAAATAGAAATAGTTCAAATCCCAAACAGCTTGCCATAATCCAAAATTATCGTTGTTTTCGGTTACTACAGCACCTGCAGCAGCAGCAACTCCATTTACGGTTCCGAGCGCTACTCGGGCTACATTGTTAATGGCTGATTCTTCATAGGCATCTTCATACAAACCATCTATAACAATCTCATCATAACCTTTATCGCCAATGTAAACAATATCAGCAGTATTGGTTGGATCAACAGGTACTAATTCATAATAACTTACAGTGATTTTACTTACATACACATAAGCATCAGTGATAGCATTGTAATTACCTGAATTTTCTTGAGCAGCAATTTGTAGTCCGGTAGCAGTAACATTAGGTTTGGCATCTACTTCTATTTCAGTTAATGCAGTTGGGGCAGGATCGATGATTGCAGCAAATAAACCAACACCTCCACCGGTAGGTTGAACAAATGCTTTAACATCTGTAGCTGCTACACCCGATGTTCCCGGATCGTATTTCATGCTTACCGTCATTTTGTTGTTTTTACCCATTTCAAAAGCAGGAATTGCTAAATTTGAATTCCATCCATTAACTTTTACTTTTAAAAGTTTGGTTCCATCTTCTTCAACAATTTCCATACCTTCAGGAAGCGTACTAACATCAACAGTTGCAGGATCGAATAATACACTTGCATCCACGGTAACAATTTTACTTACCCAAATAGTGTCACCCCATGTTGGACCCCACGAATTTTTTTCCTGACCAAAGAATTGGATTTGATGTGCCAACTTCATTTCGGGAGTTAAATCCTTTTTCAGATAAGTGAATTCTGTTACAGAAGGATCAGAAGTTAAACTTGTCGAAGAAGGAATAGTACCTGCACCCCAAGGATTTGGAACTCTGTTAACAGTATCCATTACCTGCACAGCAGTTACAATTTTATCCAATGTAAGCCCAGCTTCTACTGTTGGAGTACCTTGTCTGAATCTCACATATCCAGCCATTTGAGTTCCGAGAATGGTGGTAACTTCAGGAACATTCAATGTCGAATTCCATCCATCTACAATTACCTGCAGGTATTTGGTTCCGTCAATGTCCACAATGGACATTTTGTTGGGTAAATCCCCGGTGAAAGTTGCCGGATCGAAAATTACGGTTTGGGCCCAGCCTAGGTTGCCCAGAACCAGTGCCATCAAAAGCGTAAAGATTAGTTTTCTCATAATTAATAAAATTTAGTTAATAAATAATTGAATTTATAAATTGGGGTATCTCTTTCAAGAATACCCTTGGGTGTTATTCTTACCAACCAGGGTATTGTACCAGTCCTGGAGCTTTTTGTAATTCTCGTTGCGGGATAGGGAAAAATTCATGTTTTCCTTTTATAAAATTTACTTCCAAACCATCTCCCATAGAGGCTAACGTGATGCCATTAATGAATTTTTCGGCTAAGTTCCATCGGACCAAATCAAAATATCGGCTGGTTTCCATGGCTAATTCTAAACGGCGCTCATGGACAATATCCTCGAATGAGAGCACAGAGAGTGATTCAGGGTAACCTGTTTCTCCCGAATTACGCGCCCTTTGGCGAACCAGATTTACATAATCTAATGCTTTACCATTGTCACCTTCTTCGTAGGCAGCTTCGGCGGCCATTAAAATGATATCGGCGTAGCGGATAAGACGGATGTTCATAGGCCCTTCGCCATAAGTATCGTTAGCTCCGAACGTGAATTCATCGGGAGAACATTCATATTTCCGACTAATGGTGCCAGTAGGCAGGTTGTTAAATGCGATTTTATACCATTTCTTCACACCATTCAT
>Ga0172379_10007599_pt1 | contig 14009 bp, 8 predicted proteins | sample GrowelOW334metaG_FD_119756 | JGI IMG/M metagenome (GOLD analysis project Ga0172379, IMG submission 119756) | Groundwater microbial communities from an aquifer near a municipal landfill in Southern Ontario, Canada - Groundwater well OW334 metaG | ecosystem: Environmental > Aquatic > Deep... | reverse complement strand
GCCGATCACGTTCGCGGCACCGGTCAGGGAAACGTCGCAGGCCGTCGCCGAGACGGAAAGTCCGGATATCGGCGTCACGTCGCCGATCGATCCCGTGACGCTCACGGCTCCGGTCCCCGAATTGAAGGTGAAGTTTTGAGCGCCATTGACTTTCCCGGAGATAGTGATGGGTCCGTTGCCGGCGGAGCTGTCCAAGGTGGTCGCCGCAACGAGCGTGACGTTTCCGTTATAGGTTTGGCCGGTGATCGTGCTGGTAGTAACGTTCCGGATGGTGATCGCGTTCGCGGCAGAATTTCCGGAACTTGCCGAAAAGCTTAAAAGCGCCGCGTTACCTCCCACCACGCTTCCGAGGGTGATGAAACCCATTCCAGAATTGATGCTCAGTCCCTGCAATCCCGCAGTGGCCGCATTGACATTACCTGTAAGTGAAATATCGCCATTCGTAGAATCAAGACTCACAAGAGCGGTATTGCATTGGAAAGGACCGGTGAATAATTGAGCGTTGACTGTGCTAATGTTAGCCGAGGCAGTGATACGATTGCCCGCAGTTGCCGAAAGGGAGTTAATGCGAGTCCCACCGCCTACGATGCCGGTAAACGTTACCCGCCCAAATCCGCCGGAAATCGACGATGCATTGAGCGAGAACGAACCATCCACTGTGTTCGAAAAGGCGATCGTCCGAAAATTAGTACTTGGTGTGGTGATTATAACCGTCGCGTCCTGCTGAAGGATAACCGGATCGGAAAACGTTATGTTAGCGTTTGTCGTCTGCACCAAGGTCCCGGCGCCGTTGAGGTAGATTGTCCCAGTACCTGCCGGATTCAACGTTATTGCTCCGGTATTTGTAGAAACGGGTCCGATTATGGTCAACGCACCTGTTGGAGTCGCACTGAACGTAGCCGTTAAGCTCCCCGTGACCGTTCCCAGCGTGAGCGTATTCGCTTCCGTTATGGAACTATTAGTGGTAAAGCTCATATTGACGGTACCCTGGAAATCGTTCGTTGCCAGATTATTGAGGATGACGCTTCCGCCGGTGGTTGCGAAGTTCGCCGTGCCGGCGACTACCAATGCACCAAGATCGCTGATATTGCCCGTGGATGTCACTGAAAGGTTCCCGGTCAAGGTCAACGCCGGGATATCCCACAGGGAGTTCCAGTTGATCGTCAGATCCCGCAGGCCCGCGGGAATTGCCGGAATGGCCGCCGCGCCGGCATCCTTTCTGAGAGCGACGTCGCGCATGTTCGAATTACCGGTCAGCGTGATCGCGCCGCCGAAAGTGTTGGAAAAGGTGGCCAACAGGAGATCGGATGACCCGGCGCTCATAGTGAAGGAGGAAGTCCCGGACACATTCAATACCGCCGTCTGCGTGACGGCGCCACCCGAAGTAAGGACCAGGAAGCCGCTGATGGTAGAAGCTCCCCAGCTCAGTCCGTTCTTGTCCTGGACGGTGAGGTTGTTGGCCGAGGTCACCCCTATGGAATTGAAATCGTTGTTCGGATCATTCACGGACAGATTGTTTACCGCGCCGACCTGTATGGTGGTTGTGCCACTAACCGTCAAAGCCGCGTTGTTCGTGAAAGTCACCGCGGATCCATCTCCGATTTGGAGAGTTCCCGCGGAAAGGGGCTGCGAATTCTGGTCGAGGCTTGCGTTCCCCTGGAGGGCGAGCAAGGAGCTGACGGCGAATCCGCCCGAAGGAACGGTAAAAGCACCCGTGGTGCCGATGATCATTGAGTTGATGCCGGCAGGAACATTCGCGCTGGGTCCTGTTCCGTTAATAGTCACATCGTCCGAAACGAGAGGCGGCCCGGACCCGCCCCAGTTTATGGTGTTGTTCCAGTCACCGTCCCCGGGACCGGTCCAGGTATAGCTTGCCCCCCACACCTTTCCCGCCGTCGCAAACGCGATAAAAATACATGCGGCCAGGATGGTTGCGGAACGTTTCATTCATTACCTCTGAATCGGGACGTATTGGGTTGATTGCCTATCGTACGGTGGGTAGCGGGGTGCTGCACACACGTCCATGACGAATATATCCCTTCCCTCAGGCACTTACCAAAGAATTCCTCTACGCTTATCGGCAGATTCGCATATTAACTTGAGACCCCTGCTTCAACGTATTCGGCCGGTTGGCGGCCAATAATTGGGTATGCCCTTCACGCACGTTCTGACGACTTCCCCCATGATTCCGCAGTCCCCCTATACTAATGCCATTCATAAGTCCTTTCTTGAGCTGCTTTGCCGCCCTGCTGTTGCTGAGACTATTGGAGACGCGGACCGCCGGGAAGATCCCCATCGCGACCATGGTCAAGAGCCTGAGGGATGCGCATCTGGTCCAGCTTGAGGAAAGCACCTACCTCACCCCTGCCTTGGAATCATAGACCGGTGGCATGACCCAATGGGATCTTCCACTGGTTAGCCGGAATTAATCATTCAGAAGGGTTTTGAATGTAGTTGTCTATTTTTAACTGCGAAAGAAAGAATATAGCCCCTGTGACGGGACCTTCCTAAAGAATTCCTCTACGATTATCGGCGAATTCCGAATCCGCATTAAAGCGCCACACGTATTTTATCCGTACCTTCCGTGGAGGTATCCCATGAAGATACTGTTTTCTCCCGCTACTTCCAAAACCCCTGGTTGGAAGCTTTCTTTCATGCGTATGCTTTTTCATACGCTTCACAGCGTTTCCGTTCCCCTCGTCATAAGCTGCGCGACTGCCTGTCTCGTAGCTTCCACCCTTATCGCTATCTTTTTAGTCACCCTCTCCTGCGCCGCCTCGGTCCCATCGAACCCGACGAATGGCGTTGATCCTTCATCACCGGTCGAATGTACCTTGCGCTTCGTTGAAAGCCTTCCGGCAGCGGATCCGGTCAACGCTACCACCTCAATAAATGACGCCGCTTCCACCCAAGTGGGCACCCGCACCATATTTCCGGCCATTCCGTCCTCTGTGGTGTCCTATGTTGTGTCCGGTGTAGGCCCCAACGGCGCAAGCCTGGAAATTGCAGCCCCCGATCCCTGGTTGCGCGCCAGCCTGGTTCCCGGACGCTGGGACCTCTCCATCCAAGGCCTCAACGCCAACTCCTATGCCGTCATGTCGGGCTTGTCTACCCTCTTGGTGGAAGCTGGCGGCACGGTCGACATGGAGGTCCCACTCTTCCCCCGCGAGGGAAATGGCGCCGTACTCCTTTCCTTTATCATGCCCCCCGAAGTACCCGAAGGAGCTCATATTCAGGTTGATATCGAAGCCGCTGGCGAATTGCCTGGTACGGTTCAGGATTCAAGGCTGGTCGAACTACCTTTCATAGCCCAAACCTGGGATCCCATCGCCTCGGGTTACCATGTTTTCAGGTTGAGCCTGGTCCAATCCGACGGTTCCAGCGCGGGCTGCGTCCAGGTTGTGCGGGTCCTGCCCGAAACCGAGACGGCCTTTACCGTTGATTTCGCCTCCATCCCCGGCGTTGCTACCATCGCCTCCCTCGTATACTCCACGGAACCCCTTGTACCGGTCCTTCCTGTCTGGACGCGTCGTTCCGCCTCCCATTCTTTTCCTTTGGAGCTCACAGGGCTTGCCCAGGACGACAGGCTCTCCTGGTCCCTCGACGGTCGTGCATTGGATGCTGCCAGCCTGGGTGCTGCCGATGCCTCGAATGCTTCTTCCTTTATATACTCTGCCGGCCTTTTCCCCGGTAGGCGCCGCCTGGACGTACGGGCTTTTTCCGCAGATGGCAGGCGGGCAGGGTCCTCGGGCTTCTATTTCGACGTATTTTCTGGCACCCCCACTGTTTTTACCAACCAACCAGAAAACCCGTGGGTTTGGGCCGGTGCCCTCGTGGCCCCGGCATCCGCAGTAAGCGACCTTCCCGCAGGACACGGTTTCATCGACCTTGCCTCAAACGCATCGGGAACCCTCGTCGCCGCTGTCGACGCCCCGCCGCCCGGATCGACCGACACAGGTTCCGCCGCCCGCTCCACCGTCCATTTTTACAATGCCACACCTGGGGGCACCCTTTTTCCCGCAGGCATCTCCCCAGTCGATGCTGGAGGCACAGCCCGCAGCGTCGATCGTATCGCCCTTGCTCCGGATGCTTCGGCCGTAGCCGCGTGGAACGTCGACTCATCCTGGGTGGCGTTCCTGCCCGGCCTCCAAGCGGGTCAGGACGGCAGAAGCGTCGGTTCACAATCTGTCTGGCTCTACCTGGATACCGCCAGCCTCGGCCTCGCCGCCACCCTGCGCATCAAGGACGTCCAGTTTTCAGCCGATTCCCGCACCGCCTGGCTGCTCAGCGGTTCGGCTCCATACCGGATCATCGAAATCGATACTACGGCGGCTGGTGCCCCGGCAAGGTTCTGCCTCGTCCTGGACGACCCGTTGGTATCAACCCTCTCCTTCTCGGCCCTTTCGGTGGCTCCTGACGGTACCCTGCTTGCGATGGCCTATTCATCGGACATCGTGGCCATAGTCGCGAAGCCGGAGCCACTCCCCGAGCCGCAGACTGATCCCCTCACAGGCTTCACTGCCCCGATATCCGCCACCCTCAAGGCTTTTTTCAAGCGCACTTCGGGCAGTCCCTCCTGGCTCGACTGCCCCGTCACCGCCAGAGCCTTGGACGATTCATCCTTTCTTGTTTTATGTTCCGATTCGGGTGTGGTCGGCAATCTGGGTTTAAACGGTGCCGGCGAGGCTTTTGCCGTGCAAATCAGTGATGCCTCTGCCGCTTCATTTCTTTTAGGAAGCGCTATCCTGTCCATAGCGCCTGACGGTACTTCCTTCGCGGTATCCGGAGCCCGTGACCCCGCCTCAGTCCTTCCCCGTTACCTGAGCATCATCAACCTCACCCCACCGATTGGCTTTTCAGCTTTTGTGGAATCCCCGAACCTTCCCGGTTTGGCTTCCTCCGGTTCCTCCACATGGACCAGTCCAAACCACCTTCTCGTGGCTGATCTTGCCTCCCGTCTCATTTCTGTCTACGAACGCTGACCTCGAATTCCTGCCCTTCGACGCGAGTCAGGCTGAAATTGCACTAGGAGCCTGTCGGACTTATGATCGCGCAAGTGGTATAAACGGGAAAATCTTGCCTTTTTTGCGCTTTTTTGCGCTTTTTTGTTGGACTCGGCGATCCGTGGCGTAAAAATGGCTCGTCAATCGGGTCATACAGGAAGTATGCCCCTCAATCCTCGCCCTTTTTCCACACGCGGCTCACCTTCATCCAGCAAAAATCCTAAGTCCGACAGACTCCTGGCCGCGTGGAGGCGTTTTGGAAAGGGCCGGCATCCTGCTGGTCTGAATCTGGGAGACTGTGCTGCCTACGCCCTCGCGCTCCCGCTCAACGAACGCTTACCCTTCAAGGGAAATGACTTTGTTAAAACCGATGTGGCCATCTACCCAGTCGTCTCCGGAGATACGGAAGTCTGACCGTCCACCTCCGCAATCTTCCTCCCGCTCAGGGCGAAGGTCTTGATGGCGATGTTCTTACCCTTCAGTCTCAGTTCGCCCTTTGGCTTGCCGGTCCAGGTTCCCTCTTTTAGCAAGGACCGCAACGCGTCTTCGGATACAAGAATTTCTCCGGGTCCGGCTACCGATTCCAGCCGGGCGGCGGTGTTCACTGCGTCGCCTATAACGGTAAAGTCCCGTATTTCCCCGGAGCCGACGTCGCCCTGCAGGACGGTGCCCTCGTGTATGCCTATTCCGATTTGCAAGCCCAGCAATTCTTCTTTAATTTCCCCCAGTTCCGATTGTATTTCCAGGGCAGCCTCTGCCGCATCCAGCGTCCGTGAGAAGATGGCCATCACTTCGTCGCCGACGAATTTGTCTATATCACCCGAATGGGCTTTGATTATTTTGGATTGGGCGGACAATATCTTGTTCAGGACACCGATAACCACTTCCGGATCCCTCGACTCGGAAAAGGTGGTAAAGCCGCGGACATCCGAAAAGAAAAGAGCCAGGTTCCTGCGCACAGGCACGTGCTCCTGCTCGTCCCGTACGGAACTGCGCACCGCATCCACCGTACTCTGCGAAACGTAATGGTAGAGGCCTTCTTTTTCCTTGAGCCCCGCAACCATTTCGTTGAATCGGGTGGAAAGCACTCCGAATTCGTCCTTTTTCCCCTCATCCAGTCGCACGTCCAGATTTCCCTTGCCTACGTTCTGCATGGCCAAAGTAATCCGCTGTACCGGTCTGATGGCCGTGCGTGAAATACTTACCAGCAGGACACCAAGTAGGATCGCCAGCAAGGCTATGGCTGCGGCTATCGCGGCGCTTTCGATATGCTGGTACTGGTTTTCAAGGAGCAGGATGCTCCGCGCAAAATCAAGTTTCACTTCCAGCACCAATGGCGTACCGTCGGTGAGGTTGAACCAAAGTACCACGTCTATATAGGAGGTCTTTATCCCTTGTGTATCTACGGAACTTTCAACAACCGTCTCCGATTTTTCTCGTAAAAAGGCATTGCGTATATCCTCATGGCTGGAATAATCAGCCCCTGTCTCCTCGTCCGGATATCCCACCAAGACCTTCAAATCACTTCCGATGAGCAGGATTTTACTCACATCGAAGCTGTTTGACTCATCGGAGACGTGTTTGGTGATAAGCAGGCTCTCTTTGATAGCCGCTGGTGTTAGGTCTGAAAGGGAAGGTGCGGACTGGACAAGGGTATGCTCAAGGTTGAGTGCGATGCTCTCCGCGTGCTTTTTCATTAGATTCGAAGAGATGCTGTCCAGAACAAAGGTGAGCCCGAACCAGATCGCGACGATGTTCACCGCCAAACTTATGGTAAAAAGCAAAATGATCCTGCTTCGTAATTTCATGGCTTGATACTAAGCCCTCCACTGCTTGATGGCAAGGATATTCGACCCCGGGATGCTACTTGCGGTTCATATAAAAACGCATATCATTAAGGTATGAACCGAACCCATGCAGCAACGTCCATAATCCTTTTTGTGGACGATGAAGTCAGCATCCTGAACACCCTCAAGCGCGAACTCCGTGACTGGTCCCGCAAGCAGTCCCTGGAGCTGTTGATCGCTTCCTCCGCCAAGGAAGGCCTGAAAATCCTCGAGGAAAAATCCGATGAAATCGCGCTTGTCGTCTCGGATCTCAAGATGCCCGAGATGAAGGGGTCCGACTTCCTTCTGATCGTCAAGGATAAATGGCCAGCCATCGTCACTATACTGCTCACCGGTTTCTCCGAGACCCCGGAGGTGATGAAAGCCATAAAGGCCGGTATTTTCAGCTATATCCTGAAACCTTGGGAATCGGATTACCTGCAATCGGAGCTTGAGAAAGCTGTGGAAATGCAGCGTACCCGTGCCCAAAATTCGGAATACGCCAAGATTATGGAAGACGAGCTCAAGTGGGCAGGCGAGATGCAGCGGGCAATACTCAGACCCAACGCACTCCGGTCGGATGGGGTCGAATTCAGGACAAGCTATCGCCCGGTATCCGGCCTATACTGCGGTGGCGATTACTACGATGTCATACATATCGGTGTGGATCGCTACCTCATGCTCATTGGCGATGTCGCCGGCCATGGCGTCAAAGCCGCTTTTGTTACCGGCATCCTAAAGGCCGTCATCTTTCCGGAATACATCCGCAACACATTGGGAAAAGTCTTCTCGCCTGCTGATTTCCTCAATTGGCTGAATGAACGCATGAATTTCGAGTTGCGCCAAACCTCAAACCTCATCATTTCCTTCTTCGCGGGTGTTCTCGACCGCTCCGCCATGACCTTCACCTATGCAAATGCCGGACAGGACCACCCCTTCATCGTTTCCGGTGGTGTTCCCAGGGAACTCCCTGTTTCTGGTTCTGCCTTGGGCTTCGCACAATCAGTCATGCATGCCGAAAAACTCGAATACCTGAATCCAGGGGATGTAATCATAATCTTCACGGACGGACTCGTTGAGGCAGGCTCCAGAAGAGACAACAAAGCCACTGTTTCCATGAGAGAAGTTCTGGAACAGACAGCTTATGGCTTGGATTACCACAAGCGGATCATGGAAGCCGCCTTGGCCAAAACCGGTGCCGACAATTTTGAGGATGATGTGACCGTATTGACGGCGACCCTTGTATGACGAATGGGGCGGCGGAAGGCGATTTTATCAGAAAACTGGAATCTTTCGGGGAAACCTATCCAGGAATAAGACTTAGTTATAGGAAGAGCAATTCACCTTCTGCCGTTGTCATCTCGATCGATGGCAGCCTGGATTCCAACAACTCCGATGCGTTCCGGAAACTGGCACTTGAAGTATTGGGTCTGGCTAAAAACGAGGGAGGGCTTATTCTGAATCTTGCTGGCCTGCGGTATGCATCCTCCACTGGTCTTGGTTCCTTCACAGCAATACTTTTGGAAGCTCGGCGGCATCAGGTTCCTTTTTTCTTGTGCCACATCCAGCCGAGTGTTCTGAGCGTTCTTGATCTCTTGGGCTTCACATCTTTTTTTGATTGCATAAATGATTTCGAGGTTTTTCCTTGAGAAGGGGCTTGCGAACTGAAATACGCTTGGTCGGGGCGGTCGCCGTACTCGTATCGGCCATACTGATCGCTTGGTCGTACATCGAGTACCACGGATTCCCACCCCTGTCTTATCGGGGGCGCCGTGATGTGGCCAGGGAAGGCCTGTTCGGGAAAATCGAGCTTTCGGTACATTCCAAACAAGACTTAATAAATATTCGGGTTCATAGTGCCGGGGGGGGTGATACCAAGTCGGCCAAGTTTCTGATTGAGGATCCTCTGGATGATCACATAGGTCTTCGATCCCTGGTTGTTTCACCGGACGGTTTGACACTATTTTCGGCGGATCCTGAGCATTACCCTGTCGGGGCTCCCGCACTTACCCCAGCTGTCTGGCTGCGACTCGATCCGAAAAAACCAATTGAAGCGAAAGATCGTGACGGGAATCGCATCTTCGTCCGGATTCTCGTCGTAGTTTCCCCCTCTGGCGAGCCCATCAATATGCTCATCATCGCTCCGTATGAAATTTTGGGGAAAACCCTGAGCTCCGACCAGTCAGCCATGATCGTCTTGAGCCTGTCCTTCCTGGTACTAGGCATCCTTCTCGCTTGGTGGCTGGCCCATGATATCGTCAGTCCCCTTAAAAGCCTCCGGAGAGCTGTAGCGGCCTACTCGGCAGGCGAAATTCCCAAGCTTCCACGGAATGTTGGTGGTGATATCGGCCTTATCCTGGACGCTTTCGCGGATTTGATGTCTCAAGTGGGGAGTTGGCGCTATGAATTGGAAAAGGAGGTCAAGTCCAGGACCCTGGAATTGACCATACGGGGTGCGGTCGACCACGCTTTGGCGAATTCCAACGATGATGATGTCGCCTATTGCGCAGCATTGGAAACGATCGTAGACCATCTGGAAGAAGCTAACGGTCTTTTTTCCTGGTATGACGGCAGGGGTAAGCCGTGCGTGGTAATTGCAGGCAGTTCAAGCCTCATCCATCCCAATCCAACCGAAGTCGCGCTTATAGCTGCCGCTGCCGAATACGGGGAAGGACGCTTCAATGGCCTGGGGATCGAACTCCGCCATGCCCTGGCAGCAGGACTTACGGCAGGGGACGAGCTAATCGGCACTGTCATCCTGGGCCGTTACGACCGGTCTTTCCTTCCGGATGAGAAAAAATTCATCAAGAAGGTACTTGGCGATTTTACTCCCCTCGTGCAGGAACGGGTAAAACGGGCGCGGCAAGAAGTCATCCGGATCGATGCCGAGCACTCCCTGCGACGCAGCGAGCAGAGGCTGCGCACCTTCTTTGAAGAGAGCCGGGACATGATCTATACAGTCAACGCCGATGATGTCATCGCATCCATAAATGCGGCCGGTCTGGCACTACTCGGTAGCACTGACCGTTTTGAGGTACTAGGCAGGAAATTCTCTGATTTCGTCCTGTCCATTCAGGATAGGGATGTCTGTCTCGAGCGGATTCACGAAACGGGTTTCGTCAACGATTACGAAATCGTACTCAAGCGAATCGACGGCAGTGCCGTCTTCTGTCTGGAGACAGCCCAGGCGGTCAAAGCCAAGGACGGTTCCATCCTCGAGATCCAGGGCATAATCAAGGATATCACCGACCGCATCGCCAAGGAACGTGAACTCTGGCAGACCAACATGGAACTCGCTGACACGAACTCCAAGCTTAAGGAAACCCAGATGATAGTCGTCCAAAGGGAAAAGCTCGCCTCCATCGGCCAACTCGCCGCCGGAATTGCCCATGAAATAAACAATCCTTTGGCGTTCCTTAAAAGCAACCACCAAATACTCCAGGATTTTCTCTCCAAGATGAAAGCCGCCTGGCAGGAAGCCGCGGATGCCGACCCTGTACTGCACGCCCGCATCGCGGAGGGGCAGGATCTGGACTATGTATTCTCGGAAATAGGGGCCCTTGTGGAAGAATCGGACGAGGGTTACCGGCGCATCATGGATATAGTCAAGAACTTGAAAAGTTTTGCCAGGGTCGATACAGAAACCTCTTTCGGCAATTACAACTTGGACGCAGGGATAGAAAGCACCCTGGTGGTCGCCCGAAACGAAATCAAATACGTCGCCGATGTGGAGCTGAGACTAGGCGGCCTCCCGCCTATCGAAGCCTCCGGTGGGGAGGTGAACCAGGTCTTGCTGAATATCCTCGTCAATTCCGCCCAGGCCATAGAAGGCCAGAAAAGACAGGGAAATGGTCATATCCTGGTAGAAACCCGCATCGAGGGCGATCGGGCAATCTGCGAAATCAGCGACGACGGTCCGGGTATACCGGACATAATGCGGCTCATCATTTTCGATCCCTTCTTTACCACCAAGGAACCGGGCAAGGGAACAGGCCTAGGGCTCTCCATCTCCTACGACATCATCGTCAACAAGCACGGAGGCCGCCTCACCGTCGGCGATTCCGTTATGGGCGGGGCCCTTTTCAGGATAGAGTTGCCCCTCAGTCGCATTGCCCCGGTCCAGCCATCCGGCTGACTCCGATTGCCCGGGAACCCAGTGCATTCTTAACCCTTCAGACTGCGCTTTCCCGTCTCTTGATAATATGCTCGCCGCTTTTTGCGTACACCAAGGTATCGGGTTGCACCGATTGGGTGATCCATACGTTGCCGCCAATCACGCAGCCCCTGCCAATTACCGTCTCGCCTCCCAAAATGGTAGCGCCCGCGTATACCGTGGCGTCATCCTCAATGGTGGGGTGGCGTTTTACATTTGCCTCCCCCTTGCGCACACTCAGCGCGCCCAACGTTACTCCTTGGTAAATTTTAACGTTTCTACCGATCACCGCGGTCTCGCCTATGACGACACCCGTGCCGTGGTCTATGAAAAAGGACTCTCCGATGGTCGCCCCCGGGTGGATATCGATGCCCGTCCTGCCGTGTACCTGCTCGCTCATCATGCGCGGTATGAGCGGTACTTCGCGGATCCAGAAAAAGTGTGCAAGCCTATGCGTGGCGATGGCTTCCAGTCCCGGGTAGGAGACCACCACTTCCTCCACGCTTTTTGCGGCCGGATCGCCTTTGAACGCGGCAGCCACATCGGTCGCCACGACGCGGCGTATCTCGGGAAGTTCCGTAAAGAAGTCGCCAATCGTTCGCTCTGCCAGATCCCTGCACGCCAGCCCGCCACACGAAAAACGCTCGGACCTGCACGAGAACATAAAGCTTTTTTCAGTCTCCACGATCAGCCGTCGCGCAGCACGGTATACCCGTTCGGAGGTAACAAAGCGTACATTCGTCTCGTCTATGGGCTCGCTTTCCCTGAATCCGGGGAAAATGATGGCCTCCAGGTCGGCCAATATTTCCGCTATGCTTTCCCTACTGGGCAAATTTGGTCCTCCCGAATGGTTTATCAGACCGAATTCGCCGTAGGAATCGACAATTGCCGCGATGCTTTTACTAAAACCTTCCATGCATATCCTCGTCTCGGTTCCGTTTGCTCAATAGTACTGAAAAAGCATCATACTTGAAAGGTCAGGATTGCTGGACCGTGTCCTCCGCCTCACCGGAGCGGACCGATCCCATCACCACCCACGCACCCGCCATGCACAGGGCACCAAATAGGAAAATGGCCGGGTAACCAGCCAGATCAATCAATAAACCCGTCAGAGGTGGTGCAGTGATGGCGGCCGCCTGGCTGAACGTATAATACAGGCCGGTGTAGATGCCTACGGTTTCGTAATCCGCCATCTGCCAGAGCATGGGAAAGGAGTTGGTTATGACTGTGACCCAAAACATGCCAAAAATGAACATCGTTGCCCAAAAAAGCGCCAGACGGGCCATTCCTGTCAGGCCGAGAGCCTTGGTAACGGGTAGAAAGAAAAACAGGAAGGTCAAGACCACCGTCAGGGATGCGAGAGCCCAGCGTATGGTACGTTTCCTGCCCAAACGGTGTGCAAAAAAGCCTGATGGTACCGCGAATAACGCGTATGCGATGCCCACCATTCCCGCCGCCAGGGCTGCCAAGCCAGAACTGGCTCCCAGGGTTTCCACGCCGAATTTTCCAATGAAAGGCAATACCCCCTGATAGGCTAAAAACCACAGGAACAAGGAAATAAGGATACGAAGGGCGCTTTTGTCCTTCCTGGAGAACAAGGTGGAAAGCGATTCCTTCAAGCTTGTCCGTTTTTCTCCTGACTCCGGTTTTTCTCCGGCTACCAACTTCCCTTCGGCCTGGTTTTTCTCGTGGACGAAGAAAAAAAGCAGGGCTGTGGCCATGATTACCAATAATCCGGCCAGAGGGAAGGGCAGCCTTTCCTTTGTCGCACCAAGCATGGGCAGTCGGGTGTCCAGATCCATCAGCCTGGCCAGCCCGATTGTTCCGACTATGGCGGCTATCCCACCCATGGTATTTATAACGCCATTCGCCTCGGAACGGTATTTGCCTGGTATGGTGTCCGGCATCAGGGCTACAACAGGTCCCCGGGCTGCCTGTTTGAACACATTCAGTGCAAAAACTACCAGTATCAGCGCCCAGAGCGACACTTCCGACGCATAGGGGATCAATGCGAAAAACAGTGCAGCCGCCGGGAGTGTCACAATAATAAAGGGCATCCGTCGTCCTATCCTGGTACGGGTTCCGTCAGACCAAAGTGAGACGAGGGGGATAAGGAATACCGCAAAAATATTATCCAGCGTCATTATCGTACCCACAGCACCCATGGAATTCAGCCTGCGTCCCAGGAAAATGGGCAGATAGGTGTCGTATAAGGGGTCCATCAAGCCCATAGTGAAGAATCCCATGCCTATCAGGAAGGTCAAACCCATATAGGGTCTGAAACCCGCATCCGTTTTGCCCAAAGCGCCCTTTTCAGTTCCGCTCATTATCCGCTCCTTGCTTCGCATCGTGCATCCGACTTAGTATAGTTCCTTCCAGCCCATTTCGCCCATCGTTCCGGCTTTGTTGCATGAAACTTGGCATGATGTGCCGCATCACCATCTCCGGCAGTTGACACTGGGCTCACTTCTTGCTATTGTCTGCGAGCATTTGTGTCTGTCCGCAAAATCATGCCCTTGTAGCTCAGTCGGTAGAGTACATCCATGGTAAGGATGTGGTCATCGGTTCGATTCCGATCGAGGGCTGGTCTGTTCCTTGTGGAACCAGGTTTTCAGGTCGGGTACCGCGTCGCGGGCTCCGATCGAGGGCTGGTCTGTTCCTTGTGGAACCAGGTTTTCAGGTCGGGTACCGCGTCGCGGGCTCCGATAGCGGGCTTGTTTGTTTATTTTTCAATACGGCTTCGGCCCTAAGGGGATATAGTATGGCTACCAAGAAAACAGCAACCGAACTCATCGCCATGCAGTGCACGGTTTGCAAGCGCAAAAATTATACAACTACTAAAAACCGTAAGAATCTGCAAGAAAAGCTTGAATTGAACAAGTATTGCAAGTTCGATCGGAAGCATACGCCCCATAAGGAAGCCAAGATAAAGTAGTATCCTAGGCCAGTAGCTCTAATGGTAGAGCGCCGGTCTCCAAAACCGGATGTTGTGGGTTCGAATCCTACCTGGCCTGACCGTTTTATATC
>Ga0172379_10007598_pt1 | contig 14010 bp, 11 predicted proteins | sample GrowelOW334metaG_FD_119756 | JGI IMG/M metagenome (GOLD analysis project Ga0172379, IMG submission 119756) | Groundwater microbial communities from an aquifer near a municipal landfill in Southern Ontario, Canada - Groundwater well OW334 metaG | ecosystem: Environmental > Aquatic > Deep... | reverse complement strand
TTTACTTTCATTCTAGTCTTCTCGATCAAGTCTTTATTTTCTTTCATATAAACAAAGCCTCGAGAAATAATATCTGGATTGCCAATCGGGTCGCCGGTCTTAGAATCAATCGTAGCAATAGCCACAATCATACCGTCTTCCGCCATCACGCGGCGATCGCGCAAAACTATGTTGGAAACATCGCCCACTCCCAAGCCGTCAACCATAACATAATCAGTTGGCACCTTCTCGTTAGTTAGCTTGCCGTTGACTACCTGGCCATTCTTAGCTAACTCAACTACCTGTCCATTGTCGGCAACAAATATTTTATTTTCAGCAATACCAACTTGAGCTGCCAGCTCAGCATGAGCCTGTAGCATATAATGGTTAGCTTCAATCGGCATAAAAAATTCCGGTTTAAGCAAACGCATCATTAACTTCAAGTCTTCCTGTTTGGCGTGTCCGCCGGCATGCACGTCCATCATCTCATAATGAATGACACGAGCTCCCTGTCTAACAATCATGTCTTTTAAGCTCTGGATACTGCGTTCGTTGCCAGGAATAACGGACGATGAAAAAATAACGGTATCGCCTGCTTTTAAACTAATGGTGCGATGATCGCCGTTAACTACGCGCATTAAAAAAGCATTGCTTTCTGCTTGCGCGCCAGTTCCCAGAATAAGTATCTTCTTATCCGGTAGCTTATTAAGATCGTGGTCGTTAATTAAAATGCCGGGATTAAACTTTAAGTAACCGATCTGATGAGCAATTTCTACGTTATCGTTCATACTTCTGCCTTGCAAATAGATTTTACGTCCGTATTTTTCGGCTAAATCAAAAATTTTCTGCACGCGACTTAATTGAGAAGCGAAAGTACCGATGATAATACGGCCTTCTAATTTCTCAAAAATTTTATCGATTTCATCACCAATAGAAGATTCGGAGACCTGGTATCCTGGCTTGCCGGAATCGGTTGAGTCAGACATCAGCAATAAAATTCCTTTACCGCCAATTTGTGCAATACGGTTTAAATCGGCTGGCTTGTCATTAACCGGACTGTAATCAATCTTAAAGTCGCCGGTGTGGATGACGATGCCGATCGGCGTATGAATAATCACAGCAAAAGTATCTGGGATTGAATGATTAAGGCGCAAAAATTCTACACGAAAATTACGTCCTAACTGCAAAACGCTGTTTTCGTCAATTTCTTTAATGTTTAGTTTAGGACATTTATTAAATTCTTCGCAACGTTTGCGCACTAAACCAGCGGTCAATTTGCCGGTAAACATCGGTGGGTTACCAATATTGCCGATAATATGCGGGATACCACCGATATGATCCATATGACCATGAGTAATCACCACTCCCTTGATCCAATCAAGCTTATCTTCTAAATAAGTAGTGTTAGGGATGATGTAGTCGATGCCTGGCATATCTTCTTCCGGAAATTGCAGACCCATATCAATAATAATAATTTCTTTATCATATTCGATTAAAGTCATATTGCGGCCAACTTCTTCTAAGCCACCGAGAACAATTACGCGTAATTTTCCTTGGTTAAATTGGGCATCCCTACTTTTTAATATTGGGCTGCCATCTCTCTTCATGGTTGAAGCTGATCCTGTTGTTTTTGTTTCTCTTGTTGTCCGCTGGCCAGAAAAAGAACGACTGCCGATTGGCTTGTCTTTTTTTTCTCCTTCGGAGCGAGACAAATTTGATTTGTATTTTGTTATCATAATTTCTTATTATATAAAATGGTTAATTTCGCATTTTATAATAATTTTTATTAATTAATAGTTTTTAGCAAAGATGTCATTCCTCAATACTGTTTGAGTATCTGACTATCGACCTGTTAGTTAAAATGACTAATGTCTTAGCTTAGAAAAACTTTGGTGGGGATAGAGAGACTCGAACTCTCATGGATTGCTCCACATGCACCTGAAGCATGCGTGTCTACCAATTTCACCATATCCCCCGAAACAATTAATTTAAATTAGCCCAACTACTTTTGATTAAGTAGCCAGCCGCAAAAACATAATTGTAATATATTAATGAGTCTACTTGCTAATAATTTACCAGACCAATTTTTTTCCGGTCTGTAAATACCACTCCTGTATGTTGGCCAAACGATCACTCGGCAGCAATATGTCTTTAACTGCAAAACCTTTCAACTTTGTATTCTGAACATAGATGTAAACCGGAGAATACATAAAAATAGCCGGCTCATCTTCAGCGATGATTTCCTGAAATTTTTTATAATACTCTTGACGTTTCGCCACGTCCGAAGTCAAGCGAGCATCTTCTAATAACTGATCAACTTCTTTGTTGGAAAAATTTGCGATGTTAAACCCGTCTGTTCCAGTCTGCGAAGAATGCCAAAAGGCATAAGGATCGGGATCACCTCCCAAAACTTGTCCGTAAAACAAAGCGTCAAAATTACGATTTTTTATTACCTCAGTTTGCATCTGACTGGCGGGCAAAACTTCTAATTCCGTTTTTACTCCGATATCTTCCCAATATTTTTTTATCGCCTCGGCTACTATTCTATTTTCATTTCGATCAACCGTACTCAATCTAATAATCAAAAACTCTCCATTCTTCTGTCGCCATTTTCCCTGCCCGACCCTAGCAAATTTATCTGTCACAACTGGAGCGCTCTCAACCTCGCTGGTGGTTGTACTAGTTGTCGTTTGTGCCTGCTCAGCAGTCACTTCTATTAATTTCCAATCAGTACTATTCAACAACTCATCAGCTTTAGTTGGATTATAGTCATACTTTTTAATATCTTTGTAATAAGCAAAACTGTTTGATAAAATCGGTCCATCAACCAAATAAGCATCGCCGCCTAAATTATCATTAATTATTTTATTACGATCCACGGCATAAGCCAAAGCTTGTCTGACTGCTTTGTCGGCTAAGGCAGTATTGCCTTGTTTATTTAAAAAGATAGCTGTTAGTTGAGGCATATACAACCTATTCATATTATAGCTCTTCGGCGTAATCACTTGATCTTTTAATTCTGCTGACAAATAACTGATGCTATCAACTTCGCTGTTATTTAAAGCGCTAATAGCTTCTTCGTAGCTAGGGTAAAATTTAAAAGCAACGTCAACGTAAGGCTTGTTGCTGTAATAATCATCGTTAATAACCAAATCGTACTCTTTTATATTGCCTGCTTTATCGACAATATATTTATCAAAGCGGTATGGTCCGGAACCGATTGGTTTTTTTTGATACTGGGTTAGCTCAAACGACTCGGCTGCAATCTCGCTCCATAGATTTGCCGGCAGAATACCAAAAGTTAATAAATCAAGAAAAGCGGCATAAGGCTCGGATAAAGTAAATTTGAATTTTTGATCATCAATCTTTTCTATCTCCACTCCTGAAAAACTCGTACGCAAAGGTGATTTATATTGTTTATTTTTTATAGCGCCAAAAGTAAAAACAATGTCATCAGTATTAAGCGCGCTGCCGCTAACTAATGAGTTGCCTGACTGCCACTTTACATCTTTCTTTATAACAAAAGTATAAACCTTGCTGTCTGCCGAAACTTCATAACTTTCCACTAAGTCTTTTGCTAGCTCACCGTTCTTACCTCGTTTAAAAAGAGAAGAATAAACTAAGCTACTGATATCATTATCAACGTCATTGGCGCTGGCATATAAAGGATTGATATGAACAGGAGCCCCGACTAAAGCTTCTACGTACTTACCGCCACGGACAGGAACTAGCTGTAGGTGATCCTTGTAAAACTTAGCTCCTAAAAATACCAAGCAAACAACAATGATAACCAAGTTTATTCTAACAATAAATGTTTCTCTCGGCGATAAAAATTTTTTGAGATATTTGAACTGTTGTAAATTTGGTATGCGAGATTTTGACAAAGAAAAAACTAGTTTCTTATCAAGATCTGTTTGCAACTTAGCATGGTCTGGAATCTTTTCTTTTTTTAATTTATCAAGAGGCAAAAAACCGATCAGCTTTAGACAAGCATCTCGAACAATGCTAATGGCTTTTTTAAAAAATATTATAAATGAGTCCACAGAAAAATATTAGTTTACAATATTTGTTTTGTCTGACAAAACAAAGTTATTTATTAGAGAGTGCTTATTTGATAATAACGTAAAATGAGATAGCAAAGAATATAACTGACAAAACTATAGTTGAGATGAATATCTTTTTTTCAAGTCCTCTTTTGGCCATATAAAAACCACCACCACTGCCACCGAACACGCCCGACAAGCCACCGCCTCTATTCTGTGATAGAACGGCAATCATTAGTAATATGGCTACAATAATCTGTACAACTTTAATAAAATCCATATGAATAAATTATATCACGTTTTCTTATATTAGTCAATGTTTTTATCTAACCTTTTATAGTTTCAACAATTTTTTTCATCACTTCCTTATTGTTTTCAGCTAAATCGGCTAAAATCTTTTTGTCTATTAGAATTCCTTTTTTCTTCAATAAATCCATAAAGCGAGAATAACTCAAATCATATTCCTTAACAAAAGCACCAATTTTAATATGCCATAGACCTCTATTAACTCTTTTCTTTTTACGACGATCAACATAAGAATGGGCTCCAGCTTTAACAACCGCCTCTTTAGCGCGTTTTATTAAGTTCTTGCGTCCCCACTTATAACCCTTGGTCTTGGTTAATAATTTCTTTCTTTTCTTTATATGAAACGTACCTCTTTTTACTCTTGGCATATTTTTAAATAATAATTATACAGAATTTATTTAATTATAAGGCATTAATGTCTTTATGGTCTTCTCTAAAGTCTTGTGTGCAGTAATATCTCTTTTCTTATTTCGGCCTGTTTTACCTGATTCACGAGCATTAAAATGATCTTGACCGGCTTTTCTATGTTTAATTTTCCTCGTTTTAGTTATAGAAAAACGCTTACTGGTTGCTTTATGTGTCTTTATTTTAGGCATAATATTTAAAATAATAACAAAAAACAGGTGTTTTACCTGATTTTTGCAGATTTAATCAATACGATTGAACAACACCATATTATATCTTCCGCCCTGTTTTGTCAAGTCCTGCTCAACACCTAGGTTTAAACCCTCTCTTGTCTTCAAATGCTCAACAAAGTCTTTTATCGTTTCGGCACCCTTTTCTGGAAACTGCTTTTCACGTCCTTTCAGCATTAATTCTATTCTTAATTTGTCGCCACGCTTTAAAAATTTCTCCGCTTGCTCAGCTCGCATCTCTAAGTCGTGCTGACTGATTCTAACAGACAATCTAACACATTTTAATTCTACCTTTTTCTGCTGTACTTTTTGCTTATGGGCTTTCTTTTCCTGCTCATACCTAAACTGTCCGTAATCCATTATTTTAACCACTGGAGCCTCGCCCTTTGGATTAACTTCAACTAAGTCTAGTTCCGCCTCTCGCGCCATAGCTAAAGCCTCCGCCATAGGTATGCGACCGCGATTGTCTCCGTTGTCATCTATTAAATAAACTTCGGGAACCCGTATCTGCTCGTTAACTCGAAATTTCTTTTCTTCGGTTGGTTTTGCTTTTCTCCAAGCTCTTCTCATTTTAGTTAAATATTAAACCATTTAAAAATCATTTGCTGAGCGGGTAACGGGAATTGAACCCGTCTCTCGACCTTGGCAAGGTCGCATAATAGCCACTATACGATACCCGCTTTCTGGTTATTTTTCCGATTAAACGGAATAAAAAAGCTAAGAATTAGGCGTGTTCTTAACTAAGTGTATTATAAATGAATACTATTTTTTTGGCAAGGGCTTGAAAATAAGGTAAGATTGTGTTATAGTCCAATAGTTATGCCAACATTAGCAGTAAACAAAAGAGCCAATTTTGATTATGAGATAGCCGACAAGTATGAAGCTGGGTTAGTTTTGTTTGGTCATGAAGCTAAATCGGTTAAAACCGGACATATTAATTTAGCTGGCTCATTTGTTACTATAAAGAGCGCTGGGAAAAGCATTTCCGAGCTATATTTAATAAATGCCCACATCTCGCTTTATGCTAAAGCCAGTACCGTTAAAGCTTATGAACCGACTCGCCCTAGAAAACTGCTTTTACATAAAAACGAAATAAAAAAGTTGATTGGTAAAAAGCAAGAACAAGGATTAACGTTAGTACCGCTTAAAGTATATACTAAACGCAGTTTGATAAAATTAGAATTTGGCGTTGGTCGTGGTAAGAAAAAAACTGACAAACGGGAAACGATAAAAAAACGTGAAGTTGATAGACAAATTAGAACCTTGACAAAACAACAAAATAAAAAATAGTTATAAATTAAAATCGGGGATGACAGGCTTCGATAATAATGCAATTTAGAGGCGTTCAGAACGTGTTGGACATCACGTAAATCTGTCTAAAAACAATAAGTGCAAACAACTTATTAGCTAAGGTCAAGGACGCATTCCGCGCACCAGCCTTTGCTCCTGCTCTTGCCTAAAAAAGGTATAGAGCCATCCGTCCAGTCAGGCCTGATAGCTGGCCGCGGGTGTCATAACATCGGGCTGTGTTTATAAGAATGTTCTGGTTTATAGACAAGATAAAGAACTAGCTACTATCGGTTTTGTTTAGTTTTCTACGCTGGCAGCAAAATTTCAAACTAAACTACTTCTGTAAATATGTTTCTAAATTATTATTAGACGCGGGTTCAACTCCCGCCATCTCCACCAAAAACGAACTAAGGGGCAACTCGATATTGAGCTGCCCCTTCTGTGTTTTTAGATTTCGTTTTAATCACGCCGCTTTGGCAAGAATGACGAGTCTCCCCGAGCACATCTTTATCTTTGTCAGATCGCGTTCGCTTTTGAACTCCGGAACATCGCTTCCGCCAGCAGACATATACCAGGTTACCATCCCTCCTGTGTGGGTGAGGCCTGGTACAACGCAAAAAACGCAAATGTTGCGATTGATCAATTCCGGACTAGTGATTGACACTGCCTTCTTAGTGATCACATAGTCAGTGATCCGCCCGACAACTTGCCTGTCCTCCGTCTCTCCCTGCCTCCTGAAGGTATAACTGAAGTTTCTCTTGTCCTGCTCGATTGGTGGCAGTCCCACCAGTTTCAACACTTCACGGTCTTCCATCGCTGTCTTTCCCCCTCTTCTTATTTTTATTCCAATCATCTTAGAAAAAAGTATTAACTGTGTCAAGCTAACACGGTCTTGCCAAAAATAGAAACATCGGCTACAATAATTTTGAGCACAGCCTGCTTATTTTTTATTAGCATGGCCGCTTTGCCCAGGTGGCGGAACTGGTAGACGCGCTGGACTTAAAATCCAGTTGTGGCGACACAGTGAGGGTTCGATTCCCTCCCTGGGCACAAAAAAAACTGAGACTTAATATTAGTCTCAGTTTTTTATTATCTGCAATGATTCTATTTTTCTACATTCCACTCTATCAATTTATCAACTACTTTTTTACTGGCAAAAACATTATAAACGTAATTAAAATATTCTGGGGAACGAAGTTTCGCTAAAATTTCCTGATTGTCATGATAGTGTTTCTTCATTTCTTCAAGGTGTTTTTCAACTTCTTCGTCGCTAACTTTAATATTCTCTTTGGTAGCAATCTCCCGAATTAACAAAGACGCTTTTACTCGTTTCACAGCTTCCGGTAATAACTCCAAAATCATCTGATCATGAGTTTTTTTGATGCTAGCTAAATAATCCTCAAACTTGCCGCCTTGTTCCTCGATAGTGTGCTCTAATTCATGGACCATGTTATGACTCTCATGCTCAATCAACAATTCGGGAATATCGTTAACTCTAGTTTTTTCTAAAATCTTTTCTATAATTTCTTTTTCTAAAATCTGATCAGCCTCTTTTTCTTTTTGGCTCTCCACGCTTTTTTTAACATTGTCTTTGAAATCAGCAAACTTTTTTAAACCAAATGCCGCAGCAAAATCATCATCAAGCGCCGGCAACTCGCGTGTGTATACTTCTTTAACAGTTACTCTAAAATCTACCATTTTGCCGGCTAAATTTTTCATATGAAAATCTTCCGGATATGGCAACTCAAATTCTCGAACATCGCCTTTTTTCGCTCCAATTATTTTTTTATCAAACCCTGGTACGATATAATCTTTGCCGATGATAATAGCCGCGTCCTTTCCCTGCCCGCCCTCAACCGGAACTTTATCTAAAAACATAGCAATGTCAATCAAGACTTTTCCGCCGTCTTTTATTTCTCCATCAGACAAAATTTCCTTCACGCGCATTTCTCTTAAGTCGTTTAGTATTTTTTCAATTTCAGCATCAGCTATTTCAACTTTTTTCTTTTTTATTTTTAAATCTCTATACTCGCCTAATTTTATTTCCGGCAAAACCGCGACAACAATTTTAAATTCAAGTGGATTCTCTGGTGCCAACTTAGTAATTTCTACTTTGGGTTGGCCGACTATTTCTCGCTCAATATTGTCTTTAAAAATATTATCAATACTTTTATGAATTGCTATATTGGCTGCCTCTTCTAAAATTGTCATATCACCAATTTTTTGGCGTAAAACTTCTATTGGCACATTGCCTGGACGAAAACCATCTATCTTTACTTCTTGCGAAACTTTTTTTGCACCTTGGTCATAATACGGCTTTAGTTCGTCATAAGACATCTCAACTACTAATTCAAATTGTGATTTACCTAAATCTTTTTTTTCTATTTTCATAATATAAAATTATTTATCAAAAATTTCTTGTAATTTTGGTGTCACCTGCTTTTTGCGCGACAAAATTCCCTCGATATAAACTCTGCCATTATTTAATTCTTTACCAAAGGCTTTGGCAAAACCAGCTTCGTCGTCGCTAACAACTAAAAATTGGGAACCTTCGTTGATAATATCCGTTATGAACAAAATGGCTGTGTGGTAATTTCCACTATCTTTAATTTCTTTTAATTTTTCTAAAATTGAATCTTCTCTGTTAGTAAACTCTGACAAATCGGCTGTCTCAACTTGGCCGATCCCAATCCTACCAACCTTCATTTCGAAATCTTTAAAGTCACTCTTGATTACTTCTTCGTCAGACAACTCAGATACGCTGGCGCGAATTTTAAAAATTTCCATACCAACTTCCTGCCAGCTATCAACTCCTGCTAATTTTGCCAATTCAAAAATAACTTCTTTGTCTTTGTCCGTGCAGGTTGGGGATTTAGTAATTACAGTGTCAACTAAAATTGCTGCCAGCATAATGCCCGCTAACTCTTTATTGATGACAATATTATTAGTTTTATACAAATCAAAAACTATAGAACAAGTCGCGCCCCAAGGCTTAACGTAGAACAAAATCGGCTCGCTATATTTAAAATCAACTTTATGATGATCAACGACTTCAATAATTTTAGCGCTCTCAATACCGTCAACGGCTTGCCCAAATTCATTATGATCAACTAAAATTATATTTTTTTCTTTTGCGTCTTCTAAAATCATTGGTGCACTAAATCCGTATTTAGCTAAAACAAAACGCGTCTCTTTATTAACTGCGCCGGAAATAGCTGCTTCATATTTATCAGTGCCTTCTAAAACATTTTTAAAATTAGCATAAGCCATTGCCGCGAACACACTGTCTGCGTCAGGCGACTTATGACCAACTACATAAATTTTGTCGCTCATATTTTTATTAAAATAAATTTAACAAAATTATTTATTCTTGAGTATTATTTTCTTCTACTTCAACACTTTGTTCTTCAACTACTTCTGGTGTTGCTTCAACGATCTCTTCTTCTTTTTCTGCCGCCGCTTTTTTCTCGCCTGCTTTTTCCATAATATCAATTTTCCAACCGGTTAATCTAGCTGCTAGCCTAGCGTTCTGTCCGCCTTTGCCAATAGCTAACGACAGCTGATCAGAAGAAACCATAACAGTTGCTTTTTTTTCGGTCTCGTCAGTTTCAATATTAATAATTTTAGCTGGTGACAAAGCATTGCTGATATATTTAACCGGATCCTCGTCATAGGAAATAATATCAACTTTCTCTCCACCGAGTTCTTGAATGATTGTTTGGATGCGAGCGCCTCTCTGTCCGACGCAAGAACCAATTGGGTCAACATTGTCCGAGTCGGTCCACACTGCTACTTTTGAACGTGAGCCAGCTTCTCGCGCTACTCCCTTAATCTCAATCAAACCATTAGAAATTTCTGGGATCTCTAAATAAAAAACTTTTTTTAATATTTCGTCTGAGGTTCTTGATAGAACAATTTCAGGACCCTTGGCTCTAGAACTTACTTCTTTAACATACACTTTAATTCTGTCTCCGGCGTTATATCTCTCGCTGGGGATTTGTTCCTCTGCCGGCAAAACTCCGACCGACTTACCCAAATCAACCAAAACAACTCTGCCTTCGCGTCGCTGAACGATACCGCTTACTACTTCGTGCTCCTTATCCTTAAAATCAGCAAAAACCATTTCTCTTTCCGCTTCTCTTAATCTTTGGATTATAACTTGCTTGGCAGTTTGCGCAGCCATGCGCCCGTAAGAATCCGGCACCTCTAATTTCATTTTTATTTCATCGCCAACCTTGACTGTCTTTTTTATCAGCTTGGCATCAGTAATCTGCATTTCGGTTTTAGGATTGAACCTGCGTTTTTCTTCGCTTTCCTCACCTTCAGCTTCTGCCGTTTCAACAGGTTCTTCGCCTTCCTCAACAACCGCTTCTTCCGGCATGTCTTCAACTACAGTTTTTACATCATAAACTTTTGATTTCCCTGTTTCCGGATCAAATTCAACTTTAATGTTTTGATTTTTCTTACCATAATCCTTGCGATAAGCCGCGGCTAAAGCCGACTCGACTGTTTCAATAACAGCTTCGTAGCTCAAACCCTTTTCTTCGCAGATTTGCTTTATGGCTTTTAATATTTCTGACATAATTTTTTTAAAAATAAATTAGTTAATGAAAAAGGCTAGTTTATCGATTGATAACTAGCCTGAATACATTTTTATAATATCACGCTTATAACTACTTGTCAAATTAATAATAATATGCTAGCATTTACCTTGATAGTCATAGCCGACTATTTATTTTTATCCAAATAAAAATTTTTAGTGGAGCGGTAGTTCAGTTGGCTAGAACGCCGCCCTGTCACGGCGGAGGTCGCGGGTTCGAGCCCCGTCCGCTCCGCTGAGAATTTTTATCAATAGCCCAAAAAGCCTCGTTTTTTTACGAGGCTTTTTGTTGTCTAGTTTATTACGCTTGAAGCAACAACAAAATTGTTTTTATCATACTTTTTGTTATAATAAAAACAAATCTTTATTAATTCTTTTAAAATCGTTAGTATGATTTGCCCCAATTGTCAAAAACCAATGAATCCTCTGACGACACACTCCCACTACGACGCCCATATTGATATTGACCAATGCCCTATATGCGGCGGACTATGGTTTGATGACTTAGAACTTTATACGATCAAGCAAGGACTGGCAAATGTCATTGAAGAAATTGATCGTAAAAAATTAAGGACAGTAGTTCCGTCTGCGTCCAAGCTTCTCTGCCCACGTGATGGCACGCCTTTAGTCTCGTTTAAAGACCAAAATTTTCCTCTTAGTATCCAAGTTGAAAGCTGCTCAAAGTGCCGTGGTCTCTGGTTTAATCGGAGCGAGTTCAAAGAATGGCAGGCGGCGCGAGAAAAAAAGAAAAAAACAGCTGACAAGGCTGGAGCGCGCAAAGCCGAAGATGAAAGATTTGATATGCAAATCGATAAACTATTGGTACTACACAACATGTACGACACGGACGACACTCTAAAAAAACTCGACGATTTTATGGCGACGACATGCGGAATACAAACCGTTAAACAAACAGATAGTGAAAGTCCGGAAGTAGAGAGAGCAGCTAGAACAATATCTTTGGCTAACGATCTAATTGCTCTGGTAAAAAAACCGTCGCCCGATTCGAATACGCCCGCAGAAGAACGAGAGAAGATCGTTGCACAAGCCAAAATATTAAACGCTTTTTTAAAAATACTGGCTGCGACCATAACCTTATATTTTATTATCTCCGAAGCTCGTATTGCGTTGGGCACAAAAATACTACACTCAGATCTTGATTTTTATATCTGGTACTTCCAAATATTGACAACTTTTGTCACCCTACCTTCATTGTATCTCTTTAAATTGCTTGATTATTTCGATATACATTATATCCCCGGCTTACGATCGACAACTAGGGGTTATAATTTTCTGCAAGCAAAAATGTTCTATTATGTTATTTATGTTATTCTGCTTATGCTCTCTTTGGCGCGATTGTTTAATTAATGGTAAAATGAGGGCAGAAGTTGATCCATGAAGAAAAAATATGATGTTGCTATTAATAATCTCTATCTCCATCTTTATCCTTCTGGCTGGTGTGGCTATCTATCTAGGAGTAAGGGAAGACAAAAGAAAAAAATAAAATATTTTTAAATCAGCCACCAATTGTTTCCACAAAAAAAAGAAAACTCCTATCTTCGGAGTTTTCTTTTTTATTATTAGAAATTTTTATTGCTTGATTGGCATGATAATATAAACGTAGCCGGTATCTTTTTCTGATTTTAAAACGCAGGGGGTGTTGCCGTCAATTATTCCCACCCTGATCGTCTCTCCTTCAATGTTGTTTATACCGTCCAATAAATAACGATAGTTAACAACTATACCATTATCCTTGCCGTTAACCACCGCTTCTAATTCAGTAATATTCTCGCCAGTTTGGCTGGAAGAGGAAGAAATAATAATTTTATTTTTACCTTGGGGGAAGTCTAGGTTGATATCATTAATACCCGACTTAGAAAAAATTGACGCGGCTTTTACCGCACGCACTAATTCATCACGATTCACTGAAACACCAGTCTCATTCTTTGTCGGGATGATTTGTTTATAATCAGGATATTGCCCTTCAATCAAACGCGACACTAGCTCAGTATTGCCGATGATAAATAAAACTTGGTTGTCATTAACATAAAATTCTATTTCCGAATTCTCGTCGCTTAAATTTTCGTTCTTAACAGCCGACATAATACGAATTAGCTCTTGCAGCGTCTTGGCGGGTATGATTATTTTTTTTTCATTTTTAGAATTTGACTGAATTTTTATTTCTTTTTCTGCTAAACGATAACTGTCAGTGGCTGCCATAATTAATTTGTCGCTATTAAAATGGAACTGAACTCCGGTTAATTCAATCCTGGTTTCGCTGTTAGACACCGCAAAAATTACTTGCGACAAGGCTTTTCTAAATTCATTTGCCTCGGCTTTAAAATACTCCTTTTTTTCTACTTTGGGAATTAACGGAAACTCGTCAGCTTCCTGTCCCCTGACAACTGTTTTGTAATTCTCACTTTTTATTAAAAGATTGTTGTCTTTGCGCTCAATCTCAACTTTCTTATTTGGCAGCAAAGCAATAAATTCTGCCACTACTTTTGAATCGACGGTAAATACTCCTTCTTTTTCAATTTTACCTCTCACCGTCGAGGTTATGCCTATCTCCAAATCAGTTGTGATCAGCCTGATATTACCGTCTTTGGCTTCAATCATCACGTTGTTAAGAATCGGTAAATTTACATTCTTGCCGGCAATATGACTGGTAATCAAAATGCCGCTTTTTAAATTTTCCTGCAGACTGGTAATTTTCATAAATTTACAAACTAGTTGTTGTTATATAAAAGTTGTTTGACTGATTCTATGTCTTGCTTGATGCGCTCATTCTCCTCCATGTCTTTCGTAATTTTGTTAAAAGCGTGCATCGCAGTGGTATGGTCGCGACCGCCGATTTCCTGACCAATAGTTGGATAAGAGGTATTCGTTTCCCGACGCATTAAAAACATAATTATTTGTCGCGGATAAACCAATTCTTTTTTACGACACTTGCCGGTCAGATCTTTAATCTCAACGTCAAAATACTTTGACACTGAACCGATAATGTCTTTCCCTGTGACTGACTTAGTTTTGGTTGAAGTAATAATACTGCTTAAAACTCCTCGGGAAGAATCAATGGTCGGTTTAGTGTTGTTAAATTCATGTAACGCAATTACCCGATTCAACGCCCCTGCAACTTCGCTAATCGTAGTCGGTA
>Ga0172379_10007597_pt1 | contig 14011 bp, 8 predicted proteins | sample GrowelOW334metaG_FD_119756 | JGI IMG/M metagenome (GOLD analysis project Ga0172379, IMG submission 119756) | Groundwater microbial communities from an aquifer near a municipal landfill in Southern Ontario, Canada - Groundwater well OW334 metaG | ecosystem: Environmental > Aquatic > Deep... | reverse complement strand
TCACCCGAGTCGGGGGCTATCTTGCCGGCGATCACCTTCATCAGGGTGGACTTGCCGCTCCCATTCGCCCCCGCGAGGGCTGCACGGCTACCAGCCGCCAGATTCAGGCCCACGTCCTTCAACAGGTCGCGGTCACCGAATGCGAGGGAAACTTTCGTGAATTGGACAAAGGACATGCTCAGGGCTCCGTTCTGGAAAACGAGATGACAAGGGGAGCGGCCGAACGACGTTTGGCTATGGCTCCGTCGAGGGAGGAACGGGGCAGGAACTCAAGGGACACACCATCCGGCGTGAGGGTATACAAAAAGTGCACATACTGGTCTTTTTCCATCCCATCGAAGTGGAGGGACAACACACCCTGATAGGCACCCTCCAGGGTTTCGTCAAGGAAGATGCGCAGCTCGACGGTTCCGGTATTGCCCGCGTTCGCGGGTATCACGCCTGGAATCAGCAGGTCGTTGCCCGTCCAGGTGAAGATACTCCCCGGCGTCAGGGTGAGTGTCCCATAATTCTGGCTTGAGAACGCTGGCCCCAGTTGGTACACGGCGTCATACAGAGCTGCCCGGCGTTCGGTTTCCTGGGCTATATAGTCCTTGGCATCGGCCGGCAAGGCGACGAAAACGAAGGACTTCTGGGCACCATTGGAATCGTTGTACTGGATGCCCAGCACCGTTGGGGACCGGAGAGTGGCCTGCACCGTGGTGCCGTCGAAACGCCACACCCCGTCCCGCAGTTTCACCATCCCCGTATAGGGCTGCTCGAAGGATAGACCAGGAAGCAGTATGCGCACCAGCCCCGTGTCCTGGCCGGGAAAGAAACCGTATTTATCGGAAAAGCTTTCCAGCTCGATCCGACGGGAATTGACCATGTCCTTGTAGGCTTCCGGATACCAGGCCTTGGAAAGCATCGTTTCCAGTTTCAGGTCTGCCTCGACCTTCTGCGCCAGTTCGACCTGGACGGGAACGCCGTCGGCAGCGTCGAACAGCTTGAGCCGGTAGGAGAAGCAATACCCTCGCTCACCGTCATCGGTGAGTACGAGGTACCAGTCGCCTGGTAGGGGAGTCTCACCGCTCATGGCAGGATTACCCGTGGCCTTCTCGAGTACCTTGACGATCTGTCCCTGTTTGAGCCGGTAGACGCGTCTGGCGCTGTTGTCCGGTTCGGAGCGCAGGGGGAGCCCGTCCTGGATGGCCTCGGCGTAGGTGGTGGCCAGAACGGAGAATTCCTCCGCCCGCGCCAAGGCTTTCTTCCGGTTCCCCGCCAGATCGAGCTTCCACAGCGGCAATTCAACCTTATCCTTGGTTCCCGGCACCCCCACGACCCACACCTTGTCGATGTTGGAACGTATGTACACAGGCAAGACCGTTCCAGACGGAATGGGAGGCTCGTCCACGGACCATAAAAGCACCCCATAGCCAAGAAGCCGGGAGCAGGAGGAAAGGGCTGCGATCAAAGCGAGGATCATAAGCAGTCGGGCACGCAGACGGACTTGCCGCTGGGTCCGCAGGGCTGATGCATAGAATGAGGGGGTTTGATCCTTACTGGGTGCTTGCATGCCGATCCTCCTCCTGTGGAGGAACAATAGCACAAAGCTCGAAGCGTCGCAAAGCCTTGAGGGCATGGACATTTCAACTTTTCGAGAAATGCCGTGGCCATCTTTTTCCGGGATAAAAGCTTCCTGATCCTGAGATTGCAAGATGGTTCCGATGCCTATAGACTCAAAACCAAGAAATCGGGATAAGCTGCATGCAGAAAAGTTTAATACGAAAATCGTTCAGTCTTAACTTGTAAGGAGCTGGACGGAAAAAGTATAGACGCCTGTGACGGGAACCGGAATTTCCAAGGGGTCTTGCTGGCTGCTGAGGATATCGAGGGTAAACACTGGTCCGGATTCGGACACTAGGCTTATACGAAGGGGGAAATCGGGAGTAGCGAAATCTATGCGAAGCGGTCCTGCAGAAATGTTAAGATTGACACTATATGCGAGATTTTCAGCATCCAGCCGTGCAGTAAATATGTCTGTGGCATGTTGCATATCTGCACTGAGCGCTGCCGGAGGGTCGATCGCGATGTAACTTGAAAGTCCGGGTCCAACTTGTGCTTCCACTGCCTGTCCTGAAGTAATCATCAATTCCCGGATAAGCACTGCATTACGTCCCGGTACTTGCGATTTTAACAGCGCAGCGAGCGCGGTGACATGAGGTGCTGCCATGGATGTCCCCGCGTACGCGCAGATGATCGGCGAGTAATCGGTCATGCCAGTAATTTCATTATAACCCCTGATCGTCTGCTGGAAGATACCTGCGGCCCCATTCTCCACCAATCGTCCATCTGAATCATATACGACGCCCCCGGGAGCCAGGAGATCGAGTTCAGGCCCCCTGTTCGAGTAGTAAGCCAAGGAACCATCCCGCGTGAGCGCACCGACCGCGATTACCGATGAGTATGCAGCAGGATAGGAAACTCGTCCACCATCGTTACCGGCAGCGGCTATAATCAACACATCGCGAGACGTCGCGTATTCGCACGCACTTTGCAGAATGGAATCATCGGACGGTGCCCCAAGACTTATGTTTATGATGCATGCACCGTTATCAACAGCCCACTTGATGCCCTCCGCGACGTCGCTCACTTTTCCGGCACCGTCCCTATCAAGTACCTTCACCGGCATAACCTTTACACCGTAAGCCATCCCAGATACGCCGATGGCATTGTCGGTTTTCTCAGCGATAGTACCGCTCACATGAGTTCCATGGCCGTTATCGTCGGCAGGATCATCGTCGTTGTTCACGAAGTCCCAACCCGGTACGAATAGCGAGGCATCATAATCCGGCAAATTCGGGCTGGCTCCTGAATCCACGATCGCTACAACGACATTTCCCCGAGCATCCCCAAACGATATACCCCAAGCTTCAGGCATGTCCAAAGCAGTAAAATTCCATTGACGCGAGAAGCCCTCGTCATTCGGAATAAGATCGAAGGCACGGACAACGGTATCTGTCTCTACGGAGAGCACTTCCGGTATTGATGCATAAAGACGGATACTCTCGGCGAGATCGTCATCCGATCCCAGTTCCACGACTGAGTACTCACTATCATCAAAAGCAATCCTCTTCTTTATTTGACCGAATCCTGTTTTATCGAGCACACTCCTACTTCCCAATCGATGCTTTATGATGATTCTGTCGAACCGGCGCTTCTCCAAAGGCTTCGGGAAGGATCGATACTCCACAAAATTTAATTTCTGAATACCTTCAACTAACGCTGCAACAGGTACTTTGCTTTCCACGGAAGGGGCCACTTCATATGTAAGAGCGAACTCAATGTCAATCACTATCCCGGCAGTCACCGGTGCTGACCAAGAGGAATGGCGATCTCCTTCCGCGATTCTGATCCGGTACTCATTTTTCAAACCCCAGGCCACCGTTTCATCAGTATAGCCAGCTATTGCATCCCTACCGTGATAAATAGTAACGAATTCACCGCCAGCGGCGCTCTTTTGAATTTCCCATTCGGTGCCTATTATTTCTGAGTTATATTCGATCAATACCGTATTGCTGGAAAGGTATCGGCATGCGCTGATCTGAGGTGTCGGGAAAGAGCCAGGTTCATTTTTCTCATTATCAAATTCACATGCCACTGCAAGTGTCAGGCAATAAACGACAGAACATGCGAAAATTATATTAGTACATATATTTCGTCGGTATTTCATGCGGAAGCAAGCTACTCCACCCGATGATATGTCATCGCGGGTGGAGTAGGAAGCGTGATCCTGACTTCAGTTATTCAATATATGGAGAAACGGTTCCATAGCCACTCACGATATTCTCCAGATCGTCCCAATACAATGAATACGGCTGTCCCCGGTTATCACCCGAGCAGTTGTAGATTTCGATATAGTGAGTCCCCGAACTCGAAAGGACAACATCGATGTATTCGTTATCGGAGACCCCAGTGGAAGATGCGACTTCATTGCCGGTGGAATCATATACATAGATATCGATATCCCCCTGCGCGTCGGAGAACAATAGATCAATCACGAGATGCTCATATCCGGGAGTTATGTCAATCGTGAACCAATCGCTGTCATTTGAGATTAGATTTATCGTCGTAGCTTCGCTAATCGAAGCGGCGTATGACATGGAATCATTCTCTTCATAAACATCGTCTGCCGCTACAGATCCCACGGAAAGGCTGACCATAGCATAATCGGCGATTCCCTCATTAATAACAGCGACATAGTACGTCCCACCGGAAGTTGTACTGACAGTGAGGATATCACCACTATAGGCAGAACTAAGGAAGTACCCGTTGCTGTCAAAAACGCCGTATATAAAATTTTCCGTATATCCCCAATAGGATGAGACGCCTACTTGGGTATACGCCGATGTAGCGGTGAAGCTATACCAGCGCTCGTATTCCAAAACCGGGAAATCAGAATATGAGGAGGAAGATCCCACAGAAATTCCTGTCGTCGTTTCAGGGAAACACATGATGGATACGGGAGTGTCATATCCAGTGACTACACTGAAGTAATCTGAATACCCCGAAACCATCGGAGTGGTACTACTTACACTCAGATTAAAAACTTCTGCGTAAAGGAAATAATTCGTTCCTGCAGGTACCGACCAGTAATCAATATAGTCCGCTGATGCCGAGGTACTATCGATCAAGTTCCCATAAGAATCGTATAGATAGAAATCGACGCGATCTGCCAACGCGTAAGCCCTCGAGCTTGACAAAGGTTCGATGTCAGTTTCGACCCGCTTTTTATCATTCCCTATCCAGGATGCGTATTGGGGAACACTTATCGAAATAGTTCCAACAACTCCTGGTTCGAGCGATGCTTTTACCTCATCAGCCGCTTTCTCATCCCCCACGAGTTGGGCACATGAAAGCGTCAAGGACGCCAACAGTACCACCACGGACGCGCTTACCAAGAATCTGAACCACGATTTCATAACTTGCCTCCTGTTTCGTGAAACACTTTTCGCGTTTCTTTTATTCGACTACGGGCGAGATTGTCCCATTCCCGACCGCTATGCCCACAGTAAGTGAATACTCCTGTTCCGTTCCATCTTCTGCAGTGACAACAATCAGCACAACAGTTTCAGGAGTCTGAAGCGCGATTGAGGCTGAAGTTCTCGCAATACCTGCGATTTGTACATTGGCGTTCGCGTTACGAGCCGTAGCCTGCACGGTGATCGAGGCAGTACCATTGGGAACAATGATTTCGTATGTCAGCATCTCAGCGGAAAAAGATGGAGTAAGGGTTCCAACACTAACAGTCAAGTTTTGGAGCGACGCATCGGAGCTCAACAGACCGTCCATAGTCCAGCCCTCTGAAGGTATCCCCTTAGCGGAAATGCTTTCACCGTCGGGACCTATTGATGCGACGGAATACCAATACCGAACCCCTGGATTGACAGAATAATCTATGTAATACGTGCCTGAGGTTGTAGCCAATTCAGTCCAAGGACCGGATTGACCCAAAGCGCGATACACCGTATACGAGGAGGAGTTCTCCGCAACTAACCAGGTGACACGGACATAATTGGAAAATTCACCCTGACTCGCGTGGATACTCATAGGCGGAGATAAGTTCACTGTACTCGAATTAATGATATTTTGGAGTTCTTCGCACCCGAATAATAATACGAGCATGCTAACGATAAAAAGTGACCAAAATCGGTTAAATGAATGACTCGGTACGTTATTCATAATTTTCACTCCTAAATACCTTTTCGTATGACTAAATAACCGCGGCTCATACAAAGAAACGAGTGAACATCAACGCAGATATTGAAAATGGCTGGTTTTCTTCGTTTAGGTTGCCTCATTCAACAGACCTCCTAATCATTCAACTTAATTGATAAAATTCACACTTATGGTATTTATAATAGCACACATTAAGAATATTTGTAAAAAAAATTATATTTTTGTAAAAATAGGTGAAAATCATTATATTTTATTATAGATATCAGTCTAATGTGCATTTCTACACCCTTTCCAAAGAGACCTTTTTGATTACCAGTAACCTCCATTTATGTGCACACCCGAGAAGGAACCGCTTGTTTGGAATAATATTAGTGTACGCTAGTCAACAGTAATGGACTGGAATAATCATCTGATTGAATTGCTTTGGTTGGATCAAGCAGGGAAAACCTTCAATCCCCATCCTGCTTACGTGAAGGTGTCAATTCCTGCTCTAGCAGACGGCCTGTCCAGAAGCAGATCAGGAACCTGAAACATTCGTAGCAATACACATCCTCGTCCAGCGCGGCTTCCGCCAGCAGGGGCTCAACGACCGAGGTGCGGTGACGGGGGCGGTCGTGGATCCAGCGGGCTATACCGGCACCGTCGCTTCTTTCCAGGAAATTTCCAACCGCAAGCTTGAGGCCATCGGGGCTGGAAAGCGCAGGGGTTCCTGGGGCAGGGGTTCGCCTTTTCTTCTGCCGGGCAAGTTCCTTCACGGCTCCAGAATGTTTCTCGAGTATCGCGTCGATCTCGTCCATCACCAGTTCGGTACCCAGAGAGGGAGTCTGCAGCCAGCGGACATAGGGTAGGTAGAATCGATCGAGGATGCCGAGTATGCCCGACATGGCCAGCACCGTCTCGTCGCGCAGGAAGGGGGGTGGGTCTTCACGGCGCAGCAGATCCAGGAGTACCGGCAGTGATTCGCTTTTACCGAACAGTTCCAGGGCAGATACGCCCATGATGAGGAGCCGGGGGTTCGAGGCGGCTGCGACACGGGCTTCCACGGCACCCAGGCTTTTTTCATCACCCAGCCGGGCCAGCGCAACCATCGCCTCCCCCGCCAGCAGGTAGTCGTCGGAATCCAGCGCACGGCGCAGAAGCCCAAGGGCACGCAGGGAGCCCCGCTTGCCAAGGATGCGGGCCGAGATATAGGCCGTGGTGTATGGGCTCTGCTCCGCATCGGCCAGCAGGGTCGCCTCCGCCTCGGGTGTCAATTCGGGTAGCACCTCGAGGGCCCTGAGCGCCTCGATGCGTATCGCCAGACGGGGGGAACGCACCTTATCCAGCAGTTCACCGGCACCGACGTAGGAATGGGAATCGTGGAGCGCCTCCAGAAGTGCCGCTTCCTCACCCGGCCTCTGGGTATTGTCCAGCCTGTTCAGAAGTGTGATGGCGCGCAGGTCGCGGAACGAGAATATGACACCCAGGGTACCTCGCAGTGAGTAGGCCCCAAGCCGTTTCAAACCCCTTTGGAGGATGAGAGCCACGACTATCACCAGCAGGAGGGAACCGAAAAATATACGGTACGCAAGCATGGGTGGAAGGCCAGAGTGCTCCATGAAATCGAGCATGACACCACCCAGAAGCGAACCGCTGGCACCGGCCATACCGAAGAAAAAATAATACAGTATGCCCAGATCCAGCATATCCCGTGATTCAACCAGGCCAAAGAAATAGTTCTGGGCTATCCCCTCCGCACCGGCGAAACCAAAATTGAGCGAGAAAATAAAAAGACCCAGGAATATCATGGTGAGAACGGGAGAGACGAATTGGGGTGAGATCAAGGCTGGAAGGATACTGAGGGCGGAGACGGCGGTATACACTAGATACAGGGGTTTGGCGCCTACCCTGTCCACGAGCAGGCGGGTGACCAGACCCATCAACAGCGCGCCCAGGCCCCCGAATACGGCATACAGGGTGATGGTGCCATCGCCCTGGGCGTAGACCTCCCGGCAATATACTGCCGCGAAGGCCCGCGAGGTCGAGGAGACAAAACTCACCAGAAACAGGACCAGCATGAAGCGCCGGAACGGCGCGTCCGAAAAGGCTTTTGCGCTTGTCCTGAAAAAATCGGTGTGCCCATCCTCCGACCCTGAGTTCGGTTCAGGCAATCTGAAAATGAAAAAACTGCCCAGGATTCCCACAACGATTCCCACGGTCATCAGGATTCCGTAGATGCCCAGCGGAGGGTTCCTCCCGAGCAATAGGGCCAATGCCAGACTCACGACCATATTGATGGCGCTGCTAGTGATCTGTACCTGGGTGAGGTAACCGCCACGTTTTGAACCGGTGGCGAGTTCGTTCAGTACCGGGTTGTTGCCTATAAGCCCGACGCCCCGGCTGGCGTGGAAGGAAAACACGGCGAAGAGCATGAGGCCCAACGCGATATCCACCCTGCCCTGTGCAGCGAAAAAAGGCGCAGGCAGGAGCGGGATCATGACGCTGTACCGGCACAGCCAGGCCGCACCAAAAACCCCGATTATGGAGAATCTCCGTATCAGGCGCTTTCCCACGGGCATGAAGAAAAAGGCCATGAAGGTGAACGACGAGAGCAGACCCACCACGGTGGGAGTGGCGCCCAGCCTCAGCGCGTAGAGGGTTATGATGTTTCCGCTGAGCAAGGCGAAACTGAAAGCGTTCGACGCGTTGAAGATACTGTACACTTGTCGGGCTTTTCTGAGTTTCCACGGCGAAAGGGTCTTTTCCATCTGGGTCCAATACTAAACCACCGGCGGAATGACGGCAAGCGGGGGCGGTTGGGCATGGTCCACGGAAAGATCAGCGTGGATTAGGACGGAAAGCTATCAGCGCAGGTAGACCGGGCTATTTTCCATTCTTTCCAGCGCGTCCTCCAGCAGGCCCAGGTCCCAGGCCAGGTCCAGGGCGGTGTACCGGTTGCGTATCATCTGGGCCTTGCGGGCGGTTGTGATGGCCTCGGTCCTGCCAAGGCCGATCTCTTGGGCTGTTACAGGACATCCAGCCCGTACCAGCATGGCTTTCAGTTCACCGTAGGGCATGAGTTGGGCGAGCACTTTCGTGCGGAGCTCCGCCCATTCGGAACGGAAAGATTCCACCAGCCTATCCATGGCCTTCTGATCCAGCAGTTTTTCCACCGAGGTGGCGACGATATCATCAACCGCCGGAAGCCCGGAAAAGGCAGCACGCACCTCGGCGGAACGTTCTGCCTGACCCGGCACAGCGGCTCGTCCTGGTGCGGGCGGTTCCGGGGAGGCGAAAAGAAGCTCCGTCAGGGCTGTCGCAAGCAGGGTTCCCACCGCAACCTTGTGGCCGTGGGTCACGGGAACCCCGTGCATGGAAAGGTCGTGCATCTCCCACACGTGGCTGAACAGGTGCTCGCATCCGGAGACCGGCCGGGAGCTGTGCAGGTGCTGCATGGAAAAGCCTGTAAGCGCCAGGGCTTCGAAGAGCACGCCAACGGCTTTGGCGTCTCCCTTGGCTGCATTCTCTGATTGACGCAGGACAGAACGCAGCTCGTTCTGGGTCATGGCCCAGGCGAAGGGTTCGATGGGTTCCCAGCCCCGTGCGCCACCCCGTCCGGCGGCCTCCGCGATTATCCAGTCCGAACCGGCCACGATCTTGCTCGCCAGGTCGCCGAAACCGGAAGACGAGAGATAGGCGGGGGCGGCGGCGAGCAGGTCCGAATCTGCCACGACAACCTTGGGCGCAGGGCAGGTGAAGGTTTTCTTGAAACCGTTGCCCAGCAGGGCAGCCCCGTAGGAGGTGTACCCATCCACCGAGGCTGCTGTGGGAACGCACAGGTAGGGGGAACCGAACTCGAAGGCCGCGCGCTTGACCATATCGTTGATAGTACCCGACCCCACGGAGACGGGCACCAGCGGAGTTCCCGCCTGTCCACGCAGGGCCGCAAGGATTTCGGCCACGTGGACCATGTCGCCGTGAAGGACAGGCAAGGCGGGAAACACGAAGGGTTCGGCCGTGGGTATGCCTGTGCTCCGGAACAGCTCCAGCACTTTCGTGCCGGCCGCCGCCATCGTGTTGCCATCGGCGACCACAAAGGCTGTCGCGCCAGGGAAGGACTCCACGAAAAGGGCGGGTGCCTGTGCGAGCGCCCCGGGGGCGACGACAAAACGGTCCGTATCGGTGGCTGCGGCCAGGCATTCGGCCAGACTGGGTGTTGCTCGTGTTTCCATACCTGATAGTACCTGAACGCCCGCCGCCGGAAAAGGGGGCCTCAGCTAAAATGCCTGCGCACCAGCTTCACGAAGCTCTGGATATGCCGGGGCGTGCCCGCGCAGGTCCGGATATCCTTCAGGATGATCTCGGTGAAGTTGTTTCTGGTGGTTTTGGCGACGCCCTTGAGGAAAGGGTCCATCTCGGACTCGTCGAAACCCATACAGAGCACGGGGTTTGGTTTCCACGAGAGTATGGCGCGGTCACCGATCTTCTGCGCCGCCAGGGGAACGTCCGACCAGGGGCTCACGCTGAGGCGACGGATACGGGGGATTTCCTTGAAGATGGCGTCGTACTTGAGGTCCAAGGGTTCGCAGCAGCCGTAGCAGGCGTAGCCGAACCTGTTCAGGCCCCGCTTCTGGTAGGAAAGGGCGAACTCCTCGAACATGGGCGTGGACACGTTGCTGAATTCCTGCGAATCGGCGAAGCCCCAGAGGTCGGAAACCCTGAGCCTGTTTGGGTCGAGGCGGCGGTTTGTGTACCCCAGTCCGCCGGAACCGGTGTAGATGTTGGTGTGGTTGTCGAAAAGCAGCCCCCGCTCCTCGAGCCGGTCCAGGAGCCGCTCCTTGCTGGCCGACATGTGGTCCATGATGCGGTGCAGCAGGTCCGGGTTGTCGCACAGGTCAAGCATCAGCTCCGTGAGCCCCCTCAGATGGACAAGATCGATGATCAGGCTCTGTACCAGGGCTCCATAGGGTATGACGAAACGCGTTTCCAGTATCCCGTCCAGGGCAGCACCGTATTTTTCCCGCACACGCCCGGTGGCTTCAGGGTCGGGTATGAAATCCACCTCGTGGGCGAGCAGTCTCTCGACATTCGCCCCGTCCGACAGGTAATTGTCCAGGTGGTAGGCACCCTCGCCCACACCCTTGGCGGCGATGTCTATGCCCCAGGCCGTTTTCTGGTGCGCGTCACCGTAGAGGTACCCTGTGTACTCTCCCTTCATGTCAAAATGGAGGAAATTCTCGTAGACAAAGTCGTCCCTGAAATGCTCATGCTGGTAGATCAGCTGGCGCAGTCGCCGCTCCAGCACCCTAAGGTCCGTGTCCTCGGTCTGGAGCTCTCCGTCCGGGATCAGCTCGAGCCAGCCACCGTCCTCGTCGATGCAGACCCAGAGCGGGGGTGGCCCGGATTTATTCAGCTCGTTGTGGTCCGCCCATAGGCACCGTTTTGTGTCGTTCTCCGGCAAGGCAGCGATTTCCCGCACCTGCACCGCCAGTTCCCTGATAACCCGCTCTTGCTTCACGTGTGTCATTGTGAAAACGAGTGTAACACATCCACGGATTATTGTAAGATGCCTCCATCCATGAGGCATCCATTGCCTCTTGAACGGAGGCTTCCCATGACACCCCGCAGCCCGGACCTTTCTGCCCAGGATGATCGCACCATCGCAGCCAAAGTGGAAAACCTGCTTGCCCGGATGACCCTGGACGAAAAGATCGGCCAACTCATGCAGCTCGACGGCCAGAAGATATACCTGGACCTGATCCGCGATTACCATGTGGGATCTTTGCTCCATATAAACGGGTCCGATGCGGACGCGGCGATCCAGGCTTCCCTCGAAACCCGGCTGGGGATTCCCGTCCTTCTGGCGGACGACGGCATACACGGGCACTCTTTCTGGGCGGGGGCGACGATTTTTCCCACCCAGCTGGCTATGGCCTGCTCCTGGGACCCTGAACTGCTGGAACAGGTTGCGCGGGTGACGGCCCTCGAGATGCGTGCAACCGGGTTGAAGTGGACCTTCAGCCCCGTCCTGTGCCTTGCCCGGGACCTGCGCTGGGGGCGTATTGACGAAACTTTCGGGGAGGATCCGCTCCTGGTGGGGGATTTTGCCTTGGCCATGATCAAGGGATATCAGGGAAAAGGTCTTGCCGATCCCGACGGAGTGCTGGCCACGGCCAAGCACTATGCGGGCTATTCGGAAACCCTGGGTGGGAGGGACGCCTCGGAAGCCGAAATGAGCCGCCGGAAACTCCGCTCAACCTTCCTTCCCCCCTTCGAACGGGCCGCCAGGGGTGGCGCGATGTCGTTCATGACGGGCTATCAGTCCATAGACGGGGTTCCCAGCACCGCCAGCCATTGGTTGCTCACAACGGTGCTCAAGGAGGAATGGGGCTTCCAGGGCATACTCGTGACGGACTGGAACAACGTGGGGCATCTGGTAAACAACCAGAAAATCTGCGCCGATTTTTCCCAGGCCGCCGCGGTGGCGATAAAGGCCGGTAACGACCTGATGATGGCCACACCCGAATTCTTCGGGGGCTGCAGGCAGGCGGTGGCCCTGGGACTGCTGGCAGAAACCGAGATAGACGCTGTGGTGCGCAGGGTTCTTGGCCTCAAATTCAGGATGGGCCTGTTCAAAAATCCGGGCAAAGGCCAGACGGAAAAGGTAAAAAGCCTCATAGGCTGCAAGGAGCACCGTGCGGTGGCCCTGCGCTCGGCCCGGGAAAGTCTTGTTCTCCTGCGCAACGAAATGGTTGGAGGCCGGCCCATCCTCCCGCTCGACCCGAGGCAGCCCAGAAAACTGGCAGTCGTTGGCCCCAACGCCGAGGCGCCACTGGCCCAGCTGGGCGACTGGAGCCTGGGCAGCGGACAGATGGTGGGTCCCAGCGGTCCCGCCCACCCCCGCTCCGCCACGGTTACGGTGCTGGATGGTATCAAGAATGTGCTACCCCCAGCCTGGACCCTGACCATGCCGGAAGAAGCCGAGCTGATCATAGCCGTTGTCGGGGACAACCTGGACTACACGGGCGAATTCAAGAGCACCGCCACCCTGGAGCTCCAGGATGGCCAGATCGAGCTTCTTGACGACCTTGCCAGGCTGGGAAAACCCCTGATCGGTGTACTCATCAACGGCAAACCACTGGTGCTGCCCCGGACGCTTATGGAAGCCCCTGCCCTGCTGGAAGCCTTCAACCCCGGCATGGAAGGTGGCACCGCCATCGCCGAAGCCCTGTTTGGCCTGCTCAACCCCTCGGGCAAACTCACCATCAGCTTTCCCCGGCACGTTGGCCAGCAACCGGTATACTACAACGCCGTCCGCGGCCAGCACGGAACCCGATACGCCGATCTCACCCAGGAACCGGCCTTCGCGTTCGGTTTCGGCCTGGGGTACTCGGCCTTCAGCATAAGCGCCCCCATACTGGACCAGCCGGTGATCGCCAAGGACGGGACCGTCGGAATCACGGTCGAGGTGGCCAACACCGGTTCCCGGGACGGTGTGGAGGTGGTGCAGGTATACGTCGAGGACGAGGTCACCAGCGCAACCTGGGCCCGGCGGGAGCTGAAAACCTACCGGCGACTTTTCCTGAAAGCCGGCGAAATGACGAAGCTGCGGCTCGAACTCGACGCGGCGGACCTGTGGATAATAAACGCGGAAGGCAAAAAGGTGGTGGAACCTGGCAGATTCCGGATACTTGTGGGCAATTCCAGCCTGGACCGGGATCTGAAGGAAGCCTGGCTGACGCTTGTGTGAAACCCGCACTCTGTCAGCCATCGGCTGGATGAATCGAACCTAACCTTCGTGACACCAAGATATAGCGCCCGGACAGCCGGTTTTTTCAGTTGTCTGCGCACTTTCCGGGTAAAATTCCGGATGAATTTTTGGATTTCTCCATAAACCTTGCTATACTTTGTGTGTCGGGTCGCGTTTTACGGGCCCGGCGTACAGGATCGGGACGAACCTGAAAAGTGGGTCGGACGAGAGTCGGCTCCGGATGTGCGTGGCACGTATCTGAAAGGTCCGCCCGCGGTAAGGAGAAAAGCATGAATAATCGAAAATTCCTCCCCATTATGGGAGCGCTGTGCGCGGCGCTCGTGGTTTGTGTCCCCGTCTTCGCCGATACCGATGAAGATCGCGTTCTGGCGGAAGCCCGCGAACGGGCCACACGCGCGCAGGTGGAGGCGGATGCAGCAGAGGCGGAGGCAGAAGCGGCGGAAGCGGCAGCCGACGCACTCGAAGATGATTTCGGCGGTAATGACGGTGGGGATGGCGAATCCTCATCCGACGAAAGCGACCTTTTCCTGCCCATCGCCCTCT
>Ga0172379_10007596_pt1 | contig 14011 bp, 14 predicted proteins | sample GrowelOW334metaG_FD_119756 | JGI IMG/M metagenome (GOLD analysis project Ga0172379, IMG submission 119756) | Groundwater microbial communities from an aquifer near a municipal landfill in Southern Ontario, Canada - Groundwater well OW334 metaG | ecosystem: Environmental > Aquatic > Deep... | reverse complement strand
ATCTCCGCGCCAGTAGGCACCTGCAACAGACATAAGCTTAATGTATTTAATCATCGAAGTGTTAGGAACGTGAGTCCCTCTGCACAGGTCAATGAAATTACCCTGTTTGTAAAATGTAATTTCTTCTTCTTTCAATCCGTCGAGAAGTTCTAATTTGTACTCGTCTCCGATTTTTTTGAAATGTTCTACCGCTTCTTCCCAACTGATTTCCATTCTGTTGTAATCCGAAGATGCCTTTACAAGTTGACGCATTTTCTCTTCGATTTTGGATAAATCATCTAAAGCAATAACAGTGCCTTCAGGTAAATCTACATCATAATAAAAGCCGTTTTCGATAGCGGGACCTATTCCGAATTTAACCCCCGGGTACAGAAATTCTATTGCTTCCGCCATAAGATGGGCAGAGGAATGCCAGAAAACTTCTTTCCCAAGGTCATCATTAAATGTTAAAATACGAACCGATGCATCTGAATTTATTGGACGTGATAAATCGTATTTTTCGTTATTAACAATTATTCCTACAGATTCTCTTGCGAGTCCTTCGGAAATGGATTTTGCGACTGCAAATCCGTTTGTGCCTTTGGCAAATTCTTTCACGTTACCGTCAGGTAGTGTAATTTTTATCAACACTTACTCCTTAAATGGAAATGAAATAAAAAACAAAATTATGAAACATTCGACTTGTAACGAAAAAAAACGTAATAGTTTTTCTATTATTTCGTTTCAATATAAAATAAATCGTAATTTTTCTTTATTTTTGTCAGTTTACAAAATCAATGAATCTTAAAATGTATAATAAATTAATCGGTGCAAAAATGTGGCGGAAATTTTCATTTCTTATTTTAGTTATTTCTTTTATTTTAGTTAATATCTTGCATGCTCAGGACGAAAAGCTAGATAGTCTCGATTTTTCAATTGAAAGCGCTCCGGGTGAAATGCAGTCCACTCCATATTTTGCTATTGCGGGAGGTTATACCGGTACATTTATATTTTTAAATTTCGATAATCTTAATAAACATCTTTCAGATAACGGATTCGGTTTTGCTACCGATGCATTCAAGAAACCCCTCTATATGTCCGGAGCACAGGGATTCACTGCAATAGGAATTATTCCGAATCTTCGTGTAGGATTTTTCGGAATGGGTGGCTCTTCTATAGCTGAAATGAATACAACTATTGACAGCGTAGCATGCAAACGCAGCTTTAATTATTCTGTAAGTTTCAACGGTCTGAATATTGATTATGCAATTGTTCCTTGGAAAAGTGTTGCTTTTATTCCGGGTGTAAGTTTCGGATGGGGAAGTCTTACAATGGAAAGCTATCAGAATCAAACCGGTGATAATTCGTGGATTGACTTAAAACCGAATGCGAATGCTATTAATTACTTTAATAGAGCCAAAGCCACTTATTCATTTATACAGCCGAATCTTAATGTCGAATTTGCTGTAACAACTTTCTTCGGATTAAGATTGAGTGCCGGATATATGTGGACTTTTTCCTTTACCGGTGATTATGGATGGCAGTATAATAATACCTCTAAATTGGTTGATGTTCCTAAATCAATCAATGCTTCAGGATTGACATTGCAATTCGGTTTGTTTATGGGTTTGTTTAATTATTAAATTATTTTTCTTAAATTTGTAATCTTTTTCGATGCAATTTTTATCGAATAAAGTTTGACATTTTATATGTTGACGGGGGCCTTTAGCTCAACTGGTTAGAGCGTCGGACTCATAATCCGCAGGCTGGGGGTTCAAGTCCCTCAAGGCCCACAAAACACAATAGAACCGTCATTCCGGACTTGGTCCGGAATCCTCCACCACTATCATTCCGACTTGTTCGGAATCCTCTTCCATCTTTTTTCAGTTAACAAAATGAACTGACGAGGGCGTCTATTCTACTTTCTTTCTTCTCATTTCTAAAACTGATTCCGGACAAGCCGGAATGACAGCGTATTTAATGATTTTGGATAGAATTTTGTTTATCCACTATCGTACTAATTAGCCCTGTTTCCTTTCAATATTTTATTAAGAAACTGCAAAGATACATTCAAATCTTTTGCAATTTGCTTAAAAGTCTTTGTAGGATTTTCTTTCGCATATTTGATTACAAGGCTGTCCAATCTTGAAATTTTCGGAATGTAAAAACTTAGTCCCGAAAAATTTCTCAGCATGAGTCTTACTGTGTCCATTCCGCAGATATCCGATAGCATCTGCAAATCAGGTGTCAAGTCATCTTCGGTCATTATATCGAAAGCATCTCGCATAAATCACTGTTCCTTTCAATTATTAATTATCAGAATAGTCATCATCCGGTTCAAAATCTTCGCATAAAGAATCAACTTTTACTTCGTTATAATTATTCAGATTGCCGAGTGAGGCGAAATACTCTTCGAACAGAAAAATAATATCCGCATGCATATCGGGATCTATCAATTCTTCGTTTCTGATTTCATCCAAAAGATTTTTAAGCACTTTTTTCACATACCTCGGTTGCGAGACATAAAAATGTTTAGCCTCTTCATTATCTTTTTCTTTTGATTCCGGCCGTACTACAAGAAAATAATTCTGCTTGACCTTGTTAATCGTGCTTGTTGCAAGTTTCATTTCTTCTCCCAAAAAAAATATTTGCTAAAACCGTTATTAATTATTATTTTTGTAAAAGTATTATATACCGAATAATATGGTAATAATTACTACGAAAATACGTAAAATAAATTGTATTGTCAAGTTAATTTTTATTAATTTTGAATTTATGGATTCATTACAAAAAGAAATCGGGAAACGTCTGAAGGAAATCAGAAAGATTTACCTTGACGGCACAAGCGTTTCTGCACGTCAATTGGCAGAAAATATCGGCGAGACTAAGGATAACATAGCAAATTATGAGAACGGTAAGGCAAACGTTCCTAACAGGGTCATGATTGCTCTCTATAATAAAGGTTTCAATCCTGTATATATATTAACAGGTGAAAACTCAATGTTTGCTGATAATACCGCAGGTAAAGCTTTGAACGCTATTATTAAAGAGAAAAACAAAAGTAATGTTAAGCGGATTCTGAAAATATCGGATGAGCAGGATAAAATAATCGAATTTGTTGAAAAGCAGAAACCTCTGAAAGCAGCGGCAGGCAATATGATAAAAAATAAAAAAGGTACAAATATCCGGAAATAAAGATTTCAACAATTGTTTTTTTATGGAACGTAAAGAATATATATCTTATCTGGCTAAACTTACAAAACATGAACTGTACTCACTTGCAAGGGAATTTATTATTTATGAGCATCAGAATCTGCTCAAAAATTCTTGGAAAACAAAGGTCATTGCTAATATATGCAATTCTAAAGATGTTCTCATGCTGAAATTTGCTACTCAGGATGCTATTATAATTATTAACTCAATTGAAAATATTATGCACGGATTAAAAGTAACGGATATTAAACGAATTGATTTCTTTACAAACGAAGAATTAGTCAATTTTGTTTCTACAAGTATCGGCGGTGCAAAGCAACAGCCGAGGTCGGATATTAATTCGAATGAAAGATTAGACCTATACAAATTTTTCGGCTTTACCGATAAAACTATTATTTGTCAGGTTTCAGGTATTTCTATGAAAGACGCAGGTATATACGACGGAGATTTATTAATAGTAGATACCGCCCGTGAGCCGAAGAGCGGAGATATAATCGTTGCATCGCTGGATTCCGAGACATTTGTCAAGAGAATAAAATTCACAAAAAAATCAATCTGGCTTCTCTCTGAGAACAAGGAGTTTCCCAATTTAAAAATTACGGATGAAATGAATTTTAAAATTATCGGTGTTGTCAAAAGTTCCGTTACAAGCCATCTGTAAAAAATTTGTTATCCTTTTATTTCGTTCAGAAGGACAGAATAAAAAAAAAGCACGGGTTATTAAACCGTGCTTTTAAAAAAAATTTAATCTAAAAACGATTATTCGACCGGAACCCAACCATTGTTACCAATCGTGGGAACTCCAGTATAAACAAAATGGGCTGTCTGACCCGGATTTAAAGGAACGGTTAATCCTGTAATACCTAAAGTAGGAGTAGCACCGTTAATATCTGCATTAACAATATATAAAACCTGTCCGATTATTGCGCCGCTAGGTAAAACAGTGATAGTACTGGGTGTACCGGATGCGTCATCAATCCAGATAATTACAGAAGCATAACCGAAACCGGTTCCGCCAAATGGATTTGTCATAGTAGATAAATCCATACCAACTGCATGTGTGCTGAAAGTAGCGGAAGACATGACCATTCTACCGTTTTCTACCCTGATTGCAGTAGGTAAGTTACCGTCTCCGGCGATTTTATTTACTGAATTATTTGTAGCATATATAGCAGCACCGAGTGTCGAGAAGGAAGCACTGTTGTATGCAGGACCTGAACCCTGGCTGTTTGAAAAAGCTAACAATCCCGGAGCCTGTGGGTCTACTGCACCAATATCAGTTTGCAAAAACACACCGCCGGGACCCTGACCTTGGTTATCACCTAGCACAGATGTAAAGGTATTAGATGCACCTGTTAGTTGAACATTAACACCATCACCTGTTATTCCGTTGTTACGAAGATTGATACCGCTACCTGAAGTTGTGCCATCAATTAATGCACCTCCAGCGTTAGAGTTTGCAAGTATTACATTATTAATAGCTGCTACTTGACTTGAATAAATTGAACCCTGTGCAATGTTCAGAGCATAACCGTTTGCTGTATTGTAAAGAGTTAATGCTCCTGTTGGTGCAGCAGCAGATGCGAATTGTGAAGCTAAAGCATCAATTGCTAATCCTGAAGTAGGAAGTATTCTTAAAGCACTGCCCCAGGCACCGGGAACTGCAGTAACACCTGAATAATCATAAGGGAAAGCAAATCCAGATGACCAGGTGAAAGAACCCGAGTTATAGGATAATGCTTGTCCGTCTAAAGGAACATTTACGGCTTGGATGCTTATCGGCTCAATAAACTTTGTATCCCAGCCGGTAATCTGGTTCCAAGTATAAACTTGTCCGGTTGCTGTACCGGGTTTACCGGGGTAGCCCCAATAAGGAATTCCTGTTGCCTGATTTACAATAATTGCTTTTCCTGCGGCAACTCGTACACCGGTTGCAGGGTCTATAGGACTTATTCTGTTAGGTTTAATGGTAGATAACCTGATTGTCGGGAAAGGAAAAACACCGTCTAAATCGCCGAGTGCAGATTCTTCTCTCCGGATAAACAAATTACCTGAAATTTGAAGTAAAGTATCAGCATTAATTGTCGGATTCGGGAATTGTCCTTTTAAAGCACCGCCTGCGGGTCCCCAAGGGAATGCCTTTACATCGGCGGCAAGTTTATTCTGAGTAATTGCTCCGTCAACAACCGACATTGCAATCGAGGCAGTATCGGATCTGGATGCCATGAGTGACTGGAAAGCATAAGGGACACTGGAAAGCCTAGTTCTTACGAACGGAGTACCTGTGCCGATTTTTGCTTCCAACCAATATTGTTTGTTAAACGGTAGCGTCAGCGGAACAGTTGTTCCGAGATATGAATTAATAAACCCGCTAACGGCTGAAACATCTTGAGTTTCGACCCATATCGGGCTTCCGCCGGTTTCATTGTCGTAAATGGCGAATGTCATAGCAACATTTCCTGAAATCGGCTGGTTGACTTGGTCCATTAAGCTTGCTTGATAATTAATCAGTCTTGGTACCTGTGCAACAGCTCCTGAAAATGGTATTGCGACCATTAACAAAGCCAAAGTTGCGAGTAGTATTACCTTCCTCATTACGTATAACTCCTGTCTGTAGTTAAACAAAATTTATTTTTAATTATATTTTTCAAATTTATCTTACGACTATCATGTTGTTCCTGTAAACTGTTGTGTTCAAATCGTTGCCGATTTGACTTCCGCTTAAATTCAATTCATAATAATAAGAACCGGACGGTACATCAACACCTGAAATATTTTTACCGTTCCAAACTATACTATGTTCACCGGAACTCTGCATTTCATTTACTAAAGAAATAACCTGATTTCCGAGCATATCGAAAACTCTGATTGTTACCTTGCCGGAAGAAGGAATTGAATACTTTATTGTTGTTGTTGTACTGAATGGATTCGGGAAATTCGAAATCTTATCGCTGTTCGAACTTGTATTATCATTTACATCCGAAAGGTAATCGCCTACCGGTACCCAAAATCCTTGGTATAAATCAACTGTCTTTCCGTTAATAAGAGGCTCTGTTCCTACTCTTTTTTCGATTGCTACCTGACCTGTTAAGCCAGACATTTTGATGCTGTTTGAATTCGTTGCTCCGACCGTGCCGCCCGAACCGACCACACTGCGTACAAGTTTAGTATCCTGAGACGGGAGCTTATCCCATCCGAAAGCTAAAACTATACTGATTGAAAGCATAAAAACAATACATTTTCTCATTTTTTGCTCCGACAATATTTATTAATAAAATTTTTTATGTCATACCTTAATAGATTAATTTAATATATTTTTAAACAATAGACAAAATCTATGCCAATAATGAACATAGAAATAATAATGCACTTTTGAGCAATTACATTATTTTACGTTAACGAAAATACGACTTTTCAAGTAAATAGTCAAAAAAAGATTTAATTTTATTATTATAATTTTTGATATGTATTTTGAATTTTGCAACTTTGTAAAAGAAATTCAAAAGCACAAGTGTTTTTTTATGTGTTTTGTTCTTTTTTTTATGCTCTTAATTCTTATTATTTATTGCAATTTGCAATTATAAAACATATATTCGATTAAAGTTTAAACTGCAAATCCTGAGAAAGAATTAATGGGAGAAGGTTTAAATATTATACTAAGTCTTTTATTATTATGGAAATACAAACATTAATCAGCCATTCTGCACAACTTTTTGGAACAATCTGGAAATCAAGGCAACCGTCTGATAAAATTGCTTCGGAGTTTTTTCGCTCAAAAAAGTATATCGGAGCTCACGACAGACGTTTTATTTCTGAAGCGGTATTCCTTACTCTGAGGATTCACTCTTTGTCGCAATATTGTACAGAAAAAGCAGTAAAAAGCACACAGCTTTCTGAAAAAAGTGAATTTACCGATTCCAAGGATTTTTGGAATTATCTCTTAGTCGCATGTTCTTGTTTGCTCGCAGAAAAATTTGTTATAAATGCCTCAAGTCTTTCAATGGAATCAGCTCTAATTGATAAAGAAATCAATATTGTGAGCGAAGTTGTAAAAGGTTTGATGCAAAAGTTCAATATCTGTGATACTTCTGCACAATCGTTAATAACAAGAATTACTGGTGTTTTTAATGAAATTGATTCAAATTCAAAGAAGATATTAAAAGAAACAATTCTTACTGAACAGGACCTGGGGATTATCTCGGTCAGATATGCAATCCCGGAATGGATATTGAAAAGTTGGATTGATAATCCTTATTATAACATTAGTATTGAGTCTGCTTTTAAGCTTGCGGAATCATTGTTGGAACCTGCACCGGTTTGTCTCAGAATAAACGGTTTAAGAGCAGAGCGAGAAAATATTATATCTCGTTTGGAGGAAACTGGCATCGGTTGCAGCCCGGGAAAAATAAGCAAGGATGCAATTATTTTAAACAAGCGTACAAAGCTTGATACAATAGATTTGTATAAAAACGGATTGATTGAAGTGCAGGACGAAGGTAGTCAGGTAATTGCATTTGCATTAGCACCCGAGCCCGAAGCTACAGTGCTGGATGCCTGTGCCGGAGCAGGAGGGAAGTCTTTGCATATTGCTTCATTTCAAAAAGACTGTGGACAGATTTTTGCTCACGATTCAGAATGGATAAGACTGAAAAACCTTTACGGCAGGGCTAAGAGAAGCGGTTATAAATCAATAAGAATAGTCAATTTGAATAAGAGTAATAAAAAAGATTCCGAAAAAATTCCATCTGAATTTGACTATGTCCTTGTAGATGCTCCCTGTTCCGGAATGGGTACTTCAAGAAGAATGCCGATGCAGAAGTGGCGTATTGACGGGAAATATTTAGAAAAAATGTCTGAAAGGCAGTCGGTTATCTTGAAAGATTATTCAAAATATGTTAGCCCGGGCGGGATTCTAATGTATGCCACCTGTTCTCTTATGCCTGAAGAAAATGATAAAGTTGTTGAAGAATTTTTAAAAGAAAATACTGATTTTGTTCCGGATTCAATTTCTACAGCTTTGGGAAAAACAGGAATCAGTTTCAAGGAATTAAAAGATAATGATTATAAATTGCATCTGACGCCTTCCCGTCATGGTTGTGACGGTTTTTTTATGGCAAGAATGCGTCGTATAGAATAATAATTTTAAAAAAATAAAAAAAATTTTTTATGATTAAAAACATTATTTTTGATTTTGGGAATGTGCTTTACGAAATTGCACCCGAAAGGACAATGGCTGAATTTGCAAAGCTTTCGGCTAAACCTGAACTAATAAAAAATTATAGTGTTCGGAAATTCGGTTCTACTGAGATTTTTCTGCATTTTGAAAAAGGCAAAATAAGTTCTGCTAAGTTCAGAGATTTCATCCGTAAGGAATTATTTATTTCTGCTTCTGACGAAGAATTAGACAAAGCATGGAATCTGACATTAATTGGACTCTTTCCGGATTCGGTGCCGATAATAAATGAATTCAAGAATAAATTCTGTATCGCCTTGCTGAGCAATACGAACGAGATACACTATAATTTTTTTGAACATCAATGTATTGAATTGTTTGCCGCTTTTCAGCAATGCTTCTTTTCTCACAAGCTGGGGATGCGCAAACCTGATGAAAATATTTATATAAATTTGCTGAATAAACTAAAATATCAGCCTTCGGAAACACTTTTTGTCGATGATACAATTGATAATATCGAGACGGCGGCTGAACTTGGGATTCATACTTATTTGGTGAGTGAGGATAATCCATTGTCAGAATTAATCCACATTGTTGAATAAATGTTGCAATTTCATTACACATAAAAAGTCAAAGATGTCTGAAAAATATGATTAGTGAAATTAGAAAACTTCCTCCTGTTTACTGGTTACTGAATATTTTCCAGATGCTGGAAAAATTGGCATACTGGACTGTACTTCTGCAACTACCGATATACATTGCACAGAAGGATGCACCCGGAGGTTTGCACTGGGAACAGACAGTCAAAGGTCTGATATTTTTTATATGGGCGGCTGTGCAAAATACAGTACCGGTTTTTGCCGGTGGATTTGCAGACAAATACGGTACCAGAAAAACCCTCAGAGCCGCAATCCTTCTGATTGCCGCCGGCTATCTGATAATCGGCACTCAAAGAGATTTATACCTTTTTACTTTCGGAACCATTGTCATAGGATTAGGTTCGGGTATTTTTAAACCTGCATTGCAAGGTGCAGTTGCTTCCACTCTGAATGAAAAGCAGTCTTCACTCGGTTGGAGTATTTATTTTATGCTGTTGAATATTGCAGTATTTTTCGGTCCACCGCTTTCCAAGTATCTTCGGGAAATATCCTGGTATGCGGTTTTTGCGGGAAGTGCAATAATTATTTTATCAAGTTTTGTTTTAACTTTTTTTCTGAGGAATCAAATATTTTTTGAAAAACGAAATTCCGAAAGTCCAATCGAAGTAATGAAAAAAATATTTTCGAGACTAATCCAGCCGAAAATTTACATTTTTATTATTCTGATGTCAGGTTTTGCAATAATATATATGCAGTTCTACGAGACTTTACCTAACTTTATTTTTGATTGGACTGACACAAGCGGAATTGTCCAATCGCTTAGATTACCTGACTTCCTTACATTCATTACGGCACGTGGCAGAATGATTTCTTACGAATGGTTTTATAATCTTAATGCAGGTTTAATTATCATAGGAATTGTGCTATTGTCCCGTCTTGTAAAAAGATTTCAAAAATTATATGTGATTGCATTAGGTACAGGATTATGTGCTTTAGGTTTGATGTTCAGCGGTCTTTCGATGTTGGGTTCATTAACAATTGCCGGATTTTTAATTTATACTATCGGAGAAATGCTTACCAATCCTAAGTTTGCAGAGTATCTCAGCGAATCCGCACCGATGGGAGAGAAGTCGCTTTATATTAGTTTTTTGAATTTATCTATGGCAATAGGTCTGGGGGGAGGCTCTCTTTTAGGCGGCTGGCTGTACAAACATTATGCAGAAAAAGCAAGTCTTGCATACAATTATCTATTAACAAATTTCTCCGATGTTAAATCTGTTTCTGTTAATAATTCATTTGAAACACTGCAAATAAAAACAGGTTTAAATGCTGTTGACGCTACTAATCTGCTTTGGAACTATTATCAGCCGTATAAAGTATGGCTTCCGTTTTTATTAATAGGAATAATATCTGTAGCAGGTTTGATTTTGTACAAACGGAAGCAAAAAAATAATCCTTGAAAATACTCCCTAAAATATTCTGTTTTTTTTGATAATATTTTTATTTCATAATTTATAGTTACAGAAAAACGAGAAATAAGAAAATGATACTTATGAAAGCTTTAAAAAAAACACTGGACTTAATAAAGCCTGCAAAGTTGTACTTGTTATTATCGTTATTATTTCTGATAACAGGCATCCCTTGTCTGCTTTGGCTTGACAAGAGTTCAGTTTCTCTTTTTTTTAACGACAGACATAATATATTTTTTGATTATTTTTTCAGATTTGTAACCTACATTGGAAACGGCTTGTATGCTGTAATTATTATCGTTATTATTTTTAGGAAAAACATCCACAGGATTATCTATGGCTTATCATCTTTCGCCCTAAGTGGTCTGGTAGCTCAGTTATTGAAATATATTTATGATACACCGCGACCTAAAGCATTTTTTGCACAAAATATAGTATTGAATTTTGTCCCGAACGTTGATGTCCACATGTTCCATAGTTTCCCATCCGGACACACTGCATCTGCATTTTCCCTGTTTCTTATTCTGGCGGTATTTTTTCGGAACAAATCTTTTCAAGTATTTTGTTTTATCATGGCGATGTGTGTAGGAATATCACGTATATATTTATTCCAGCACTTTTTTGTAGATGTGTACTTTGGTGCGTTAATAGGAATAGTGTTTACATTTGTATCTGTATGGATTTGGAATCTGAACGGGAAGCTGAATAATTCTGCAAAATTTAACGGTCCTCTGATTGACTTATTCAAAAAGAAATAAATTTATTTGTGAAGATATTATTTTGAGCGCACTGTAAAAAGCAGAACTACTGTAATTATTGCCGAACTGACTAAAATAAAAGGAACACCTACTTCTTCCCAAAATGTCTTTTGTTCTTCAGGAATTGATGCATTTGCAAATTGATATGATTTGTTGTTTAACCTGTCTGCATTTTCGCGTGGAATCTTATCTTTGTAAACTAATTTGATAGGAGGCAAAGATTCTATTTTACCTGTATTTTTGGATTTCAGAAAAGATTCCAAATGCAAAAAACTCTCTCTTTGCAGGGAATCGCGGTTTTCTTCAATGTTAAAATATCTGGTTTCAATATTGATTATCGCTATATTTAAATCATTCGGACATTCTTCTTTTTTATTTGACAAAACACTGTAAACACTAATATTCTTAGAATTTTGTAACAAAGAAAATGCATTTAAAAAAAGCCAGGAGGCATCGTGCTGAGCTATGGACAAATTTACTGAACTGATTTTTTTTTCGGAAATAAAATTTAACAATGTACTTGCAGAACTTTTTGCAAGAGAATCCATTATCTCTAGATTGGATTTAGGAGTCTGAATAGTTTGGCTTTGGACATGAAAATTCAAAAACAATAAGGAAATAAAGAAAAATAAAATAAAATTTATTTTTGAAAAGACTGACAACATACAATTTTATAAATTATTTTTTAAAACGTGTTAATTCAAAAATTAATTCTTTCGAGTTCCAAAAGGAAGAAGTTCTTATTGTAATCGGACGCTTTCGGTTTACAACATCAATTTTCAGAATTCCGAATGTTTTTTGTCTCCGTTTAATTCTCTGCTTTCTGAATGCGATGGATTTCACTTCTTCGAATGTGTATGTTCTCGAGTGGAATCGGTTTCTGAAAATTATATAGTTTCTGCCAATAATGATTGTACGTCTTTTATAAGTATTGAATAATAAGGCTAACGCAGGTCCGACAATAAATACAGAAAGCAAAATGACAACGGGGTCAAGCAGAACAACAGTGTAAATATGTCCGTCTATCGTGCCTTTGAGCAACAAGTAGAGCAACAAAGCAATTGAATAAACTGCAATAAATTTCCAGTAAAAATCCAATCTTTGAGTGAATACTTTTTCACTTTTACTGTTTTCTTTCGGCAAGGTTGATTGTTCCATTGCATTCTGAAAATAAAGTAAAAAAAATGTTTAATAAATATACCAATTTTACGGCAAGTATTGAAATTTAATTTGAAAATATTTTTAAAACCTTTAATAAATAGGGCTATAAAAATCATTTTTATTGCTTTGTTCTAAAATTTTATTTATATTCACAATTCAAGTTAGAAAACTTCTTAATTTGAATTTATTATTTTAATAATAATCAAAAGAAAATTATGATTGTAACATTCTCTTTAGTAAACGAATTATTTCGTGCTTTCCACATACAGAGGTGGAACGACCGCATCCGCCCTATGGGTTTAATTGAAATGGACAAGCATGCCCATAAAATGATTATTGCCTACTGCCTCGGCAAATACGAGGAGGCTGGCGGCAAAGTGGTTGATTGGCAGGATATTATTAAAAAAGGAATTTTCGAACTATTAAGGCGTATAGTCATTTCAGATATTAAATCTCCGATTTACCGCGAGATTAAAAAGAATAAAGAAGTATTTGCTAAATTGAATAAATATATTTTCGGTGAGCTCGAAACAAAGATTGAAGATGAAACTATCAAAAAAGAAATAGAAGAATACCTTCTAACAGAGCAAGACAAAACTTTATTAAGCAACAGAATTTTGGATGCGGCTCATATTTATGCAAGCAACTGGGAATTCCAGATTGTTCAGTATGCCAATCCACAAAGCTTTCAAAATATTAAAATTGAAACCGAACTGCTGAATGACCTTTATGCATTCAGTGATTTGACAGGTGTTTGGAAACTTATTAACAACCATACAATTAAAAATTTTATTGATTTGTGCAGTCAGCTTCGTTTCCAAATCCGTTGGGCGCAGATTCCCCGATTACCTCAAACCTCAGTATTGGGGCATTGCATGCTGGTTGCCTGTATTTCATATTTTTTTACACGAGATATTCCTGGATGTCCTAAGCGTTTGTACAACAACTTTTTCGGTGGATTATTCCACGACCTTCCCGAAGCTGTAACCCGCGATATTATCTCGCCTGTTAAGGCTTCGTCGAGTGAACTTGATAAGTTAATAAGAAGCCTGGAAAAAGATTTAGCCGAAAAAGAAATTTTCCCGCATCTTGAACCCGGATGGATAGAGGAAATGAAATACTTCACTCAGGATGAGTTTGAGAATAAAATTATTCTGAAGAAAAAAATAAAATCAAAAAATCTGTCAATCGAAGATTTGAACACAAAATACAACGCAAACGAATTCTCACCTTATGACGGGGAATTAATCCGGGCTGCAGACCAGTTTTCCGCTTTTCTGGAAGCCTGGAATTCATGCAATTCAGGTATAAAGTCTGAGGATTTGATTCAGGCTGCACAAAAAATAAAGGAAGATTATAGGAAAAAATCGCTTGGCAACATACCTATAAATAACCTGTATTCGAGCTTCAAACCCTTAATGTAGAGTTAATTTACACTCATTATTAGGAGTAGGGGATAAGTATTTTTTTTAGAACAAATAAAGTTATTTCTTTTTCTTCCGGATAAAAACAGTCACTATATCCCGTATTGCTTCAATGAAAATATTGATTTCTTCATCGGTTGAAAAATATGAAGGACTAACCCTTACAGTTCCCCAAGGATAAACTTTTAACGGTTTAAGTAGCAGAGGGGCGCAGTGGAGACCTGTTCTTACAACT
>Ga0172379_10007595_pt1 | contig 14013 bp, 6 predicted proteins | sample GrowelOW334metaG_FD_119756 | JGI IMG/M metagenome (GOLD analysis project Ga0172379, IMG submission 119756) | Groundwater microbial communities from an aquifer near a municipal landfill in Southern Ontario, Canada - Groundwater well OW334 metaG | ecosystem: Environmental > Aquatic > Deep... | reverse complement strand
TGTTTCATTTCGACAATAAAACAGGGGATATCCGATTGCTGGCCACCCTGCCGGCCGGAACCAGTGCCGATCCTGTCAGCCCTGCAAGCGCAGCATACGGGGTGGAATTTTCTCCCACGAGCAACTACCTGTACGGATCGTCAAGAAAAGATGGATATATCTATCAATGGGACCTATCGTATACTGACCCCAGATTGATCCTGAACAGCGTTCAGATTTTAAGGCCGAAATCCAATATCCTGTGCGGAGCGCTGCAATTGGGACTGAACGGGAAAATTTATGTTTGCCTTTCGGGTCAGCCTTATCTGGGTGTTATCAACTCGCCGATACAGAAAAACTGCAACTATACCGAACATGGTACCAGTCTGGTTGATAATTCTTCCGATACGATCAAGGGAGGTACCGCCTATTTCGGGTTGCCGACTTTCCTGTCTGATTTTTTCAAGGCTGCCGAATTCTATTATGAAAACACCTGTCAGAATGATCTGACAATATTCTATGTGTCAGCGAACCGGAGTACGCTTGGAAGTCTTCCAACCTGGGACATCTATGATGCCAATAATGTATTTGTTGGCAAGGCAAATGTCGATGCACAAACTTATCAGGGCACTTACCGTTTTCCTAAAGCCGGCAAATATTTTGTAAAATTTTATGTATATCAAGCTGGTGATGTATATCAAACCCAGGAGGTCACCATCCACTCCCTTCCGGAACTCAATTTACCGGATACCACGAGCATGTGCAAGGGCAGTCCTGCCCATCTTGATGCCGGCGATGGTGCTTTTTACAGCTGGCGCGATAAGCCCAACCTGAATGTTGAGCGCTACCGCGATATTTATAATGCCGGTAAATATGTTGTGACGGTAACCCATTACAACGGCTGTTCGAACACCGACTCCACGTTTGTGGTTGCCAAACCGCTTCCGGTGATCAGGGATACCCTGATGGCACTGGCCACCTGCGGAGTTGCCAATGGTTCCATTATCCTTGATATGCAGGAGGGCGACCAATACAGTTTTGCCTGGACCCGTTATCCCGACAGCACGGCCAGCAGCATTCACAATCTGGCCGCCGGGGTGTATGAGGTGAACATTACTTCGGCAAACACCGGGTGCGTTCTGACAAGCAAGATTACCATATCTGAAAAAGATGCCCCCGTAATAAAAATACAGCCTTCAGTAGCTGACACGATCTGTCCCGGACAAAGCATTACCCTGACCGCCGAGGGTGCGCAGAAATTCCGGTGGGAAAATATAGCAGGCAATGACTCCGCTCAGACCATTAACATTCAGCCGCAGAAAACCACCACCTACTTTGTGGAAGGCTATTCGATTGATCAGAGCGGAAAAAAATGCTCCGGTTTCGGAGAGATCACCATCCAGGTTTTTCCTTCCAACCCACCCCAGCTCGGATCTGACCGGGAAGGGTGCCAGAATGGAATCCCGGTCATACTCGACGGAGGAGCGGAGTATCTGTCCTGGAACTGGAAAAGTATTGTTCCCCCATTAAATGATACCAGCCGCCTGCTGAATATAACCCAGACCTACCAGCGACTTGAACTGGTGGTAACGGATAAGAACGGTTGCGAATTCTCCGATGATATCAAAGTCATTGTCAAACCGCTGCCGGTCATCAACCTGGGCAGCGACAGCATCATTATGTGCAAGGGAACCCCGATAAAATTGTACGGAGGGACAGGCGATTCCCTTTTGTGGAGTACCGGTGAGAGAACCGATAATATCTGGGTGGACACCACCGATACCTACCGGTTATCCATCTGGAAAAACGGATGCGCAAATACCGACAGCGTGTATGTTGAGATCAAGCCGTTGCCTGACATATCTCTGAATCTTCCGCGTGAAGCCACTAACTGCCTGACCGACAGTCTGGAGCTTTTCGGGGGCCGTGGGGATTCTTATCTCTGGAGCACCGGCGATACCCTGCGCAATTTATATGTTAAACAGACCGGAACCTACTGGCTCAAAATATTCCTGGATGGATGCTCGAATAGCGATACGGTGAATCTGACATTAAATCCCCTTCCCAAGGTGGATCTCGGCACGGATACTGTTTTGTGCAAATCCAGCCCGTTCAGGCTCACCGGCGATGACGGACAGGCCGACTCTTATTTATGGAGCAATCAGGCCACCACGCCTGATCTGCTGGTCAGTCAGACCGGCACCTATTCACTCACGGTTGGCAGTAAAGGATGTTTCAATTCCGACACGGTGATGATCCGGGTGAATGATCCTGCCATGCTTGTCATTGAAGCAGTAACGGTAACACAGGTGACCTGTCCGGGTAACCGCGACGGCAGCCTGCTGGTGGAGGCACACGGCTCGGGAACCTCCTGGGAATACAGTATCGACGATGGGTTGACCTATTCCATCAATCCGTTTTTCCAGGGATTATATGGAAAGGATACCCTGAAGGTTATGGTCAGGGAAGATAAAGCCTGCACCGTCAAATACAATCAGCCGATTACTTTTAACGAACCCGACAGCATTCATATAAACTATCACCTGGTTTCACCGAGCTGCGAAACCTGCCCGGATGGTGAAATCAACCTTTCCATCAAAGGGGGCACGCCACCTTATTCGGTAAAATGGTCGACTAATGATACCCTCACCTTCCTATCGAACATGGTGCTTGGTAAATATCTGGTTTGGGTAACCGATGCGAACAAATGCCGAGAAAATATACTCATCGACCTCACCCTCGACTTTCCTCCGTTCCAGATTCCCAATGCATTTACTCCAAATGGTGACGGGATCAATGAAAAATGGGAAATAGCAGCACTCAATGACTTTCCGGATTGTGAAGTAAAAGTTTTCAACCGGGCAGGGCAAATGGTGTGGTTTTCCGATACCGGCTATACGGTTCCCTGGGAGGGAACAGATAAATCGGGTGCCATGCTGCCCGTGGGATCCTATTATTATCTGGTGTGGCTGCAAAGCGACCTGAAACCGCTGAAAGGATCGGTATCCATATTAAGATGAGGGAAAAGCTGCTCCATATCTTCCTGGTTTTTTTCGCAACAGCGTTACCCGTTTGGTCGCAGGTAAACTCCTTTTCCGACCAGTACCTGTCGAACCTTTTCCTGCTGAACCCCGCCATTGCCGGAACCGCTCAATATTCAACCCTTACGGTGAATTCACGGCAGCAGTGGATAGGCTGGGACGGGGCCCCGGCAAGTCAGAGTGTGACTTTCCATTCCAGGCTGGCCCGGTCGAAAGACCGTTTTACCCCGCTGGGTTTTATCAATAAAGGGAAAAACACCTATAGCAAAGTTGGGTTCGGCGGTGGATTCTTTCACGATTCATATGGTGTTTTTAACCTGACCGGAATCCATCTCGACTATTCCTACCAGTTAATGGTGGGCAAAGGCCGGTTATCGCTGGGATTGGCCCCATCGGTTTTTCAGGTCGGTACAACCAGCGTGGTTCTGGCCGATCCCTCTGATCCTTATCTTAACAATCCGAATAAAAGTTATTTCATCGACTTCAATGCAGGAGCCCATTACTTCAGCAAAAACGGATATATGGGACTTTCACTGGTCCAACTCTTTAATTCATCGGTAAAATTCGGCAGTTACGGTTATCCCGGGGATGAAGACCCGTCCCTGAATCCTCAACTTGCCCGGTCGGCTTATGCCTATGGAGGCTATTTTTTCATGCTGAACCGCGACATGAACCTTAAGGTCGAACCGATGGGCTTAGTCAAGTATAATTCACGTACAGGCTTACTGTTTGATGTCAGCACAACCGTCCATTTGCGCGACATGTTCAGCGCCGGTGCATCCTACCGGCTGAAGCAGGGCTTGTCGGTATTTCTGGGAGTCAGGCTCGATAACCTGGCCCTGCGGTACCAATTTGAGATCCCGGTTTCCACTGAAGTCGGCAACCGGTATTCCAGCCATACCATTCAGATCTCGCTGAATATAGGACAGCCGATAGATTAAGGATTGCCGGTTCCCGGAAACGCTTCTATTCCCTGATAATCTTCCCTGTATTTTCAATGACGCCACCAACCCGGTAAAGGTATATTCCTGTTGGCAGGGATTTGACTGCGCTTAACGGGATCATCACCTCACCTTCGCTAACCGAATATTGACGGCTAAAGACCAAGGCACCCGACAAATCGTACAAGGCAAGGTTCAATTGGCCGGCTTTAGCGGTGTATCCCTGGAACCAGATGATATCAGAGGCGGGATTAGGAAATACCCGGATACTGTTTTGTACCGTGACTGCACCCACTCCGCTTCCGCCTGAAACAGTGAAGGTCAGTTCCTTGAAATTGCTGATGCCGCTCCAGTCGGTGACCCTTAAAGGCAGGGTATAGGTATCCGGCTTATCAGGTATGCCTTTCAAATCACCCAGGCTTGATAAGCTCAGCCAGGATGGCCAGTCCTGCAGCCCCATGCTGAAATTGGTGTTCTGCTTTAAACCCGAACGGGCGTGGTCCATGAGGTAAAAGCTGAGGTTATCACCCGCCGATAATCCCGATATCCAGGGCATCCCGGCAGGCACATTCATGCTCCCGTAATGGAACAGGATCTTCCCGTCGGGCAGCAACTGGGCTGCAAATTCAAGTGGCTGTGTACCCAGCGCATCAGCGGCAGCATGCCAGCGAATGACCGCGCCCGCGGAAGTTCCTTCGAAGGTAACCCCGGCATTTGCATTCGGATAATAAAGGGTGCCGAAGAAGGGGAAAACACCCTTATTCTGATAAAACCGGAGCCGGGTATCGATTACGTACGGATACTCCACCAGTTTCGTACCCATCACAATTCCCCCGTCTGACATGATGGTCACCTGATCATAGGAAGTTCCGTACATCGGAAACGAAAAGGGCAGATCGATCACCTGTGAAGAGGTACCCGGAAGGGTGATAATTTTAGTTCCGCCCGAGAAACTGATCGTTTCCTGTGCGGGCACCTCAAGATACTGAAAAGCCGGATTGGCATACCGGTAGGGACCGGTTGTCCCGTCGGCCTCAAGCTGGAATCTGTATTCGAGTCCTACCATGCCTGCGGGCAATTCCTCCGTTATGATCTGAGGCCGGTTTACACGGGTGTCAATTGATACAGCCAGGCGGGTAACCGTATTTCGTGCGATGGGAACCATACTCTGAGGGCTCACAAAGGTATGGGTGCCATTGGTGTAGTCCATGACGGTAAAACCTTCCACTTTCCCTGAACCTTTGGTATCCGGGGATTTCTGCAGCACTTCGAGAAAAATTTTAGCCTGGCCGTTGGCCGGTATGTAGTTCAGCAGGGGAGTGATATCCAGGCCGATTTCAATCAAATCCGAATTCACCGCGGCAAAACCCTGCATGGGCAAAGTGTCCCCCTGATAACTGAAACAGGGAAAATCCATCACTTTTTCGGGCAGAAGGGCATTGGGATCAGCCGATACCCCGGCCTGGATCTTGATGCGGTTCCGCTGGTTATAACGGACCTGCGTTTTGATAGTGAGTAGCGGGTTGTACGTCTTTTTAGGCTTGACCACCATTGCGGCATTGTTCCAGATCCCTCCATTCGATGTGTGTTCAGCCAGCAGGCGGTCCATGACCCAAATCTTGCCGGCATTGCCCCATCCGGCACTCCACGAGTTGACCACCAGCATAGCCCCGATCTCCCAGTCCTTCATATTCACCACCCCGTCTCCATTGATATCGATGTTATTCGTACACTTTTTATCCCCGTTCACATCATATCGGACCGAATCATTCCATCCGACGAAAGTCATGGCATGACCCACATACGGTCCGTATTTCGTGATGATATACTGCCCCTCCTCTTCAAATCCCTTATCCAGCGGAATCTGGGAAAGGATCATATCGCCGGATCCGATCTGGAAATTGGCCACCCCACCGATATCTGCACCATTCAGATGGTCGTTCAGCCAATGTTTCAGTGTCAGCAGGCCCTCCGGATTTCCGACATCAATGGCAAAAACCTCATCCACACGGTTTTTCATTCCCCGGTAATACTTATCGTACCCGGTCATCCAGTATTGGGAATTCTGGCTGTAAGCGGTAAAATCGGGATTGGCCGGAATGCCGTTTGCCTTCACCAGGTCCCAGCTGTCGAAATAAGATACCCCCTGGCTCGGATTCCCGTAATTAAGCAGATTATATACGGCCATCGGGCTATATTGATTTTCCGGTAATGATGAGCTCAGGTTGCGGAGGTAATTGATCTCGTAGGTAAACATGGTCCAGATCGAACTGGCCTGATTACAGTTCCAAACATCCTGACTGTAAATACCTGAAAAATAGAGCACCCTTGAATTATCCTTTTTGAAAGACAGCGGCCTGGTGGCATAACCGGCAGGCAGAACCAACTTGGTCAATTTATTATAGGCCGCTTCATCAGCACTGATAACACTCTCCTGAACCTGCTGTCCGAACAGGCCTCCACACGCGCTCATCAGTGCAACTGAAACGATTAAATTTCTGGTTTTCATATCAATTAACGATAAGGGGTGCAATATTAAGATGTTTTAGCAATTTTGGTACCAGGGAGCGGTAACTAATTATCTTTACTTACTGCTTAATGCCTGCTCACGTGACGGGGTCCCCGCGTTCGCGGGGATGACACTGCTGCCGATGTTGCCAAATTATCTATGTCTTTATGATCCCCATCTTTTTCATCAGGAAGGTAGCATTCAGGCTCTTGCTGACGCCAGGGTACAGCCGGTAATCGAACTTCAGCTGATCGCCCTCCGTGATCACTTCAAAGCAGGAGTTCTTCAGCCGCTCCGGATATTCCTTTTCAAGTTCCCCGAGTTCAACATCATGCGTAGCCACCAGGCCGGATGCTTTGAAATCCATGAGCCTCCGGATCAATGCCGCTGAACCTGCATGCTTATCATGCGAATTGGTGCCTTTAAGCATTTCATCGATAATGACAAAAATATTTTCGCCTTCTTCCAGACGTGAAATGATACGGCTTAATTTTTTCAGTTCAGCATAAAAATAGGACTCATCCTCCCCCAGCGAATCGTTGGTCCGGACACTGGTATGGATTGAAACCGGTACCAGCCCAAAGCGTTCTGCACAAACCGGTCCGCCCGACATGGCCAGTATCATGTTTACCCCCGCCATTCTCAACAGGGTAGATTTTCCAGCCATATTGGCACCGGTCACCAGGTAGATTTGTCCGTTCAGATCGAAGTTGAGTGAATTGTCGATCCTTTTTGACGGATGGATTAACGGATGCCCGCCATTCACAATCTCCATGTTGAAAGCGCCTTCCCTGATCTCAGGCCATGAGAAATCATTCCGGTTGTAAGCCAGGGTTGCAAGGGAATTCAGCACTTCGATTTCGGCAATGACCTCAATCCATTTTCCGAAGGCGTGATGATAGTTCCTCCGCCATTGTTCAAGTCTGATCATCAATAGAATATCCCACAGAAAAAACGCATTCAGGAAAAAACTGACAATCAGGTTTCCCCGCACTTCCAGTCCCCAGAGAATTCCGGTCAATTTCTTCATGACCTGACTGGCATTTATCGAACCATGTATCATACTCTTTTTCAATTCCTTCAGGTAAGGTGCTGAAAATTCTTCCTTTTCAATCATCTCCAGTAATCCCCCGTATTTTCTGAACCTGTCCAGCAGTCGTTCCAATTTTTCCTGTTCCCGGGTTATCAACCTTGAACGGCTGATGATCAGGCTGATGGGAAGAAGAAAATAGAGACTATAAACGGGAGATACAGAAAAGATCAAGATGTCGTTAAGTAAAATATCAAGAATGTAAAGAAGCGCGAGGGAGAGGGAGATGATGGAGTTGATCCAGATTGCTGCGCGGTAAAACCGGGTGTTGTTGAATTTATCAGGTGCATCAAGCCAGGCTCTGATCTGGCCGGACTGTTCTTTTTCCCAGTTCGATTCGCGTGCGGTAGCCAGAAAATCCTGCCGCCATGAAAGTTTAGCCTCCAATTCCCTGACTGCCTCCTGTCGCAAACGGATCTGCCCAGGGTCAGTACCGGGATACAGAAGCCGGCCGGCCAGCTTTTCCTTTCCCAACGGGGTAGCCGTGCGGTTCACCATCCGGTAAAGACTGTGTTCGCCGAAAATATCCAGGTCGTAACTATATTCATGATGATAATCGATAAATCCGGCACCGGTTTCAAAAGCCGAGTAATCGCCATCAAGGGCTTTGACTTCATCAGCGTTGATCCCGGTCAGGATCTTATAAAACCTGATTTTCCGACCTGTGACCACCGATCTTTTAAGCAGGTAAAGGAATCCGCCTGTCAGGATCAACGGCAAGATCAGCATGACGTGGCTTTTTAGCTTGATGGTAAAATACAGCGTGATAACCATCCCGGCAAAAAGAGCCAATCTGGCAAGGGCAATCCTGCCGGATTCGGCCTCAAGCTGCTTTTTTTTCGATCCAAAGAAGGTGATCCGCTTTTGGTACACCTCACGTATTGATAGAGTTGTCAACTTTATAGACTTGTCAACTGTCATGTTTTATTTCAGTTTTTGCTAATTTACTGCAATTCAGATAATTACAATAAGTCCATTAAACTGTATTCTTGTAGCGGTCAAAATTAAGAATTTGGCACTCTTTTAGATAGGCATTCCATATAAGTGAAATACAATGGACACTTTCAGGTATACAGATATTTTTATATATTGGCAGTTGTTTGTTTGTTAAGAACTTAACATTAATTAATAAGGAGGAGTTTATGTTTACTAAATTGTTATCGTTTGTGCTGGTTGGCGGACTTTTACTGGCCGTAGTACCGGCAAAAGCGCAGCAGAAAGAGTACATCGGTGCTGCGAAATGCAAAATGTGCCACAACAAACCACCTCAGGGTGAGCAGTACAACAAATGGGCTGCCAGTCCGCATGCCAAGGCTATGGCTTCATTAAAAGGTGACGATGCCAAAAACCCGAAATGTTTGAAATGCCATTCAACCGCTTTTGGCCTGAAATTGAGTGACACCCAGACTATCACGGTTGCTGAAGGCGTTTCCTGCGAATCCTGCCATGGACCGGGCAGTGCTTACAAATCACCGGCCATCATGAAAGATATGGCTAAAGCTATGGCTGCCGGCCTGATTATGCCTGACGAGAAGCTTTGCAAGAAGTGCCATAATGCTGAAAGCCCAAATTTCAAAGGGTTTGATTACAAAACATATTTGGCAAAAATAGCCCATCCAAACCCGGCAAAAGTCAAATAAAAACATTATGTAGAGACAGATAATAATCTGTCTCTACCGTGGGTTACGCAGATGGACGTGTAGAGACGGATAATTATCCGTCTCTACGTGTTTTGTGCCGGACCCTCAATTGAACCGGACCCTATTTGTATCCGAACAGCATGGAATAAATGATAAAGGCTACCAGTATGAGACCGAATGCCACGAAGAGGAATCCAAACCCTCTGATGAGGTTGTAATACCAGCTTTTCCCTTCCTTCTTAACCATAACCTTCTTCAGGCGGCCTGATTCTTTCAGCTCGTCGTATTCACGAGGCCGGTCGTGTTTGAAATCCTCGAAAGGAACCAAACCGGTAAAAATTACCGTATCCATCGGGAAAGCATCCGGACGCAGGTGCGTATTGAAGAAATGGATGGTGAAAATAAATCCTACGGCAAGCAGGGCCTCGTCACTGTGAATGATCTGAGCAACATTGATGACCCAGCCCGGGAATATTATGGTAAACGTTTCCGGGAACCACAGCACCAAACCTGAAAATCCAATGACCGCAACTCCCCAGAAAACCGCCATGTAATCGAACTTCTCCCAATAGGTCCATCTTCCGTAATTCGGTTTCGGGCCTTTGCCGAAAAACCACTTAATGGTAGCACCGAAATCTCTCAGGTCCTGTTTATTGAACATCAGCGAATTCTTTCCGAAAACAAACTTACCCATGGGAATATGCCTGGTGATCTTCGTCCTGATCAGGGAGAACACATGGAAGGAGAAATAGCAGAAAGTGAGGAAAGCTCCAAAGCGGTGGATTTTCCCGGCAACCTCAGCTCCGCCCAGTAAATCGGCCAGGAAATTTGCCCAGGCCATATTGGAAAACTTCAGGATCATCCCGGTTAAAGCCAGCATCAGGAAGCTGACAATGACAAAAATGTGGGTCACCCGCTGACTCCTGCTGAACCGTTTAACGTAATATTTATCGGTGAGTGATGCCTGGTGTTTTTTCCTTTCCCGTAAGGTTTTAAAGGAACGCGGGAACCATAAGATCAGATGCACCCCAAAGAACGAAAAGACACCGATTAGCAAGCTGGTCATCGCCCAGAAAGTGTAATACAAGACTCCGTATTTCTCCTTGTTATGATGCGTGGCATGAGTTAAATATCCCGTAAACCTGGTGTTTGCATCCGGATGGCATTTCTTGCAGGTATTTACAATATTGGCGCTCGCAACCGATGACTCCGGATTGTTTACATTCCTGATTGTATGTGATCCGTGGCAATCCGAACATTTGGCAGCCTTGGAATAACCCAGAGAATGGGCTTTGCCGTGATAGGTCAGCATATAGGTCGTCGCTGTCTCTTCATGACATGTGCCGCATTGCTGGGTCACCTCATTCATAAACTGGTCACCTCCGGTTGATCCGATCACATGCGAAGTATGGCAGTCGACACAGGTCGGGAACTTTTTCTTCCCGCCGTCTTTGGTTATCGCATGATCACTTTTGACATACTCGTCGTAAATCCCTTTGTGACAGGTGGCGCAGGTGGCCGGAACATTTTTTGCATAGATAGTCGAAAGTTCATCCGTCTCCTTCAGGATATTATGCGTGGAATGACAGTCGGTACACACCGCACTTACAGTTAATCCCTTTTCAATCAAACCCTTTCCATGTACACTGGATGAATAATCAACCAGCGTGTTCTTCTGATGGAGGTTGGCCGTTTTATTAGCCTTTCCATTATCCCGGTGACACTTGCCGCAGAGCTGCGGAATATTCGAGCGATAGGTTGGTGCCGTATCATCATACCTGGATTTTGCCTTATGTGTTCCATGACAATCGGTACAATACGGTGCATTCTTATCCTTGCGGTCATATGCCTGACCGTGGCCGCTGCCGGCGTACAGGGCGGATGTCTCCGCATGGCAGGCAGAGCAATCAATCTTCCCTGCGGTATCGCACGGCCGCTTATGATCGGATGAAACATCGGAATGGCATTTTACGCAGGCGATATTTTTATGAACCGAATTAGCCAGGTCCGTTTTGTCGACTTTCATGGAAACCAGGGAGTCACCAACCATTTTTTGAGCCGTTGATGTTTCGTGGCATTTGATGCACTCCCGGTCCGAAATATTGGCCACAATATTTTGTGTACTAACGCGATGTGGAATATGGCAGGAGGTACAAGCCGGAATGGAGCCCGGTTTCTCTTCCCATAGTGCCCCCTTGATGATTTTAGTATGAACCTCCTCGATCTTAGTATGGCAGGTCATACACGTTTTGGCAATATTGTTGACCGATATCGAGGAATTCGGGCTGGTATGCGGAAGGACCAGGTGATTCCCGTGGCAGTCATTGCAGGTTGCCGATACGATCAACCCTTTCTTGAACAAACCGATTCCATGAACATCGGAACTGTAATTTTCAAGGATATTATGTTCGGAGATATTGTAAATCCTTGCCACAGGGGCTCCCTCACGATGACATTTTCCGCACAAAACAGGAACGTTCATCTTATAGGTGCGCGACAGTGAATTGGTCTTCGGCAGGATATCGTGTGAACCATGGCATTCCTTGCAATCAGGAGCATAGAGCGATTTCAGCCGCTTGGCCTGTCCGTGCACTCCGGCTTCAAATTGTTTCTCGGGTTCGGTATGGCATTTACCGCAGGAAACCGGTTTCAGGCCTTCAGGATGTGGAAATTCGGCAACCGCTGCATCTTCATGGCATGCAATGCAGGTAAGGTCCTTATGTACAGATCCGCCAAGGGTTTTTGCAGTCACATAAAGAGAAAGCTTCTTTCCGTTTTTCTCGATGGATAAACCCGGATCGTCATGACACATCAAACAATCTTCGTTGGATTGGGCGAAGATCTTTGACTGGCTGATAACGAGCAATATCAAGATAAGGACCGGGATCTTTCCCAGATAACAAAACCTCTTGAATACCGACATATCTATATATTTAGTTACCTACTGTCCAAAGTTAACAAACTCAGCCTGACCTTATGACTCAGAGTTCAATTTCTTTTATCCTGTCTGTGGCCTTTTCAGAGTGATATTCCAATTTCAGCTTTCCTTTGCCAGACACCAGGAATTGAAATTCCACCTGTCCGAACGAGGGAATCTGAAAAAACTGGATCTCCGGTTTATATTGTTTATAGGAAGCTTCATTCCTGTACAGATCGGTCACCGATCCGCCGGCCACCACCTGCACATTTTTCCCTTCCAGTTTCAGGTAATCCATCGGGTTGATCCTGATCCGCACTGATTGGTAAGTTAAGGAGGAAACGGCCTTTGAGTTAGAGAGCCTCACTTTAATCCGGTACAGATCATCACTGATCTTTACCTTTTCAAATACCTCCATGCTGATCTTGGGCAGGTTAAAGGCAGTGGAGAATACGGCCATTGCATTGCGGTGAACGAGATCCATCAACATAAAAGGCTGCGGCAAACGTGAATTGAATTTGCTCCATCCACCGATTTCTATATTCCCGTACAACGGATGTTTGAATGGTTTCCAATTGGAATACATGGCACCGTTGGTCAGGTAATCGTTAAATTTTATCCGTTCGGTCGACCGCTCATCAGCTGTAGCCGGCTTGGTTGTATCGGACCGGTATGATTCGGTATTCGATTGAAAAAGTTCTCCTACCAATGTAAAAGCACCCACGATATCATCCGTGAAATCTCCAAAATCCCCCCAGGTGGTATAAAGATCCTTCCATGAAATCAGGTAGTTATATCCGGGGATCATCTTTTCGCTGTTTTTCCCCAGATAATCAAACACTTCAATATCACGGCGATCATATTCCTGGGCGCTCTTGCTGGTAGGGCCCCGAAGGATCATTCCCCCGGAATTGTGAAAAGCCCAGGCGACCAGAATATTCTTTTTTGTATAGAGATAATCCGAAACGGCCTTTAATCCCTTGCCTTCGAGAGGATAGCTGCCGGCACCGCCCTGAACATAACCGGGCTGCCAATTGTATGGAAAGTTGCGGTTAGGATCGATATAACCCGGCTCATCTTCATTGACATTGCCGTCGTTGTCATTATCTATCCCTTCGGTCCCGAGCATCCGGAATTCACCTTTTTCCCCCTTTTCCACCCTGACCATGAGCCGGACATCCTTTGGATCGGTTTTGTAATCCCCTAAAGTATCCCTGATACGCATCTGCGTGATAAACCCGTCACCATCAAGATCTTCTGCAGAATCCTCATCGATCAGGCCATCCCGGTCATCATCCTTGGGCACCCGGATGCTTCGTCCTGAACTGGCGTTATTGGCATCGGCAAACCAATGGAAGCGGCCGTCGACGTTGACCGTTGGAATGCAATATACCACTGAGCGGTCGACCGTTTGGGTTACCCGGTCGAGTTTCCCGTATTCAGTTAACAGGTAATTGAGAAAATAAAGGCACACCTCGGTGGCCTGAACTTCATTTCCATGGATATTCCCGTCGACATAAACACCGGGTTTATCCTGCTCGCTGCCGGTGGCTGGATTGTTTATGGTCATGGACCAGATCTCGCGGCCCTCATCGCTATGGCCAACCAATTCAAGGCGCGTAAGTTGGGGATAGGCTTTATTTAATGCAACAAGCGCTTGGTTTACTTCATCATAGGGATAATAATGATCGAACCTCAGGGGTACTTCAATCTTATTCTGAGCTGAAAGGTTCAAAAAGGAACAGATAAACAGCAACAGGCTCAGGACCAGAAGTGATTTTTTCATAATCAATTTCCTCCCAGTTTGATTGATTTTTCACTTCCATAAGCGTTGACTGGATTAACCCTAATCAGGATATCGACTGGTTTATCAGCCTTCAGCATCCAGGTCAGCTT
>Ga0172379_10007594_pt1 | contig 14015 bp, 16 predicted proteins | sample GrowelOW334metaG_FD_119756 | JGI IMG/M metagenome (GOLD analysis project Ga0172379, IMG submission 119756) | Groundwater microbial communities from an aquifer near a municipal landfill in Southern Ontario, Canada - Groundwater well OW334 metaG | ecosystem: Environmental > Aquatic > Deep... | reverse complement strand
GGATCAATATTTTGTTCCTCATTAAAAACCGGAACGATGACGGAAAGTAAGAAGTTGTTCATTATTCAGTTAACAAGTTAACGGGTTAACGCGTTAACGGGTTAATTAAATTATATCAAGTTGTTAACCGAGATCAATGTTACGGGGCCGGGAGTCGAACCGCGGTCTAGGAGATTATGAGCCTCCTGTGCAGCCGTACACTACCCCGTATTGTTTAAATTACATTCAAATTATACTAAATTTTTCGTGCTTATGTTCCTCTAAACAACATTGTTGATTAAAGTAGTGGAACGATTCATCGTTCCATAATTATTCATTTAATTGATTATTTTGGTGTGATAAATCACACCGCTACTATACTTTGATGTATCGATACATCAAAGAATCAATCTTATTTAAAATACAACTCCCACCACTGTCTCCAGTTAGGTAAAGGAGTGGGGGTAACGGAAATTGGCACGACTGGGGGTGGAGGAATGATTAGGGCGATCTCGTTTTTCTTCAATAAATTAAGATCATTACGAATAGTCTTTTCAATTTCTTCGGTACTTTTTTTCCGAACCACTTCAGTCTTTAATTCAATATTACGTTTTCTTTCTTTCTCATAATTTTGTTTAAATTGCTGGTAAAAATCAAGCTTGCTTTTATAACCAAATAGATTTGTTAATAGAGATGAGAAGAGGAATAAGAGAAGGAAGATAAAAACAATGTTTTTGATTAGCCTCATGCCTTCATTATACCTTGTAGCGTTTTCATGATTCTACTTGGGTCGGCTTTTGATTTGAGAGCTTTCATACAAATTCCAATGATGGCCTTCTGATTATTGTCAAAAACGGCCTGATTTTCTTTTATTACTTTTTCAATTTCTATTTTAAGTTCTTCATCACTAATCTCGGAAGGTAAATAGGCAGAGGCGACTTCCAGTTGCTTTTTATTATCATCGGCCAGTTCTTTTCGTCCACCTTTTTCAAAAGCCTCAACAGATTCTTTTAGTTCTTTAATTACTTTTCTTAATACAACCATGGTTTCCTCGTCATTTAATTCTGATTTTTTATCAATCTCTTTATTTTTTATCTGTGCTAAAATAAAACGGAGAACATTAAGTTTTGTTTTTTCACCGGACTTAAGTGCGGTGATTTGATCATCTTGAAGTTTTTGTCTTAACATACGATAATTATAGACTCTATGAGAAAAAAAACAAGTAAAGACATTTTATCACTATTTGGAAATATTCAAAAAATAATTTCATCTAAACCAAACATTAGCCAAATGTACCAGGAAGTTCGGATGATGAAGTTTAAGATTAAACCTATCCAAGGTGATTTGATGTCTTTTAATTTGAAAAACGAACAGTTTATCGAAAGCCTATGGAGCTTGGGAAAGCTAGATGAATTTTTCTTCAAGGAAGTTCCGACTCTTTCAAAAAAAGAGAAAGAAGTTTTTATGAGAATTTTTGAAAGCTTATATTATAAATACCAACAACAACTCAACCAGACAAACCTTCAACAAAGAAAAGTCACCTTGACAAAAACAGGCCTATTAGAACTGGAAATTTATAAAGAAAAAAAATTAAAGAAAAAAGTCAACTAAGATGAAAAAATTTCCAGTCGTAATTGATCTAGAAACCAAACATACCTTTCGAGACTTTTCTGAACATGCAAAACTTGGTATTACGGTTTTAGCGCTGTTTGACTACAAAGATAAATCGCAAAAAGTTTTTACTGAAAAAGATATTAACGCCCTTTTTCCAATACTCGAAAATTGTTCCTACGTGATTGGTTTTAACATAAACAGTTTTGATCTCCCGGTTCTTCAGCCATATTACCCGGGTGACATCAAGCACTTTAAAACCTTTGATATTTTAGATGATATTAAAAGAATTCTCGGCCATAGATTATCTTTGAACGATGTAATTAAGGCAACGTTAGACAAAAAGAAAACCAACCAGGGTCTAGAAGCGATTGATTTTTACAAAGAAGGAAAATGGGATGAATTAAAAAAATATTGTATGGCGGACGTTACGTTAACAAAAGAACTTTTTGAATTTGGAGTAAAAAACAAAAAAATTTCATATTTAAATCAAAATGGTAAAGTTGATATAGAGGTTGACTGGGAAAAATATTTGGAAGACGAGGGTGGAGGAGAAATGCCGCTGACACTGCCTTTTTAATTTATAAACTAATTATGCCTATAATTGGCCTTGCACCCATGGATGGGATTACCGATGCGCCATTTCGTTGGATTACTGATATTTACGGTAAGCCGGATATTATATATACAGAATTTGTTTCCGTTAAGGGTTTAATCTTAGGTAAGCCAGCCATTCAGAGAATGTTACTTCGTCATAAAACTAATACAACAATGATCGCCCAATTTTTTGGAACGGAACCAGAATATTTTTATCAAGCTGCGATTGTTGCTTTAGAAAAAGGGTTTGATGGAATAGATATAAATATGGGTTGTCCTGATAAAAGCGTCTTTCACAAAGGGGCCGGGGCAGGATTGATTCTCCAGCCAAAATTAGCGCGAGAGATTATTTTATCAGTTAAAAAAGCCGTTAAAGAGGGAATAGAAAAATTTGGAATAAAAAAAAATATTACGGTTTCGGTGAAAACAAGGACCGGATATAGAACCCCTCAGACAAAAGAATGGATAGGTAATTTGTTGGAAGCAGAACCAGATTTTATTTGCATTCACGCAAGGACTTTTGCTCAAAAATATTCCGGCCTCGCTGATTGGAGTCAAATAGGAATTGCCGCAAATCTAGCCAAAAATACCAAAACAAAAATATTTGGTAACGGGGATATAAAAAGCAGAGAACAGGCACTCGAGAGAATAAAAGAATACGATCTGGCCGGAGTTTTGATCGGCAGAGCCGCCTTGGGTAACCCATGGATTTTTAGAGGAATAATTCCAGCGACAGAAGAGAGATTTAAAGTTCTTCTTGAACACTGTCAGAAATTTGTAGAATTTTTTCCAAATGCGGACTTGAGTATTATGAGAAAGCATTTGGGCTGGTACGCAAAAGACTTTCCTCACGCCGCCGAAATTAGAAACGAACTAATGCAAGTAAACAATATTGACGACGTGAAAAAAATTCTTAATCCTTTATTTTAATAACAATCTTCCCTCTTGGGTGAGAATAATTTTTGTAAATAAACGCTTCTTTTATTTGGTCAAGATCAAAGATCCTATCAACATGTGGCTTGACGATTCCATCTTCAACCAGTTTGGCCAATCGTTGCAAATGTTGACTATTTGTCATCGTGTTGATAGCAATTCCCGTCACCTGATATTGCTTTGTCAGTTCTTCATTTGGTTGACCTTTCATCGAGGCAATAACTCCCCCCCTTTTTAAAACTAAAAATGATTTATCAGCGACTTCTCCACCGATCGTATCATAAACGGCGTCATAGTCTTTTAGTATTTCTTCAAATTTTTGATTTTTAAAATCGATAATTTCATCGGCCCCTAATTGTTTAACAAAGTCTTTGTCTTTTTCAGAAACTGTGACGGCAACATAAGCTCCGATTGATTTGGCAATCTGGACTGCGATACTTCCGATACCACCAGCGGCACCATGAATTAATATTTTTTGACCGGTTTTTAACTTTATTGAATCTTCCAAAGTTTGGATCGCACTCGATCCGACCAACGGAAGTGAAGCGGCCTTTAGAAAATTAATATTTTTTGGTTTTAAGGCAATATTTTTAGTATTACTGACAACTAATTGAGCAAAACTTCCTGATCCACCATTAAAGACGATTGCCTGTCCATAAACCTGGTCACTAATCTTAAAATCGAGGACATCATCAGCGACTTTTGTTACAATTCCGGAAAAATCGCCACCCATGACGGCCGGAAATTTTAAAGGCATCATTTTTTGCATGAAACCTGCAAGAACAATATTATCGAAAGGATTGATGCTTGAAGCATGAGCTTCGACCAATACCTGACCTGGATTTAATGTCGGTTCAGGCGCATTTAAATTAACTTCTAAAACCTCAGGACCTCCATATTTATTTATTTGAACTGCTTTCATATTTATTAGCTATTTAACTAGCATAGAATTTGTAATAGAAACCAAATCTATATCTTTTCATATAAAAAATCAACAGTAATGTGGTCATATTTATTTATTCCATTTTGAAATTGAGAGATCAATACGATTATTTTTAAAACTAACTCCTTCTTTTATTAACATTATTTTCTTTTGAGCGATTCCTCCAACTCCTGAGTAACCAGTGAGACTTCCGTCGGAAGCAACCACGCGGTGACAGGGAACGATCGGGGCATTGGGATTATTTTTCATAAATGTTCCAACTGCCCGAGCCGCTTTTGGTTTTCCGGCAAGACGAGCCAGTTGTCCATAAGTGGCTACTTTGCCTTTAGGAATAGAACTACAAATTTTATAAACTTTTTCTTTAAACAATGATTTCATATTATTAAATTATCAATTAATCTGGTTTTTCCAACATAGGCGGCAATCAAAACAACGGCTTTTTTAGGAACAACTTGAAAAGTTGACAGGTTTTCTTGATCACAGATCTCAATATAATCAAGACGAACTAACTTATTTATTTTTAGATAATCTTTCATCCTGGTTTTGATTGTTAAAACATTTTTATTTCCTTCCAGAATTAATTTTTTCCCTAAGAGTAGGGACTGATATAAGCCCAACGCCTGTACTCTTTCTTGAGGATTTAAAAAAATATTTCTTGATGAAAGAGCGAGTCCATCTTTATCTCGGACAGTTGGAACTATATTAATAGCGATCGGTAAATTCAAATCACGAATCATTTGTTTAATAACAACAGATTGCTGAAAATCCTTTTGACCGAAATATGAATTTGTTGGTTTAATAAGATTAAATAATTTTAGGACAACTGTTGCGACCCCGGTAAAATGGTTTGGGCGAATTTTTCCTTCCAAGACATTTGAAAGTTCTGTTGGGGTGACAAAAGTTTGAAAACCATTTGGATACATCGTTTTTGGGTCAGGGTAAAATAAATAATCAACTTTTTCTTTTGCTAATAATTTTTTATCGTGCTCAAAAGGACGGGGATATTTGGCTAGATCTTCGGTGGGAGAGAACTGGGCTGGATTGACGAAGATGGAAACGATCGTCACATCATTTTTTGCTTTCGATTCTTGGACAAGTTTTAAGTGTCCATCGTGTAGTGCTCCCATGGTAGGGATAAATCCAATGGTTTTTCCGGTCTTATGTAATTCTTTGGTGATTGTTTGTATTTGTTTTAAGGAAATTATCGTATCCATAAATTTAATAATGATAAAATATAATTATAAATCAATATGATTCTTAATCGCAAAAAAAAATACTTGCAAATTGCTTTAAATTCAAACCTTAATGACGCTTATTCAATAATTCAGTCTTTACCAAAAAGTGACAGGATCATTATAGAAGCTGGCACCCCGCTTATCAAAGAATATGGAACCGACGTCATCAGGCAACTTGTAAGTTATTGGTCTCAAGGGGATTTGACCGGAAACCCGTATATTGTTGCTGGTCTAAAAACCATGGATAGGGCAGAAACAGAAGTTCAAATGGTAAAAAGGGCGGGAGCATCAGCGGCCGTTTGTTTGGGTCAAGCATCGCTCGAGACGATCAATAGTTTTATTGATTGTTGTCAAAAAGAGGGAATTGATAGCATGTTGGATATGATGAATATTGAATACCCGGTAAAGATCTTACGACAATTAAAAAAACAACCAAACGTGATCATCTTACATCGAGGGGTTGATGAAGAAAAATTTAATAAAAATAAACCCATTCCTTATGTACAAATTAATAAAGTATTGAGTAGCTACAGCGTTATGCTTTCGATCGCCGGTGGAGATTCTCTCCGAGAAGTTCAAAGAGCTATATTTAACGGTGCCAATATTGTTGTTGTTTGGAAAGAATTTTTTAAATCATCTAGTACTACCGGCAAGTTGGCGGAAGATTTTTTGAAGGAAATTAAATAAATATTATTTACCTGCGAGTTTTTTAAAACCCTCAAGTACTTCGATCGGCAGAGCAAAGACGACTGTGTTCGAAGGATTGGCAGTTGTTGCTTCAATCGTCTGCAAAGTTCTTATAGAAATAGCGCCACTTTTGGAAAGCAATGCCATAGCTTTATTTAGGTTATCAGCAGCGGACAATTCCCCCTGGGAGCGAATAATAGTCGCTCTTCTTTCCCGTTCCGCTTCAGCTTGTTTAGCCATTACCCTTTTCATATCAGCCGGGATTTCAATATCTTGGATCTTTATGGCCGTGACATCAATTCCCCAAGTGGTTGTTTCTTGGTCAACAATGGTTTTTATTTCATCGGCCAATTTTTGTCTTTCACCAAGTAAGGTATCAAGTTCAACACCTCCGATGACGTCCCGAAGAGCTGTCTGGGCATATTGAGTGATCGCATAACTATAGTCTTGGATCTTTAAAACGGCGTCCTCCGGTTTGATCACCTGAAAATACACGACAGCGTTAATACCAACAGGAACATTGTCTTTAGTGATAACTTCTTGGGAAGGAATATCGGAAGTGGTGATGCGGATATCAGTTCGGATAACCCTTTGGATAATGGGAAAAAGAATATTTAATCCTGGTTGAAGAGTATGAGAATATTTTCCGAGGGTCAATACGATTCCTCTTTCGTACTGGTTGATGACAACTAAAACTTTTGGTACAAAAATTATAGCTAAAACAAAAATAAAAATTATTAAAGTTATAGAAAAACCAAACATATATTTATTCTTATTCTAATGATGAGAAATGCTTTCGTCAAGTACAAATCTACCGCAAGATCTCGATAATTTTTTCTTTTGATTTTTCGCCGGAGATTATATTAATTTTTGAGATAGACGTATCAAAATATTTGGCTAGAGCTTTGACTATTTCTTTGTTGGCTTTGCCTTTTTCCGGAGGAGAACTGATGGAAATAACAAAGTGAGTTTCATTAATTGAAATTAATTTTTTTACCTTAGCTTTTGTTTTTACTTTAACAAAGATTTTCATGGTCTAATTTTACCAAACAAAACACATAGCAAAAAAATATAATCTAATACTTATTTTATGGGCCGGTTGCCAATCCTTCAATTTTCCACACATTATTTTCCCGAATCAAATTAAGAAATCGGATGTTTTCGCCTTGGTCATAACCATAGTAAGGAATTGGCCCATTGGCAGAACTGGGATCCATAGTTACATCAAGAGTGACCATGTATTGATGCCAACTATCTGTCCAATCGCTTTTTGAGGACTCTTCAATCTTTTTAACTTTTACGGAAGTCATCGCTGCATATTGCACTTCATATGCTTGTTTTGTACTATCGTCGTTTATAGTACTTGACGACATCATCATGACGGCGTCACTTGCTTTCCCTTCATCGATAAAAGAAATAAAATTATTAACAATATCTGTTTCTTGAGGTAGAGGTACAACATTGGACTCTGGTTTTTTAGTCGGTTCAACAGTTGGGGCTGAGACTTCAATGGTGTCCGAACCTAGACCTTGATTCTCGCCTTTTTGAATCCGGTCAACGACAGCAATCGCCAGCCTTACATTTTCTTCATTAGTAGCCGCATTGACAGTGCCTCTATCTATGGATACATATTTTTTATCATGAAGCTTTAGATATATTTTGTAAATATCATTTCCTTTCCAGGCGACAAAATGCTCCATTTTTATTAATGGATCTTGTTTGATTATTTTTCCAAATTCCGCATCTGCTTTTTTTTGAGTTTCGTAACTCAGATCTTCGACATGAATTGCCAAAAAATCATTCTCCGTCGTGTAATAATCACAGACATGAGTACCTACTGCCATGTCAAATCTTTTTGTTCTGATAATACTTTTATTTATTGATGCCTCAATAAATTCTTTTGGAAATTCGGCGCAGACATCAGTCCCGACTTTTATTTCTTTTTGAACTCCTCCTTGTTTAAAAAAGGCAAAAGCCCCAACTACTAACACAATTCCTAGACCAAAAATTAAATTTCTATTCATATAAAAATTATTAATTTATAAAATTTAACCTTCCCTCAATTTCCCTGGTTGTATTTTGATTATTTCGGAAAAATTCTTCCAAGACTTGCTGGATCGACGTTGAAACGACTTTTGTTTTTCCCGAGGCGGTTAATTCTTCCGGACTTATATTAAGATAACTCCGGCAATTACCGTAATGAAAATTTTGGATACAGAATTTATAAAAGGAATTGTCCGAAACAGGCCGACCTTTTATTGATAGGGAAACAAGCGACTTTTCTTTGTCAGAGTAAACGGCTTTTACGTCATGATTTACTTGATAACATTCTCCTTCGCCGTCACGGTTTTCAATGCGCATAAAATGAGTAAAGATTTTTTTTAGTTGGAGTCCCGTGATTTCAAATTGTATGAGGGAATCATCATAAGGAAAACAAGCGAGGAAATCTTTTAATGTGATAGCCGGGCCGATTTTTTTTACCCGGATTGATCCGCTACCAACTAAAACAACGTCACTACTTGATGCATAAACTAAACCATCAGCGGTAAAGTTTCCCAACGTTGTCTCTTCCTCACGTTTTGGATGGGTTAGTTCTTTGGAAAGTTTGCAAATTAAGGCGCTATATTTTCGGTCCACTTCATCTTTAAATGAATCAATATATTCTTCTAATTTTTTATCTGGTTTTGCAATCTTTTCATTGATTGGAATTAATTGCCATTTGTACGAAACTATAGAATTTGTATCATCATCAACTTCAATATCAAAACGTCCGATCTGATCAGTTCCCACTCCGGCAGTAGCAATCAAAATATTATTTACTTTGGCTGGTTTATCAAGAATACTGTGAGAATGACCACCGATTATCATATCAACACCCCATTCAGGCTTGAGCATTTTGGCTAATTCAAGATCTGACTCATAACCAATATGAGTTAGTAAAATTGTTAGGTCAATATCATTATTTTTATAGGCATTACAAATTTTTCCAACCTCATTGCTTGCTTCTGATAAGTTGACAAAACTACCAATAAGTTTATCTTGCTTAATTGAATCCATAATTTTTTCCGTGATAATTCCGGTAAATAAAATATCAAACCCAGCCTTTTTAATAATTAAATAGGGGTTCATCAGTCTTTTAAAATTTTTTTTGATATAAAGATTAGCATTGACGATCGGAAAGTTGGCAACCTTTTCTAAAAACAAAAGGTGAGGAAGACCATAATCAATTTCATGGTTGCCAAGAGTGACGACGTCAGGAGCCAGCCAGTTCATAATTTCAATTGTTGATAATCCCTTCCATTCTGAGTCGATGAGCGACCCCTGGAGCATATCACCTGCAATGACATATAAGACGTTTTCTTCCTCTCGCCTTACTTTATTAATATATCCGGAAAGTAAAGAAATTCCGCCAATTAATTCTTTCTTTCCTTCCTTCATTTCCGCCAAAAAATCACCGTGCATGTCATTAGAGTGAAGGATTGTGAACTTTTTTATTTTCATATTATCATATTTTTTTTGCCCAAAGAGAACCTTTATCCTTTTTCATTTTGTCACCGATTTTTATCTCGTTATAAAGTTTTAAGGATGCTGCGATATTATGTTCTTCTCCATTTTCAAGACGAACTCTATAAAAATAATAATGTTCTTTCAGATTACTATCATCTTTTTCTTTGATATTGTGACCTTTGTCGATCACTTCACCGATCCAAGAGTCATTCTTGGCTTTCATGACGAGTTTACCAATAAGTATAAAAAATCCAAGAATCAATAAACCAAAAAAACTAAAAAAAATTATGATCGGACCAAACACGATGTACTTTTCCATAGGTATTTAAATAATTAATTTATAAACGGTTAAGTATTAAACTGTTAAAACATAAAAAAACTATTAAACAGTAAACTACTAAACGTTTAATACTTAGGTTTTTAAATGTTTTTTTAACTGTTTAAGTTTTAACCGTTTAACTGTTTAATCAATACATATTACCTGTGCTTTCCCTTCCTTCATAATTCCCCGGCATCCTAGTTCGACTACCCAGACTGAACAAACACCTCGTTTTTTATCTGAAAACAGTTTTCCCCTCATTCCCTGACTTAGTTCATCACGAGTTAGATCAACCTGGCACATACCCTGGCATTCACTGCTATCATGGCAAATATTTCCCCGATCGGTGGCTTTTATATTGCAGGTTTCAAAGGGGTCTGGCCCTAATTTTTTCCAAACCCCACCAGCTTTTAGGCATTCTTCTTTATTTTTAGGAAGTTTAATTTTTTTTCCGCAAGGGTCAACAGGCTTTGGATATGAAGGTTTGCCGTGAGTTATCCATTGGCCTTTGTCACAGATCCAAGAGTCTTCTGGGCCACCGAAGGCAAAGCGGATAAATAACAAACCGCAGAATAAAATGAAAGCAATAATAAGGAATTTCTTTATTAGAGCCACGTTGATAATATTTTAGTCCTTCTTAAAAATAGTTTCAAATATTACCTTTTTTATGTAAGTTAGAGCTTTTTGACAAGTCTATTATTTTTGATATACTGATCTTGTGAAAGACACAGAATTAAACTACTCAGAGCTTCTTTACCTTCATGCTGATAAATATGTACCCGCCCCTGGTTTTTTACAGAATAGCGAAGAACTTCCAAGTGGGAAAAAATTAAGTGTTGTTAAACTGGGAAATCTTGAGGCAGAAGTCGCTTTCGCTTATCTGTATTTTAACGGTCACATAAATATAGAAATTCAAAACAAAAAAATATTTGGATTCATTCCTAAAAAAGTTGTTGTTTCAACCAAAAAATCAAAAGGGACGGATCTGACGTCTCTTGAAAAATCCATTTTTGATTTGTCTGATGGAAAAATAGATATTTCAACAATTCTTTATCGATTAATAGGGGATGAGTGTAGCGTTCCTTGGTCCGTCGTTGTGGGAGTTACCAAAAAGTCTTTAGTTGATAAAGAGTTTTTAATCGAAGAAAAAATTACCAAAAAAATCATCGTTAATTATTACGTTTATAAATATCATCTTAATCCCAAAAGGGATTATGATTTCAAAGATGAAATCAGAGAATTGGATGAGAAGCTAAAAGAATTTTCTCAAAAAGATTTCTATAAACAATTAGTCAAAGATATCGACTCCGGTATCAACTCCCAAAAAGAAAAACCGGATACTTCTGATTGATTTACTTTCCTGCGACTTTAAATAAAGAGAAAAGAACAATGCTGGAAACAATTATAATCACCAAAAGAAATCCAACGACGAGAAGCCTAGTTGTTTTGCTTTCTTTTTTCATATTTTTTGAAAATATTAACTAATAACTGGAAAAATAATTTAATTCCTTTCCATAAAATAAGTATTAGTTTTTTAAATAATTTCCAAATAAAAATTGCTGTTTTTTTTAATAAAATAATTATTTTTTCACCAACCTTTGTTTTTCTAAAGTGAAATAGAGCTGCACCCAAGACCAAAATTACAATACCTAAAATAATCGCAAGAGTTTTAAAGTTTGTGTAACTTGTTTCTCTGATCCCATTATTTTTATCAATAATTATTTGTCTCCCTTGTTTTATATCCAGATCAATTTTTTCGCTTAGTATTTTTACTTCGCCGGAATCGACCACAACATTGAATTTATTGGCTTCATTTTTGACGGTGAATTTGGTATGAATATTCTTGACGATAAAATACTCACTGCTTGGTACTTTGTTTGTCCAAACGAATAAACCCAATTGCCTTTTGAATAATTCTAAATCATACCGGTCAAATTTTAGGGCGTAAATGATTGCCGGGGAACTGAAATCAGCGGTCAATTGGCCTTTAAGTAATACAGGATTTCTGTAATGGTCGACAGAAAAAATTGTTCCTTCTGTAATGTGGAGAGTTCCTTTTCCTCCTCCCATATCCAGGTTGATTGAGCGATTTGCTATATAGATCAATCCCTCAACGAGTTGGTCAAAACGCTGAGCATCCGCCTGATTGAAAATACCACCTTGATAATATGATAGTCCGCTGGCCGAATTTTCAGTTATAGTTGGGACTCCTGTTGGGGGATTATAATCTACCGAATAACTGCCGACTTTATAAAGCTTTAATGTTTTGTGATAATTAGTCATAAAGTAAAGACCTTTATCATTAGCATGGACAAAAACCACTTCTTCCCGCCCCGCATGAGGAAGACCAGATGGGGTTTTATCAACATTATTATCCGTAAATATTTTAATTGTTCTGTAGGAATTAGTTGGAAAAGTGGTTGAATAAATAACATATTTTCCGCCAGGCGAAATAGAAATATCAGCCTCATCGCCATAAATTTTTATATCTTTTTCCCAGGATTTGGCACCGTTGGAAAACAAATAAACTTTTTTAATTTCAGCAATAGCAATTTTACTTGCGTCCTGGCTACTGTCGATTTTGGAAATTCCTCCACCTCTAACATCTTCAATATCTGTAACAATAGTGTTATTAATAGTATGTACGCATAATCCTATTTTCGGACAGCTGCCAACAATATTATTAGCAGTCGTAAAATGAAGGTCGCCGTTTGACGAATATCCAACGCTTTCCTTAGCGTCTTTAATACCATAGATATCATGGCGGGTATAGACATATAATCCTTTATTCATTAATCGGTTGGGAAGAATATAAAATCCGTCAGGGGAAACATCGCACTCTTGAGCGCTATTACCAGGTTTAAATTCAGTCGTTCCAAACTCCTGCCCCTGGGAGTTATAGAGTTTTAGAATATTTCTGGTGTTGCGGACACCTGCAGTTCGGTCGTAAACATACAAGGCAGTTGTATTACCGTCGTAAGAAGCATCGAGACAAGCATATGAGTTACCACCAGTTGCTACCATACCAGAAATTTCCTTAATTTTATTTCCGGTTTCTAGATCAAAAAAATATAGTTTACCGGTATTAGCTTTATTTTTAGTTGTATATATAATTATTCGTTTACCATCTTTAGTAGCTGCCACTTGTGACAAAATTTCGCTCCCCCGATCAAGTTGCCAAAGAAGGCGTGGTTCATGAACGGTCAACCCGCCATCGGTCAATCGGCCATTTAATTTTTCCAGAACAAATTCCAGATTTTGATCGTTAGGCACGGCATTGATTGTTTGACTAATGGTTTTGTAGCCCGATGAAGAAATTGTAAAAACATATTGTCCTGGTTGCATGCCGGGCATAGCTGTTGAATCATTAACATCTTGCTCAAAACGCCAATCAGCATTGCTTGCCAAAACATGGGCGGGTATAAAATTGCCGGCCAGATCTTTAACCAACACGTTAAACATCACATCCTGATCTTTTAAAATAAAACTAACCCCATCAATATGCAATCCTTCAACTCTACACTTATCAACATTCATACTAAATGTTATTTCTGCTTCTTTTGTTTCCGATTTGCTGAAATCCGGGTGAGTGGCAGTTAAAGTGACTTTTCCTAAAGTGGAAATTCCTCTAATATGATAAGATCCATATTTATCAGTAATTACGCTTTGGCCGGTGCTGGCTTTCACCGTCGCCCCGACTACTTTTTTACCAAACAAATCATCCACCCGGCCGGAAATTGATCCGGCGTAGCGGGGAAGATAGAACTCATGTCTGGTTTTAATAAATCCATCATCATCAAAAACTACCAGAGTATATTTTTGAGAATTATTACATGAATCACCACCATTGGCTACATCGACATTCAAAATATGATCAAAATTAACTTTATTTAATCCTTGAATTACCATCTCTTGGCTATGAATCGGATTTTTCCCCGATTGATAGTCTCCTTCAAACCATTTGACATGAGCATTTCCACTATCTTCACCGTCGTTTTTAAGTTCAAAACTGACCATATATTCGGTTAAACTTGTGGGGTTAGTACGGCGGGAGGTGAGATTTTCAACTGATAAAGAAAATGGAGTGGGAAGCTTATCAATTTCATAAATATAAGTATTGTCATTTTCACCGCTTTCCGGAATCATTTTATTGGGATCAACATTAAAAATAACCTTGGTATATTCACCTTCAGGAGCTGTAAAT
>Ga0172379_10007593_pt1 | contig 14015 bp, 11 predicted proteins | sample GrowelOW334metaG_FD_119756 | JGI IMG/M metagenome (GOLD analysis project Ga0172379, IMG submission 119756) | Groundwater microbial communities from an aquifer near a municipal landfill in Southern Ontario, Canada - Groundwater well OW334 metaG | ecosystem: Environmental > Aquatic > Deep... | reverse complement strand
ATACGTTATTCGGTTTAATCAAACTCGCCATTGTGGTGCGCATTTTGATGTCATGGTTTCGCCCCAACCCTTCCCACCCCATCTATCAACTCACGGTTGGGATCTCTGAGCCCATTCTTCGCCCTCTGCGTAAAATCATGCCCCGCACCGGCATGTTTGATTTTTCTCCAATCATCGCCTTGATCGGTCTTGATATTCTCAATTCCTTGATTCTCCAACTCATTTATCGTCTCCCGCCTTTTTAATTTTTCTTCATGCCCCTCCAAGCTTACAACACCCTCACCCGCAAAAAAGAACCGTTCAAGCCCCTCACCCCGGGAAAAATCACGATGTATCTCTGCGGCCCCACAGTCTACGATTTTGCGCACCTCGGGCATGGCCGTTCCGCCGTGGCTTTTGATGTGATCCGTCGCTACCTCGAATACGTTTATGGAGAAAAAAACGTCACGTTTGTCTCCAATTACACGGACGTGGATGACAAAATGATCAATCGCGCCAATCAAGAAAAAATCACGGTCAAAGAACTCGCGGACCGCATCATCCCGGAATATCAAAAAGATTACGAAGATTTGGGCGTAAAACCCGCTACGATCCAAACCAAAGCCACGGAATACATCCCTCAAATGATCGAAATCGTGCAATTGCTCGAAAAAAAAGGCTTCGCCTACAACCTGAACGGCGACCTCTATTTCGAGATTGAAAAATTCAAAAATTACGGGAAATTATCCAAACAAAATCAAAAAGAATTGTTGAGCGGCGCTCGCGTCACGATTGATGAAAAGAAAAAACACCCTCAAGATTTTGCACTGTGGAAATCGGAAAAACCAGGAGAACCCTCCTGGGACAGTCCCTGGGGAAAAGGCCGCCCGGGCTGGCATATCGAATGCAGTGCCATGTCGCGCACCAACCTCGGTCAACCCTTTGATATTCATGGCGGAGGCATGGACTTAATCTTTCCGCATCATGAAGACGAAATCGCCCAATCCGAAGCCGCCTACGACGTACCTTTTTGCACCACATGGCTGCACAACGGATTTGTGACCTTGGATAAAGAAAAAATGAGCAAATCTCTCGGAAATTTTTTCACGCTCAAGGATATTTTTAAACAATTTCGTCCGCAGGCCGTGCGTTATTTTTTCTTAACCGCGCACTATCGAAACCCCATCGAATTCAACAAAGACCAACTCGCCCAGGCCGAAAATTCTCTCAAACGTTTACAAGATTTCCTCATCAACCTCACTCATTACAAAACCCCGGACACAAAATCCAAAGGCCTGATGAAACCGCTTCTCCAAACCTTAAAAAATGATTTTGAGGCTGCCATGGACGACGATTTTGACACCGTGCGAGCCTTGGCCGCACTTTTTACATTTGTGAAAGAAATCAACAAAGGCCTGACGGAAAAAGCTTTCATTGAAAAAGAAACACAAACCGCATTTTCCGTGTTACAAAAATTCGACTCCGTGCTCAACATTCTCCCCAAACTCGAAACCCAAGTGACCGATGATGTGGAAGCCTTAATCACGGAACGCAATCAAGCCCGCGCTGCCAAAAACTGGAAACGCTCGGATGAAATCCGAGACCTCCTTCTCAATCAAGGCATTGTTTTGGAAGATACCCCCCAAGGAACCCTATGGAAAAAAACCACGTAAATTCCACGAAAAATAAACAACCGATTTTAGCTATTTTAATCCGAAAAATTAAACCAAAAGAGCCTCTTTCTTCGTGCAGTGTAATGCCAGCAGCCCTTCAAATTCTTAAAAAAATCCCACAATTTGGGATGCAAGGATTTTTAGTCCTGCCTCAAGATGCCCCTTTGAAACGAAAAGATAAAAACTGGTACGGCAGAATTCAAATTTCCACCCAAAAATGGAAACGAATCAAAATTGAAAAACCGGCCGTTGTATACGACAAAACCATTTTAAGAAATTCCAGATTCGCACCTCAAGCAATTCCCATGCGCAATTTTTTCGATCAAGAAAAAATCCCTCGATTTCAAGCTCGAGATTTCACCGGATTCACTCAAAATAAACGAAGTTTTTTCACCCTTCTTTCCAAAAATAAATCCCTAAAAAAATACCTTCCGGACACAATATCCCTCAACGAACCCGCTGATAAAATTCAACTTTTCTTTAAAAAACATTCCGCCTTCATCCTTAAACCAACCATGGGCGGCAAAGGAAAAGGCATCATTCACCTCTATCCAAAAAATAATCAATGGCACTATCGCTATTCCATTGGAAACCAAAAATTCACAGGAATTCTTACGTCCGGCTCGGCAACAAGCCTTCGTCGGCTCACCCAAACACTTCCTTACGAATATAAAAGCTACATTCTTCAACAAAAAATCGATGGCTTGAAATTTCAAAATCGCGTGTTTGACCTACGCGTGGTTTTTCAACGAAAAACCGCAAAATCCAACCTGGAATTAGTGGGAATGACCGCACGCATCGGAAAAAGAGGATCCGTGGCTTCCAATATTTCTTCCGGCGGAAAAGCCATAAAAGTCTCTGCTTTCTTAAAAGGCCTGTTCCCCAACGAAAGAACCGCTCCAAAAAAAATTCTTGAAGAAATTCACACCCTCGGCACACTTATTTGCGATTACATCGGAGAAAAATTCAAAATCCACGAATTCGCCATTGACCTCATGATCGACACGAATAAAAAAATATGGCTCATCGAAGCCAATGCCCAACCCGCGGCGTATTCCATTTTCACCCTCGCAGGATCGCATAAAGAAGCGAATCAAATCATCAAAAACGCATGCACGTATGCAAAGAGTTTAGTTTAGCCACGCCTCATCCTCCGGGCCAAATCCGTAACGTATAAACTAAAAATAACCATCGAAATCGCTGCAACAACCCCCCAAGCGCCATACCCTTTAACAGAAGAAATTTGATAAACTCCCAACAAGAAAATCAAATCCATCAATCCGCCCACAATGGGAATGGCAATGGTTTGAAGAATTAAAATTTCAATAAAATAACCAAAACTCAAAATCGAAGCGCCCCCCACAGTCGCCCACCAAATCATCTGTAAAAAAACTTGATTAAAATCCATATTCGGATTCAAAAAAAATCCTAAAATCGCTCCCGGCCCCAATAAAAAAATCAACAAAACCAATGGGCGTAAAGGAAAATCCAAGGCCGCAGCCCACAGTGGACGATAAAGCAATTTATGCGTGATCGGCAAATGTAAAATTGCATTGATATCCGGATGACGAACCTGCTTTTTTAAATGAGGGCCATAAATCGTAAACCATGCGAAAATAAAAAGAAACGGCAATGCATAATACGAAAACATCCCCGGACGGATCCAAATACAAATCCCCCACAACCCCAAGGCTACACTCCCCTCCCAAATCAAATGATTTTTAAGCGTCATAAAATCTTAAAAAAAATTAAACCAACTTTTCCGCCACCTCCCACACATCTCCGGCCCCCATCACCACCACTAAATCATCAAGATCTACCGATTTTTTCAAATAATTCACCGTATTCCCAAACCCATCCCCAAACTTAACACAAGGATGTGTTTTTTGAAGCTCTTTTACAAACCGCTCCGCCGGCATAGCCTCACGATCCTCTCGCGAATCCCGTGCCGCATAAATATTGGGAATAATCACTTCATCCGCCAGCTTAAACGCCTCTCGAAACCCCTCCAGAAAATGCAACGCCCGATTGTGCTGATGCGGTTGAAACACCAAAACCAAACGCTGATTCGGATACGCCTCGCGTGCCCCTTGCAACGTAGCCATCACCTCGGTCGGATGATGCCCGTAATCGTCATACACCGGCGCTCCGTTCAACTCCCCTTTGTACTCAAAACGCCGCCACACACCCTTAAATGACTCCAAGGCTTTCACAATTTCCTCCTCTTTCAGGCCTAAAAATCGCCCCACAGTCAAAGCCGCCAAAGCATTCATCAAATTATGTCGACCCGGCACTTTTAAATGGAATGTTGAAAAATCCGCCGATGACGCTTCAAAAAAGAAAACCGAACACACCGCGTCCTTGGCTATTTCACGACACAGGGCATCCTCCCCATTCACAATCAACGCCCCGTTCTTGGGAATTTTTTTCACAAAATCTCGAAACGCCGAAACATAATCCTCCAAATCTCGATAATAATCCGTATGATCCAACTCAATATTTGTCACCACACCAATGAACGGATTCAAATGAAGAAAAGAACGTCGATATTCACACGCTTCCACCACCATATACGGACTTGTTCCAAAACGCATATTCCTGTGCCCGAGCTCCGCCATAGTCGAACCGATCACCACCGTGGGATCAAGACCGGCCTGCATCAAAAGTAGCGAAACCAATCCTGTGGTCGTGGTTTTCCCATGCGTCCCGGCAATACAAATCGCTTTTTTATCGCGCGTCCACTCCCCAAGCGCTTCAAAATACGTTTTATGAGAAATTTTTTGCGCGCGCACAGCCTCGAGCTCCGGATTATCAAGGGGAATCGCCTCGGAATAAATCACAAAATCTACATCAGCCGGTACATTGGAAAACGAATGACCGATCACGACACGAATCCCCTCTTTACGCAACGCAACCAAAAGTGGAGAATCCGTTGCATCCGACCCGGTCACCTCATGCTTCTGCGCATGATAAAGACGTGCCAACGCACTCATTCCAATCCCGCCGATTCCGATAAAATGGATCTTCATTAATGGTAATGTACCGCGCCCCTCTAAAAATCCAAAGAAAATTTGCAAAGTAAATGAGAGGTGTTAAACTAAACTCCTATGAGTTATCAACCTTATTCCGAGTCTCAATTTAACATCACCCGCATCATTCTTGTGGCCGGATTGGTGATGGTCGCCTACATGCTCTACAACCTCACGGTGACGGTGTATGAAAATTATCAAATTGACACGCACATTCGAAATTTCGAAGAAAAAAATACAACCCTTCGCGAAGAAAATCTTCAAAAACTGGACGACTATAAATATTACACCTCTTCCGCGTACATCGACAAAATCGCCAAACAAAACCTCGGATTGGTAAATCCGGGAGAAGAAGTGATCGTCCTGACTCAAAGCAATACCGAAACCCTACTTGCCGCAGATGTAGCACTTGCAGAACAATCGCGATCCATGGCCAATTGGAGCATTCCCAAAAAATGGTGGACTTTTATCTTTGACGAGAACCCGTTTAGATATTAGAGTACACCACGCATCTAGCTTATCTTTGAAAATAAGTATTGTCGCGGAGTGGAGCAGAGGCAGCTCGCCAGGCTCATAACCTGGAGGTCGGCGGTTCGAATCCGCCCTCCGCAACCAAAATTAATAAATGAGCACTTACGGGTCTTGTGGGCCCCGAAGTGCGAATACCAGCTTGGAAGGGGTTTCCGAAAGGGGGAACCTTCGGTGCCCACTTTCGAATAAATCTGGCAGGGTAGCTCAGCTGGTTAGAGCACGGGACTCATAAGCCCGGGGTCGTGGGTTCGAGTCCCACCCCTGCTACCAGTTATAAAATGTCCCTTCTCAACCTCTTCCTCATCGCCATCGCCCTCTCCTTCGACGCTATGGCCGTGTCCGCAGCCGCAGGCGCCCACGACCATCGCATATCTTTCCCAAACGCATTCCGTTTGGCTTTTTTGTTTGGATTTTTTCAATGGGGCATGCCACTCCTCGGGTGGCTGATCGGAACTCAACTCGAAAAATTCATCTCAAACTTGGATCACTGGATCGCCTTTTTACTCTTAGCTGCGATTGGCGCAAAAATGATCCACGAATCGTTCAATAAAACTCCGGAGAAAAAAACCGACCTCCACTCCTGGAAAATTCTCCTCATTTTAGCCATCGCCACCAGCATTGATGCCATGGCCACAGGTCTTACCTTTGCTTTCATTCAAACACCCATTTACACCGCCACGCTCATCATTGGACTCACCACCTTCACGCTTTCCTTAAGCGCCGTATACCTCGGGAAAAAATGTGGCGAACATTGGGGTAAAAAAACAGAAATCATCGGGGGCTTGATTTTAATCGCCATCGGGTTGAAAATCCTGCTCAGTCATTTGCTGTAAATTTTCATGAAATTAAAATCTCCAAAAACATCCATCGGTATAATTTCCCTCGGTTGTCCCAAAAACACCGCCGACATGGAGGGGCTTCTTTCCGGATTGGAAAACGTCCAACTCGTGACCACAGACCAGGCCGAAATCATTCTCCTCAACACCTGCGGTTTTCTTAAAAAAGCTCGCATGGAAGTGTATGAAATTCTCCGTCGCACACCCAAAAAACAAAGACTCATCGTTCTCGGATGTTTGGCCGGCCAATTCAAGCCTCGCGCCTTTAAAAAATACCCGGCCATTCGCGCCATCATCTCAAGCGCGCACTATCAAGACCTTCCCACGATTTTCGCACAAGTGAAAAAAGGGGAACGCGTCTACGCCGTAGACAAAGAACCTACATTATTCGAAGAACTTCCGGGAAAAAGCCTCCTTTTCCTCAAGAGTTACGCGTACATCAAAATCGCCGAAGGCTGTGACAATCGTTGCAGCTACTGCCTCATTCCTTCACTCAAAGGCAGCTATCGCAGCCGCAAGATGGAAGACATTCTCGAAGAAATCAAAGGCGTGCTGTCATTGGGAGTAAAAGAAATCATTCTTGTGGCTCAAGATTGCGGTTTGTACGGCATCGATCTTTATAAAAAAAAGACCCTTTCAACGCTTTTACAAAAAATCGTGAAACTCAAAGGTCATTTTTGGGTCCGGCTTCTTTATCTTTATCCCGAACATCTCGAGAAAAACCTTCTCGACACCCTCGCATCATCGCCTAAAATCTGTCGCTATTTGGATATTCCGCTTCAACACGGCGATCCCGATATTCTCAAGGCTATGAATCGACCCAACAACATTCCTCGCCTACTCCAAAAAATCGATCAACTTCGACGAGACATCCCGGACATCACGTTGCGCACCGGTTTTATTGTGGGATTCCCCGGAGAAACAAATAAACAATTTAAAACCCTTGAAACTTTTGTGGGACGCATCGCCTTCGATCATGTGGGCGTTTTTGAATATTCTCGAGAACCCGGGACTCCGGCCTATGAACTCAAACCTCAAATCCCGGCTCATATAAAAAAAGAACGCCGGGCCATCCTCATGCAATTCCAACAAAAAATTTCTCTCGCCAACAACCAAGCGCACGTGGGAAAAACCATCCCCGTGCTCATCGATTCATTCGATCCCGAAGCCCAAATTTATATCGGTCGCTCCATGCGCTTTGCTCCGGAAATCGACGGCCACATTCTTGTGCAATCCAAAAAACCGCTCAAACCCCGTGAAATTTACCCAGTCACAATCAAAAAAGCATCGGTGTACGATTTGGAAGGAAAATTTTTATGAAAATGTCATCCCCGTACAAACGGGGATCCAGCAAAAATAAAACTTCGCCCATCCCTCATTCCCTTGGAGAGAACAACCCAAAATCAAACTTCGCTACTCAATCCATTTGACGCCATAAAAAGCTCTTGCTAAATTACCCACCGGTTTTAATGGTGTCAATTTTTTGAAACAATTTAATTTAAAATTCTATAATAATGTCTAACCCAGAACAAACAGGGAAAGACCCAACGCTAGAAACTCCTGATCTCCACGAACTTCAAGGAAACGCGGCTCGACTTAGAGCTCAAATTTTAGGGAAAGAAATAAGAATCCAGCTACCGGGAGAAACTTTGGTAGAAGGGATTTGCACAAACCTAACTTTTCGAACAGAATGCATTACCATGGGTGCTCCTCAACCTAGCCCCAACGAAAGAGTTCTTAGAAACTTTAACCTCACGCCTCGCTTTCCTCAATCACCAAAAGAACAACCATCTCCTGTCAAACCAACCCCGACCGCAACCTCTATCTACCTTCATGCATTAACGATAACACTCGCTGTCCCTGTCTCTGATACATCAGATTTCACTCTGATTCCCGTCGCTCTCCCTTCAACAATTCTTTTAGAAGATGAAGATCCCCTGTCTCACATACAAATCCTAAATGAACAACCTAATAAAATACCTGAGGAAATTGAAGGAAAAGTTAGAGCCTCTCGCAGAATTTATGCCTCTTATGTTTCTCCTCCTCCACCAGCAGAGGCATAACTAATTCTCCACAATCCCCCTCACAAACTCGTGAATTTCGTTATACGTTTCATCCTTTGGTACGAGCAAATACGCGCCATCGATGCCCGTAATATGATAGAGGTAATTGGAGGTGGAAAGCACATTCCCATCCTCGATCGTATAATCCTTATAAGCTTTCACATACGACGCCGCAGACAACAAATCCACATCCGTATCGAGCGAATCGATCACCGCGTTATACATGCCAATAAAATCACCCATATTTTCAACCCAATTCAAGGCTTCAATTTTTTCGCGAACCGCCTCTACGATCTGTTGTTGACGCTTGGCACGGTCAAAATCCGTAGTGGACTCGCGACTGCGCGCATACTTCAACGCCTCTGTCCCGTTCAAATGATGCGCTCCGGCTGAAATCGAAAACGTCGAATACCCGCCATTCGCTCCGGGATACAAACTGTCATAAATCGCCTTTTCAACCGTCACATCCACTCCTCCCAACTCATCAATAATCGTGGAAAAAGCTTCCATATCAATGACTGCATATTTTTCCGGATACAACCCTGTAATTTCCTTGATTTCATCGCGCATCGGATCAATTCCGTATCGATAATAAAACTCATTGATGCGTCGGCCATTCACCACCAAATCGCGCGGAATACTGAACAAACTCACGGTTCTCTTTTCCTCATTCACCGACGCCAGCATGATCGTGTCCGTAAGACTCCCGTGCGTGCCCAAAATAAGAATATCCAATGTGTTATCCTCAGTCACAGACGTGGTCGAAATCTCGGTTCCGGCAATCACCAAACTGTTCACAATTTGAGATTTTTCCTCCAACGCATCCATTGTTTTTGCAAGTTTATTCGAAAGATCAATCGCGGAATAATTCTGCGAACTCCACTTCTCCACCTGAGTTTCAATCGAATCAAGTGTAGTGGTGTTTTGTGAAAGCACTTGATAAAGCTGTAAATTTTCCTGCTTCAACTCCCCGATTTCTTGAATCAAAGAATTGACCTGCATATCTTTTATTTGCAATTCTTGAACAATTTTTTTATTCGAAAAAGAAAACCCGATGGCCAGAACAAAAACCGCAATCGAAACCGCGAAAAGTGCGAGGTGCACTCCTCGAAGGTGCGGATGAATTTTGAGTTCGTCAGGATTCATAAAAAACTTATAAATAAAATTAAGCGGGTTTGGCAGGAAGTACACTGGCTCCGGCAAGCGCGGGCTCTTTGGACTCAGGCGCAACAGCAGGCACAGCATTGCTTTCTCCTCCAATCGCATTCGCGATGTCGGCTCCGGAAATACCTCCCGTAGCCGCAGTGCCGGCCGCACCTCCTCCGGCCGCGGGCGGAGCTCCAAATAAATTGATTTCCTTGCGCGGCGCAGTCATATCGATTCCGATACGGGCTTGAATTTCTTGGTCCACAAACACTTTTTTACGTCCATATTTCATACGAGAATACTGACGGACAATCTCTCGAATCTTTTCGCTCTTGCCCTCTTCGGTATAAATCGTATCCAACGAAAACGGACGAGACGTGGCCATGTTCACATTCAACTTCATATACGATTTATAGTTTGGAATTCCAATGATGTCCTGCTCGGTCAAAACCGGGGCGTATTCTTTTGCCAAATACTCGGCATCCTCGGCCCCGACCTTAAACGATTGCAACGTCCCCACGTTACCAAAAACAGCGTCTCGAATCTGGGTGCTCTGCCCGGCGCCGGCTTTCGACGTCACCAACTGATTGATGTATTGATGCGCCATGATCAAGCTCAATTTATATTTACGAGCTTCAGATAAAATCGAACAAAACGTATCGGTTGCAAAGTTTTGGAACTCATCGACGTACAGATAAAAATCTTTGCGTTCCGACTCGGGAATATCCGCTCGGCTCATGGCCGCCATCTGAATTTGCGCCACCATGACCAACCCGAGCAACTGAGTGTTCAATTCTCCAATTTTTCCTTTCGACAGGTTCACGAGAAGAATTTTCCGTTCATCCATAACCTTACGAAAATTGAACGCAGAACGAGACTGTCCGATCGTATTTCTCATGATCGAGTTCGTAATAAACGGACCGAATTTGGCACTGAAGTACGGGATCATTTCTTGGCGTTCACGATCGCCGGTATTGGCATATTCATGCTCCCAAAACGATCGCACCACCGGATTCGTAATTTTGGTCACCTTGTATTTCATGAATTCATCATCCGTAAAAATACGCGGCACATCGATCAGGGTCGCGCCTTCTTCTTTATCTTCCATCAACGTCAAACACGCATTACGAAAATAGTGCTGAATGCGAGGTCCAAAAATTTCATCTCCGAATATTTTAATAAAAATTTCCGTGGCCTGGCTGGACGCCATATCCTGTTGCTCCGGCGTGTCGGCCTCAAGAATATTGAGCCCCATGGGACGTTCGCTGTCCGACGGATTAAAAAGAATCACGTCCTTGGCTCGTTCCTTGGGAATATAAAGCAAAATATCCTCGATCAAATCCCCGTGCGGATCAATCACACACAAACCATCCCCATTCTTAACATCCTGTCGAGCCAGAGAACTGATGTACACGGATTTACCTGTTCCGGTTTGTCCAATGATGTAATGGTGACGACTGCGATCTTTTTTCGAGAATCGAACCATCCGTTTTTCACCGCGATACACATTATTTCCCAAAACAAGACCCTCAGCCGGCAAATCCATGGGCGCGGGCAACACCTTATAATTGAGCCAGTTGATCACCGGTGTGTAATTATAACGAGAATTCGGGAGGTGAAATAACGTAGCCAATTCCTTGGACCCCAATAAAGACTCCTTTTCGCCATAACCGGAAAAACGATGATTGAAGTTAAACCGCATGATCGGCGTATTGAAAAAATCAATCAACGGAATCACGCGACGATTTTGAAAATAATTCATGCCGGGACCGCGGAATACGGTGAAGGCAAGAAGAAGGTTGTTCAACATTTCATTCAACCGAGAACGTTTGGGCGAAGACGCCAACACGCGAACCACGGTTTCAAACCCTTCTTGATTGGCTTTTTCTCCCACTTGTTTGGCGATTTCTTCCTTAGTTTGCAACATACGAACATAGGAATCCCCTCCGGAAGCGCCGGGCGCATTGCTACCTCCTTTGGCGTTTTCATATCCAAAAATCAACGACACAAAAACCGTATTCAAATGCTTAAGCACCGGAATTTTTGAAAGAAATCCGCCTTTTTTCTTCCCTTTGAATAAAAATGTCCCAAACTCTTCCGCTTTCTTATGCCAATGATTACTGATCGGACGCGCCACAAATTGAACCGTGGCATATTCATCTTTTTCCAATTTGGAAAGCACGTTGGTCAAATCATTGAGTGGATCGTTTTCCATCTCTTTATACGTCTTAATCGGGTACCAACTGAGTTCTTTCTCGTACAAATAATACGCACGGCAATGATTGCCTTTGGCATGAACCACGGGCGGTTCATTTGAAAATTGAAGATCCGCATCCGGGTAAAAAGCCGTGATTTGCTTATCCACAAGCCCCGCATATTCTTTATACGTCACAATATAAAATTGAATCTGTTTAAATTGAGCTCCGATTTCAAACGAAATATTATTGCATTGAAACAGCCAAACCTTCAGTCGATTCATCAAATTAAGTTCCCTCAACTCGGAAAGCGCACGATACAACTGCTCCATGATGGCGATTTTTTCTCGAAAATCCTTGTCCTGCGCTTTTTCCTTATCTTTCTGAGATTCTTCGCGCGGCATCGTGATTCGAATGAACACATTGTCATGACGACGGTAAAGATCGTAGCCGATGCGAAGCGCTTTCAACGCCACTTTAAACCCAACATACATCGCCACGAGTCCAACCAAAAAAGCCCATGGATGAGCCATCAACCACGGCAAGGCTGTTTCACGGAACGCGGTCCAAATATTACCCGAGATATTCGATAGAAATTCCATAATTTTTTATTTTGAGTCTGTTTTTATTTTTTTAATCTTATTATTTTATCATAAATCATGCGGAAAAGCGAGCAGACCCGCAGCAACTCCCATAGCGCAGCGAAAGCTCTCTCCCAAATTTCGCATTTAATAAAATTACACGAACAATTAGTTAAGCATGTCCATATCAAAATCCTTCATTGTTCTCAAAGTTTTTTCATCGTATATGCCAAGATTGGTTACTTTTATGATGGCATGACCATTGAATTCTTGATTACCAATCATGGATGTAATTGAAATCGGATCACTTTCTTTTACCTCTTCATCTAATAGAAATAGATATTTCATTCCTACGGTATCACTATTTTGTTCGTTAATTGTGGCCAAAAGTTTATAGGTGATTTCATCTTGAATTGCCATTGGCTCTTTAAAATTTGGACATGTCGCCATTATTGGTTCTTCGGGCAACATCGTGGAAGAAATTGGCACATACAGCAAAAAACTGTCTGCATCTTCCGGCGTTGCATTGTGTATCGTCAACACTGCTTTCGAGAAATATACATTAATACCCTCAACATCATATGTATCAGGTATGTCAAAGGTGCAGCCCGGTACACTTCCATAAGTATCCAGATACGCTTGACCCACTTGAGCTACACATTGTCCTCCATCCGTTGGAAATAGCATTTCTATATCTATGTGCCCGGTCCCAGAATTTGGGAAAGCTTTGCCGGAAACATCTACTGCCGTCCAATCCAGATCCACATGAACATGAATTTTCCTATACAGTTTTTCCGTACCAAATTGGCATCCGCAGGTAAAAACTATTACTAAAATTATGAGTGATATAATTTTTTTCATATAAATTTTATTATGTTATGAAATTTTTACGCGCTCAACCCCTCCCCCAAAAACCTCTCCAACCCCTCAATCGGCACACGGTCTTGGGTCATGGCATCGCGGTCGCGAACCGTGACTTTTTGGTCGTTCAACGAATCGAAGTCAAACGTCACGCAATACGGCGTCCCAATCTCATCCTGGCGACGATAGCGCTTGCCAATGGACCCGCTCACATCAAATTCGGTGGAGAAAAACTTCTTGAGATGATCTGACACTTTTTTAGCATCGTCTTCGAGTTTTTTAGACAAAGGCAACACCGCGACTTTGATCGGCGCCAATGCCTTAGCAAAACGCATGACCACACGAATTTCCCCTTCCACCTCATCCTCATGATACGCATCGAGCAACACCGTCAACAAGGTACGATCCACCCCAAACGACGGCTCAATCACATGCGGAATGAACGGCTCCTGGCCTTCCTCAAGCACCGTCAATTTCTCCCCGCTAAACTCCATGTGCCTACGCAAATCAAAATCCGTTCGATACGCCAATCCCATGAGCTCGCCCCACCCGAACGGAAACCGGTATTCAACATCTTTGGTGCGCTTGGAATAGTGCGAAAGCTCCTTCGAGTCATGTTGGCGGAAACGCAAATTCTCTTCTGCAATCCCGAGTTTTTTAAAGAAATCCCACGCCGCCTTTTCCCATTCGTCAAACAGCGGCTCCCAATCTTTTTCCTTGATGAAATATTCAATTTCCATCTGTTCGAACTCGCGAGTTCGAAACGTAAAGTTGCCCGGAGTGATTTCATTTCGGAACGATTTCCCAATCTGGGCAATGCCAAACGGAATTTTTTTGCGCGAGGTATTGAGCACGTTTTTGAAATTTGTAAAAATCCCCTGCGCCGTCTCAGGGCGAAGGTACACCAACGCCGCCGTCTCCTCCACTACTCCTTGATACGTTTTAAACATAAGATTAAATGATCTGGGAATCGTCCAATCTGAAGCCTCACAATGAGGACATTTGATTCCACAACCCTCAACAATCGAAAAAAGTTCATCGTTCGATTTCCCCTCTATTGAATGAGAACGAAGATCCTCAATAAACTCCATCCCTTTAACACAAAGACTTACTCCTGATTT